>Ga0302046_10006489_pt1 | contig 10201 bp, 7 predicted proteins | sample RVTome_11_FD_200261 | JGI IMG/M metagenome (GOLD analysis project Ga0302046, IMG submission 200261) | Soil microbial communities from uranium-contaminated site in the Upper Colorado River Basin, Wyoming, United States - RVT147D111 (version 2) ... | reverse complement strand
AGTACAAAGAAAGCCTCAAGACACCTTACGCGGACATCAACAACGTCGGCGGCAAGAACGCGGGAGCGATCACCGCCGGGCTTTTTCTAAGGGAGTTCGTGCCGAAGGGCCTGCCGTGGGCGCATCTGGATATCGCCGGCCCGTTCCTACTCGAGAAGAGCTGGAAGTTCTACGGGGAAGGTGCCACGGCCTTCGGGCTGAAGACGATGGTCGACCTCTCGCTTCGCTTCAACGAGTACTTCCCCAACTGAAAGCCGTAGCCGGCTGCTTCAGAGGTCATCTCGGCGGTCGAGGGCGACGAGTAACTGAACTATCCTCTGGTAGCTTCGGGTTCCGCCCGGAACTCGCACCGATCGAAGGTAGACGTCGTTGACGCGGCCCGCCGCGACCGACAAGGTGCCTTGGTAGCGGCTCCAGAACTCCCGAATCGCCTCGAGATCGCGTCGAGGCCCGGGTCCTAGCTCCTCCCACGCCGCTCGAGCCTCCTCCGGCGCCTCCCGGGAGGCCGCACCGAGGAGATGAGCCGAGGCATAAAGATAGGCAGCGTAGGTGAGGTAGGACTCGTGAACCGCTCCCGCGCAGGTCATGAAAGCGACGAGGTTGGCTTCGCCCTCATCCGTGACCCCGCGCTGATGAGCCCTTTCGTGCGCCACGACGATGGGCAAAGAGGCATCGGGGACCATGGCGTTGATGGACGGCTCCCCGGTGAACGGCACGAAAATCCCGCTCAGGCCAAGGTAGGAAAGGAGAGTCGACCCCCAAAGCTTCTTGGCGGGCGACGTGGGCGCTTCGAGCCGGTCGCCGGGAAGACGAAGCTCACCCAATCGGCGGTCGATGACCTCGTTGAGATCGGTGAAGCTCACCGTGAGCCGGGTCGGTCTGTCGATTGGCTGCGCGAGGGCGTCGTGTAGCTCGGTTGCGCGTCGAGCACTTCTTCTCCCCGCGTCGAGCACTTCCTCCACCCGGATCTCGCTCGTGGAGAGAGCGAGCCGCCTCTCCAGACTTGGCCGGGCGTAGTTCAGCCCCCAAGACATCACGAACCAGATGCCGAGGACGCCGATGACGATCCAGAGAAAGGTGGCTGCCTTGAACGCGGTGGCGAGGCCGAGAGGATGTCGAGGCGCTTGGCGCCGGAACGTGAGGCAAGTCAGGGCGGCGATCGACGAGAGCACGATGAGGATTTGGGCGAGGGAGAACGGCGCGAGGCTGTTCAGTTTGCCCAGAGCGGTTGCGATGATGGGGTAGAGCCATCCGCCGTAGAAGCGCTCGGTTTGCTCCGGATATCTGAAGCCCAGCTCGAGCACGAGAAGGGAGAAGGGTAACAGGGCCAGGGAAGAAAGCCGGGCGAGCCAGATCGGCCAATCCCGCCGAAACGCGACTCGTCGCACGTCCGTTGCCATCCCCCCATTCTAACCCCGGCCAAGCAAGCCCACCCGCCGTCCGCTGCACGACGAAGGAAAAAAAACGGCTCGCGGATGCCCGCGAGCCGGTATTCTTCGCGCAGTATTGAGTGGATCGCTTACTTTGCCGATTCGACTAGCTCTAGACCACTCTTGAAAGGGGCCACGCCGGGAAGCTCCCACTCGTCCCACATCTCGTCGACTCTCTTCTGGATATAGTCGAAGTCCTCGTCGATGAAGTGAGCGAAACGTCCCTGCTTCTCGAGGTATTCCCTAACTGGTATGCGCCCCCTCTTGCGTGGATCGTAGGTGTAGGAGATCTTCCCGTCGACGATCTCGTAGAGAGGGAAAATCCCCGACTTGATGCCCAGCTCTCCCAACTCGCGGGAGTAGCCCGGATGGTAATCCCACCCCTTGGGACAGGGGTCGAAGGTGTGGATGAACGTCGGCCCCCCGATGGCCAGAGCCTTGCGGGTCTTGTTCAGGAAATCCAGCGCCGGGAACGTGGCGCTCGCGGTGGCGACGTAGCGGCACGTTGGATGCCCCACGGCTAGCATCGCGGCGACGTTCTTCTTCCAACGCCTGTGCATGATGCGTTTCTTGGACCCCGGCGGCGTGAACGTCGTCTGCGCGCCGTAAGTCGTCAAGCCGGTGGCTTGGATGTCCGTGTTGGCCGCGGACTCGTTGTCGTACAGGATGATCAGCAGATCCAGATCGGTTTGCAGGGCACCCGAGATGCCGGAGAGCCCCATGTCACCTCCGCCGAGATCCCCGGAGAAGTTGATGACGTTGATCTTCTCCTTGGGAATCTTTCCCTTGCGCATGAGCGCGCGGAGGCCGGCCGCCATGCCCACGGCGGAGGCACCGCCCGCGCCAAGCTGGGTGTGCATCCAGGGAATGATCCAAGGCGTGGTTTGGTAGCTGGTATTGGCGACGTACATACACCCCGTCGCACCCGTAGCGATCGTGCGGGAACCGGCCGCCTTGGCGAAGTCCCGCATCACCAGGGCGGATTCACAACCCTGACAAGTGCGATGACCGGAGGTGTAGAACTCCTCCAGCGGCGTCTCGCGTACGTTCTTGATCTTCTCGAAATCGACCTTTGTTTGCACCATGTTTGCGGTGTCTCCTTTCTATAGCAGCCCCGTCCTAGCGGACGGTGACTACTCCCGCAATCCGATCCAGGTAACGAGCTCGTCCTTCACCTTGCCGGCGGCCGCGTCGAGTCCGATGTTGTACATCTTGATGCACTCCTCGATGGACACGTCTCGCCCACCCAGTCCGGTGATGATATTGAAGACATGGGGCCGCTTCTCGAGGGGGTACAGGCACGAACGAATGTCATGGCACAGGATGCCTCCGCTGTCCGGAGAACCGTGGGCGAAGTCTCGATCGATGATGCCGACCGCCTTGAACCTGCCGAGACAGTCCCGGAGCTCCTGGGACGGGAACGGCCGGAACCAGCGAAGGTTCACGTATCCGACCTTCTCGCCCTGTTGCCGGAGTCGCCGAACCGCAGTTCGTGCCGGCATGGCGACCGTGCCTAGGCCAATCAACACCACGTCGGCGTCGTCGGTCTCGAACTCGGTGAACCAGGGATTCTCGTAGCGCGGTCCAAAGACCGCGTTGAACTCCTGGTAAGCTTCCTCGATGACTCCTTTGGCTCGGCGTGCAGCTTCCCAGTTCTGTCGACGCAGCTCGATGACCCAGTCCTCGTTCACCTGGGGCGCGATCGAGACGGGGTTGTCCGGATGAAGCCTCCGTCCACCTAGATCATAAGGTGGCAGGAACTTCTTCACCGCTTCCTGGGTGGGAAGCTTGACGATGTGCTGTGAATGCGTCAGAAAAGCCCCATCCATAGCCAACGCAGCCGGCATGAGCACGCGCTTGTCTTCGGCCACACGGTACATGATCAGCACATGCTCGAGTGCTTCCTGGGCGGTCGTGCTCCAGCTGAGCAGCCATCCAAAGTCTCGCACCGACATGGCGTCGTTGTGCTCCACACCGAAGGCGCCAGGGTCGTCCAAGGCCCGGTTTCCCACCAGGAAGAGAGTTGGTAGGCGATCGGTAGCGGTCACAACCAGGGCCTCCATGCCGTACATCCATCCGGTTCCGCTGCTCCCACCGAAGGCGCGAGCTCCGACCGAGCTGGCGTGCTTGACGATCTCGAACTGCGAGTGCTCGCTATCCGCGATTAGGTACTCGGCGTCTAGCTCCCCATCGGCGATGAGCCTCGAGAGCATGTCCATCACTTCGGTGTACGGTCGGATGGGATAGGCGGCGATCACGTCGACATCGGCCAGTCTCACCGCGTGCGAGACCGCCTGACAGCCGGTTAGCAACTCCTCCCGTTCCCATACTTCTTTCTTCTCTTTGACTTCCTTGGCCACTTTCAAGGGATTCTGACCTCCTGCTTGTGATTCAACTCAGCCATGGACACCGGGTCTACTTGGCGACCTTGGCGGGAACGGTCTCCCCTTCCCGGATCTCCCTGCCCGTGCCGGTAACTTGGGGATAGAAAACACGCTCCTTACCCTTCTTGTCCTCAGCCCACTTCACGTATGCCTTCGGATCTTTCGCGTGCATCTCCCAGGGGCTCTTTTCGTTGTCGAACTTCATCTCGTCCACCATCACGATGCATTCCGGCACCGGACAGACCTGCGCGCACTTGTGGCACCCGGTGCAGAACTCGTAATGGATATCGTACAGCCCGTCGTCGGTCGGATCGAAGCACTCGTCGGGGCAATCCAACCAGCACAGCGTGCACTTGATACAAAGATCGAACCGCACGACGGGACGCTCGGTCTTGGAGGTTCCCCGTTTGAACATCTCGTTGCGGTTTTGACCTCGAGGTCCCATCTTGAAGCCCCGTTTCACGGCCGGAACGACCACGCCGCCTTCTTGGAACTCGTGCCACTTGGGCAGCACCGGGATCTTGTGCGGCCAGTCGATGCCGTCCTTGGGAGTCACGCGCTCAATATTGCGAAGCGTCGCGTCGTATGCCTCGCGGGCCGCCTTGGCCCGCTTCTGATCTCCCGTCTTTTTCAAGAGATATTTCTCGACCGCTTCGATGGAGATGATGCCCGGGTCCACGGCGGCAATCGCGCCGAGGACGCGCTCCCGGGTCAGGTCGTCCTTGAAGACCCAGAGCCCGGCGAGGCTCGCCGCGCCCTTCAGGGTGGCGAGGCGATAGTCGTAGGGTTTCTTGGCGAAGAACTTGACGAGCTCGGCGTGCTTTCTTTCGCTCACGACGAGCATGCAGCCCTTCTCGCGGACCTTTTCGTTGATCGGTCGGATCCCGTGCCAGCCCCACGGCTCGACGCCTTTGGACATGCTGTCATCGAGGACGACGGAGACATCGGCTTCGTCGATGTCCATCTTCGCACCGCATTCCGCCTCGAGCTCCTCCTCGGAAAGGTCCGGGCTCACGAACGCGAAGTACTTGCAGGGGATTCCATTGCGTTCTGGGGCGTCGCTGTAGCGCCCGTTCGAGAAGGCAACTTTACCTTCACTACTAGCGATCAGAACGATGTCGCTGCCGATGTACTTGCCAAGGTTCTTCTGAAAGATCCCTCGATAGTTGATCTCAAGCCGTTTTATCATGCTATCTCCTCGTGTCGTCCCGGTGAGCCTGGTGCTGCGCGCGCTCTAAGAAATGGAGGAAGAGCCGGTGGCTCGGCTTGCCCCGCCCTCCGAGCGACGCTCGAGTCCCGGCTACGATCCCGCCTTGCTGGATGGGCCGCTGACAGGTTGGCCCTTACCCCCCCGGAAGGCCCATCTTATAGGCACCTAGGTCTTGCTGTCAACACTTCCCCCAAAGACTGTCCACAAAATACTGTATGCCACAACTGAGTGGCTAAGTCACAGTATCGGCCGCGGTTATACTCGTTCCTTTTGCCCCACACCGGAGGGAGGCACCGGTCGACCGGATACCGCCTTCACTCGAAGAGCTCGGCCATGATCAGAACGCCAGTCATCCCGGTGAATATCACGAAGCTTATCCAGCTGAACCAGGTGGCGAAGGCCGATGGATAGAACTTCTTGTCGTCCTTGGGAATGACCGTGAAGCAATAGTAGAGATTGAGATAGTAGACGACGGGCGAAATGAAGAACGCGAGCGCCGACGCAACCAGCACGAGCCAGACCGGGCTCTCCACGCCGGTGAGGATGGCGACCGAGGTCACCAGTGAGAAGAACATGGTCATGCGGTAGATGTTGTACTCGGAGTACCATTTGCTACGATGCTCCGGCGTCGTCAGCTCGTCCTTCGCGATGCCCTGCAGCCCTGCGGTTCGTTGGAACAAGTTCCGGCAACACGCTCCGACCACGCGCGGCCAGCCGTCGAAGTAGTTGAATGCCGTAGAGTACGTTGCCGCGAAGGCACCGAGCAGGAAGACGGTCATCGCCCAAGGGCCAACGCTGTCGGTGAAGATTCTGGCGATTTCCCCCATCACCGCGTTTCCGGAAACGGCGCTCGGGTACAGCCACACCGCGGCCAGCAACAAGAACACGCAGGCGATCAAGAACGAGACGACGTGACCGATGGCAAAATCCCACTGACCGATCCGGAACCACCGGCGACAGTATTCCTGGGCGTGAGCTGGCAGCCTAGAGAGATCGACCGAGAGGTCTTGCTTGCTGGACTTGAATGGATCGAAAGGACGAGCCAGTCCCGCCGCCTCGATGCGATCGCGTATTCCTCCCAGCCCGACTTTCTTCGCCTTGCCCCATTCCGATGCCTGCAGGGAAACGTCGATACCGGTGGGCAGGAGACCCAGAAAGGCGGCGATGACCAGCCACGAGCCCTCCGGGGTCTCGAAGATGAAGAAGTGCGGGAGGGCCGAAAGCGGAGCCGGTTGGATGAAATAGATGACGACGCTGCAGACGAGCAATAGCCCCGCCGCGATCTTCGAGGCCGTCTCCACGGCCGAGTATCTGCCTCCCAGGATAATGACGACCGAGCTCAGGCCCACCAGGAGTCCCCATAGACCCAACGGTAGTTCGGTGCCCAGATACTGGGCGGCAAAGAAATAGAGGACGGCGGCCGTGGCGGCGATGCGACCGGCCTGACCCACGACGCACTGCAGCAAGGTCGCGATGAGCGTGTACCAGAGGGTCCATTTTTTCCATGCGGTGGCGTAAGCATCGAGCATGCTCCTTCCGGTGGCGTTGGTGAACCGGAAAGCCATCTCGAACCCGTAATACTTGAATACGTAGGAGACCAGCACACACCATAGGAGGGCGAACTGGAAACGGCCACCGGCCACCGGAGCGGTGACGAGATGGCTCGTCCCGACGCCGGTCATCATCAGAATCATCCCCGGGCCGAGGAGTTTGAGGAGATTCAGGAAACCTTTCTGAGGAAGCTCCAGATCCTTGAAATCGTCCTTTGTCTCGGTCATGAGTCCAACCCGATTCCGTGGGCGGATAGTTCGCTCCGTCTATTCATTGCCGATCCCCCGTCATCTAAGATAAGAAGCATCCCCATGATGAAGGGTTCTTGGACATGTTGCAGCGCGCGGGGATGTTCGAAGCCCGAATCAATCTTCCGTCGAGCGCCCGTTGCACGACGGCGCGCAATCTTATCACGGAGATCAAGGAGTCGATAGAGGCTGGTGATAGAAAGCATTCTGCTGGTAATCTCGGGCGGTGAAGATCGCGACCTGGAACGTCAATTCGATCCGTCTGCGGTTGGATCGCTTGCTCCGGTGGCTGGACCGTTACCGGCCCGACGTCATGTGCCTTCAGGAGCTCAAGTCCATCGAAGAGAAGTTCCCTTTCGACGCCCTCCGGGAGGTCGGATACTTCGTGGTGGTCTGCGGTCAGCCGACCTACAACGGCGTCGCCATATTGAGCCGCGACGAGCCCATGAAAATCCGCAAGTCCCTTGGAGATTCGAAGGAAGACCAGCAAGCGCGTTTCCTGTCCGCGCTCATTCGTGGGGTCCATGTTCTTTGCGTCTACGTGCCCAACGGCTCGGTCGTCGGGTCGGAAAAGTGGGCCTACAAACTGGAGTGGCTGGGTCGCCAGAGAACCTACTTGGAGACCCATCATGATCCTTCAGAGACGTTGGCGCTATGCGGAGATTTCAACGTCGCTCCCGAGGACCGCGACGTCGCCAACCCCGAGAAATGGCGCGACAGCGTGCTCTGCCAGGAGCGTGGTCGGAGGGCACTCCGAGAGCTGTGCGGATGGGGCCTGGTAGACGTCTTTCGCCAACATCATCCCGAGGGCGGTCTCTATTCTTGGTGGGACTATCGCCAGCTCGGTTTCCCAAGAAACGACGGTTTGAGGCTCGATCTCGTCCTCGCCACCGAGTCTTTGGCCCGCCGCTCCGGTCTCGGCCGAGACCGATCGACAGGAGAGAAAGGGGAGGCAGCCTTCCGATCACGCGCCGGTCATCGCGAGTTTTTCCGACTGATACGGTCGGCCTGGTCGGCTTCAACTCACCAGTAGTTGGAAATCTGCCTTCTTCAGAAGGCTCGCTTCCTCGGCGAGATCGGCGCGGGCCAGAGGGTGATCCTCCAGCCATCCCTCGGGAAAGCGCACGGTTAGCCTGCTCTTTTCGGCGCGCACTTCGAAGAGCGGCAGGGGGCGTGGACTGCGGCCTCGGTTGACGAGTACCGCCAATCGGAGCAGCACGCAGAGCTTGAAGGCCTGATCGGGAGACGTGGAGCGAAGCTCTTTGAATGGCTCCAGAGACGGCCTGCGTCGATGGTTGGCGACCAAGGCGGCAAGCAACATCTGATCGTCCGTCGAGAATCCCGGCATCTCGGAATGTGCCACCAGGTAGGCGCCGTGTTTGTGGTAGCCGCTGTACGAGACTGCCCGCCCGACTTCGTGTAGCCGGGCGGCCCAGATGAACAGTTGACGTGTTTCTCGATCCGAAAGCTCCCAGTGTGCCGCGACTTGGTCCAAGCAATCGATCGCCGTCTTCTCCACTCGCGCCGCCTGCTCGCGATCGACGTGATACTGCTGCACCAAGCGCTCGATGGTACGGTCGCGAACATCTTCGTGGCGGATGCGGCCCAGAAGATCGTAGAGGATGCCCTCGCGCAGAGCGCCGGTCGAGGACTTCATCTCTTCTATTTCCAGGCTCTCGAAAACGGCGTTCAATATGGCCAATCCACCCGGGAGCACGGGTGCCCGATCCGCTTTGAGCCCGGGCAGAGAGAGGCTACTCGTGTTGCCGGCGCGAAGGACCGCTTTGCGGAGCTTCCGCAGCCCCTTGCGCGAGATGCCCTGACTCCAGCCGTTCTCTCTCAAGATCGCTTCGATGGCGATGACCGTTCCCGACGAGCCGAAGGACGCGTGCCACCCTAGTGTCCTCAATCTGCGCTCGATGGTCTCGAGCTCTACTCGAGCGGCCGTTTCGGCCTGGAGTAGATTTTTTTCGCCGATCTCTCCATTGGGGAAGAAATGCATGCTGTAGGACACGCACCCCATGTAGAGGCTGGCCGTCTCCAGGGGCTCGAATCGCTCTCCGACGATGCATTCGGTGCTGCCACCTCCGATATCGACCACCAGGCGGCGCTCGGTTGAATCCGGAAGGGAATGGGACACGCCGAGATAGATGAGGCGGGCTTCTTCGACACCGGAGATGACCTCGATCTGGTGGCCCAATGCCTCGGACGCGCGACGGAGGAAGTCGGTTGCGTCATGTGCCCGACGCAAGGTGTTGGTTCCCACTGCCCGGACGAGTTGGGGCGGAATGTCGCGGAGGCGGTCACCGAAACGTTCGAGCGAGCCGAGCGCGCGAGCCTCGGCCTCCTTGGTTAGATGGTTGTTGGGGTCCAGACCCGCGGCGAGGCGGACTCGATCACGCACGCGGTCGAGCACTTGCAGCTCGTCGTTCACGACGCGAACCACGAACATATGAAAACTGTTCGAACCAAGGTCGACGGCCCCATAGGTGTCGGGCTTCATGTCGGCGTGCATCTTGCTTCTAGGCCTTGCCCCACGGGAATACTGCTACTATTGAACCTACTCCATGGCTACGTACGCAATCGGTGACGTTCAAGGTTGCTTTCTGACGTTGACGCGCCTCCTCGAGCGTTTTCGCTTCGATTCTCGCGCGGATCGAATCTGGTTGGTCGGCGATCTCGTGAACCGGGGTCCGCGTTCCCTGGACGTCTTGCGGTGGGCAATCAGTCTCGGTGACCGGGTGACGGCCGTGCTGGGCAACCATGACCTTCATCTTCTTGCCGTGGCGGTGGGGGCCAGGATGCAAAGGCCGCGCGATACGCTGAGCGCCGTCCTGGAAGCGCCGGATCGCGAGGATCTGCTGGGCTGGCTGAGCCGCCGGCCGCTCGTTCATCGCGAGGGTCCGTTCGTCTTGGTCCATGCGGGCTTGTTGCCTTCGTGGAGCGCCCATCAGGCACGTTCGCTGGCCCTTGAAGTAGAGAACGAGCTCGCGGGCCAGGGGCAAGGGCGATTCTTGCAGGCTCTTTACAGTGGGGGTGGGGACTCCGTCCTTTGGGACGATACGCTCACCGGCATCTCCCGCCTCCGCGTCATCACCAGCGCACTCACTCGATTGCGCACTTGCACGCGGGAGGGGCGCATCTGTCTCGATTTCACCGGACCTCCGGATGCGGCACCCAGCGGTTGTATCCCGTGGTTCGACGTTCCGGGCCGCAAGACCGCGGCTAGTACCGTGGTCTGCGGCCACTGGGCTGCCTTGGGCCTTCACTTGCGTAATGGGCTTTTCGCGCTCGACTCGGGCTGCGTCTGGGGTGGTGTCCTGACCGGCGTTCGGCTGGAAGATCGCGAAGTCTTCCAAGAACCGATGGCAGACGGTT
>Ga0302046_10006488_pt1 | contig 10202 bp, 7 predicted proteins | sample RVTome_11_FD_200261 | JGI IMG/M metagenome (GOLD analysis project Ga0302046, IMG submission 200261) | Soil microbial communities from uranium-contaminated site in the Upper Colorado River Basin, Wyoming, United States - RVT147D111 (version 2) ... | reverse complement strand
CCACAGAAAGCCGATCGCCGCCCCGGAGAGCGCGGCGCAAAAGACCGCGAGCTCACCGGCCTCGGGGAGGTAGAACAGGCCCAGGTACGCCGACGTGTCCACGCGGCCGATGGCGTAGGCGAAAACGCCGAACGTCAACGCGGCGATCGCGCACAGACCGGTTGCGAGCCCGTCCAGACCGTCGGCCAGGTTGACCGTGTTCGCGCTCCCCGCCACCACCACGGCGACGAACAGCGGAAACACGACCGGCAGGATCACGATGCTCAGGTCCTTGAAGAACGGGAGCATCGTCTGGCTGGACCCGTAGGGCGACAGCGGCACCCAGATCAGGAAGCCACCCAGCGCGAGGCCGAGGATGAACTGCCAGACCAGCTTGTAGCGGGCGATCAGCCCTCGCGACTCGTGTCGCACGATCTTCAGGTAGTCGTCCATGAACCCGATCGCGCCCATCCAGGCGGTGACGACGAACGCGATCCAGACGTAGACGTTGTCGAGCCGGGTCCAGAGCAGAGTCGGGATGAGGCTGGCTACGAGGATGATCAGCCCGCCCATCGTCGGCGTCCCCGCCTTCCTCAAGTGGGTGGCGGGTCCCTCGGCCCGGACCACCTGCCCCCACCCGCGGGCCATGAGCCAGCCGATCAGGCGCGGTCCGACGATGAACGACGTCAGGAGCGCGGTCACCATGGCGCCGGCGGCGCGGAACGAGATGTACTGAAAGACGTTGAACAGGATGTGCTGCCCTGCCAGCGGAAACAGGAAGTGATAGAGCATCAGCCCGGCTCCCCGAATTCCCGGTCGATTCGATCCAGCACCCGTTCCAGATGCGCGCCGCGCGATGCCTTCACGAGCACGACCTCATCGCCCCTGAGGTCCCCGGCGAACCGATCCCATGCGTCGTCGGGCTCCTCCGCGACGATGAACCGGGTGCCGTTCGTATCGGCGGCGCGGAGCTCGCGCCGCGCGAACGCCCCGGTCGCGGCGACCAGCGCGAACCCGGACGACGCGAGGAGCCTCGCGATATCGTCGTGCGCTTTCGCCTCGTGTCCGCCGAGCTCGAGCATCGAACCGACGAAGGCGGCGAGTCTTCGTCCCGGATACAGGTCCCGGCACTGAGCGATGGCGGCTCGGAACGACTCCGGGTTCGCGTTGTAGCAGTCCGCGATGACCGTCAGTCCCCCGACCTGACGCACCGCCCCCCGCAGACCGAGCGGGTGGTAGCCGGCGAGCCCCCTCGCGATGTCGGGGAGCGGCACCCCGAGTCCCTCGGCCATGGCCGCGGCCAGCAACGCGTCACGGAGGTGGTGCTCGCCACCGACGGGCACTTCGACCCGCACGTCACCGCGGACGAACTCGACGCGGTCCGCCTCGACTCGGCTGGTGTCGGGCCGGTAGTCCGCCCCGGCACCCCGACCGGCGACGACGGCGTCGGGCCGGATCGACCGCGCCGCCTCGGCGAGCGCCGGCGGGAGCTCTCCGACGACGAGGAGCCCTTCTCGTGACGTCCGACGGGCCAGGTCGAGCTTCTCGGCCAGGACCCCGGCCTCGTCCCCGAAGGCTTCGAGGTGTGCCGGCCCCACGGTCGTGATGAGGCCGTCGTCGGGGGCCGCGATCTCCGACAGCCGGGCGATCTCGCCGAGTTCGCTGGCGCCGATCTCGAGAACCCAGAAATCGGCCGCGGGCGGCGCGCGCAGGATGGTGAGCGGCAGACCGACCTGGCTGTTCTGGTTGCCGGCGGTCCGGTGCACCCGCCCGCCCTCCGCGAGCGCGAGGGCGACCATCTCCTTGACCGTCGTCTTCCCCGAGCTTCCGGTAATCCCCACCACACGGGCCGTCGAGGCGCGGCGCACCGCGCTCGCGAGCGCGCCCAACGCCGCGAGCGGGTCCGGAACTCCGAAGTACTCCAACGGAAGCTCCGGATCCTCGCGCCCCACCGTGACGATCGCCCCGCGAGCACCTCGAGCGGCGACCTGCGCCAGATAGTCGGCTGCGTCGTGCCGCTCGCCGCGGAGCGCGACAAACAGCTCGCCCCTCCCGATCTCCCTGGAGTCGGTCGAGATCCCCACGTACCTCCCGGCCGGCTCCGACGATGGCTCCAGACCGAGCGCGTCCCGGATCGTGCGCGAATCGATCACGCGGCACCCCGGCCGCCGGTCAGCTCCCTCACGATCGCCGCTTCGTCGAACGGCAGCTTCTCCGATCCGATGATCTGGTAGCTTTCGTGCCCCTTGCCGAGCAGGACCACCGCATCATCCGAACCGGCATCCGCGAGCGCCAGCTCGATAGCCTCGCGGCGATCCAGCACGATTCGATAGGCGGTCGGATCGAGCCCGGCCACGATCTGGCGGCAAATCTCGGCCGGGTCTTCGGTCCGAGGGTTGTCTGTCGTCACTATGGCCAGATCGGCGTGCCGGGCGGCCGCCTCCCCCATCAACGGCCGCTTGCCCGGATCGCGCTCCCCACCGCACCCGAATACCGCGACCAGCCGACCCGGGACCAGCTCCCGCAGGGTCGCGAGGACGCGCTCGTAGGAGTCGGGGGTATGCGCGTAGTCCCTCATCACGAGTGCCGGTTCACGCGACAGGACCTCCATTCGCCCGGGGACGACCGGTGCCGAGGTCAGGCGAGCCGCGATCTGACCGGTCTCCATGCCGAGCCCGAACGCGACGGCGGCGGCGGCCAGCGCGTTGCGGACGTTGAATTCCGCGGGGAGCGGCAGATCGACCCCGGCGCGGCCCCCCGGAGTCACGAGCTCGAAGGCGGTGCCACCCGGCCCGAACCGCGGGTCGTCCGCGCGCACGTCGGCGGTCGGAGCAAGCCCGTACAGCAGGTTCACCCCGCCGGGCGGCGACACGCCCCGCCAGGCGGGCTCGTCCGCGTTGACCGCGCAAACGCCGCCGGGCGCGAGGAGGTCGAGGAGTCGGAGCTTGGTGTCCCGATAGGACGTGAGGTCGGGGTGGTACTCGAGGTGCTCGCGGCTGAAGCTGGTGAACGCGATGGCCCCGAAGCGGAGCGCGTCGACGCGGTATTGATCGAGCGCGTGCGACGAGACTTCGAGCGCCGCGGATCGTACCCCCGTCTCGACCAGACCGGCGAGCATCTCGGCCAGATCGATCGGATCGGGAGTCGTCAGCGTGCCCGCCCCCAACCGGCCGTCCGCCCCGATCACCCCGAGCGTGCCGATCGCCGCCGCCGGCTCGAGTCCGGACAGGAGCCACCGGACCAGCCACACCGTGGTGGACTTTCCGTTCGTCCCGGTGACGCCGATCAGCCTCAGCTCGTCGGCGGGGTCGCCCGCGAACAGGGATGCGAGGTGCGCGATCGCGCGCCGCGTGTCCGACACCGTCAGCTGGGGCAGGTCGGCCGGCGTGACGCTCTCCACCATCGCGGCCGACGCGCCGGCTCGAGCGGCCGGAACCACGAACGCGTGGCCATCCACCCGAGTGCCCGAGACGGCGCAGAACAGGTCACCGGGCTCCACCCGGCGCGAGTCGGAGCGGAGCCCCCGAAACTCGCGCGGAGGCTCGCCATGCCAGTGCGGCCGGAGGTCGCGTTGCTGCAGCCGTCGCTCCACGCTGGCGCTTGAGGTCGTCTTCTCGGGCACGGGCCGCCATATCCGGGCCGACTGCACGATCGAACATCGGCGTGGGGCGAGCGTCGCCTCGAGAGGGGGCGTCACTCGCCGCAGCCGTTGACGTAAGAGAGACAGGCGCGGCCGTGCCCTGGCTGGAACCGGGCCATCATCCACCACACCACACTTCCCCGGCCACGCCTGTCGGTTAACGCGTTGACTCGACCCTGTAGTTCGGAGTCCCGCCTTCCTCCGTTCGGGTTCGTCTCTCGGTCCAGGCCTTCCGCCGCTCGCGCGCTGGCGGCCCGAACCGTTCACTCGTGCGTTCCGCTATCGGAGGACGACGGTCGACCCATGGGCGACCGCGCCACCCGGCGCCGGGTTCTGAGCCGCTACAGCGCCCCGGCCGTGCCATTCGACCCGCAGACCGAGCTCGTGCAGCCGCGCGACCGCCGCCCGGAGGGGGAGCCCCGTCAGATCGGGGACCCCGATCATCCGCTGGGTCGTCTCGTCCGGGGCGTCCCAGACCTGCTCCACCCCTCCGACCGCGAAGATGAACGGCCCGTCGGGCTCGGCAGCCCGGCGCACGGTCGACCAGCGACGCGGAGGCGCATCGGACACGACGAGTCGTCTGTCGAGCCGTCCTCCCCGCGTGGCGAGGGCGGCCGCGAGCGTCGCCTGGCTGGTCGGCGCCGCGATCGCTCCGCCGTAGAACGACCCCCGCACCGGGTCCTCCAACCGCGTCAGGATCACCACGCGCGGGTCGTCTGCAGGTGCATACCCCACGAAGGACGCCCGGTACCGCCCCTGCACATAGCGGCCATCGGCAGCCAGCTTCGCGGTACCCGTCTTCCCCGCCACTCTGAGACTGGCCATCGCGGCGAGCGATCCCGTGCCGTCGGCGACCACGTCCGCCAACACGCCGCCGACCACTTCGGCGATCTCCGGTCGAATCACCTGTCTCACCACCCGGGGCTCGAATCGCCTGACCACCTCGCCGTTCTGGTCGCGAATCTCCCGGATCAGCATCGGGCGCATCAGCTTCCCGTCGTTCGCGATCACACCGTATGCGGCAGCGAGCTGGAGCGATGTCACGGACAACTCGTACCCCATCGCGTGCGAGGCCGGGCTGAGCGCGGTCCAATCCGCCGCGCGGCGCAGACGGCCGGCCGCCTCGCCGGGGTAGTCGACCAGCGTCGGCATCCCGAACCCGAAGTCGCGCAGGTAGCTCTGCTGGACGAGCGGCCGGACGCGCTCGGAGAGCTTCGCGGCTCCGACGTTGCTCGACTGGGCGATGACCTCCCGCACGGTGAGTCGATCGTACCCGTGCACATCGCGGATGGTGCGACGACCCGCCCGCAGTTGACCGCCCTCGACGTCGATGACCTCGTCGAGGTCGACGAGGCCTTCGGACAGAAGCGCGGCGAGCAGGAAGGGCTTGGCGGTGGATCCGGGCTCGTAGGGGTCCGAGAACGCGGGCACGTATCCCTGCGCGGCACCCTCGCGCTCGCTGGCGACCGCGAGGAGCTCCCCCGTACGTGGGTTCATCAGGATGATGTCCCCGGCGGAGGAGCCCGTTCGGGCCAGGGCGCTGCGGAGCCCGTTCTCCGCGATCCGTTGTAGCTCGGGGTCGATGGTCAGGACGACGTCGAGCCCCGGACGGGGCTCCGAGATGGTCGCGTCGGGCGGGCGATACCCGCCCCGGCGGCCGTCGACGCGGATCGCGACGGTCCCCGCCTCGCCGCGCAGGAGCGAGTCGAGATACAGCTCGAGGCCGCTGGTCCCCTCTCCGTCGGGTCCGATCCGGCCGACGAGCCGGCGGGCGATGGCTCCCTGGGGGTACGAGCGGGCGGGGTGCGGCTCGAAGTGGACGCCAGGCCCGATGCTCGACGCCAGCCGGGTCCGCTCCTCGTCGGTCACGCCCTTCGCGATCGAGGTCCAGTCGCTGTCTGCGGTCTCCAGGGCCATCCGACGCTCGGGACTCAGATTCAGGACCGCGTCGATGGCCCGCATGACGGCCCCCCGGTCGAGCTCGAGCTCTTCGGCGGCGAGGAACGCCTGGTACCTGGTGTCGTCCGCGGCGAGCGGCTGGCCGTCCCTGTCGAGGATCTCTCCTCTCGACGCGGGGATCGTCTCCTGATCTACACTCTGCGCGAGCCGACGCGCGCTCCACCCGTCGCCTTCCACGAGCTGGAGCTTCACCAGACGTCCGGAGTAGAACACGGCGACGACGGTGAACGCGATCGCGAGACAGCGCTGGCGTCGGCCGTGCGTGCGCGCCGGGATCGCTCCGGAACGCCCGTCGAGCGCGTCCCGAATCACCTGTCCCCTTCTCGCCCCCACCGGCCCCACCCCCTCCCGCTCCGCTCGCTCACACCCGCTCGACGACCCGTCCTATCGCTCGCTGCGCGCGGCACCTTCCCCGTCGAGCGCGCTCTCCGCCACGAGAAAAAACTCACCGTCGCCGGCCGCGCGCAGACCCAACCGCCCCGCCGCGTCCTCGATCCTCGGGAGCGCCTCCAGCGAGTCGGCCCGCGATCGCTCACCCGTCAATCGATCGCGGAGGATCTGCTCCTGCCGATCGAGGCCGTCGAGCGATCGCGAAAGCTGTCGCCCCGTCTCGCTCCGCCGCACGACGGTCGCCAGGGCGGCGACGACGAGCGCGGCTCCGAGCCCGGGGAAGGCCCACCGCCTCAGGCTCCTCCGTCTCACGTGCCGACCCGCAGCAGATACATCATCCTATCCGGAATTCTCCCACACCCTCAATCGTGCGCTCCGTGCCCGCGGGTTCCGGGCCTTTTCCTCCTCGCCGGGGGTCACAGGCTTCCGGGTCACGACCCGGCCCAGTGAGACGCCACGACATCGACACTCGGGCAGCGCGGGGGGACAGACACACTCTCGAGCCCACTCGCGAAACGCGTGCTTGACGATTCGATCCTCGAGCGAGTGGTAGGAGATCGCGACCAGCCGGCCTCCGGGTGAGAGCCGCTCGCGCACGACTTCCAATCCCTCGCTCAAAGCGGCCAGCTCGTCGTTTACCGCGATCCTCACCGCGGCGAAGAGTCTGGCCTTCTCTCTCTCGGAAGCGTGGCGCCGAAGGACCGCCGTCAACGCGCCGACGAGATCGTCACTGGTTTGGAACGGCCGGACCCTCCTCCGCCTCCCCACCTCACGTGCGAGCGCTCGCCACCTGCGCTCGTCCCCATACTCTCGGAAGGCCCGGCCGAGCTCCTGTTCTGTCGCGTGGTTCAGAAAATCGGCCGCGGGTTCTCCTTCGCCGGTTGTCCCGCCCATCCGCATCCGCAACGATGTGCCCGGACGAAACGAGAACCCGCGAGCCGGTGTGTCGATCTGGTGAGAAGAGACGCCCAGATCGAACAGGGCTCCCGCCAGATCCTTTATTTCGGCGTCGGCTCCACCTTCGAGCCGACCGATGTCCCTGAAATTCGCCAGCCTGACCGAAGCCCGGTCTGCGAAACGCGCCAGACGTCGCCCGGCCGCCACGACCGCCTCGACATCCTGGTCGATCCCGATCACCCGCACGTCCGGCCCCGCCTCCAGGAGACGGACCGCGTGCCCCGCACCACCGATCGTGGCGTCCAGGAAGGCGCCCCCTCGTTCGGGGCCCAGGTATCGCAGCACTTCCTCCGGCATGACCGGCTCGTGCTGGAACGCCTCCTCCGACACCTCCGTCGATTTCCTCCTCAACCGCCGGATCGTGCGGTGATCGGTCGACCGCTCAGGCGAACACTCTCTTCATGAAGCCGTCGAACTCCTCGTCCGGCTCACGCGTCGCCTCGTCGAACCGTCCCGGCTCCCAGATCTCGATGTGGTTGATGACTCCTACCATCAGGGCCTCCGTTTCGAGCGAGGCCAGCTTCCGCATCTTCTCCGGGATCAAAATCCTCCCGTGCTTGTCGAGTCCCACTTCCACCGCCGAGGCGGTGACGCGCAGCACCTGATTTCTGAGGTCAGGCTGCCGCGTCGACAGCTCCCGGAGCTCGCTCTGGACCGCCGCCCAGGCATCGTCCGGGTAAAGCGAGAGCGCGTCGGGCTGCGTCTGGATGAGGACGAACGAATCCGTCTCGCGGCCCCGGCGAAAAGACGCCGGCAGGCTGACTCGACCTTTGAGATCGACTTGGTGCAGATAGCTGCCCAGAAAGCCGGCCACTCGAGACCTTCATCATTGCGTGCAGGGTGTCCCTCCCAAGACGCCCGATCCACCCACCGCGGTCACAATACGGTACTCATTGATGGGAGTCAAGCCCACTCCAACCCATTTCATCCCACCCAGCACCCAAAGAGACGGGCCCGGCAAGAAAGCGCCGGGCCCGGAGGCTCCTGCCGTGCCCGCTGACGCGGGCCAGCGGCGCTCAGCAGGCCTTCTTTATGATCTGCTCCTGGCGATAGAGCTGGATGTCCACCGCGTCGCGAATCTGCGCCTGGTTGGTGGCCTCGTAGCTGCCGGCCCGGCTCAGGGGTCCGGTAACTTGCTGGAACGCGCTCAGAGCGGTCCGCGCGGGTCCGCACGCCTCGGCCTGCTGGTTGGCGTTGTCGAGCGCCGTGCCGCGCTGGAAATGCCCGTAACCGATGAAGAAGTAGATCCGCTGCGCCGTCTCCGGCGCCTGGGCGAACTCGGCCGCCACATCGAACAGCGCGATCGCCTCCAGATACCGGCCCTGCTGGAAGTGGTCGTTGTAGCCCTGGCCAAACAGAGCGTCCGCGATCACGTCGGGGGCGGCTCCGCGCTCCACCGCGGTCCGGAAGGCCGCGATCGCTCCGTCCGAATCGCCGGCCTGGAGCTTCGCCATCCCGACCCGCTGGTAGCCGTTCTCGATGTTCGGGTTCAGCTCGAGCGCCTTTTCGAGCTCGGCGGCTCCCTGTGCGTAGCGATCGGTGCGGATGTAGACCTGGGCGCGCGACGAATACAGGCTGGCGAGCATCTCGTCACGCGACATCGCCGGCGCGTCGCCGTTCTCCTCGCCGGTCGAGGAAGAGCCGGCGTTTCGGAGCATCGCCAGCGCGCGCTCGGAGAACGCGAGCGCCTCGTCATAGTCCTCCATCAGCATGTACGCGTTCACGACGTTCGTCAGGATCGACGGAGCGACCTGATCTCCCTTGATCTCGAGCACTTTCTCGAACGCCTCGACCGCCACCTGGATGGCCCTGGGGTCCGTCACCTCGCCACCCGTCTGTCCGGCGATGAGCGCCACGCTCCCGAGCGACTCGAGGAGATCCGCGTTGTCGGGGGCGCGCTGGACGCCGTCCTGGAGAATCGCCATCGCCTCGGGGTACGCGCCCGCCTGCGCGAGCTCGTACGCGATGTTGAGACGCACGATCACGTCGTTGGGGCTGAAATTGAGGTACTCGCGGTACAGCAGGCCCGAGCGGTCCTTGTTGCCGAGCTTCGCGTGCGTGTAGGCGAGCGCGTTCAGCGCCTCGGTGTTGGAGGGCTCCGCCGCAACGACCACTTCCAGGTCCTCTGCGGCGGACTGCCACGCCTCGGTGAGAATGTGGATGCGACCGCGGAGGTACTTCGCGCGGACGCTCTCCGGGTTGATCTCGAGCGCGCGGCTACAGTTCCGCATCGCGTCCTCGGTCTCCTCGGTCGCCAGATACTCGGAGCAGAAGGCGATGGACTGGATGTATTCGACCTGCTCGCCCAGCCCTGCCGTGATGATCTCCGCGGCCTCTTCGGACTTCCCGCGATCCGGAACCGAGAAGGCCCCCACGGGCAGCCGATCCTGTGTCGAGGGGTTCACGAAGGCCACGTCGAGCTGGATCCCCTGCCCGCCCGGCGCGGCGGTGCCGACCATCACCAGCGAGGCCGACATCCGGCCCCCCAGCTGGATCCACTCGATCTCTCCGATGTCCTCGGCCTTGAGCCCGTACTGCTTGAGAAGGTCGTTGACATCACCCTCTTTGATCGGGACGAGACCGGGGAAGCCCATGAGCGCATCCCGGACCTTCTTCGCGACATCCTTGCCAAAATTCTGGTGGACGTCTCCGGTGAGCGTCAACGGCGCGACCAGCACCGTGAACTCGCTCGACTGCGCCGCGACATTCTGTGGCGCGAACGGCGTGGGGGTGGAGACGGCGAGCCCCAACATGGCCGCCAACCGCAGGACGTTTCGTGCACTCCTCATCGCGACACCTCGGACGATATTCTCACCGAGAAGCCGGGCGTTCACCGCACCGGCCCCGCCAATCTATGCCCGCCCGCCCGCGCCTCCGCCCTCTTGCCGGCCCCATTCGGACGTATCAGGGTCGTTTAACGTGACTCCGCGTCTCGCGCAAGTCACGGAAATATCGTATCGCCTGGAACGCTGTGTCCCACAAGGCTTTCGGCGCTTCGCCGGGCCAGCCGCCGCCGCTGAACAGCGCCGTCGCGGACCCACTCGCGACCCCAGGCGGGAGTTCCGACTCGACGTCCACATACACCTCGGCGGCGGCGTGGATCCCGTCAGCGCCACAGCCGCCGACGCCCCCGCTCGAGGACGGCGACATCGCACGCACGGACGGGCTTGGGCAACTCGTCGGCCAACAGACGTCGAGGGTTCTCGAACACCAGGTCGCGGATCCAGCCGGGCGGTGGGGTCAGACCATCCAGCAGCGACAGCACCTCCACCCACTC
>Ga0302046_10006486_pt1 | contig 10203 bp, 10 predicted proteins | sample RVTome_11_FD_200261 | JGI IMG/M metagenome (GOLD analysis project Ga0302046, IMG submission 200261) | Soil microbial communities from uranium-contaminated site in the Upper Colorado River Basin, Wyoming, United States - RVT147D111 (version 2) ... | reverse complement strand
TCACGGTAGCGACTGCCCGCAAACAGGCCCTCGGCCCTGGCTTGCGCTTCGATGCGTTGCCAGACTGCGCGCGGAGGAACCGTCTCGGGCAATTCCCCGAGTTTCCGCTGCAGCAGGTCGCGCTGCGCGACGCCCAGTCCACAAATCATCGTGTCGTCCTGTAATTTCGTTTCGTCCGTCATATTGATTCGCCTGTTCGTCAATTCGTCGCATTGCAAGAGCTGTAAGCTGCATCAGTCGTATCGCCGATGCATACGCCCTCTTCCAGCAAAGGTCGCAGGCGCTGATACGCACGCGACAGTTGCGACTTCGAAAAACTTTCTGACTTGCCCATCAGATCCGCGATTTCCTTGTGCGTAAATCCTTCGACATCGTGCAACCACACAACGGTCCGGCTGATCGCCGGCAGAGTCGCCAACGCCGCATCGAGATCGATCGCCTGTTCCGGCGATGAAGGTTGCGGCGAGTGCTCCGCGTGAGCCGGGGCGAATTCGTCCCAGTCATCGTCCAGGCTCTGACCGCGGCTGTGCCAGGCAGAACGCAGAAACATCAGCGACTTGCTTACCGCGATGCGCCGGATCCACGCTCCGAGCGGCGCATCGCCGCGAAAATTTCGAAGGCTGCGAATGACCTCGATGAAAGTTTCCTGCAGGAGGTCCTCGGCCTGGGCCGGGATGCGGGTAAACCGCAGGCAGATGGAGTAAACCGGCGTACCGAAAGTCCGGTAAATGATCTCGTGCGCCTTCGCGTCGCCACGCGCCGCCCGCCTGACGATCCCCGGATCGATCTGGATATCGACAAATTTGCTCATAGTCCGCATCTTAGATGCAGTCGCGGCAAAAAAGGTCGCAAGCACCGGTCCGCGCGGTGTGGCATCCGCGCGATGCGCCACCTATACTTGGCAGCCCTCGCCGCAGGCCTCGGGGAAACGCGCCCGTCGCCACGCACTGTACCCAGCCGGGATGGCGGAACTGGTAGACGCGCCGGACTCAAAATCCGGTTTTGGCAACAAAGTGGGAGTTCGATTCTCCCTCCCGGCACCAACTCGCAGGGCGGGATCGGCCATGCCGGCAACGCCAGCCGCCGGACAGGAAATATTGAGACCTCTTGCTTCGCTGCGCTACCATCGATGCTCACATGAAATACTGTTCCAGTTGCGGCAGCCTTGTCGTCAGGAGAAAACCCGCCGGCGACAGTCGCGATCGCTGGATATGCGACCACTGCAACACGACTCACTATCAGAACCCGAACATCGTTGTCGGCTGCGTGCCGGTCCAGGACGGGAAAATTCTGCTTTGCCGGCGCGCCATCGAGCCCCGTTACGGTTTCTGGACGGCACCGGCAGGATTCCTGGAACTCGGTGAAACGATCGCCGAAGGGGCAGCCAGGGAAACGCTGGAGGAAGCCTGTGCGGTGGTGCGCATCGGTCACCTGTTTGCGTCCGTGGACGTCGTGGACGCGGGCCAGGTGCACCTGTTTTTTACCGGAACACTGGTCGGTGGTTTCGGGGTCGGGGATGAATCCCTGGAAACGACACTGTTCGCCGAAGATGAAATTCCCTGGGACGACATCGCATTTCGCAGCAACCGCTTCGCGCTGAAGAAATGCCTCGAGGACGCCGGGCGCAACAACGGCGTGCATATCCACGAACTGCGGCGCATCCGGCAGTCCGGGGATTGAGCAAAAAACCGTCCGACACTATTTTGCGGTGCTGGCGAGTGCTTCCACGAGCTGGATGGCCGGCAAATAGCCGCTGATCAGTGAGCCATCCTCGAGAACGATGGCCGGCGTGCCCCTCAACCCCACATCCTGGCCGATGGCGTACTGCCGCGACACTGTCGATGAGTCACAACTGTGGGTTTCAAAGGTCTTGTCCAGCTTGGCAAGCGTCAGTGCCTCGTTACGGTCGTCCGCACACCAGACCTGCTCGGCCTTGACCCATGACGGCGACGCCGGGCCGCCGCGCGGATACAGCAGGTATTTGACTTCGATTCCCTGTGCCAGGTACTCGCCGATCTGGCTGTGCAGCCGGCGGCAATAGGTGCAGTCGATATCGGTAAAGATCGACACCGAGAAACGAACTTGCTCCGGCGAGAATATGATCATGTTCTCCCTGGGCACTGCCGACATCATTTCGATTCGCGCGTCGTTGCGCGACTCTTCGGAAAGATTGGTTTGAAGCTCGAGGTCGATCAGGTCGCCCTGCAGCAGGTAACGCCCGTCAGCGGAAATGTATGCGACTATCGCGCCCTTGCTGACCGTGTACCAGCCGGGTACGGGACTGGCGTTCACGTGCTGCGGCTCTATTTCGGCGAATCGTTCGGAAACCCGTTCGCGCACGGTCGCGAGCTCGTCCGCGACGGCGGGTGTCATGGTCAGCGCGAGCGCCAGTCCGGCGGCAGTTGCAACGGGAGCACGCGTCAAATGGTTGTTCATTGTGTATCCTTGAGAATGTCGAATCCGGGTTGTCAGAGTGCGCGTCACGCGACGTTCTGCGGTGCGCACGCCGCCATTGGACTGCTCATACCAGGGTCGGTTCCACCGGCGGCTCGCGCCGAACCGGCGCAATTGTAGCAGAGGAAAACCAGGGGCCCCGGCCAAAAACGGGTCGTGGCCTTCAGCGACTAACCCCGGGGATGGTGCCGGCCGTGCAGTTCCTTCAGTCGCTCTCGCGCCACGTGCGTATAAATCTGAGTAGTCGACAGGTCACTGTGGCCGAGCAGCAGCTGGACGACCCGGAGGTCCGCGCCACGATTCAGCAAATGGGTGGCGAAGGCGTGCCGCAGGCTGTGCGGCGACATCCTTTTTGATATCCCTGCTTTCTGCGCATAGCGCTTGATGATGTGCCAGAAGGCCTGGCGCGTCATGCGATCGCCACGGCGTGTCGGAAACAGGTAGTCGGTCTGGCGCTCGAGCAGGATTTCCATGCGCGGCCCGTCGATGAATTCACGCAGCCAGCGCTGCGACTCGTCGCCCAGCGGTATGAGTCGTTCACGATCGCCTTTGCCGACGATGCGCAAAACGCCCTGGTTGAAATTGACCTGTGACTGCCGGAGATTGATCAGCTCAGATACCCGAAGCCCGGTGGCATACAGGAGTTCGAGCATGGTCCTGTCGCGGTGGCCCAGCGGTTCGTCGGTCGCCGGCGCATGCAGGAGTGCGTCCACTTCGTCCTCGGTCAGGCTCTTCGGCAGCGACCGGCCGATGCGCGGCATCTCGATATCGGCAGTGGGGTCCGTGTCCCGCAGACCTTCGCGCATGATGTAACGGAAAAATCGGCGAAAACTCGATAACTGCCGGGCGGTCGAACGAGGCTTCGCGCCCGATTCAACGCGGCGCGCAATGAATGCGAGCAGGTCGGACTTTTCCGCTTCTTCGATACGAATGTCCTGGGCGGAGAGACCGCGCCAAAGTGTCATCAGGTCCGCGCGATAGGCTCCGAGGGTGTTGGCTGAGAGCCCCCTTTCCGTCCAGATCGCATCGAGGAACCTGTCGACCAGGTCCTCGGCGTTCGACTGTTTGGTGGATCGTTGTTGCTGACTGCTCGCCATGGTATCCGTCAAGTCCGCCTCAAGTTTCCGCAACTTTGTCGATGCGTTCGTTCAATTGCAGATGATGGCTGGTAGCATACGCGGCCTGCGAACAGCTTTCGGCAGCTACCGGTCGTTCACCTGAATTGCAACAAACTGATCGCCAAGCGACGGATTTTTCAAGGTTTTGAGTATGCGCAGCACGCTTGCCTGCCGACGTGATCGCTGTCACAGAATCACCAAGGCATTAACATAAAGTGATGTGCGTCACAGCCTGGCTCGCGAAATCCGTGCATTTCGACAAGAAATTCCCCGGCTGAAATCGGGCCAATGCGGAGACAGTGACCAGATGCAGTCGTCCAACGATGTCCGGCAGAGCATGTCCCGAGGGGAAAACCGGCGCTGGCCCTGGCCACTGGCAATACCTTACGCAGCCTATGCATGGCTCGCGTTCACAGTCTGTGTCCTGGTCGCGATCGTCGGTGCTCTGCTGTTACCGGGACTGGAGCGGCGGCGGCGCTGGGTTACCGCTAGCGCCAAGGCTGCATTGTGCTTGTGTGCAATCCCCGTCGGGATCGAGGGCACCGGGCGACTGCCGCATGGACATTGCATCGTGGTCGCCAATCATTCGAGCTACCTCGACGGCGTCATCCTGCAAGCGCTACTGCCGCCCCGATTTTCCTACGTCATCAAAGGCGAGATGCAGAACATCCCGGTAGTGCATTTCCTGTTACGCCGCATCGGTGCCAAATTTGTCGAACGATTCGTCGCCTCGGGGAGCGCACGCGACGCAAGGGCCCTGCTCAAAGCCGCCGCAGCCGGGGAATCACTGGCTTTTTTCCCGGAAGGGACTTTCATTCGCGAGCCGGGTCTTGGGCGATTTCGCCCTGGCGCGTTCGCGGCCGCGATCAAGGGCGAGCTGCCCGTCGTGCCGCTGGCGATTGTCGGCTCGCGCCGGGTTCTGCCCGGCGGCACCCTGATTCCCAGGCCCGGCCGCCTGACCATTCATATACTGGAACCGATCCCTGTAACCCACGCGGCGTTCTCCGGCAGCACGGAGCTCGCGGAAACCGCGCGGCAGCGCATCCTGCAAGTGCTGGGCGAACCCGACCTGTTGCGCTGACGGTGAATTTCCAGCCGGCGGTTGCGCGGCCGCGGCGGATACGGGAAAGTAGCGCCCCCTGGCATTCCTGGCCTTTGCATGATGAATCACGATCCCGTCGTAATCGTTGCCGCCCGCCGCACACCGCTTGGCTCCTTTCAGGGCACGCTTGGCGCCGCCAGCGCGACCGAACTCGCCGCGGCGGCGATCGCGGCTTCGGTTGCCGATTGCGGGCTGGATGCCGCCCGGATCAGCGAAGTCCTGCTCGGTTGTGTATTGCCGGCGGGCCTCGGACAGGCTCCGGCGCGACAGGCAGCGCTTGCCGCTGGAGTGCCGAAGTCCGTGCCCTGCACGACCGTTAACAAAGTGTGCGGATCCGGCATGAAGTCAGCGATGATCGGGCACGATCTCATACTCGCAGGCAGCGCCGACATCGTGCTGTGCGGCGGCATGGAATCGATGAGCAATGCGCCGTATCTGCTTCCGAAAGCGCGCGCCGGTTATCGCATGGGTCACCAGGAAGCCCTCGATCACATGTTTTTCGACGGCCTGCAGAATCCCTATGACGGCAACATGATGGGGCATTTCGCCGAATTGACCTCACAGAAGTACGGGTTCTCCCGCGAAGGCCAGGATGCGTTTGCCGTCACGTCGGTCAACAGGGCGCGCGCAGCACAAGCCGAAGGACGATTCCGCACGGAAATTGCCCCGGTCACAGTTCGTTCGCGCGCGGGAGAAACCGTCGTTACCGAAGACGAAGGTCCGGGTGCGGCAAAAATCGAAAAGATCCCGCTGCTCAAACCCGCTTTCAGCAAGGACGGAACCGTGACGGCAGCCAGTGCATCGTCGATTTCCGATGGCGCCGCGGCGCTGATCCTTATGAAGAACAGCGCTGCAAAAGCGGCGGGCATGACGGTTCTGGCGACCGTTCGTGGCCATGCCGGTTTTGCCCAGGCCCCCGAATGGTTTACCACCTCGCCCGTGTTCGCCATTCGCGCTTTGCATGACAAGCTCGGCTGGACGCCGGCATCCGTCGACCTGTATGAGATCAACGAAGCGTTTGCTTGTGTCACCATGGCCGCAATGCAGGACGTCGGTATCGCGCATGACAAGGTCAACGTCAATGGCGGTGCCTGCGCACTCGGCCACCCGATCGGTGCATCCGGCGCCCGCATTGTGGTTACCTTGCTGCATGCACTGAGGACCAACGGCGGCGGGCGCGGCATTGCGTCGCTTTGCATCGGCGGTGGCGAGGCAGTGGCAATCGCAATCGAAGTCTGAATTTCGTCAAAACATCCTGAATACCAGGGAGCAACCATGAAACTGGCTACAGCCCGTGCTGTCGTTACCGGCGGCGCCTCCGGACTCGGCCTGGCAACGGCGGCACGCATCGTCGATGCCGGCGGTCAGGTTGCATTGCTCGATGTCAACGAGCAACAGGGTATGGCAAGCGCCCGCGATCTCGGCGCTCACGCAGTTTTTCTGCGCACGGACGTGGCCGATGAGAAAAGTGTGCAGCAGGCCATGCACCAGGCTACCGGATTCATGGGCGGCATTACGCTGGCCGTGAACTGTGCCGGTGTGCTGATGCCGGGTCGGGCGCTTGGCCGCAAGGGGCCGATGCCGGCCGCACAATTCTCAAGGGTCGTGCAAATCAACCTGGTGGGCAGCTTCATCGTTGCCAAGGAAGCCGCCGCGGTAATGCAGAAAAATGAACCGAACAGTGACGGCGAACGCGGCGTCATCATCAACACAGCGTCGGTCGCAGCATTCGAGGGGCAGGTAGGCCAGGCACCGTATTCGGCCTCGAAAGGCGGCGTGGTCGGCATGATGCTGCCGCTCGCCCGCGAATTCGCGCGCTTCGGCATTCGTGTCAATACCATTGCGCCCGGCATATTCCTCACACCGATGATGGCGTCGCTCTCCGAGGAGATTCGTGCATCGCTCGGCGCCCAGGTGCCGTTCCCGTCCCGACTCGGCCGACCCGATGAGTATGCCGATCTGGTCGCTTGTATCTACGGCAACGCGATGATCAACGGCGAGACCATCAGACTGGACGGCGCAATTCGCATGCAGCCGAGTTAGTTCATGCTCTACATGCCACTGTAGTTCGGGCCGCCGCCACCTTCGGGAACGGCCCAGACGATATTCTGCTTCGGATCCTTGATGTCGCAGGTCTTGCAGTGCACGCAGTTGGCCGCATTGATCTGAAACCGCGCCTGTCCATCAACGCTTACAACTTCGTAAACGCCCGCAGGGCAATAGCGTTGCGCCGGTTCGTCATACAGCGGCAGGTTGTAGGCGATCGGCAGTGCCGCATCCTTCAGTTTCAGGTGTGATGGCTGGTCTTCCTGGTGCTGCGTACTCGACAGGAACACCGACGACAGGCGATCGAAGCTGATGACGCCGTCGGGCTTCGGATAACTGATTTTCGGCGCGTTTGCAGCCGGCGACAGCGATTCGTGGTCCGGTTCCCGGTTCCTCAGTGTGAATGGCAGTCGACCGCGAAAAATATTCTGGTCGACGAATGTAAACGCCGAGCCGAAGAAGGTTCCGAGTTTATGCAAAGCCGGGCCGAAATTCCTCGCGCGATGCAGCTCGGTGTGCACCCATGAATCCCGCACTGCTTTTTCGTAACTCACGAGATTGAGATAGCCCTGGCCGGCATGCGACAGCGCCGCAAAAACAGAGTCGGCCGCCAGCATTCCGGTCTTGATCGCCATGTGCGCCCCCTTGATTTTCACGCCGTTCAGGAATCCGGCGTCGCATCCCGTCAGCATGCCGCCGGGAAAGGTCAGTCGCGGCAGGGATTGAAGACCGCCCTTGTTGACGGCGCGAGCGCCGTAAGCGATCCGCTTTCCGCCTTCCAGGTACCGGCGGATCCTCGGGTGTTGCTTCCAGCGTTGAAATTCCTCGAACGGAGACAGGTGCGGATTGCGGTAATTCAGTGCAACGATGAAACCGAGATAAACCCGGTTATTCGACGCATGGTAGAGGAAGCCGCCGCCTTCGGTGTGATTGTCGAGCGGCCAGCCCAGCGTATGCACCACCCTGCCCTCGTCGTGACGGCCCGGTTCAATTTCCCAGATCTCCTTCAAACCGATTCCGTAGTGTTGCGGGTCGCAATTGGAGCGGAGTGCGTACCGGTGCATAAGCTCGCCACCCAGGTTGCCGCGAACGCCTTCCGCGAAAATCGTGTACCTGCCCAGCACTTCGTAACCCGCCTGGAAACCGGGCTTTTTGCTGCCGTCCTTCGCCACGCCCATGTCGCTTGTTGCAACGCCGCGCACACGGCCTTCCCCGTCGTACAGCACTTCCGCTGCGGCAAAGCCAGGCAGTACATTGGCGCCCAGTGCTTCCGCCTGTTCGGCCATCCACTGGCACAACCTGCCGAGTGAGACGATGTAGTTTCCCCGGTTGTGCATGGGATGCGGCAGCAGGAACCCGGGCACTTGCACCGATTTGCTGTCGCTGCTCAGGTAATGGACGATATCGCCCGTCACGGACGTGTGCAGCGGCGCACCTCGCTCACGCCAGTCGGGAAAAAGCTCGTCGAGTCCGCGCGGTTCGAACACATTGCCCGAAAGAATGTGCGCACCGATCTCCGATCCCTTCTCCAGCACGACAACCGACAGCTCCGTGGAATTTTCCTGTGCCAGTTGCAAAAGCCGGCACGCCGACGCGAGGCCGGCCGGACCGGCACCGACGATCACGACATCGAATTCCATCGATTCCCGCGTTGCTGATTCGGACATTGGGAGAAGTTCCTCTGCTTTGAATGCAAAGTCTAGCAGACACTGGCCGGACGAACTTACGCGGCCGCGCCGAGCAAGGATAGTGGCGGCTGCAGTAGCCGGGCTGTAGTCTTCCGGATGCCGTAAAGGATCAATCGGGAGGCCAGTTGGGCATCACAAGTGCGTACGCGGAGATCTGCCGTCGCGATGGGCTGGTTCACGATGCGGCGCAATTGAAGGTGGTCGACGCTCTGCAGCAACTGCAGGATCAGCTCGCGGCCGGACAATCATTGCTGCAGCGGCTGTATCGCCGGATTCCCGTGATCCGTGCACGCAAAGTCAACGGCGTGAAAGGCATCTATCTTTGGGGAGGCGTCGGCCGGGGCAAGACACTCCTCATGGACCTGTTTTATGCGTCCCTCCGGACACCGCGCAAATCACGGACTCATTTTCATCGCATGATGAGTGACATCCACGCACGGTTGAGGACCATGAGCGACTCTGAAAATCCCCTCGACAAGGTCGCTGAGCACCTTGCGCGCGATACAACGGTACTGTGTTTCGACGAATTTCTTGTCAGCGACATTGGTGACGCGATGATACTGGCCCGGTTGCTCGACGGGCTTTTTCAGCGCGGCGTGACTCTCGTCGCCACGTCCAACACGGCGCCGAAAGGCCTGTATGCGAACAGCCTGCAGCGCGATCGCTTCCTGCCGGCCATCGCATTGATAGAGACGCATACCGACGTGATTCATATCGGCGACGGTGTCGATTATCGTTTGCGTCTCCTGCAGCGGGCCGGCACCTACCTGCCGCAAGACAATGCGGCAACGGACCAGCGGCTGCAGCATTTTTTCCATGACAGCGCGGCGGCGGCGGTGGCCGATGAATCCGGGCTTCATATACTCGGCCGGCCGATCCGGACGCGCCGCCATGCGACGAATGTCGCATGGTTCGACTTCCCTGCACTCTGCGAGGGGCCGCGCAGTACCGAAGACTACATCGAGATCGCGCGGCGGTTTCAGACGGTCATCCTCTCGGGTGTGCCGTTGCTGACAGCGAACGACGAAGACGCGGCGAGGCGGTTTGTATCGCTGGTGGATGAATTCTACGACCGGCGCGTCAAGCTGATCGTATCCGCTGCAGCGCCGATCGGCCGCCTCTACCAGGGCACGCGCCTGGCGTTCGAGTTCCGGCGAACCGCGAGCCGCCTGAACGAGATGCAGTCGACGGAGTACCTGCACCAGGCACACCGTGGCTGAGCGGCAGCCTGCTGAAACCGGCACTCGTGCACCGGATGTTTCAAAAGGCCGGCAGTCAAGTATCATCGGTGGCCAAGGCGCAGCGCAGTGCGACACCTACACAGTATGAGATCTATGATGAGTAAAGAGTTGATTTTAGAAGATTTTTTGCCCTACCGCCTCGCCATACTCTCGCACACCGTGAGCTCCTCCATTGCCAGGGCCTACGATCAGCGTTTTGGCCTGACCATTCCCGAGTGGCGTGTCATCGCCATACTCGGGCGTTTCCCGGGACTGTCCGCGGTCGAAGTCGCCGACCGCACCATGATGGACAAGGTAGCGGTCAGCCGTGCGGTTACGAAGCTCATCAAGAGCGGCAGGGTCGATCGCGAGTTTGCCGATGCCGATCGTCGCCGTTCGATTCTGAATCTCTCGGATGCGGGCCGGAAAGTGCACGATGAGATCGCACCGCTGGCCCTCGGTATCGAAGCCGACCTGCTTCATGGCCTCACCGCCGAGCAGGTGGAAATGCTGAACACCGTTATCGAACGATTGCTGCTGCGCGCGCGGCTGATCAGCGCGCCCTAGCAGGATGT
>Ga0302046_10006484_pt1 | contig 10205 bp, 5 predicted proteins | sample RVTome_11_FD_200261 | JGI IMG/M metagenome (GOLD analysis project Ga0302046, IMG submission 200261) | Soil microbial communities from uranium-contaminated site in the Upper Colorado River Basin, Wyoming, United States - RVT147D111 (version 2) ... | reverse complement strand
GACTTTGACTCCCTGGCGGCGGCTGAAGAGCAGCAAAGGCTCATTGAGGGCGCTGAACTTGAAATATTGGCGCGGGGTATACGTTTCTTGAAACCAGGCCAGGCTTTGCACTTCCGGCAGCCACGAATAACCGATCAAAATCAGATCCGGTTCATAATCGCGGATGGCATAGCTAAAATCCCCTTCGGCAATATGCGCGGCGACATCCGGCTGAGCCAGTCCGACAATATCGATGATCGGCCGGCCCGACCAATAGCCCAGATGGCCGATGTCAATGGTGGCCAGGTTGGCCGATGTGTTGGTGTGGGTGGCAATCCAGCGCCCCGTGTCCGGGTAAACTTGCGCCTTCCAGTCAGGGTTTTCCGCGATGATCTCGTTGGTCAGCGGAATAATGGTCCAAAGTAAGACCATCACCAGCGCCGCAGCCACACCCGTTGTCACAAACCATCGGGCTCGTGCCGGCGCAATTTTCGCCAATCCGTTAGCCATGAGCTGTACCCCCCGCCCGCTAAGCAGCGCGATGCCGGGCATCAGCGGCGCATAATACCACTCAGCCGCCGGAACCGTGAGCGTCACAAACGCAATGACGTACAAACCATCCCGCCCGATCATGATCAGCCAGGGACGCTCGGCCCAAATGACCGGCAGCAGTCCCACGCCGACCAGCACCGGGAACAGATAGAAGGTGTCCAGGTCCTTGACCCGAATCCAGTCATCGACGTAGGCCCCCAGCCCATCAAGAAACAGCAGCCCGAGCCAATTGAACTGGCCCTGGGCGGTTTTGGCGCTGAGCGTCGCCGGAAAAGGGGAGCCATAATACAGCATAGCAAAGGCATACCAGCCTGCCGGGATGGCCACGGCCGGCAAAATCAAACGCCAGCGTAACCGCCGTTGAGCCACAAGATCATAGGTCAGCATGCTGGCCCCCAGCAACACGCCATCGCCGCGCACCAGGGCGGTCAGGCCGGCCAGAACACCGGCCAGGCGAGGCTGTCCGGCCACATAAGCAGCCATCGTGGCCAGAATCAGGGCGACGTAAAGATAGCTCTCCATGCTAAAGGCGATCACCAACAGCGGCGCAAAGGCTAACAATAACGCCCCACTGACCCCGGTCACCCATCCGGCCAGCCGCCGCCCGAGATCATAAGCCAGCATCGGGATGAACGTCGCCAAAGCAATATTGAGCACCAGCGCCGCGCGAAAAGCAGACCCCAACAGCCACACGCCAGGAGCCAGAATCATAGCATACAGCGGAGCGGTCGTGACCTGAACCCGCTCACCAACGTTATAAACAAAGCCGCGTCCCGTAGCCAGGTTTTCGGCCACTCGAAACGTGATCATGGCATCATCTAAGATAATAACACTGGCCCACAGGCCGACTCCCAGCCCAATCAGGCCCAATACCGCCATCAGCGCGGTATCCCAGGGGCGGGTTTGAATCCGTTTTGATATCTTACTAATCGAGGTAGCGAGCATACAGTCCTTTGGCCACAAAAAATTCAACGGCGGATTATACTCCAACCTGCCAAGAAGCACAACCGGTTTTCAAGAGGAGAATTTTATAGGGTCGCATCTTGAGTAGCGTGGAGCTGTATCTTGAGCTTGTGGAAAGACAAAGCGGAGCGCGTATCGAAGCCGCGTCCTGAGCCTGGCGAAGGGGGTGCGGAGTTACCCAAATCATTGCCTGAACCGCACCCCTCGATATAGCTTCCACTTCGTTCCAGCCTACTCGGGATGCTCCTAAATTGGACAGAGCGCGTTAACAAGCCTCTCAACGCTAAAATGGGCAGATAGTCCAAGCAGTGGTATACTAATCATTAAGGCCGGAGGGTTGGCATAAGAATGGGCTAAATTACCGCCATTCAGAACCGCTGCCACGATACACCTGAATAGTCACCCGATTCGTTTATCATTAACACGTAGTCGTCAGTCGGAGAAATACTCATGAGTCGTACCAATCGATTTCGATTTTGGACTATCGCTATTGTTGTCTTCATCATTTATTTGATCGCGCAATTCGGCGTCGGTTTATACACCGATTTCCTCTGGTTTCAACATCTCAATCTCGAATCGGTCTTTCTAATCCGTTTTTGGGCGCGCATAGCGGTTGGTCTGGCCGTCGCCATTCCTTTTGCGATCCTGTTCTGGGTGAATGCCTTTATCGCGCGCCGGCAATCGATCCATAACGTACTTTTCTTCAGTGAAGATACCCTGGTCGCGCAAAAATTTGTCATTTGGACCATTTTGGGAATCGGGTTACTGCTGGCCTGGTTAGTCGGCGCCGCTGCCTCGCTCAACTGGGAAGTGTTTCTACGATATGTCAATCAATACCCGTTCAATCTGGCCGACCCTATCTTCAATCAGGATGTCAGTTTTTATATCTTCACCCTGCCGGTCTATCATTTTGTGCAGCGCTGGACGATCATTGCCCTGTTTCTGTCGCTGCTGGGGGCTATCGCGGTTTACGCCCTGGCCCAACAAAACAACCTGGTTGAAGGTCAAATCGTCGTTTTGCCGCACGCCCAGCTTCATCTCTCGGTTCTGGGCGCCCTTATCTTTCTGGCTTTTGCCATGGGCCATTGGCTGGATTTGTTCGATCTGGTATATTCGGAACGCGGTGTAGCTGTTGGAGCCAGTTATACCGATGTCAACATCTCGATCCCGGCTCTGTGGACGATGGTGGCTGTGGCCGCAGCCGCAGCCCTGATGCTGCTGCTCAACATTTTTGTGCGCCGTCCGGCCCTGAGCCTGTTTGCCGTATTCATCTGGATTCTGGTTGGCATCGTTGGGAACGGCTTTATCCCCGGTCTTATTCAACGCTACATCGTGGAGCCAAACGAGATAGCCCGCGAGCGAGAATACATCGACCACAATATTCGCCTTACCAGTTTCGCCTATGGCCTTGATAAGATTACCGAACGAGACTTCGCCGAAATCGAACCCCTGACCCAGACAGAACTCGCCGATAACCACGGCATCCTCGATAATTTGCGCTTGTGGGATTATCGCCCCTTGCAGCAAACCTACCAGCAAATTCAGGCCATCCGTCTCTACTACCGCTTTATAGATATCGATTTTGACCGATACGTGATCGACGGCGAACTGCGGCAAGTGGCCCTGTCCGCCCGGGAATTGGACAAGTCTCAACTCCAGTCCCAAACCTGGGTCAATCGAAAATTACAGTTTACGCACGGCTACGGCGCCGTCGTCAACCCGGTCAACCAGATAACCAGCGAGGGCCTACCGGAACTGTGGGTGCAGGACCTACCCCCCGTCTCGAGCGTTGACCTGACCATCAGTCGCCCCGAAATATATTACGGCGAGGGTACGGATGATTACGTTTTCGTTAACACGCGGGAACGCGAGTTCAGCTACCCGAGCGGTAATGAAAATGTTTTCACCAATTATGAAGGCAGCGGTGGGGTGGTGCTGGGCAGCTATCTCAAACAACTGGCCTTTGCCCTGGCCCTGGGCGATGCGAATATGTTGCTAAGTCAAGACTTTACCAATCAGAGCCGGGTGCTGTTGTATCGAAATATTGGAAATCGGGTGCGCCATATCGCTCCGTTCCTGCGTTATGACCAGGACCCCTATCTGGTGATTGGCACAAACGGCCAGCTTTACTGGATTCAAGATGCCTACACCGTGTCGAATCTGTTCCCCTATTCCGAGCCGATCAACGGCATCAACTACATTCGCAACTCGGTCAAGGTGGTGATCGATGCTTATAATGGTTCCCTGACGTTTTATATAACCGACCCCAATGATCCGCTGCTCCAGACCTATGCCCGCATCTTTCCCCGTCTTTTCACGTCTATGGAGGAAATGCCCGATTGGCTGCGCGCCCACATCCGCTATCCCGAGGATCTTTTTACCGTTCAAGCCAGTCTTTATCAAACTTACCATATGCGCGATGTCAACGTTTTTTACAACAAAGAAGATCTGTGGCAGGTCCCGCTTGAAAACTTTTCCGGCAATACCCAGCCGGTCGAGCCCTATTACGTCGTGCTCCAACTTCCCGGTGAGACCGATCCGGAGTTCGCTTTGATTCAACCTTTCACGCCCAATAATAAAGACAATCTGATTGCCTGGCTGGCGGCCGGTTCCGATGGGCCAAACTATGGTGAGTTGATTGTCTATCGCTTTCCCAAACAGCAGCTCATTTTTGGCCCGCTTCAAATCGAGGCGCGCATCGACCAGGACCCCGAGATTTCTTCCCAAATATCCTTATGGAATCAAAGCGGTTCCGAAGTCATTCGCGGGAATCTGCTGGTCTTGCCCGTCGAAAATTCCTTGCTCTATGTTGAACCGCTCTATCTTCAAGCCGAAAATGGCGAGATCCCCGAACTAAAACGCGTCATCCTGGCGAGCGGTAACCGGATCGTGATGGAAGAAACGTTAGCCGGCGCGTTGGAGGCCCTGTTTGAAGGTGAAGCACCGCTCTTCACCGCAGCCGACACGCCGGTCAGCAGCGAGGTTTCAGGGTCAGACATAAAGGTTTCAACAACAGAGGAGACGCCTCCGAGCACTGGCTCAGTGTCTGTGGACGACCGGATCAGTGAATTGGCCCTGACTGCTTCAAACCATTACGAAGCCGCCCAGGCAGCGCTGCAAGAGGGTGATTGGGCCACCTACGGCGCTGAACTGGACAAAATGAAAGAAGCGCTGGACAGCCTGCTTGGGTTAACCAGAAAAGAATAATCAAGGGGGCCATTGTTTATGAACGGCCCTATTCCTCACTTAACCGCTGCAATCCCTGCCAGGCCTGCGGCCGAAACACGCCGCCGGTGTCTCGTTCGATGACCCACTCATACTCGGCCCGAGCCTGGTCCTGTTGTCCATCCGCTTCCAGGAAACGAGCGTAGTGGTAGTGGGCGCTGACCAGCTCAGACTCCAATTCAAGGGCATGGCGCAATGCGGCCTGGCCTTGATCACCGGCGCCGGCCAGAAACTGCATCCAGCCTAACAGATCGTGCGCTGCCGCATTTTGTTCATCGGTCTCGATAATCGCCTCGACCGTGGGAATACCGGCCTCGATCAGGCGATATCCCCGGCTGGCATAGAACTCGGCCAGGATCAGTTGAAACTGCACCTCACCCCCGGCAACCTCCACCGCAGTAACAAGCAGCGTTTCGGCCTCGCTCAAAGCGCCCTGGGCAAATTTGATTTGGGCCAGCTCAACGTAGATCGCCGCGTTGTCGGGGTCCAAGGTGATGGCTTCCCGAAACAACATCTCGGCTGCCCCCAACGCGCCCTGATCCCGCAAATAGAGACCCTCAAAATAAAGCGGCCAGGCCGAGGTGGGGTCCAACGCATGCGCCTCTTGCAACAAATCAAGGGCGGGCCGCCCCGACTGAGCCAGCGCGTGCCCCAAAAAGGCCATAATCTCGGCCTGCTCAACCGGCGACTGGCTCTGCTCATGGGCAATGGTCAAGGCGACCACGGCCAGGGGCCAGAGCTGCGCCTGGGTCAGGGCGATGCCGGTCCCTTTGGCCACCTCTGCTTGACTTGACTCAGGGGTAAAGGGCTCCAGCGCAGATAAGAGGTAGTCCCGCCGGGCTAACAACGCCTGGTACGAAGGACGCTCCGAATCCGTGGTCTTGGCAGGAATCGCGTTCAGGTACTCAAGCGCGGCAGCCAGATCGCGCGGTGCGGTCAATGCTGCCAGATACCAATGCGCTTCCGGATCGATCCGAACCGTTTGCTGCTTGAGAAACGCCTCGCTGGCTTCATCGAAATGAAAGAGCTGCAACTGGGTACGCCCCAGGCCGGTGAATGCGCCTGGCAATTGAGGCTGAAGCGAAACAACCTTTTGCCACACATTCAAGGCCTCACCAAGCCGATTTTGATTGAATAACGCTTCCGCCAGACCGGCCAACGCCAGCGGATTGTCCAGATCACGCGCCAGGGCCCGGTTAAAGGCGTCTTCGGCCAGAAGCCAGCGCTGCTGGATCAAATAGAGCTGGCCCATTCGAATAAACGGTCGAGCGGCCTGGGGGTAAGCCTGCGCCGCCGCCTCCAGCGCTACGACCGCCTCTTCAAAGCGGTTCTCCACCACCAAGGGTTCGATCCGGGCCAATAACGCCGGCAGCGGCTCTCGGGCCGATCTCGGCGCAGGCACACATGAGACACCGGCCGCCAGGCATAGCAATAGAAACAGTGTGATCTTTCTAACCATAACTGACATTATAACCCCAATGTGCAACATGTCATTCTGAGGAGCGAAGGAAGCGAAGCGGCTGAAGCGACGAAGAATCTCCATGAAGCGATTGGCAGCAAAGGCTCTAAGGAGATCCTTCGCTTCCTGTGGTCGCTCAGGATGACATATCCATACGGTACTTCCCAATAGAGTTGCACGTCAAGTATTATAACCCAGGCCAGGCCAGAGAAAAATAGATCGTATCTTCTCAACAAGTAGGGGCGGGGCAGGCGCAAGGCCCTGCCCCTACTGAGAAAAGGCCCAATCATTTTCGCACTCTGTTTCGGCGTGGTATAATTCGACCTTGTCTTTACGGCAATTATTTAATGAAGGATTGAAGCCATGGATTTCGCCCTCAATGAAGAGCATCAAATGATAATAAAGCTGGTGTATGGTTTCGCGCGCAAGGAAATCATGCCCATCATCAAAGAACACGACCGGAACCATACCTTTCCCCACGAGCTGCTGCCCAGATTGGCAGCTCAAGGATTTTTGGGCGTGTGCCTGCCCGCCCGCTACGGTGGGGCCGGGATGGATTATATCTCGCTCGGCCTGGTGTCGGAAGGGTTGGAGTGGGCCGACTCGTCGGTGCGAGAAACCATCGCCGTGCATCTGGGGCTGCACGCCCTGCCCATCTTTCAGTGGGGCACGGAGGAACAAAAAAAGCGCTTCCTGCCGCCGCTGGCGACCGGTGAAAACATCGCCTGTTTTGGCCTGACCGAACCGGGAGCCGGCTCGGACGTGGCCGGGATGAACAGCCACGCCCGTAAGGACGGCGATCACTATATCCTCAATGGCGAAAAAATGTGGATCACCCTGGCCGACGTGGCCGACCGCTTTCTTGTGTTTGCCAAAACCGATCCCGAAAAAGGCGCGCGCGGCATCACGGCCTTTATTTTGGAGCGGGGCTGGTCCGGCTTGACGACCGGCGCCATCGAAGGCAAAATGGGTGTGCGGGCCAGCAACACCGGCTGGATCAACATGGCCGAGGTGCCTGTGCCCGCCAGCCATCGCCTGGGCGACGAGGGCGAAGGCTTCAAGATCGCTATGACGGCGCTCGACAAGGCCCGTTACACTGTCGCCGCCGGCGCGGTCGGGCTGATGAAATGCTGCCTGGAAGAGTCGATCAAATATGCCCACGAACGCAAAACGTTTGGTCGGCCCATCGGTAAATATCAACTGGTGCAGCAGATGATCGCCCACATGCAGCAGCGCATCGAATTGGGCGAGTTGATGGTCCGCAAGGTCGGCTGGTTGAAAAACAAAGGCATTCGCAACACCCGTGAAACCAGCCTGGCCAAGTGGTTCTGCACCGATGCCGCCAACGCCACGGCCAATGATGCCGTCCAGCTTCACGGCGCGTATGGCTACTCCGACGAGTACAATGTCGAGCGCCACCTGCGCAACAGCAAAAGCGCCGTTATCTACGAAGGCACCTCGCAGATCCACCAACTCATGCAGGCTGAATACGCCCTCGGCTACCGGGAGGATCGACCGTTACGCTGCGAACTGCCGGCCTATGATGCCGAATATTGGCAGGCTGAAGTTTGATCAGAAAAATTTTTACACAGTATCTTATCAGTCAACGGGCCTAAAGTAACATTTTATGGGACACGGATGAACACGGATTTTCACGGATTTTCATTTATATTTATAACCAATCCGTGTTCATCCGTGTGAATCCGTGTCCTATTCCCAGACGTTCAAAGTGTTACTTTGTGACTCCGCTAAGTATAACAACAATAATTCAAAGGAAAGAAATTCATGAACATCATCACTCTCATTAAACAAGTCCCCGACACGGCCCAGCTTTCGAGCAGCGTCGATGGCTTGAAATTGATGCAAGAAGGGGGGCCCAGAATTGTCAACCCCTGGGATGAATACACCCTCGAAACCGCGATCCAACTGAAAGAAGCACACGGGGGCCAGGTCACCGCCCTCTGTCTGGGCCGGGCCGGCTCGGTCGAAGCCCTGAAAACGGCCCTGGCCATGGGCGCCGATGAGGCCGTCCTGATTTCGGACCCGGCCATCGAAAGCAGCGATACCCTGGTCACGGCGCGGCTGCTGGTGGCCGCCATCAAGAAACTCGGCGACTTCGATCTGATCATCGGAGGCCGGTCGGCCATCGATGGTAACAGCGCCGCCACCGCCGTTCAGGTCGCCGCGCTGTTGGACCTTCCCCCGATATCGTACGTAGCCGCCCTGAACGCTGTGGACCCGGAGGCCAAAACGATGACGGCCACCCGGCTGTTAGAAAGCGGCCGCGAGACGGTCAGCACCCGACTCCCGGCCCTGATTACCGTCGTCAAAGAAATCAATGAGCCGCGTTATCCCAGCTTCATCGGCATCCGCCGGGCCGCCAAGGCCACCATTCCCACCTGGGGCATCGCCGAGCTGGGTTTTGAAGCCGGCCAGGTTGGTTCGTCCGGCTCCCAGGTCACCTGGCCGGACGTCAGCCTGCCGCCCACCCGCGAGGCCAAATGCGAAATCATCGCAGGCCCGCCCGCCGAAGCCGCTCGCATTCTGGCGGATCGGCTCGAAGCTGAAAAGGCGATTTAGGTAAGAAACGTGCTAATCCATCACGGCGTAACCCAGGGATACCCCCCTCCAACCTCCCCCCGCCGGCGGGGGGATCGAGGGGGGTGTAGCCGCCGGCCTATTTACGCCTCCGTATACTAGTTTCGTGATACATGTTGTGAAAGGATTCGGTAATATAGATGTCAAACAATGTATTTGTCTGGATCGATCAAGTCAATGGCGAAGCCGACCCTATCGGTTGGGAAACGCTGGGTGCAGGCCGGGGCGTGGCCGACGCCCTGGGCGGGCAGCTTGTCGCCGTTGTGTTAGGGGACAACGTCAATGGGCTGGCCGAGCAGGCCATCCATTACGGCGCGGACAGCGCCTTTGTCGCCAATAATGCCACCTTGAAGACCTTCCGCCTGGAACCGTATGCCGCCGTTCTGGTCAAACTGGCTCAAGAGCATGAACCGGCCGCCCTGCTGCTGGGAGCCAACAACTCGGGCCTGGAACTGTCGGCCTATGTCGCCGCCAAACTGGGCGTGGGCCTGGCCGCCGACTGCACCGAACTGGGCGTCGAGAATGGCCGCCTGGTCGCTACCCGGCCGGCTCTGATTGGGAATATCATCGCCGGCCTGAACTTTGGCGACGCCCGGCCCCACATGGCGACCCTGCGCCGCCGTGTCCACCCCGTTCCGGAAGTCGACACCGGCCGCTCCGGCGAGATAACGGCAGTGGAGGCCGTGCTGGCCGAAACCGATATCCCAACCAGGGTCGAAGGGTTTGAAGCCACCGCCGGCGAAGTCAGCCTGACCGATGCCAACATCGTTGTCTCCGGCGGGCGCGGCGTGGGCGGTCCCGAAGGATTTGCCCCCATCAAGGCCCTGGCCGAATCCCTGCACGGCGCGATGGGGGCCAGCCGCGCCGCCGTCGATGCCGGCTGGATTCCCTATGTCCACCAGGTCGGCCAGACCGGCAAGACCGTCCAGCCGGATCTCTACATCGCCTGCGGCATCTCCGGCGCGATCCAGCACCTGGCCGGGATGAAGACCTCGAAGCTGATCGTCGTGGTCAACAAAGACGCCGAAGCCCCTATTTTCAAATACGCCCATTACGGCATCGTCGGTGATTTGTTCGACTATGTGCCGGCGCTGGCCGAGGAGTTCAAGAAGCGGTTGGGGTAGGGGGGGATTGGGGATGTGGGATGTGGGATTGAGGATTAGGTTGTGGTGACATTTCAATGAACATGTCATTCTGAGGAGCGAAGCAGAGCCTGTCCTGAGTGCATCCTGAGCCTGACGAAGGGCTTGTCGAAGGGGGCCTGTCAAAGGGAAGGAATCTCCTTCGGAAACTAGACCATCGCGGCGTAAGTAACCCCAGGGATACCCCCCTCCAACCTCCCCCCGCCAGCAGGGGGAGGCTTTAACAGTCCCCCCGTGAGCGGGGGGATCGAGGGGGGTGTAACCGGCGGCCTATTTACACCTCCGTG
>Ga0302046_10006483_pt1 | contig 10205 bp, 6 predicted proteins | sample RVTome_11_FD_200261 | JGI IMG/M metagenome (GOLD analysis project Ga0302046, IMG submission 200261) | Soil microbial communities from uranium-contaminated site in the Upper Colorado River Basin, Wyoming, United States - RVT147D111 (version 2) ... | reverse complement strand
TTCTTGTCGGCGGCTTCGCGGGCGGTCTTGGCCTTGGCGGCGAGTTCGGCGGCGAGCTTCTCGATGCGCTTGACTTCCGCGGCAGCGGCGTCGGCAGCCTGGGGGTTGTAGCGATACTTGAACGGCGCTTCGGTGCGGAGCAGGAACTGGCTCGTTCCGGGTTTGAACTTGTTCTTGTCGGTGTTGACGAAGCTCAGGCTCAACGTACCCTCGCCCGCCGCGCCGGCGATCGCCAGTTCGGGCGGCGCGGCCATCCCCGGCACACCGACGACTTGCAGCTTGAGATCGCCCTTGAAGTCGCCGCGGCGGGTCACCTTGACGGGGATGTCGACCTTGCCGGCCAGGGACGTTTCCCAGATCTTGGCGCTGTCGACCGTAATACTGACCGTCGCCAGTTCATGGGTGCTGACCGCGAAGGGTACGTCGGGCGTGGTGCGCGCCAGGATCGGCTCGAGGTTGTAATCGGTCACTTCCCAGGTCACTGCCGCCCCGCGGGCCTGGCGGGTCACGTCCGCATCGCCGATGCGCGCCTTGCCGAGGATGCGGATGACGCCGGCCCAGCCGGGCGCGTCCTCGTCGGCGCGCAGGATCAGGGTCGCATCGTTCTCACCCGAGGGGAGCGTCACGGCCGGACAATGCACACCTTTCGGCAAGTCCGCCGCGGTCAGCTCGATGTCGCCCCCGAAGTTGTCACGACGCAGCGCCAAGACCTTGAGCGGCGTCGTCCCCCCACGCCGCAGCAGCGAACCGGACACCTGCACGTTCTTGGCGGCGGGGTCGCCGGGCGGGGTCTGGGCGACGGCGACGAGGTGGAAGTCCGGCTTTTCCCGCCGGATCGAAAGCCGGTAGACGAAGCCCGGCTCGGCCCGCGAGTCGTTGTAGAGATCGCGCACCAGCACGCGGTAGGTCGCGTCCTGATCGGCGGCGAAGCGATAGACCGGATCCTTGCTCGACGTGTCGAATTCGCGTCCGCCGATGTTCGGAGCCGAGTCGTCGACGTGCTTGATCTCGACGACCTGCTCTTCACCCTTATTACGGTCGACAGCGCCGTCGTTCTTGGTGACGCGCTGAATCAGCATGAACGGATCGGTGGGCAACCCCAAGCGTTCGGAAAAGACCTCGATCCAATAGACGTCACCCTTCTTGGCGTCGAAGCTGACCCAGTCATGGTCGCCGCGGGGATAGAACCGTCCGGTGTACTCGCACGGCGGCGTGATCGTTTGCGGCTTGGCGGGATCATTGTTCGGTTCGGCTTCGGCGATGACCGGGTCGGTGGTGACGCTCAGCAGCACCGGATTGGACGCGCCGTTCGGCGAGGCCAGCCGGTACGCGAACGCATCGGCCATGACTTCGCCCGGTCGGACGTGAGCGCGGCGGGTCAACGGTCCGGCCGGCTCGAGGGTCTTGGGGATCGTGATTTCCACCGTCTGCTGCTCGAGCGGCTTGCCGTCGACGGTCGCACCCTCGACCGGCTTGCCGTCGGGCAGATTCCGGCCATAGACCGTGTAGTTGCTCTTGCTGCCAAGCACACCGACGGGGGGCAGGATGAAATCGACGTGCGGTGCGGTCGAGATCGCCAGCCGATAGAACATCTCCGGCCCGCCGCGGTGCAGGAAGTCATAGACCACGACGACGTAACGACCGTCGGCCGGAGCGGAAAAATCGATCAAAGGATCCTGCCGTACCTGATTTCGGCTGCGAGCCATTTCCCGGCCGGCGGCGTCGTAGACCACCAGCACCGGATCGAGACGCGAGTCGATGCGACCGGCGTAGCAGTCGAGGAAGATACGTTGATCCTTCTTGGCCGGGATCGCGAAGCAGTCGGAGGCATTGGCTGCGACCCGGCCGTTGATCACCGTGCCCAGCGTAACGTCGGGGGCCTTGGCCGGGTCGTTGTTCGGCTCGGGTTCGGCGATCTCGGGTCGGTCGCCGATCACGAACGCCCGGGCGGTGGATCGGCCGAAGTGACCGACGGCGCGGACTTCGTAGATGCCCGGAGGCACGTCGGCGGCGACCGTCACGGTGAAGGTGTTCGCGACCGGTCGGGGCTCGGGATGGAGGGCGTCCGGCGCGATGGTTTTGGGCGCGGCCTGGATGCCCGGGTGGGAGAAATCGAGTCGTGTCACCGCGTCGAGGTCGGCGCCGGTCAAGGTGATCTCGAGGGTCGCGCCCTGCTGACCGCCGCCGGGGTAGACGGTGGCGAGCCGGGCCACGGGAAGTTGCGCGGCGCAGGGGCGCACGGGAGCTGCCGCCGGCACCATGCCGATCGCGAGCAACGGGATCACGATCCTGCTCAGCGGTGAGTTGTTCCGATCGATCGACGGATTCTTGCGCACGTGATAACCACCTTTCCCCCAACAGCTCCCCAAGGTCAATCAATGATTGAACAGGAACTCTTTGGAGTTGATCAAAGCCCAGACGATGTCCTCGTAAGCTTGTCGGGTCCCGGTGCCGGGCTTGGCTTTGTCCTTTTCTTCCTTCTTCTGGTTGCTCTCTTCGACTTCCTTTTCTTTCTTCGCGATGTGGCCGGCGGCCAGTGCGATTTCCTCGGGGTTGGGGACTCGGCTGAACGCGCGGAGATAAAGCTCGCGGATCTTCGCGTCGTGCTCGCGCTTGGCGTCGGCGGCGAGGATCGCCGACCGATGGGCGTCGCCGGTCAGCTTGTTTTGCACGTCCTTGGAGTTGAGCAGGTGCAGACTCTGGGCGAGGCTGGCGTCCTGTGAACGCTCACACTCGCAGGAGCTCTTCATCTCCGGCCGGCCGAACACGCGTAGGAAATAGGAATTCTGGTTGAAACTGTCGTCCGGCAACTGCACCGCGCGGGTCCCGGCGGGCAGCCCGGCGAATTGGGTCTGGGCGTTGGTGACCTGATCGATCGCATCGAGCAGCACCTCGGCCTGGAGCCGTTGCGGATAATGTCGCGAGAAACTCTGGGTGTCACCGGCGTTGTGCTCGTTGGGCAGCGAACTGAACTGATACACCTGCGACCGGCACATCGTGCGCACCAGGCCCTTCAAATCGAACCCGCTCTTGATGAAGTGCTCGGCCAAGCCGTCCAGCAGCTTGGGGTTCGTCGCGGGATTGGTGGCCCGTAGATCGTCCTCGGGCTCGACCAACGCCCGGCCGAAAAAGTGTTTCCAATAACGGTTGACCAGCACCTTGGCGAAGTAGTCGTTGTCCTTGTCCGACATCCACGCCGCCAACGCCTGGCGCGGGTCCTGATCGACAGTCAGGCCGGCCGGCTCGGCGCCGAGCCCGGTGGGCTTGAGCTGATTCTTGGTCTTGGGGTTCTGCGTCTGCGCGGCGCCGCGGTTGTGGAAAACGATCTCGTCCCCGGGCCGACTGCCCGCCTTACGACCGACGCGCGAGAAGAACGCGGCGAAGCCGTAGTAGTCGTCCTGGCTCCATTTCTCGAACGGATGGTGATGGCAGCGGGCGCACTGCAAACGCACGCCGAGGAACAGTTGGGCGGAGTCTTCGAGCTGCGTGGTCGTGTCGCGCACCTGACGGTACCAGGCCACGGGCGGGTTCCGGCTGATGTCGCCCGAGGCGGTCAGGATGTCGCGCACGAACGTGTCGTAGGGCTTGTTTTCGTGCAGGCTCTCTCGGATCCAATCGTGGAACGCGTAGGTGCCGTGGGTGTAGTGGCCCTGGGAGCGCCGGTTGCGGAGGAGCGACGACCACTTGTTGGCGAAGAAGTCGGCGTAGTCGGTGCCGGCGAGCAGGGTGTCGATCCAGGCGTCGCGCTTGTTCACGCTCTTGTCGGCGAGGAACGCTTCGGTTTCCTCGAGGGTCGGGAGGCGGCCGGCGATGTCGAGGCAGGTGCGCCGAATGAACGACGCGTCGTCACACGGGGCCGACGGGGGCATGCCCAAGGCTTCGAGTTTTTCGTAGACCAGCTTGTCGATGAAGTTGCGCGGCTCGGGCAGGTTCTCGACCGGCGCGCCGAGCGGCACCATCGCCCGGAAGACCGCGACCTGCGACTGGTAGCGGATCATAATCGCGACGTCGCCGACCCCGCCGAGGATCTTGACCAGCCCGGAGGGCGTGGTCTCGGCCATCTCGGTGCTGTTGGCTTCGAATTGGGCCATGCGGGTCACGTCCTCGGTCGAGCCGTCGGAGTAATGGGCGACGACGACGAGCTGCTGCGACTGGTCCTTCTTCATCGTGCGCTCGACGGGGAAGACCTCGATCCGCGTGACCGTCGGATCGTCTTCGCTGCCGGGCGGAAGCCCTTGCGCGATCCATCGCCGCAAGAGGCGATAGACGTGCGAGTCGCGTTCGATCATCTTGCCGCCCCCGTGCGGCATGGCGCCGATCGGCTTGAGCAGCAGGAGGCTTTCGTCGGGTGCGGCCGGGAAGAGTCGACGACCGCGCGCTTCCTTGACCAGGTGTTCGTAATCCTCATCCGGCTCGAAGCCCAACAGCGACAGCCGGAAACCGTTCTGGCCTTCCGACTTGCCGTGGCAACCGCCGCTGTTGCAGCCGAGTTTGGTGAAGATCGGGACGATTTGCTTGGGAAAGCTGATGGTCTCGGCCGCGTTGAAATTCTTGACCACCAGCTTGGCCGCGGCGCTCGGTCCATCGGGCAGGGCGGCGGTGATGGTGACCGCGCCGTCGGCCTTGGGAACGACCATACCGGTGGCGTCGACCTCGACGATCCCCTCGGGCGCGACCGAATACTTGGCTGCATGCGTGACGTCGCGCAGGGCGCCGTCGTCGCCCGCGGCAGTGACGACGAGTTGTTGTCGCGCATCAGGACCGTTCAGCAGCGTGCCGTCGACATCCTTGACCGCGCCATTGTCGCCAGTACCGGCGTGGCCGGTGTCGATGCGCAGTTCCGCCGCGACGGCGGGCATCGTCAAAACCAAAGACCCGAAGGTTCCCAACATCATTCGAGTTAGCGTCGCGTATCGCATGCCGTCTTGAAACCTCCGTTGCGTGCGGACTCAGATCAACTCGGGTAACGGTTGATATTGCTGTTCGACGAGATACCGAGGCCGGCCGGACAGGTCGTTCACGGTGGCCTCGTTGGTATCGATTCCCATGTTGTGATAGAGCGTGGCGAACACTTCCTGAAAATGGACCGGCCGGTCTTTGGCCTCTCCGCCCAGACGATCGGTTGCGCCGATCGCTTGTCCCGTACGCATGCCTCCTCCGGCGAGGAGGGCGCACGAGACGCGAGGCCAATGATCCCGGCCGGCGTCCTTGTTGATTCGCGGCGTCCGACCGAACTCGCCCCAGACAATGACGGTTACGTCCTCGTCCAGGCCGCGTTGATGCAGGTCCTCCACCAAGGCGGTCACGCCCTGATCGAGGTCGGGCAGGTTGCTTCGGGCGTTGGCGAAATTGTTGCCGTGCCAGTCCCAGAAGCTGAAACTCAGGGTAACGCAGCGCACGCCCGCTTCGACCAAACGTCGGGCGAGCAGGAAGTGTTCCATCAAGCGCGGGGCGGCGTCACCCTGACGACGGGCCGTACCCTTGCCGTAGCGCTCACGTAATTTCGGGTCTTCGCGTTCGAGGTCGAGGGCTTCGTAGAGCCGGCTCGAAGTGAGCATGCCGAACGCCTGCTGGTTGAAGGCGTCGAGCCCGTCCATCACACCGCTCGCGTCGGTGTCGCGTCGGAAGCGATCGAACCCGGCCAACAGCGTTTTGCGGTCGCCGAGACGATCGAGCGAGACGTCGTTAAGCACCATGTCCTGCTTCGTGGTCTCGCCGAGCGGCTTGAAGGGCGCGTGGGCGGTGCCGAGAAAGCCCGGTTTGCCGTTGTTGTAGGGTCGATGCTGCATGGTCGGCGAGAGGCACATGAACGACGGCACCGTCGGATCGGTCGCGCCGTGGAGCTTCGAGATCACCGAGCCGAACTCGGGCCAGTTGTGTTCGGGCTGCTCTTCACGCAGTCGGCCGGTCATGCATTGATACGCGGCATGCCGGTCCTTCGCGCCGACGATCGACCGGATCGGCACGAGCTTGTCCATCATTCCCGCCATGCGCGGGAGCAACTCGCCGATCTGAATACCGGGTACGTTGGTCTTGATCGGCTTGAACTCGCCGCGGATCTCGACCGGAGCGTCGGTCTTGATCTCGAACATGTCTTGGTGCGGCGGCCCACCGGGCAGGTAGATCATGATGATCGCCTTGTGCGACCGGCGCGTGCCGCTTTGCGCCTCGGCCCGCAGCAGGTCGGGTAGCGTCATGCCGCCGAGACCCAGCGCACCAACCCGCAGGAAACTTCGCCGTGAGATACCGTCGCACAGGCGTTGCGATTGTCCAAGTAACGTCAACAACGCCACTATCCTTTCGAACGCGGCCCTTTTGAAGCGGCCGAGCGAGCGCGTGCACACCGACGGCCGAGGTTTACACCAGTTCCGGCATCGGCGGGCCCGGGTTGTCGATCAGGTAGCGAGGACGACCTTGCAAATCGAGAATCGTCGTGTTTTCGACGTCGATGCCGAGGTTGTGATAGAGCGTCGAGAAGACTTCGCCATAGGTCACGGGCCGGTCGGTCGCCTCGCCGCCGAGCCGGTCGGTTGCGCCGATGGCCTGGCCGTGTTTCATGCCGCCGCACGCGAGCAGGCCGCAGCTTACGCGAGGCCAGTGATCCCGGCCGGCATCCTTGTTGATCTTCGGGGTTCGGCCGAACTCGCCCCACACCACCACCGACACGTCCTTGTCCATGCCGCGGGCGTGCAGGTCCTCGACCAACGCGGTCACACCCTGATCGAGCATGGGCATGTCCTGGCGAGCACGGTTGAAATTTCCCCCGTGCCAGTCCCACCGGCTAAAGGCGAGCGTAACACACCGCACCCCGGCCGACACGAGACGCCGGGCGATGAGGAAGTTGTCGAGCAATTTCGGGCCGCCGTCGGCCTGCAGCTTCGCCGAGCCCCGGCCGTAGCGGTCGCGGAGTTTCTGGTCTTCCTGTTCGAGGTCGAGCGCGTCGGCCAGCTTGCTCGAAGTCAGTACGCCGAATGCCTGCTGGGTGAACGCGTCGAGACCGTCCATCATGCCGCTGGCGTCGGTGTCGCGTCGGAACTTGTCGAACGACGAGAGCAAGGTGCGTCGATCACCGAGGCGGTCGAGCGTCACGCCGTTGAGGGTCATGTCCGCTTTGCCGTCGCCGTTGGGCTTGAACGGCGCGTGGGGCACGCCGAGGAACCCGGGCTGGCCCGGATCGGCCCACGGCATGTGGCCCATGGGCGGTGAAAGTCCGACAAACGGCGGCATGGCGGGATCGGCCGGTCCCTGCAGCTTGGAGAGCACCGAACCGAGACAAGGCCAGCCGCCCGGCGGTTGATTGCGCTTGGAACGCTGGGAACGACCGGTCAGGCATTGAAACGCGTCGTGGCCGCCGTCGCAGCCGACGATCGAGCGGATGACGGTCAGCTTGTCCATCATCTTCGCCATGCGCGGCAATAGCTCACAGATCTGCACGCCGGGAACGGCGGTCTTGATCGGCTTGAACTCGCCGCGAATCTCGCTCGGCGCGTCCATCTTCAGTTCATACATGTCCTGATGCGGCGGACCGCCGGGCAGGAAGATCATGATGATCGATTTGTTGGATCGTCCCACGCCGGACTGGGCTTCGGCGCGGAGAATGTCGGGCATGGCCAAGCCGCCCACCCCGAGGGCGCCGATTTTCAGGAAGTTGCGACGAGAGACGCCGTCACAGAGGGGTAGTGCCGGACCGTGGATCGTCAGCATGTGTCAGCTCCACTTCCAAGTCTGTTCAATCACGCGTGGCCGGTGAACCCAACGTGGTGATTCACAAGCGGCCTCGGGCCGTCCATGGCCCGCAGTTACGCAGGTCGCCGGAGATCCGCCGTCGATCCTACCTAACCCGCACCGGGTACCCGCCTTACCATTAGGCCGCGTCGAGACGACGTGATAGTACAAACCCAGCGCGCACATCGCCCGTCACCGCCCGCGACGGACCCCGCAGTAATGAGAACAGTGTATAACAAATCGACCCGCGGGATCAACATCAATCATGGGTCCCGAAAAAACAGCGTTCCGGACGGGAAACCTACCGCCCCGATATGGCCTGTAACACCCCGTCGAGACGGGAGTTACGGCCAAATCCACGCGTCGGGAAAAAAGTGACCGCGGGGGCGGAAAAACCGGCGGTAGCGAGCGGTGGGCAAGAGGGCGGACCTGCCCGAATCGGCCCTCAGTCAGCCTTCATGAACCTTTATAGGTGCGCTACAACCTCGCTGCACCCGTCCGAGATGTTGCCGACCAAGTCTTAACCGAGCTTCAGGCAGATCTTGTATCAATATACTTGCCCTTGCGACGCGGTCGAACCAGTGCGAAGATTATACTAGTCATCTTTCGATGAAAGGAGTTGTGATGATGCGGTTTTACCAACTAAATTGGCCCGTCATGGTCGTCCTTATCATGGCGATTTGCTTCATTGCGGTGGTCCATGGGAATCCCGCAACGACGCAACCCGGCGATCCTGATTTCGCGGGTAAAGCGTTGGTGATCTATGTGGATGATGAAGTGGTCCGGGGTTTCGATTGTGCAGGCCGCCACACGTCAGCTTGGGGGGCGATCCTTCGTGGTGGGCGAGGCGGTGAAGACCGGTCATCCACGTGAATGGCGCGCCGGGAAGGTCGTGTGGATCCCGGTTGACGAAATCACCCAGATGGTCGAGTTCGAAAGCGCTGATGCACTGCGCGAGTTGTACGGTAACGGCAAGCGAAGTCTCCTGGGTAAGTTATTCAGTCCTCGACACCCGACTTCACAAGATACTGAGGATTCGACGGAAGAGCCCAATCCGAGCCCCTGAGTCTGAAAACCACAGGCTCGACACCCTGGTGAGCAGCGTCATGCGGATCATGGCTTCGGTTCGGTTTTTTCAACCGCCGTCCCGCACTCAGGGCACACGCCGGAAACGTTGCCGGTGAGGTTGTAGTCGCAGCAGTGGCAATGCCCGGGTCGGTGCCGGCTTGCGAAGCAGACCGTGAGGCCGCCCAGAAAGAGCATCCACGCGCCGATGACCATCAACAGTGGTATGAAGATGGCCGCAATGCCAAACACGAGTTCTGCGAGGCTGCCGAGGGCCGCGACGGGCGCCAACAAACCGGTCAGGATGGGCGGGCCGACGATCAAGCAAAGCCCCGTCAGCAGGATTTCGCCGCCGTCGGCTTTCGTCCATCGGTCGTCCTGCATGCCGATTTCCGTCTCGGTGCTCATATGCCCTTACCGTATTTTACGCCAAACCCGGCATCCGGTTCGAGCATGCTGATCAGGCTCAAACGTGGCGTGCCGATCGACCCACCTCGCGGGTTCGCCCCCTTGCCGTGTCGACTGTGCTCGACGTATGGTGTTGGACAAGGACGATCCGATGCCGATGTGCGTCGGCTGTGGTGGGTGTTACCATGGCTCAACTTTCCAATTGGCAGTGCGCCGGCCCGGACCTGGACACGGTTCTGGCCCGGTACGATCAACCGCTCGAACGATTGGCATCGGGGGAAATACCGGCCGTGGTTCTGCGCGGCGCGTATTCACGCGACGCGTGTGTGCGTCTGGTCGACCGGTTAATCGAACGGGAGCTGCTCTACGATCCCGCCGGTCCGGTGCCGGCGAAGTTTCTCGAGCAGAGCGTGCCGGAGGGCTATTTCCATCGCACGCGCGAGCAGCCGGACGACCCGCGTCATCACGACACCGGCAGCACGCCGAAGCGTCGGATCGACATCGGCACCAGCTTGGGCTATCGCGGCCACGACCAGGAAGCGTTTCTCGACCATGCCGCCGAGACCATCGCGCTGTTCGAGCACCTGTTCGACGGACTCGACGATCCGATCGCGCTGATCTATGAACGGCTGAACGCGCTCGCCCCCGACAGGCGCGTGATCACCGCCCACGAGCCGGACGGGCGACGCTACGGCCCGGCCATCATCCGCGCTCATTACGGCGGGTACACCTACAGGCCGCACATCGACTCGGTTCGACTGCGCGAGCAACGCACCGAGTACGCCGTCAGCGCTTTCGAGCATCAATTCGCCGGGGTGCTCGTGCTGCAGAACACCGAGTGTGGAATTGGCGACGAGATCGCCCAGGGCATTTTACATCGTTGCTTATGGATGCCCGAGATCAACACGCACCTCGAAGCCGACTCCTTCCACACCTACGCGGCCGAGAACGACATCGAAAACGTGCGCGTGTGCCTCGACCCCGGCGACCTCTACTTCTTCAACACC
>Ga0302046_10006480_pt1 | contig 10206 bp, 8 predicted proteins | sample RVTome_11_FD_200261 | JGI IMG/M metagenome (GOLD analysis project Ga0302046, IMG submission 200261) | Soil microbial communities from uranium-contaminated site in the Upper Colorado River Basin, Wyoming, United States - RVT147D111 (version 2) ... | reverse complement strand
GCCGCTGGCTTCAGTGATCCCGGATATGATGAGGCATGCCGCACGTTGCTCTGGAGCCCGGCCGGCACGGCCGAGTACGAGCAGGCCGCCGATCGAGTGCAGGCGATCGTCGCAGAACAACTGCCGGCGCTGCCCTTGTTTGTGCGGCCGCGGTTGGTTGCCTACGCCGATTGGCTGTGCGGACCGCAGCCCGACCCTTCGGCCACCAGCGTGCTTTGGAACCTGGAATCCTGGCGGGCCTGCCCATGACCCATAAAATTCGAGTCCACGGGTTTCGAACCCGCCGATGGCGTAGAGCGTAGTTAAGGAAAGGCTGGTAGGTAGAGAATCTGTGTACGGCGCTAGTGATAAAGACCTCGTGCATCAGTTGCAGCGAGGCGATCTAGATGCATTGGGGGCTCTGTATGATCGCCATCACCAGCGCGTGTATCGGACGGCTCTGGGCATTACCAATGATCCGGAAGCCGCCGCCGATCTGCTGCAGGACGTATTCCTGCGCGTGTACCGCTTTGCCCGCCGGATTGACCCGGACCGCCCCCTTGAGCCTTGGCTCTACCGGGTGACCGCCAACCTGGCCTACACATGGTTGAAGCGGCGCAAGCGTTGGTACCGCTATCTGGTCGAGGTCGGCGAGTGGTTGGCCAGGGAGCTTGGCCCGGGGCCACAGCGCCAACTCGAATTGGATGAAGAGGCGGCCAAGACACGCAAAGCAGTGGCCGCACTGCCGGTTTCGCAGCGCATGGTCGTGGTCCTGTACTACTTGAATGATCTATCAATTGAGGAGATCGCCGGCATTTTGGATATCCCGGAAGGCACGGTCAAATCCCGCTTGTACTATGCCCGTTCCACCCTGAAGAAGAGGCTGTTGCTGCAGGACGATCGATTGCCGCAGGTGAACTATGAGCTCTCGTGATGGATTTCTGCCGGACGCATTCGATGGCTACCTGCGCCGCCAGCTGCAAGTGGCACTGGGGGGGTTGCGGCCAAGTCGCGAACTGCGGCGCCATCTGCTTTGGCGTGCGGCCACCGGCAGTGAAGAAGAGGTGGTTCGGATTCCCGAGCACATTCTGGCCCGCTTCCGGCCAGGCGGCTACCGAGACCTACATCATCGCCTGGCGGGACGTTCCTTTCTCTACAGCACTCCTTTTGGAACGGCAGTTTTCGCCCTGATTAGCTGATGACCGTGTCGAGGGTATTTGTGACTGGTTTCTCGAACGATGGTTGACGGACGAACCCCTGACGGTATAATCTTTAGGCGTTTGAGGAGGTCAGTCGGCCCATCTCGCCCGGCGGGGGATCCTTCTGCCGTTCAGCCGAGGTGGGTTTTCGATGACATCCGCCAACTCCTGTGGCGGGGCACCAAACCGTTACGCCGAAGGACTTGATCAGCCAAAAGATTCCCATCGCAGCGGTGGGCAGCGCTCAGTTGGCGTTGTTGGCACCCGAGGAGAGCTAAGGTTGTCGCGTAAGATCCTGGAAATTAAGAATCTGAGGACGCGCTTTCACACCGAACAGGGGGTTGTTCACGCGGTTAACGGGATTAACTACTATGTGAACGAAGGCGAAAGCCTCGGCATTGTGGGGGAAAGTGGTTGCGGCAAGAGCGTCTCAGTGTTGTCGATCATGCGGCTATTGCCCGAGCCACCGGCCAAGGTCGAGGGCTCCGTTGTTTTTAACGGCAGGAACTTGCTCGATCTACCCAGCAACGAGGTGCGCAAGATCCGTGGCAGCCAGATTGCCATGATCTTCCAGGACCCGATGACCTCGCTGAACCCGGTCTTGACGATCGGCCTCCAATTGATGGAGCCGCTGCGCATCCATCTGGGCATGAGTGATGAAGAGGCGCACGAGCGGGCAGCCGAGCTGCTGCAGCTGGTTGGCATCCCGTCGGCCAGCGACCGGCTTGACGACTACCCTCATCAGTTCTCGGGCGGAATGCGCCAGCGGGCGATGATCGCCATGGCGTTGACCTGCAACCCGACGCTGCTGATTGCCGACGAGCCGACGACGGCGCTCGATGTGACCATTCAGGCGCAAATCGCCGACCTGATTAACCGGTTGCGCGAGCAATTCGGCATGTCGCTGATCTGGATTACCCACGACCTGGGCGTCGTCGCCGGGCTGGCCGACCGTGTCATCGTGATGTACGCCGGCTACATCGTGGAAGAAGCGACCGTTGACGACTTGTACGCCGACCCGCTGCATCCGTATACCTTCTTGCTGCTCCAATCGCTCCCGCGCATGGACGAAGCGCCCGGCCGCGAGCTGGAGTCAATCAAGGGCTTGCCGCCCGATTTGATCGACCTGCCGCCGGCCTGCCCGTTCGCCGAACGCTGCCCGTACGTACGCGACATCTGCCGGCAGCACAATCCACCGCTGTATGAGATCGAACCCGGTCACAAAGCCGCCTGCTGGGTTGACTTGAAGACCGACCAAATCCGAGAGGACATGGTGGCAGACTACATGGCGGAGGTTGGCAAGGCGGCATGAGCAGTAACGGAACCGACAACAACGTCCTGCTTCGCATCGAGAACCTGAAGAAACACTTCCCGATTACACGCGGCCTGATCCTGCAGCGCGAAGTTGGTGCGGTCAAAGCGGTGGATGGCATCAGCTTTGACATTGTCAAAGGCGAAACGCTCGGTCTGGTCGGCGAAAGTGGCTGCGGCAAGTCGACCACCGGGCGCACCATCCTGCGCCTGCACGATCCGACCGATGGCAAGGTCTTCTACCGCGGGGAGAACCTGGCGGATCTACCGCACGACCGCATGCGCCGCTACCGGCGTGACATGCAGATCATTTTTCAGGATCCCTATGCTTCCCTCAATCCGCGGATGACGGTTGGCAACATTGTCGCCGAACCGCTTGAGGTGCACGGAATTGGCAACGCCAGCGAGCGGCGCCAGCGCGTGCAGGATTTGCTGGCGCTGGTCGGCCTGAACCCGTATTTCATTAACCGCTATCCGCATGAGTTTTCCGGGGGCCAGCGGCAGCGCATCGGTGTCGCCCGGGCCCTGGCGCTTGAGCCCGAATTCATCGTGTGCGACGAGCCGATCTCGGCGCTTGACGTATCGATCCAGGCGCAGGTCGTCAATCTGCTGCAGGAACTGCAGACCAAGTTGGGACTGACGTACCTGTTCATTGCCCACGACCTGAGCATGGTGCGGCACATTTCCGACAGGGTCGCCGTGATGTACCTTGGCAAGATCATGGAACTGGCGCCGCGCGACGAGCTGTACAACGATCCACTTCACCCCTACACGCAGGCTCTGCTGTCGGCCGTGCCGATCCCGGATCCGATCAAAGAACGCAAGCGGCAGAGAATTATTCTGGAAGGCGATGTTCCCAGCCCGGCCAACCCGCCGTCAGGCTGCCAATTCCATACCCGTTGCCCATTGGCCGTCGAGATGTGCAAGAACGTCGTGCCAGAGTGGCGCGAGGTCTCGCCAAAGCACTGGGTGTATTGTCATCTGGTCTAGTGTGTTGAGGAGCCATGGCCCGTCTGGTCAACGGCTCCTTTGGCTGATAGACGAAACCGCAAGCACGATAGGAAACCGAAGGGAGGTGGTGTTATCGGGTAGTGGCCATAGATGCGTAAGCAACGCACATTGATAGGACGTGACATTCCTTTCGAAGGAGAAGAGAGCCTCATGAGTACCAAGAAACTAAGCACGATCTTCGGGTTGCTCATCATCGCCAGCATGCTGCTGGTGGCGTGCGGCCCCGGGGAGACCATCATCGTGACCGAGGTGGTCCCAGGTGAAGAAGTGGAAGTCGTGGTCACGGCAACCCCCGAAGAAATGGGCGCTGGACCAGTCACCCTGCGCCAATACGACACCAGTGATATTCCGGACCTGGATCCGCAAATCGCTGAGGACGTAACCTCGATCAACAACATCGAGGCGCTGTTCGTCCACCTGACGAACTACGATCTCGATACGGCTGATATCGCCCCCGAAGCCGCCACGGCGTGGGACATCAGTGAAGACGGGCTGACCTACACGTTCACCATCCGCACGGACATCCCGTGGGTGAACCACAACCCCGTCTCCGGTGAAACCGTCCAAGAGACGGACGCGGACGGCAATCCGCTGTTCGTGACCGCACACGATTTCGTGTACGGTATCCAGCGCGCCTGTGACCCGAGCATCGGTTCGTACTATAGCTCGGTGATCGCACCGCAGGTCAAGGGCTGCTCCGACGTCCTCAACTTCGAGGATGCCGATGCCGTCCCGCAGGAACTGTTTGACGCCATTGGCGTGAGCGCGCCGGCCGATGACACGCTGGTCATCGAGCTCGAGTTCGCTGCCAGCTACTTCCTGTCCATGACCCCGATGTGGACGCTGACCGCCACCCCAGCTTGGGCCATCGATGAATTTGGCGACAACTGGGTGGAGGCCGGCAACATCGTCAGCAACGGCCGCTTTGTTCTGCACACCTGGATCCACGGCGTGCAGCGCGAGCTGTGGCGCAACCCGTTGATGCCGGCGGATATGGTCGGCTCGGGCAACGTTGAGCACATCGTCGTCAACGTCGTCCCCGACGTCAGCACGGGCTATGCCCTGTGGCTGAACGGCGAAGTTGATCAGGCCGGTATCCCGAGCGCCGAGCTTGAGGCGCATCTAGCACAGTTCCCGGATGAGACCGATCAGATCGCCGATCTGGCCGTGTTCTACATCAGCTTTGCCTATGACAAGCCGCCCTTCGACAATAGGGCCGCACGTGCCGCCTTCAGCGCTGCTTTCGATCGCGAGACGTACGTAGCGGAGGTCCTCCAGGGCCAAGGCTTGCCGATGCGCCACTTCGCACCTCCGGGTATCTTCGGCGCCCCGCCGATCGATGAGGTCGGTGTTGGCTTCGATCCGGAGTACGCTGCGGCGCAAATGACCGAAGCCGGCTACCCGAACTGCGAAGGCTTCCCGCAGGTGACACTCCTCGGCTACAGCGGCCAGGCCACACTCGACTGGATCGAGTTCGCCCAGGCCAACTGGACCGAGAACCTCGGCTGCGCTGCCGATGTAATCCAAATCGAGCAGCAGTCGTTCGCTGACCTGTTGACGGCCACCTCGGCCGACACGCCCACCGAAGACCGTCCGCACATGTGGACGCTCGGTTGGGGCCCGGACTACGCCGATGAGAACAACTGGGTCGGCGATGTCCTGTGGTGCGAGAATTCCGCCAACCGCCAGAAGCGACCATGCAATGAGACCGACGACATGATCGTCGCCGCACGCATGGAAGCCGATCCGGAGGCGCGCATCGAGATGTACCGCCAGATCGAAGAGAACTTCTTCGGTGAAGGTGGCGAGTTCCCGTTCGCCTCGATCTGGTTGCGCATCGCCTATGTGGCGCGCTCCAGCTGGCTGGACCGCATCCCGTCGTTGTTCGGTGGTGAGCAGTACTACCACTGGAGCATCGACCAGGCCGCGCAGACGGCCGGGATGGGTGGCTAATCACGCCGGCGTTCTCTGAACGCTAGCGTAACGAGAAGGGGAGCAGCGGATCTCCGCTGCTCCCCCTCTCGAACCAATTCCCACCGAAGAGCGTAGTCACAGCGAACGGGACCATCGGCCCCGGCGGCCGGACCAGGTGTCACTGGTAAGACCTATCTCGTGGACTTATACCTGCTGCACTTATTCCACCCTCATGGTGACCTGGGTCGAACTTCGGACGGGGAGGTAAGGCGATGACCAAGTACATCCTCCGGCGCTTATTGGTCTCGGTGCCCGTTGTGTTCGCCATGATCCTGGCGACCTTTGCCATGATCCAGGCGTTGCCCGGTGGGCCATTTGACAACGTCGGTGAGCGGGCCATGCCCGAGCAGGTCCGCATCCTGATGGAGCGGCGCTACGGGCTAGACAAACCGCTCTACGAGCAGTTCTTTCTCTACCTTGGCAACCTGCTCCAGGGCGACTTTGGGCCGCTGCTGCGTTCGACCAGTCAGGATGTCAATGACATTGTCGGCCAGACTTTCCCTGTTTCGATTCAATTGGGCATCCTTTCCTTGATCCTCGGTTTCGTGATCGGCATCCCGGCCGGGGTCTTGGCCGCCCTCAAACACAACTCACTGGTGGACCATACTGCCACCTTTGTGGCTGTGCTGGGTGTCTCGATACCCAACTTGGTGTTGGGGCCGCTGCTGATTCTGATATTCGGGGTCTATCTGGATTGGTTCCCGATCGCCTTCTGGGGAGCCAATCCACCCTTTATCCTTGGATTCCTGCCGCGGCCCACGGTCGAGTTCTGGACCCACGCTGTCCTGCCCACGGTCACCCTGGGCACGGGCCTGTCGGCCGTGATCGCTCGCCTGACCCGTGCCGGCCTGTTGGATGTTCTCAATGAAGACTACATTCGGACGGCCCGGGCCAAGGGTCTCAAGGAAGCACTGGTCATCAACCGGCATGCGCTGCGTAACTCGCTAATCCCGGTTGTTACCATTCTGGGACCCTTGCTGGCAGCCGTGGTAACCGGGAGCCTCATCACCGAATTGATCTTTGCGCTCAACGGCATGGGCCGTCAGTTCGTCGGCAGCGTGCAATCGCGAGAGTACTTCCTGTTGACCAGCCTTACGCTAATTTACGGCGTGCTTCTTATCCTGGGCAACTTGCTGGTGGACGTCATGTATGCCTGGCTCGATCCGCGCATTCGCTACGACTGAGTCCAACGGATTGGGCACCTAGGAGGTTTGGATGGCGACAGAACGTGGTCTGGACTTGCTTGATGAAGTTTCTAAAGGGGATAACGAGGGTGGGGCCCTCAAGGACCTGACCGCAGGTCCGGCGGTGTCGAGCAAGGGCCGCAGTCCGTTTCAGGATGCCTGGCGCGAGTTTCGGCGCAATCGGATTGCCGTCATCGGTATGACCTTCATCATGTTGGTCACGCTGGTCGCCATCTTTGCGCCATTTGTGACACCTTACTCGTTTGCCACGCAATACACCAGCTACTCCCGACAGAAACCGCTGACGCCCTATATCATCACGCCGGAGCGCCTGCCGGATTGCCATTGGGGCGGGACTCCCCTGCAGCCGCTGTGCACGTTCTACATCACCGGGTCGGATTCGCTTGGCCGAGACCTTTTTAGCCGGACGATCTACGGTACGCGGGTTTCGATGTCGGTTGCCATTGTCGCCGCCACAGTCAGTATCGTCATTGGCTCGGTCTACGGCACAGTCTCGGGCTATGCTAGCAACCGGGTCGACAACTTGATGATGCGGCTGGTCGACTTCCTGTACGCCATCCCGCTGCTGCCGATCATCATCCTGATGCAGGTCTACTTCCAGGCCATTTCGCGCCGAGGGATAGGCAGCGAACCCAGCCTGATGAATTCCGTCCTTGAGCTCAACAAGCTCAGCGGTGGGTTGTTGTTTCTGTTTATTGCCATCGGCGCACTTAACTGGATTGGCATGGCCCGGCTGGCTCGGGGCCAAGTGCTGTCCTACAAGGAAAAGGAATTTGTGGAGGCCGCCCGGGCGGTGGGCGCCAGCGACACGCGCATTATCTTCAAGCACTTGATGCCGAATATCGTTGGGCCGCTGCTGATCTCGGAATCGTTGGCTTTGCCCAGCTACATTTTCCTGGAAGCCGTGTTGAGCTTCATTGGACTGGGCGTAAACCCGCCGATTCCGAGCTGGGGCTCGATGATCAACGATGGCTATCAGGGTTTGCGCTCCAATCCGCACCTGGTGTTGGTGCCGGGGATTGCCCTGACGGTGTTGACGCTGGCATTCAATTTTATGGGCGACGGCCTGCGGGACGCCTTTGATCCGCGGATGCGAGGCCGGCACTAGAACGATCCAACCTGCGGCGACGCTCGGATGGCATCAGCCCATGTCCGTCTAGGCTGTAGACGCCGGCGTGCGCCGGACCGAACGCGAGAGGTCTTCCACCCTATGAACATCAAGATCGCCCTGGCCCTGTTCACTTCCACCGCGCTGCTGGCCGGCCTCGCCTGCGACACCGGCCAGATCCTGGAACCCGAACAAGCAACCCAGGCAGTCATGGGGACACGTGCTGCCGCCGCCGACGCTGCTAGCGGTCCGGCGACCGATGCCCAATATGTGGAAGGCGATGAGGTCGAATTTACCGGCGTGAGTTTCTTGATCGGGTTGGCGGCCAACGCCGGCGATACCGATATGGTGGCCCACGTCGAACGTGGTGCGACCGGCACCGTGCTCGAGAGCACGGCGTACGACGGTGCAGCCTGGTACCGGGTTCAGACCGACGCCGGAACGGGATGGGTCAAGGCGAATGCGCTGCAGAGGATACCGACGGCCGTTGAGGGTCTCGAGGTTGGCTCCCAGGCCCGCATTGCCGGAACCGGCTTCCTGATCATGTTGAGGGACGCCGCTGGCTCGATTCGCCAGATCGCTGGCCAGGAGCGGGGCACCATCGTCACCATCGTCAGGATCCAGGATGTAGGAGGCGAGACTTGGTACTTTGTCGATGCCCCGACCGGCGAGGGCTGGCTGCCGGCGGAGAACCTGGAGCCGATCGAGGCTGAAGCTGCGCCTGAGGGGACAGGTACACCTGAGGCAACCGCCACAGACGGCGCCTAGCTACCGAACTCATCCGAAACTGCGGGGCGGCTAACAAGGCCGCCCCCATGCCATTAAGCCAATGAACGCGGCGCACCACTGCAGCGTATCCAATCAGGACAAACCATGACGCGCCGGCTCCTCATCTTGCTTCTCATCCTCCTCCTTGGGGCCATCTCTGTGGCAGCCTGTGCCATCGGGCGGCCCGAACGCGTCTGGCTCCAGTCACCAGGCTGGAGCCGGGGCGTCTCTCTCGGCAGCACAGCCCTGGTCGACGCCCCTTCGATGGCCTTGCTCCCCGACGACCAGTTGGCGCTGGTCCGCAAGACGGACGACGATCAGGCTGCCTTCACCTTGACCGTCATGAACCTCGAGACCGGCGGCTGGACCGATCATCCGTTGGCCGAACCCAGCAGCCAACGCGCCAGCCAGCTGCGTTTGTTGGCCGACGGATCGCGACTCTGGCTGCTGTGGCTCGATACTGGCGAGTTGTTGACAACTGAGATCGGGACCGATGGGCAGTTGTTGTCCGGCCCGGCGCCGCTTGGTGACGGGCGGCAATTGCATGGTTACGCGGTCAGCGCTCACCCCAACGGAGAGCCGGCGGTCGTGCTGGGCTATCAGGACGGGGCTCCCGGGGTCTCTCTACGCAACCTGGCACAAGACCTTGGCAGCCTATCTCTGGCGGCCCATGGTTCGGCGCCGGCCGCTGCCTATGACGAGTCAGGCCGCCTGCACGTGGCCTGGTTCGAGCTGCCAGAGGCCAGTGGTCAGGCCAACTTGCGCTATGGACGTGTCGACCAGCGGTTGACCGCCTTGGCGGTCGAGGCCACGATCGCCAGTTTCAGCCTGGGTGCTTCCGACGTGCTGGAAGGGCCACAGGTCTCCCTGGCCGCCGGTCGTGTCTATCTGGCCTACACCATCTCGATTCGCACTGGCCTGCGCGCCGGTGACGTCGACTCGATGCTGGTCAGCTTTCCAATCTATGATCCATCCCAACTTAGCCGGAGCTACCGGCTGTCTGTGCCTACCACTGGCGATCCGGCCTACGAACTGCCGGCCGCCGGCTTGCAGACCGGTCCACGTGCCCAACTGACGGACGGCACCTACCAAATCACGCAGCTAGCCTTGCCGGCGCAGACGACATCCGAGCTGCTGGCTGTTGCTCGAGCTCGGGTTGACTTCTTGATGAACCAGACGCAGACACAAATTGTGGCGCTGTATGGCACCGGGGTTGAACTTGGCAGCTATCAACTTCTGACATTCACCAATGCCGGCTCGAGCCACCCGGCAGTACTTATCGGGTCCGCCGGGGAGAGCTACGTGGCCTGGTTGGAGCCGGCCGAAGTGGAAGGCTCGCTGCTGTACCTGGCAAGTACGCGACCCTCGCTGGTCGAAGCCTATGCCTCGCTGACCGGCCAGGACGTTCAGCAGATGGCACTGCAGTCCATCTTTGGCATGTTGTCCGGCGTCATTCTGATGCCGATGGTGCTGATCTGGCTGATCGCCCCCCTCTTGACCGTGGCCGTGACATCGTTCCTGCGTGGCGGTGATGAAGGCCTTGGCCGGCCGACGACCTTTGGCCCGCTGGCTGTGGGTCTGGCCGGCTACTGGATCGCCAAACGGGCCATCTTGCCGCAGGTATTCGAATATGTCCCCTTCTCGGCCTGGA
>Ga0302046_10006479_pt1 | contig 10207 bp, 8 predicted proteins | sample RVTome_11_FD_200261 | JGI IMG/M metagenome (GOLD analysis project Ga0302046, IMG submission 200261) | Soil microbial communities from uranium-contaminated site in the Upper Colorado River Basin, Wyoming, United States - RVT147D111 (version 2) ... | reverse complement strand
CGGGCCAGGCCTATCCCCAGCAGCAGCGCGATGCCCGCGAGCAGCATGGACTCGCCCAGGTACTGCCTTGCCAGTTGCAGCCGGTAGGCCCCGATCACCTTGCGCATGCCGACCTCCCGGGCACGGTCGAGCGCCTGCGCGGTGGTCAGGTTGGTGAAGTTGATCGAAGCGATCAGGAGGATGGCGACGGCGATGAGTACAAGGGCAGCCAGGGTGGGGCCGTTGTTGGTCTCTTCTGCATGGAGGGTCGTCAGGGGCTGGAGCAGCAGGCGTATGTTGGTGCCGGGGAAGGGTGCGAAGTGGCGTTCTCGGAAGGCGTCGAGTTTTTTAGCCAGGGTCGTCGGTTCGATGCCTTCATGAAGCAACACATAGGTAGGCATGTTGGCATTGTACCAGCTCCCCGCGTTGAAGACCTCCTCGATGAGGCGGAAGGAGCCGAGCATTCCGAACTGGAGGGTCGAGTTCGGCGGGGGATCGGCTACGACGGCCGTGACGGTGTAGGTTGCCTGGCCGTAGGGTTGTTCAGTAGAAAGTATGATGGTAATTTCGGTGATGCACAACCAGTAACATCAGATCCTGATGTGGCTGCTCACGCTTCGAAAAACACGGCGTCTGCCTCGACACACGACGATTGCGCGTCGGTCTCCGGCGCATAGGCATACAGGAACCAGCGTTTGTTCTCGTTGCGCTTACCAACGAACGTCCAGAACCCGTCGATGATCACGCGATCATACTGTTTTTGCATAGGATAGACTCCCAACTTGTTGGCCTGTCGTCTGAGACAGCGGGCGACGGTCTTGGCACTCATGCCCAGCCCATCGGCACAATCGCTGAGGCTGTTGCCGCAGCGGCGGCAAAGCAGATTCTGGGCCCCGGTTGGCTTTTTGCCATTTTTGACTACTACATCGCGGCAGAAGTTCGTGACCGGTTAGGCAGGACGTGAAACGTAAAACGTGAAACGTGCGGTCACTTCGCACGGTCGTTGGAGGCACCCTCACGTTTTACGTTTCACGATGGTGCTAAACTGCTTACGGACTTTCGCCCAGCGGTACTACGTTGTCGGAGAAGCAGTGGGGGCCGCGTACTTTGCTGGATATTTCGCACATATCCCCAAAGTACGCCCTGCTGCTTCACATCATACTTTCTGCTGAACAACCGATTTCTACGATGCGCTTGGGGTTCAACACGATACCTCTATGGTTGTGGGTTCTTGCCGCGAAGGTATCTACTGTCTGTAGCATACTACAGGGTTCTCGGGTTCATGAAAACTTAACAACCGGGTGGATATCAGCACGAGTCCACGCGGGGGCGCAATCCAGCCAGCGTGACCGTGACGAGCCGGCGGACCGCGGCCCTGGACGGCAGGCTGCTGGCTGCAGTGAGGGCGTGGAGGCAGTAGCTCGCCAGCTCGTCAGGCGCGACATCATCCCGGATGTCGCCTGCCTCTGCACCCTCGGTCAGCAGGTCTCGGATGAAGCCGCTGAGCTGCTGCTTCGCTCGGGCGACGTGCTCACCTCGATGCAGGAGTGCCGCCAGTTCGGTGCCGTGGTGCTCGTGGGAAATGAGCGCGAAGGCCTCGAGCACCGCTTTGAGCCGGTCAACAGCATTGCCGGCCTGGTCCCGGACTTCGGCGAGATAGGCGAGGTGGTCGGTGACCTGACGTTCGTGCCAGGCGACCATGATCGCTTCGACGTTTGAGAAGTACTTGTAGAGTGTCGCACGTCCGATGCCGGTCTCCTCGGCGATCTTCGACATCGTCACCGAGGCCAGCCCGTGCGCGGCCATCAGCGCCGCAGTAGTATCCAGGATCGCGGTGCATACCGCGCGGCGATGCGCCTCGATCGTCTCGTTCCACAGCTTAGGCATGGTCCCAGTATACATATACGTGACGTCGATGTCGAGCCATCCCGTTTTTAATATACACAATGTCTTGATACCGACAGGCTGTATCCGTAAACTGTTTCTGTCATGCAAACCATGACAACGATGCGCGACAGAGGGGACCCGCATGCCTGACGCGCTCCCGGCCCCGAGACCGGTCACTAATGACCATGACACTCCGCCTTCGCAAGTTCGCCCTTACCGCGCACGTCACGTCCTCAGTCGGCTGGCTTGGCGCGGTCGCCGGCTTCCTGGCTCTCGCCCTCGCCGGTCTGACCAGCCCGGATGTTCAGATGGTGCGTGCCGCCTATCTCGCCATGGAGTTGACAGCCTGGTTCGTCATCGTCCCGTTGGCCATAGCCTCGCTGCTAACCGGGCTTATCTCGTCATTGGGCACCAAATGGGGCTTGTTCCGGCACTATTGGGTCCTGGCGAAATTCCTGCTGACCCTGTTTGCAACCATCGTCTTGCTGCTCAAGATGGAGCCCATTAGCTACCTGTCCGGCGTAGCAGCAGAGGCTACCTTGCCAAGTTCCGGTCTCCGCGAGGCGCGGAGGTCACTCGTGGTCCACGCCGGTGGTGGTCTGCTGGTATTGCTCCTGAACACGGTGCTTGGGGTGTACAAGCCGGGGGGCATGACCCGCTACGGGCGGCGTAAGCGGCACGAGCGGCGTACAGTGTCTCAGCCGATCCCGCGGCGACGCCAAACAATAGCGCGCAGCAAAAGCAAAGAAGATAGGCACATCGCCGGGTTACCCTCTCGTCCCGAGTCCAACGACGCCGCCGATGTGGGTTCCGATCGCGGATCGACCACCAGAGCACCCTGGAAGCTGTACGTGCTGCTTGCGATCATCGGCCTGGTCCTGCTGTTTATCGTCCTGCATCTCACTGGCGGTGACGTACCTGGCCACTAAGGTTTGCCCTCAAACTCGCCTTGATGCCACACGATGATTGGAATCGTCCAATGAACGAACGGCATAGGCCGGGCGTCTCCTTGAAACAACGCCCGGCCCGACCGCCGGTGCTCACTCCCGCTCTTCCACATGAAGCTGGAAGGTGCCACCAGCAGGGCCGCCCGGTGTGGTTACCTGTACGTTGCCGTTCCAGCTTCCTCCCATGTTGAACGTGATCGTCCCATCCACGGTGGCGGCGTCTACCGGCTGGGCGAACTGGGCGCGCGTCTCCATATAGGGCATGGCGCCCATCTGGGGCATCGAGAACATGAGTTCGGCCTGCTCTACGTCCACCGGCTGACCGTTCTGCGACACCTGCACGGCGATGGTGTTCTCGCCGCTCTTGAGCACGCCACCCGGTGCCAGCAGCGTGATCTGATACGGCCCGGACGAGACCGTCTGGAACGCCGTCATCTCTTCCTGGCCGCACCCAGTTAGCAATAGCCCGAAGGCGACGGACAGCGTCAGGAACCAATGTCGTGTTTTCATGGCAATGGGTGGTTGTTGTTGGTGATTACGATTCGGGTGTCTACGGAGAGGGGGCGACCGCTGCAAGCGTCTCTCCCGGGTCAAGCATCTGGTCTTCATCGTCATTGCCGGCATCGCCCGGCTGTGCAGCGCGTTGGAGGCGAAAGCCCTGCACGAGGGCGTACATGGCCGGGATCATCACCAGCGTCAGGATCGTCGAGGTAATCAGGCCGCCGACCATCGGCGTGGCGATGCGCCGCATCACCTCCGAGCCCGTGCCGGCGCCGAACATGATCGGCAACAGGCCGATGATTGTCGTGAAAACGGTCATGAGTAGCGGGCGGACCCGCATGACCGAGCCTTCCTCCAGCGCCTGGTTGAGTTGAATGCGGGTCGTCAGGCGGCCCTCGCTCCGGTAGCGCGCTATGGCTTCATTGAGGTACACCTGGATCACCACGCCCGTCTCGGCAGCCAGACCCGCCACAGCAATGAAGCCGATGCCCACGGCGATGCTCATGTTGAAGTCAAGCAGGATCATCAGCCAGATCGCCCCGATGACGGCAAACGGCAGCGTCACCATCAGGATCAGCGTCTCGGTCACGCTCCTGAAGTGCAGGTAGAGCAGCAGGAAGATGATCGCCAGCGTGATCGGCACGAGCAATTGCAGCCGCCGGTTGGCGCGCTCCAGGTACTCGAACTGCCCGCTCCATTTGATGGAGTAGCCCGGCGGCAGTGCCACCTGCTCGGCCACAGCCTGCCGGGCGCGCGCTACGTAGCTGCCGAGATCAACCCCGGTGTCGAGATCGACGTAGACCCAGGCGTTCGGGCGGGCGTTCTCGCTCTTGATCATCGGCGGCCCTTCGACCAGTTCGATCCCGGCGAGCTGGCCGAGCGGGATCTGCGCGCCCGGGCCTGTCCTCGCGGAGGCGGGGATCGGGACGAGCACCTGCCGCAGCGCGTCCAGATTGTGCCGCAACTCGCGCGGATAGCGTATGTTGACGCCATAGCGTTCCAGCCCCTCAACGGTCGTCGTCACCTGCATCCCGCCGATGGCCGACGCGATCACATCCTGCACGTCACCCGAGGTCAGGCCGTAGCGCGCCGCCTCCCTGCGGTTGATGTCGATGTCGAGGAAGTTGCCGCCCATGACGCGCTCGGCGTAGACCGAGCGCGTACCTCGTACCGGACGCAGCGCCTCCTCGACCTGCTCGCCGATCTGCTCCAGCACCGGCAGGTCCGCTCCGGCGATCTTGATGCCTACCGGCGTCTTGATGCCTGTCGCCAGCATGTCGATGCGCGTTTTGATGGGCATGGTCCAGAGATTCGTCAGGCCCGGAATCTGCGTCGCCTGGTCCATCTCTCGGATCAGCTTCTGCATCGTCAAACCCTCACGCCACGCGGATTCCGGTTTCAGAATCACCGTCGTCTCGATCATCGAGAGCGGCGCAGGATCCGTGGCCGTCTCAGCGCGGCCGATCTTGCCGAAGACGCTTTCCACCTCGGGAAAAGACGCAATGATACGGTCGGTCTCTTGCAGGAGTTCTTTCGCCTTCTGCGGCGAGACGCCCGGCAGCGTCGTGGGCATGTAGAGCAGGTCACCCTCATTCAAGGCCGGCATGAACTCCGAGCCGATCTGGGGGAAGGGGACGTAGGCCCGTCCGAAGAGCATTCGCTGCACCGGCAGCAGCGTGGCGACGAGGAGCACGGCACCGACTACCAGCACCGGCGCCGGATGCCGGAGCGTGCCTCTGATGACCGGGCGGTAGGCCCGAATGAAAAATCGGGCGATGGGGTTGCGGTCCTCACCCCGAATCTTGCCCTGGATGAAGAGGACCATCAGCGCGGGCACCAGCGTCACGGCCAGGATCGAGGCCGCTGCCATTGAAAAGGTCTTCGTCAGCGCCAGCGGCAGAAACAGACGCCCTTCGACTTGCTCCAGCGTGAAGACGGGCAGGAAGCTGATGGTGATGATCAGGAGCGAGAAAAAGAGGCTCGGCCCGACCTCTTGCGCCGCATTGAGCACCGCCTGCACGCGCTCGTCCCGGCGGAGTTCACGTTGGAGTCTGCTGCGCGTCCGCTCGATGTGCTTATGGGCATTCTCGACCATCACGAGCGCGGCGTCGACCATCACGCCGATGGCGATGGCGATGCCGCCGAGCGACATGATGTTGGCGTTGATGCCCAGGCGGTACATGATGAGCAGCGAGATCAAGATGCCTACCGGGACGCTGACGAGCGCCACGAACGCGCTGCGGGCGTGTAGCAGAAAGACCAGGACGATCAGCGTGACGACCAGCAGTTCCTCCCCGATCTTTTCCTTCAAGTTGTCGATGGCCCGGCCGATGAGCCGGGAACGGTCGTATTCCTCGACGATCCGGACGCCGGGCGGCAGCCCGGACCTGAGTTCCTCGATGCGCGTCTTGACCCGGTCGATGACTTTCTGCGCGTTTTCGCCGTAGCGCATCACGATGATGCCCCCGACGACTTCGCCGACGCCATTTTTCTCGGCAATGCCCCGCCGGATGTCCGGGCCGAGCTGCACGTCTGCCACCTCGCCGACCGTTACCGTAGCCCCATTGGCTGCCTTGAGGGGCACGTCCCGGATGTCATCAAGGCCCTTCAAGTAGCCTTTACCCCGCACGATGAACTCACTCTCAGCGATCTCCACCAGACGCCCCCCGACGTCCTGGTTCGAGCGCTGCAAGGCCTGCCGTATCTGCGAGATCGCGATGCCGTAGCCCGAGAGCTTCTGCGGATCGACGACGACCTGATACTGTTTGACAAAGCCGCCCACGGCGGCCACCTCGGCCACCCCCTCGACGCCCTGCAATTCGTAGCGTAGGAAGAAATCCTGGAGCGCCCGAAGCGCGGCGAGATCGTGCTGCCCGGTCGTGTCGACGAGCGAATATTCGTACACCCAGCCGACGCCGGTGGCATCCGGCCCCAGGGCCGGCTTGACGCCCTCCGGAAGCTGGTCCGTCACGTAATTCAGGTATTCGAGCACGCGCGAGCGCGCCCAGTACATATCGGTGCCGTCCTCGAAGATGACGTAGACGAACGACGTGCCGAACATGGAAAAACCCCGGACCGTGCGGGCCAATGGCACCGCCAGCATCGCCGAGGTGAGCGGATAGGTTACCTGCTCCTCGACGATCTCGGGGCCCTGGCCCGGGTACTCCGTCCGGATGATGACCTGTACGTCGGAGAGGTCGGGGATGGCGTCGACGGGCGTGTTGAGCATGGCCCAGACGCCCACGACCGAGAGGACGAGCGTTACGAGTACGACCAGCAGCCGGTTATGGGCGCTCCATGCGATGATCTGTGCTAACATGATCGTTGGGGTCGATTGTCTTGTGTTTATTCACCAGCGGCCCTGACAGCCGTGCCCCTACTGATTGGGGACGGTCGGCGTGGAGGCTCCGAGGCTGTCCACCCGGCCCGCCATGGACGCGATCACGCCCCGGAGTTGGGCTTCCGAGTCGATGAGAAACTGCGCGCTGGTGACGACCTGCTCGCCTGCTTCGAGCCCGCTGAGGATCTGCACCTTGCCCTCCGAGGCATAGCCCGCTTTGACGAGCTGCGGACGGAAGCGCCCGCTGCCGAGTGCGACGAGGACAAGTTCACGCAGGCCGGTCCGGATCACGGCATCCTCGGGCACGACTGGCGCCGGCCCTCGGGCCTTGCTCTCCAGGTAGGCCGTGGCGTACATGCCCGGCTTGAGCGGCCCTCCATGCCGACCGGGCAGCACGATCCGCGCCCGGGCTGTGCGCAGCTCGCTGTTCATCATGTGGTAGAGGTAGTCGACCTGCCCGGTGAAGATCTGATCCGGCTGCGCCGGGAGTTCGACGCGCGCCCGCGTGCCGACCTTGACCCAGGGCAGGTCCTGCTCGTAGACGTCGACGATAAGCCATACCCTGGAGATATCCACGATGTCCATGAGGGCTTGACCGGCTGCGATGCGCTGCCCTTCGGCGACGTTTCTGTGCATGACTTCGCCGGGGGCCGGGGCGTAGAACATAAGGGTACGCTCGGGTACCCCCGTCTCTTCAAGCCGTCGGATCTGATCCTCGCTCAGATCCCAATACGACAGACGTCGTCGCGCAGCATCCAGGAGATGACGGGCATCGGGTTCGGCAGCCCCTCCGCTCAGGCGCCGCACGTTCTTGAGCGCCAGGAGATATTCTTCCTGCGTCGTGACCAGTTCCGGGCTGTACAATTCCAGGAGCGGCTGCCCCTCCTGCACAATCGCCCCGTTAAAGTCGACGTGGAGCCGTTCGACCCACCCGCCGATTTTCAGGGTGACCGTATGGATACCTTGCTCGTCCATCTCGAAGCGTCCCGTCGTACGGATGGTGCGGTTGAGCGGTTCGACTACGACCGGCGCCGTCCGCACGTTGATCTTCTGCAACGTGACCGGATCGAGTTCGAGTACGTTGTTCTCGAAAACGGTCTGAGGGACCGGCGTGATCGCAGGGTCCGTCTCAGCCGGCGGAAGGGTATCGGCTGCCGGTGCCACGGGGGCGGGCGTGCTCCGGGCGGCTTCCGGCGGAGACGGTAGCGGATCCGCTCGGTCCTGCGTGAAGGCGAGGATGAGGGCACCGCTCCCGACGAGCAGCACCACGAGCAGGGCGACGTAGAAGAGCCGCTTCTTCATCAGCGTGATAGGCTTCATGGGTCTCGTAAGCTTACAGGGTGTAGAGAGTCACTCCTCGCCGTCCCGAGCTTCCGGCGGTGCGGTGCCGAGAGCGCGTTCCAGGGCAGCTGCCATCTTGAGATAGCGCACCAGGCTGTCCTGATACCCCATGCGGAGGGTGAAGAGCATACGCTCGGCGTCGAGCAGGTTGAGGAAGTCCGTCTCGCCGGTGGTATAGGCACTCAGCGACGCCTCCAGCGTGGTCTCGGCCTGCGGGATGAGCGTCTCCTCGTACAGGATGAGCGTTCGCCGCTCGATGTCGAGCCGGCTGACGAGGTCGCTCGTCTGCGCCCGAATCTCGGTCTGAAGATCCTGGAGGCGGGCCTCTGCCTCACGGCGGCGAAGCCGTGCTTCCTCCACGTTGGACCGGAGTTTTCCCTGCCACAGCGGGATCTTGACCATGACCTGCACGGCCAGCGCATCGCGCCCGGTCATGGTGGGCGTCAGGTCGCTCGCCCCGATGTCGAAGTAGGTCAGGCCGAAGGTGAAGTCCGGCAGAAACGCCTTCCTGGCCAGCGCCATCTGCGACTGAGCCTGCCGAGCTGTGGTCTCCAGGACGTGCACCTCGGGACGTTGCACGAGCGCCCGGTTCTTTGCTTCCGCCGCAGGAAGCATCGCCTCGGGTCGTTCCACGCGCACGGTCTTGGCCAGGAGCGCGGTCGCATCCGGACGGCTGAGCAGGCGGGCCAGGGTCTCCGCCGCCGAACGCTTCCGCTGAGCCAGGTCCAGTCCCAGGCGGTCGAGGGTGTTTCTTTCGAGCTGCGCCTTGAGGATGTCCTGCTGCGTGCCTTCTCCGACTTCGTACCGCGCGGTCGCCGAGGTGACGAAGTCGGAGAGCTGCTCTTGGAACGCTTCAACCAGGCGCTGCTGCTCCTGCGTGCGGTAGAGTTCGAAGTAAGCCTGCCTGACCTCAAACACCAGATCCTGAGCAAACACATTCGCTTCATACCCGGCCGCCTCGGCGGCGTAGTCGGCGAGGGCTCCCTGGAGCCCACGTTTGCCGGGGAAGGGGACGTCCTGTTCGAGGCGCCATTGGCTGCGCTGGAATCCCCGGGCCGTAAATACGGGAAAGGGCTGGTAGGTGACCATGGCGAAGGGATCGGGCAGCGCGGTTACCTGCTGCCGCCTCGTGCGGAGCGCCTCGGCGCTGAGCCGGTCGGCGCTGAGCCGCAGGTTGTTGCGGAGCGCCTCACGAACGAGGTCGTCCAGACGCAGCGCCGTGGTTGTGTCGTATGCGGCAGGGTTCTGCGCATAGATGGGCCGGCACACTACGCAGATAAGGAGCGCGGCCATCGCCGCGACGAAGCGTGTTTGTCGGGTAGCCATGCGTGCTTAATGACAAGTCTGACGGTTGCTCAAGAGCAGGCGGAAGTGAAGCCCTTCGGCTGGCTCCGGGAAAGCGTAGTCATAGAGGCAGCACGCCGCCGCGAAGCGTCTTCAGCGTTCACCGTCCGGGCAAAGCATACCTGTGCCGACAGAGCGGATGCGACGGGGCCTGAACCTACAAGCACAAGGAAGGCTTGCAGGCAGAGCGTGCTGCCGGCAGCAACTCAGAGCAGAAACGAGGAGAAAAGCACGCGGAGCGGCAGCGATGGGCCGGGCGGCCATTCGGCGCCGGGCGTACGCGGAAGCGCAAAGGAACGAGGTGCATCATCTAGGGCGCTTGTCAGAACGGCAACGGTCGGAAGCAGCGAAGCGCCGAGGATGGGCTTAGCGTGAGAAAGGAGAGCCTGCTCTTCCAGCACCGTCTCTGAGATGCATCCCGAGCAGGAGGTCTCTGATACCGCAATGGACTCGGGCATTTTGCCGGAAGGGGGCGAGACCGCCTCACGAGCTGCCTCAGAGCGGCAGCAACCCATGTGGGCACAGAGCACATCGAGGACGCGAGAAGGCACGCCGTGGCAGCAGGTCATGCCGTGCGCAGCGTGGTTCACCGTCCCGGATCCGGAGGCAGCCAGGACAGGCATGGTTGCCCCGGACATCTCGCACGTATACTGCACGAGCGGCAGGCTTACGCTACAAAGCAGCGCAGCCGCCAACAGCATGGGCAAGGCGCGATATGTGCGAAGGGTGTGGAGCATGTGAGAGTAACGGCCGCTTCGAGTCGTTTGTACCCTTTCGAGAGAAAATGTTTCGGTCGTTCAGTAGAAAGTATGATGGTAGTTTCGGTGATGCACAACGAGCAACATCAGATCCTGATGCGGCTGCTCAC
>Ga0302046_10006478_pt1 | contig 10208 bp, 3 predicted proteins | sample RVTome_11_FD_200261 | JGI IMG/M metagenome (GOLD analysis project Ga0302046, IMG submission 200261) | Soil microbial communities from uranium-contaminated site in the Upper Colorado River Basin, Wyoming, United States - RVT147D111 (version 2) ... | reverse complement strand
CTCCTCGCCGGCCGTGTTGCGCCCCTCGATCATCTGGATGCGTCGCTCGATCTCGCGCACGTTCTCCAGGTAGCGGTCCATCCACAGCCGGTCTGCCGCACCCAGGTCCCGCTTCAGGAACGCGACCTCGCCCACGATCCAGTCGAGAATGCTGCGATTGGCCTGCCGTCGTGCGAGCCGTTCCTCCGGTGCACCGCCGGCACCGAACATCAGATCGAACACGACGCGCGGATCGCGGATCATCGGCAGCGGCTCCGTCGGCGAGGCCCAGCTGACCGAGTCCGTATACGCGCACGAGTAGTTGTAGGTGCAGCCGCCCGCCTGGTCGAGATTCTCGATGCTGAACTGCATGGACGGCAGCGCCGTGTCCTGGCCGAACCGTCGCGCATACAGCTGATCCAGCGACGTGCCGACGTACAGATCCGAGCCCTGCGTCTGTTTCGGATGGGACTGGGTCAGGAACACGGCGCTCGAGCGGAAATGGTCGCCGCCGATCTCCGGCGTCGACCACGCCTCCGCCATCCGGCAGTCCGTGTTGCTGATGATCGTCATGTATTCCCGGAACGGCTCGAGCGGCTTGAGCACGTTCCGGGGCAGCAGCGTGAAGTCGCGGCCCACGGTCTCCGGCGCGAACAGGTGCTGGGTCGCCCCCCACGCATTGCTGCCGGCCGCGCCATGCACCTCCTCGATGCAGATCAGTCGCGTGGGGCCGGCGCGCGTGGCCGCGGCCGCTGCGCGCCCTGCTGGCACCATCGCGTCGAGGAACGGCAGCGCGACCGTCGCGCCCATGCCGCGCAGGAAGGTACGGCGAGGGATGTGCTTGCCGGTGATGAAGGGGTTCATGGCTCGTTCCTCGACCGTGGATGGTTGGCGCTGCCGCTGCCGCCTGCATTCGTCGTCGCTTCCGCGCGCTTGCGCTGGAACGGATCGCTCATCACCACACCCAGAATGAACGATGACAGTCGATGGTCGTTCCTTGCCGCCTCTCTCGTGATCGTGCGGATCGCCGGCTGGTCGTACCATTCGACCCGCCGCCCGATCGCGTACGCGAGCAGGTTGGCCGTGAACGTCCGGATCAGCGGAACCGGGCGCTGCAGCAGTGCACGCGACAGCTCATCGGGCGTCGACACCGCCGTGCCATCGTACAGTTCGCCCCGTGTGTCGAGCGGCATGCCGTTCTCGCGGTAGCGCCACTTTCCCGTGACGTCGAAATTGTCGAGCGACAGACCGATCGGATCCATGTACTGGTGACAGGACCGGCAGATCGGACTGGAACGATGCTGCTCCATCCGCTCGCGCGTCGTCAGGATCCTGCCGTCCTTCGATTCGCCGGTCTCTTCGAGATCGGGAACGCCCGGTGGCGGTGGCGGCGGCGGCGTGCCCAGCAGCACTTCCATCACCCACTTCCCGCGCAGCACCGGTGACGTGCGATTGCCGAGCGACGTCTGTACCAGAATGCTGCCGTGGCCGAAGATGCCGCGACGCGTCGCATCGGGATACGTGACGCGCTGGAACGAGCGGCCCACGACGCCCGGAATCCCATAGTGCCGGGCGAGCCGCTCGTTCACGAACGTATGGTCCGCACTGTACAGCTCGAGGAGGCTGCGGTCCTCGCGGACCAGGTCGTGGAAGAACAGTTCCGTCTCGCGCCGCATCGCATCGGCCAGATTGCGATCATAGTCGGGGAACCAGAACGCGTCGGGTGCGACCTTGTCGAGATCCTGCAAACGGAGCCACTGTGCGGCGAAGCGGGTCGCGAGCGCCTCGGCACGCGGGTCGCGCAACATGCGGTGCGTCTGGTCCTCGAGCACGCGCGTGTCCGAGAGCTTCCCGCGCCGAGCGACATCCAGCAGTTCCTCATCCGGTGTGGTGCCCCAGAGGAAGAACGACAGGCGCGAGGCCAGATCGACGTCGTCGACACGATAGGTCTCGCCGGGCCGTGTGCCCGCCGGCTCGCGCTCGGCGCGGAAGATGAAATGCGGGCTGGCCAGCAGCGCGCGCAGTGCCGATTCGATGGCGCGCTCGAAATCGCGCGCCTCGCCGGCACCCGCCTCGTAGAACGACATGAGGCCGGCGAGGTCGCGCTCGCCGAGCGGACGGCGGTACGCTTCACTGCCGAGTCGCGCCAAGATGTCCCGCGCACACGGGAGCTCCTCCGCCGGTACCGTGGGCCGGCAGCCGAAGACCTTGAGCCGGCTCGGTGTGACGGACACGCCCGTCGCGTTCTCCGGTCCGCTGATGACCAGGTCCGTGAGGTGCGGCAGAGAAGTCGTGCCTGCGCCGCTGTTGCCGCTGCCCGCCTGCGACCAGTCGTGCGGGCGGATCAGATCCTCGAACGGGCCCTCCTGCTTGCGGATGAATGCCGCCGCCACCAGACGCTGGCCGGCGCGCACGAAGATGGGCTCCGTGCGGATCGGCACACCCGATTCGTACTGGAGCTGTGCGACCGGCTCGCCATCGATCGACACGTCGATGTCCTCGAGGCGCGCACCGTTGCCGAGATCGACAGACATGCGGAAGACGTAATGACCGTCGGCGGGGAAGTTGTGCTTCGCGACGACGCCGCCTCTCGTGCCGTAGGGCGCGCCTTCGATATGGTCGCGACCGTGCTGTGAGACGAACTCGGAATTGCTGTACGTCGTGTTCGTCGACGGCGCGTTCGGATCGCCGATCGCGAGCCTGCCGATGTCGTTCGCGGCATTCAGGTACGCATCGAGCAGCGTGGGTGACAGCGCCTGTGCATCCGCGATGTTGTCGAAGTTCGCGCTCATCTGGTCCGCGGGCAGCCAGCGTGCGGCTTCGATCTCCAGGTTCAGCAGGTCGCGAATCGCGCGCTCGTACTCGGCCCGATTCAGCCGCTGGACCGTGCGGCTGCCCGGATTCGGCGCGCGCGCTGCCGCCTCATCCATCACGCTCTCGAGCGTCTCGACGAGCATGCGCAGCGTGTCCGCCGGCGGACGCGGCATGCCGGGCGGCGGCATCATCTGCGCGCGCAGCTTGTGGATCATCTTCTCCGCCGTCTCCGGCCGGTCCGCGGCCGCGCCGACATCGAATCCCTCGAGAGACAGGTTCCCCGTCAGGAGCTGACTGTTGTGGCAGACCTGGCAGTAGCGCTGGACGACGACCGTGAGCGATTCCCGCGACGGTCGTTCCGTTCCAGTCGGCAGAGTGACGAGCGACGCGGTACGCAAGGCTCGACTGCGTGACGGTACGGTATCCCCCGCGAATGGAGCTGCGACGAGAGCGACGATCGTGAGGATACCCGCCGCTCCGGTGACGGCGAGACGAACACGGGGCCGGCGGGCGCGCGCCGCGCTGGCCGCGTCCGGCCGGTCCGGACGCCGTCCAGAGCGACGGTGGACGGATTCACTGCCCATGAGCCTCGCGCGCTGAGGACGCAAGTGAGGGAGACGCGGGCTCCTTCGGTACAGCTCACAGGTCAAGACGCCGAATGATCGGGGTGGCAGAGGGCGAAAGTCAAGCAGAATCCAGCCCTCCCGGGGGCCCCGACATTGGGGTCAGCGGGCCCCGGTGCGGACGTACCAGGTGTCCGCGCGATCGATGGTGCGATACTGGATGGCCTCGGCGACGTGAACGGTCTGGATCCGGTCGATGGCCTCGAGGTCCGCGATGGTACGGGCGAGGCGCAGGATGCGGTGGTACGCGCGGGCGGAAAGGCCGAGTCGTCGAACCGCCGCGCGCATGAGGCTCTCGCTCTCGGCATCGAGCCGGCAGTGCCCGCGCACGTCGCGCGGGCCCATCTGTCCGTTCGCGAACATGGCGGGTCTGTCGCGGAATCGTTCGAGCTGACGTTCACGCGCCTCGCAAACTCTCAGCCGCACGACGGCGCTGCTCTCCCCTGTGTTGTCGTCCGTCATCTGGCGGTCGCCGAGCGGCGGGACGTCCACGTGCAGATCGATGCGGTCCAGGACAGGACCGGAGATGCGTGCGCGGTAGCGTTGTACCTGACCGGCGTGGCAGATGCAGCGGCCCGCGCCGGCGCCATGGTAGCCGCATGGGCAGGGGTTCATGGCGGCCACGAGCATGAAGCGGGCGGGGTAGTCGATGGCGATGCGAGCCCGGACCAGGCTGACGTGCCCATCCTCGAGGGGTTGTCGCATTGCCTCGAGTACGTGCCGGCGGTATTCGGGCAGCTCGTCCAGGAACAGCACGCCGTGATGCGCCAGCGAGACCTCGCCCGGTCGCGGCGGATTGCCGCCGCCCACCAGACCGGCGTCCGATACGGTATGGTGCGGCGCGCGGAACGGTCGCTCGCGCACGAGACCCTGTCGGCCGAGGCGACCCGCGACCGAGTAGACCGTGGTGATCTCGAGCGACTCGCGCATGGTGGGCGGCGGCAGGATGGTGGGCAGGCGCCGGGCGAGCATCGATTTGCCCGCGCCGGGAGGCCCGACGAGAAGCGCGTTGTGCTGGCCCGCGGCGGCCACTTCGAGCGCGCGCCGGGCGTGTGCCTGACCCTTCACGTCCGCCAGATCCAGCTCGATCGTGCCGGCGGGGACGGGTGTCTCCTCGAAGCGCACCACCGGCACTTCCGCTTCGCCGCGCAGGTACGCGATCAGCTCGGACAGCGTGCGCGGCGCACGCACGGTCAGCCCCTCGACAACGGAGGCCTCCGCCGCGTTGTACGGCGGCACGACCAGTGAGGAAATGCCTTCGTCGCGGCAACGGAGCGCCAGGGCCAGAATCCCGCGGACGGGCCGGATCTCGCCGTCCAGGCCCAGCTCTCCGGCCATGCAGGTGCGGAGGACCCGCTCCGGCTCGATCTCGCCTGCAGCGACCAGCAGGCCGATCGCCAGCGGCAGGTCGAACGCGCTGCCATCCTTCCGCATGTCGGCGGGGGCCAGGTTGACGGTGATCCGCCGGGGTGGGATCCGGTAGCCGCTGTTCAGCAGCGCGGCGGCCACGCGCTCGCGACCCTCGCGCACCGCGCTCTCGGGGAGGCCGACGACGCACATCGCCGGCAGGCCGTTGCCGATGTCGACTTCCACGCGCACGAGGACTCCACGTACGCCCAGGACCGTTCCGCTCGTGATCTGCGCCAGCATGCGGCGAGTCTCGCGGCTGGAACGGGGCACGGGAATGGCGGAACGGGCCGATGCGGAGCTTGCCCGGACGTGGGGATCGGCCCAACGTGCGGGGATCGCGAAACATTCGTCGAGATGGAGGCGCACGATGCACGACCGCTTCAGCCTCTTTTCGCTCTTCGTGCTCGGGCTGTACGCGCTGCCCGCGTGCGAGCCGGGCGCGCCGGCGCACGCCCAGACGACCGGCGCGGCACGCACGCAGCTGGTCCGGGCCGGATCGGACATCGAGCTGGACACGCTCCTTGCTGAACGGCTCTCCGACGCGTTCCGCGGCGCGGCGACGCGCGCGCTTCCCGCGCTCGTGCAGGTGAACGTGACGGCGCGCTTCTCGGACACGCGCCCGCGACGGGGCGTCCCGATCCCGGCTCTGCCGGACAGCGCGCGCACCGCGAGCAGCGGGTCGGGCTTCCTCATCGACGATGGTGGCCACGTGATCACGAATTTCCACGTGATCATGGGTGCGGAGCGCATCGGCGTGCTGCTGTCCGATGGGCGGGACTTCGAGGCCGAGGTCGTCGGCGCGGATCCGAACACGGACGTCGCCGTGATCCGCCTGATCGTGCCCGCGGGCACGCCGCTGCCGGTTGCCGAGATCGGCGACCCGGACGCGCTCGAAGTCGGCGACTGGGTGCTCGCGCTCGGGAATCCGCTGGGTTACGAGTTCACGGTGACGGCCGGTGTCGTGAGCGCGAAGGGCCGCACCACGGGGATCCTGCTGAATCGCGAGAACACGCAGCTCGAGTCGTTCATCCAGACGGATGCGCCCATCAATCCGGGCAATTCGGGCGGCCCGCTCGTCGATCTCTTCGGCCGTGTGGTCGGCGTGAACACGGCGATCGAATCGCCGACCGGCTTCTTCTCGGGCGCGGGGTTCGCGATTCCGATCGATCTCGCGCGCAAGGTCGCGGGCGATCTGATCCGTTTCGGCGAAGTGCACCGCCCGCGCCTCGGCGTATCGCTGCAGGATGTGACGGCTGCGGATGCGGACGTCTATCGGCTTCCCCGCGTGGAGGGCGCCGAGGTCGTGTCCGTCGCGCTGGACATGCCGGCCCGCGCCGCGGGCATTGAGATCGGCGACATCATCCTGGCCGTGAACGGCGCGACCGTCCGTTCCGTGACCGAGCTGCAGTCCCGCATCGCGCTGCTCCATCCGGGGGACCGCGTCACCCTTCAGCTCCACCGCTACGGTGATCGGCTGTCCAGGACCGTGCAACTTTCCTCGTTCGATCCCGCCCCGCGCCGGGAACCACCCGAGCGGGCAGAGCGGAGCGGCATGGAGCTGCTGGGCTTTCAGGTCGTCGCCATGCCGGACAATCAGGCGATGCGCGCCGGACTGCCGGCGGGTCAGGGCGTGATGATCCGCGAAATCGACCGCTACGGCGCGGCGTGGCAGCGCGAGTTCCAGCAGCCCGGCTACTTCGCACTGCTCACGATCAACGGGCAGGAGATCCGCACGGTCGGTGATGTCGGGCGGCTGGCGGAAGGGCTCCGTGTCGGTCAGGTCGTCTCGATCATCGTGCAGGGCACGGGCCGTCCCGATGACACGCCGACGATTCTGAATTACCGCCTGCGCTGAGGCCCGAGGGCGGGCTGAATGCGGACGCGCACCACCGTGCCCCGGCCCTGTGTGCTCTGCGCACTGACGTCGCCGCCCCAGCCCTCGACGAGCCTGCGGACGATGGCCAGGCCCAGGCCCGTACCGGTGGTGCGCGTGGAGAAGTGAGGCTCGAACATGCGCTCGAGCACATCGGCCGGCATGCCGGGCCCGTCGTCGCGGACTTCCAGTGCAATGCTGCCGCTCTCCTGACGCGCGCCTACCGTGATGCTGCCGGTACCGTCGAGCGCATCGCGCGCATTCTCGACGAGGTTGAGAACGACCTCCTTCAGCTCGCCCGTCCGTGCGACCGCACGCGGCAGGTCCGGGTCGACATCCTCCGAATAACGAACGGTATCGTCGCCGGCGCGGTACAGTGTCAGTGCCTCGTGCACGACCGTGGCGACATCGACCGCCTCGAGAGGACCGGCCGTTTCGGTGGGCGCGCCGTAGCGCGAGAATGCGCGCGCGATTTCCGTGAGCCGATCGATCTCCGACAGGATCTGCTCCGCGTTCTCATCGAGCACCCGGCCGAAGGACGGATCGTGTACGCGGTACGCGCGCCGCAGGTGCTGCACGGAGAGCTTGATCGGGGTCAGCGGGTTCTTGATCTCGTGCGCCACCTGACGCGCGACCTCGCCCCATGCCAGCACGCGCGCGGTGCGCCGCTCCTGCGTGCGCGCGCGACGGAGTCGCCGCACCATGCGATTGAACGAGGCGTACAGCTGACCGAACTCATCGCCCGCGGGTTCGGGCAGGCGCACACCGAGATGGCCCGACCCGACGGCGGTCGCGGCACGCCGCAGCCGGCCGATCGGACCGGCGAGCGCGCGCCCCACGGCGACGGACAGCGTGAGCGAGAAGATGGCGCCGAGCAGCAGCGCGAACATTACGAGATGCGCCAGCTCCTGCTGTCTCCGCGCCGTTTCGCCGAGAGACAGCACGGCCGGTACCGCCAGAATGCCCGCGGGCCGCAGCGCGCGGAATGCCATCAGGTACGACTGGTTGCCGAGGCGGCGTACCTCTCCCGCCTCGGTCGCTTCCCCGCTCTGCAGGCTCAGGAATATCTCCGGCGACATCCACGCGCTGTAGATCCCGAGTGCCAGCGCCTCGACCGACGATGCCTCGAGCAGCTCGCCGCTGTTCAGGTAGTAGAGAACTTCTGCGCCCGCCCGGTCCGCCATCAGGCGCAGATCGTTGCTCGTCACCTGCGCTGCCTGTCGCACCGCATGCGCCGCGACCGTGCCCGCCGCACGCTCCACTTCCAGCGCGAACGCGCCGTAGGCAACCCAGCCGAACAGCGCCGTGGGCAGGAGGAAGAAGGCGAACAGCGCCACGGTCACGCGCGTTCTGAAGCTGCCGACGAGACGCGGTATTGTACCACGTGCGACGGGTGCGGCGCCGCGGCCCAGGCTGCCGAGCAGCCACAACAGACCGAGCACACCGACGTCGAGCGCGAGCAGGAGCGCCCCGCGCGCGAGCAGGATGCCGATGCCCGGAAACGTCACATCCGTATGCGCGTGGTAGTCGCCATCCGGGAAACGCACGCGCGCATCGCTCTGCCAGACGGACCCCGACCGAGCGCGCATCCACCTGACCGCCTCCGGCACCTCGTGCCCGGCCGGCATCTCGATCAGATTGAGATCCGCACCGACGCCGCTCGTCACGCCCAGGAACGGCGCGACCACGCCGGTCCGCTCGAGCGTGCGTCGGGGCGGCACCGCGACCGAGACCACACGGCCGTCACCCAGCGGCACGGTGAGCACCCGTGTCATTCCCGGCACGCCCGTCACGGGCGTGACGCGCGGCCCCACATCGTTGCGCGCCTGACGAACGAGATCCGACACGATCGTGGGTTGCGCGCCGACGCGTTCCGCGCCGCCCAGGTCCAGCTCGTCGATGGGCTCGTCCGCCGCACTCCACAGCGTGATCAGCGCGCCATAGGGCTCGCGCGCGAGTCCACTCGCGACCCAGCTGCGGTACAGCAGCTGGAATCCATCCTCGCCAGCCTCCTCGCGGAACAGCACTTCGCGGCCGAATCCCACGAGCAGGAATTCGACGACCGCAGGCAGCTCGGTCCCCAGCGTCGCGACCTCGCGCTCGACCGCGTTCAGCCGCGCGTTCACGTGGGCAACCCACAGATGCGGCAGCACCGCGGTCGCCGCGAGTCCGCCCGCGACCAGCCAGCGCACGAGGATGCCGCTGCGGCCGCGGTAATTCGCGAACGAGAATGCCGCAATCAGGAACGGCACGATCCACAGCACTGCGGTCCAGGGCGAGCGCGCCTGCCACGGATCGAGTCGGACGACCGTGAAGATCGCGAGCAGCGTGCAGACGAGAAGAGCTACGCCGCCGAGCAGCGCTCCCGTCCGCCAGCGCGGCGGCCGTGCCTGCGGATCCTGCCGCACGCGTCGCGGCAGCGCGATCGCCGTGATGATCGCGAGCGCGAGTACTGCGGCGACCTGCAGGCCGTACCACAGCACGACTCCACCTTCGAGCAGAGACGGCGTCGCCGCATCGATGAGCAGGCGCAGCAGCGCCGGGTATGCGAGGACGACCGCCAGCCCGCCTGCCGTGATGGCCAGACGGTAGGCACGCCCGTCGAGGACGGGAGGACGGAACGTCGCGACCAGGGCTGCGATCGGAACCAGCGCGGCGAGGAACGCGCCCAGCGAAGGATCGAACGGCAGCGGAAGCACGAAGAGCGAGGGAGAATACAGCGGCTCGAGGCCGGGCACTGCGTCGAACGGCGCGACCGCGAACGCGGGCACGGCCGCCAGCAGCGGAACCGTCGCGCGGCGAGTGGCCGAAAGGTCGCTCATCCAGCCGGCCGCGAGGATCACCAGTGCGACGAGCGCGAGACCGAGACCCGCTCGTCGGCCCGCCGTTTCCGCGCTCTGGCGCAGTTCCGCCTGGGTCACACGCTGGAGTCGCGCGTGCACGACCGTGTCCCGGTCTTCCATCAGGCTCCAGGCGACATCCTCGCCGTGACCGGGACCCGCGCGGAAGGTCGCGCGCTCCTCGCCGCGCGCGGCGAACGTCAGCGATGCGCCCGTCTCGCGCTGCGCCTCGACCAGACCCGTCTCCACGAGAACCGCTGCCACTGCCCGGGCACTTCCCGCCACCGGTGCTGCGAAGTATAGGTAGCTGAACAGCGGGCGCTCGGCGTAGTGCATGCGGCCCGCGCCTTCACGAACACGATCGGGAATTTTGCCGCGATGATCTCCGGCCCACGCGACCAGCTCGCCCGCGCTCTCCACGATCATCAGCGCATCGACGCGGGTGCGCGCGCGCACTTCATCGAGGCGCTCGAACAGGGCCTCGCCCTGCTGTTCTTCGGCGACGCGCGCGGCGGCGGCGGCCGCCGCCTGGCCGCGCGCGACCAGCGTCGAGAGCCGCCGCTGAAGACGGTCCGCGAGAACGTCCTGGCGTGCCGCTACGAGGGTTGGCCCCTGCGACTGGATCCGGCGGAACGTCTGGAGCGTGAACCAGGCCGATGCCAGCGCAAG
>Ga0302046_10006475_pt1 | contig 10210 bp, 8 predicted proteins | sample RVTome_11_FD_200261 | JGI IMG/M metagenome (GOLD analysis project Ga0302046, IMG submission 200261) | Soil microbial communities from uranium-contaminated site in the Upper Colorado River Basin, Wyoming, United States - RVT147D111 (version 2) ... | reverse complement strand
ACCAGGCACACGAACGCCACCGACGTGATCAGGTTGATCGTTCCCCCGATGCCGCCGGCGATGCGGGCGGGGTTGCGTTCGTCGAGCACGGCGAACCGTGCCCCGAGCCCCACCGACAAGCCGCACAGTCCGACACAGACGGCGGTGATGATCGCGACGTTCGCCATCGCCCAGGCAGCGGTCAATTCCAGCATTCGTGCCGACAAGCCCACGACCGCCAGCGCCGCCGGCGACGTGATCGTCAACGAGAAAAACAGCTTTCCGCGCAGCAGTTGCCGGCGTGGCATCGGCCAGGTGCCGACGAGCCAGAGCAGCTGCGCATCGAGCGAAACGAGCGGAAACACGAACCGGCCCGTGAAGGTGGCCAGGATCAGCGCGACGGTGGCCAGGTTGAGAAAGGAAACCACCAACCGCCATTCGCCCAAGTCGAGATAGCGCGTCAGGCGAGGCATGTTGAGCACGTAGACGAACAGCAAGCCGAACAGAATCGCCATCTGCGACCATTGCATCGGATCGCGGACGAACGTGAGCAGGTCCTTGATCGCACACAACCGCAGCCGTCGGGGCAGGTAGACGAACATCACCGAGCCGATCCATTCCGACACCGATTCCGACGCGCTCAGTTGACGCGCGGTCACGCCCTGGGCCCGATCGAACGCCACGGCAAGCCGCCGGGCCAGCAACCGCACCACGAGCCAGGTCCCGAACAAGGCGTTGGCGGTCAGCACCAGCAGATAAAAACCCGCTCGCGACAGTTCGTTTTCGGCGGCGGCATGGATACCGCGCGTCACCCAGGTCGACGGCAGCAAGGCCGACCGCACCACGGCGATGTGCGTATAGAATCGCTTGATCCAAAGGGTTTGATTGTCCGGAGCCGATTGCCACAACGCGTAGATCCACCAGGTGATCGCGAGCAGGAGCAACCCGACCAACGCGAGCACCACGCGCTTGGCGCTGCGCGGGAACCACAGGGCGATCAAACCGGCCACCAGCGTGCCGATCGCGCCGGGCAGCGGGACGAAGACGAGAAAAAACGCGAGAAAGAAGAAATGGAAATGCCACGGCGCATCGGCGGTGCTCGCGAACGCGAGCATCAGCGGTATCCCCAGCACGATGAGCGACCAGGACGCGAAGAACAATGCTTCGAAGTGCTTGAGCCTGACGATCTGCGACGGCGGCAACGGTGAGGCCATCAGGTAGGACGTTTCCCGTTGCCGGAACAGACCGCCGTAGACGATGATGCCGTTGGAAAAGGCGAGCATCACCGTGAGCACCGCGAAGAGCATCTCGAACAGCAGCGGCCAGGCGATGACGGTTTCCAGGGACCAACGCTCCTGCGTGAAGCTGAAGACAAACAGGAACAGTTCGTAGAGCGCGATCCAGATCCCGGCGGCGAAGATCACACCGGCGCCGACCTTCAGGGGCGATTCGCGCAGCGCCCGACCCACTCGGTTGCGCAACGCGAGGAGCTTGCAGCGCAGCAGCAGGCTGAACGACGGTGTGTAGGGCGTCGGAGCGGTTATCGCGGTCGACATGCGCGCGGTTGATCTCCCACCGGCAAGGACTATTCCGGAATCGTTTCGGACTGATCGTCGTGGGCATCGGCGGTCAGGCCGAGGAAAATATCCTCCAATGACGTCTGCTGAGACGCGCGTTCACGCAGTTCGGCGAGCGTCCCTACTGTGACCAGAATCCCACGGTGGATGATGCCGATCCGGTCGGCGACGGCCTCGGCGACTTCGAGCGTATGCGTGCTCATGAACACGGTCCGGCCGGCGTCGGTCATCTCCCGCATCAGGTCCTTGACGCTGCGGACCGTCTTGGGGTCGAGCCCCACCATCGGCTCGTCGATCAGCAGCACCTGCGGGTCGTGAATCAGGGCCGAGGTGAGCACGACCCGCTGCTTCATGCCGTGCGAGTAGGTTTCGATCATGCGATCGAGGAAAGGCTCCACCCCCAACCGGTCGGTCAACACGCCGAACCGCTGCTTGAACGCATCGGGGGGCACGTCATACATCTCGCCGACGAATCGCAGGAACTCCCGGCCGGTGAGCTTTTCGTAAAGAAACGGCGAGTCCGGGACGTAGGCGATGCGGGCCCGCGCCGCGACCCCGTCCAGCCCGATCGTCCGTCCGCACACCCGCACCTCACCGGCCGTGGGCCGCAGCAGGCCGGCGATGAGCTTGATCGTGGTCGTCTTGCCCGCACCGTTCGGGCCGAGAAATGCGAACAGTTCCCCGGGCGCGACCGACAGCGAAATCGCGTCGACGGCACAATGCGAACCGTACTTCTTGGTCACGTCGATCAGCTCGATCACGCGGTAGGGTCCTCGACTTACGGAAGGACGGAAGGACGCGACGCCGCCCCCTTCGGGACGCGTCCGGACGATTGCATCAGTGCCTCTTCATCGAACAGCTCGTCGACGATCGAGCACCGACCCAGCACGGGCACGACGAATTCCTGCCTGAGTACTTCGCCACCCGGCTCGACGAACGCTTTGAGCTGGTCCGACTCGACCACGAAACACTCGATTGATCGACCGTGGTGTTCGATCGACGCGGTGCCGGTCACGCGAACCAGCACAAGATCGAAACGGACTTCCTGATCGGTCATGGCCTTCAACGGATCGACGACGCGCATCTGCCATGCCTGCCCGACGTGCAAATCGGGAAGGTGCGCCAACGGCCGGAATACTTCGGAAAGCATCTGGCTGCTTTCGGAATCCATGCGCCAGCGAAAGGTCCGTCGACCCGCACGCATCTCGCAGGCGAAATCCGGTTCGTAGTTCTCACCTTTGAGATCGATCTGAATCGGCGCTCCCAACACGCGGGTCTCGAACGAATCGAGCACCCCCTCGTCGCGGTAAATCATCGTGGTCAGGATGCGCAGCCGCGGCAAAAACTGCACATTGTTGATGAGCGTGGTGGATTGAACGATCACGATCCCGGGCGAGCTGGTGATGTACCGCACCCAACCGGTGCCCGCCCGTTTGCCCTCGGGGCCGAAGATGCCCGCTTGCCGATCGTGACGCACGTGCGCCAACCGATCGACCGAGATCGCGGGCGGCGCGGCGCCGGCCTGCCACGAGGGTAGAATGTCACGGTAAAACAGGGCCGACATGCTTACGACCCAGAGCATGACGACGAAAACGTTCCAGATTCGCACCACCATGGATTCGCTCACCCACGCCGGTCGCCCGACGCACCCCGCGCGGACTACGCATCCGATTCTAGGAACCCCCCAAGCGACGCGTCAATCTCGACCTTGTACTCGACGCCGAGGTCATCCGCGACGCATCCGCTTGACAGCAACGCGCATTGCAGCTACCGACAATCGCTGCCATGCCCAAACGACGTCGACGAAAACGCGTGTTGCGCCTGCTCATCGTGGGAGTGGCGGTCCTGTTGCTGGCTGCGGTGGGCGTGTGGCTGACGTTTCAGCACATCCCCGCCTGGTACCGGCCGATTCAGGTGCCCGCCGTCTATCACCAGCGCGTGCGCGATGATCTGACCACGACCCTCAACACCCTCTCGTCGAAGATGGTCGCGGGCGAGCCGTTCGATCACACCTTCACGCAGGACCAACTCAACCGATGGCTGGGCGCACGGATGGCGATCTGGCCGGGTGTGTCCCGATGGGTCCCGCAGTGGCTCGACGAACCGATGATCGGTTTCAGGGACGATCGCATCGTGATCGCGGGGCTGGTCGAACGAGCAACGGTGCGGACCATCGCCTCGTTGCACCTGACCCTGACCGCCGACGACGACGGGCTGCGGGTCACGGTCCACCGCGCGCAAGCCGGTTCGCTGCCCATGCCGCTCGAACCGTGGCGCGAAGATATCGCTACGGCGCTGGACCATGCCCAAACCGGCCGAGAACCGACCCGGCGCATCACCGCCGACCACCTGTTCGGTCTGGCGGAGTTGCCCAATCGTTTCGTCTGGTTCAACGGCAAAGTGCCGTTTCGTATCACCGAGATCACCACCGAAACGGATCGCATCCGGATGCACTTCGTGCCCGAGCCCAACCAACGACGGTGATGACAATACAGGGAACCTCATCATGACAAGAACACGACGTGCAACCGCGATCGGCGTCATGATGCTACCGTGGCTACCGACCCGATCGGTAAACGGTGCGGGCGAGACACCTTCCGATGCGGGAATCCCTTCTCGCGAATCTACGCAGGAAAGGATTCCTGCAAACCGTGGGGGCGAGATGGGAATCTCGCCCCAGCACAGATGGGAATCTCGCCCCAGCACAACCGTGGGGGCAGACGGGAATCTCGCCCCAGCACAAATAGGAATCTCGCCTCAGCACGCATCTATCCCGATGGACCGACTAGCGAAGCCGTTTTCGGCGGCAGTTCGCCGAAGATCGTGTAACAGGTGCTTTCATACCAATCGAGGCCCCAGTCATGTCGACCGTGGAGCAGTAACGCTCCCACCGCGATCGGCGTGATCGGATACTCCCGGGCGATGAACGGCGCGATCTCCTCCGGCTCGTCATGACACATCACCAGCGATGCGTGCTCCTGCTCGGCGTCGTCCGGGTCGTAGCGCGCCTGCACTTCGTCGGCGGTCAACGTCAGAACCACATCAAATTCGAGCTCGGGCTGACCCAGCCGGCAATCACGAATCATGCCGGTGCAGACCAGTTCCGCGATGTCGCCCTCGGCGACTCCGAGCTCCTCGTCCAGTTCGCGCCGGATGGCGCCGAACAGATCGAGCTTCCCATCGCCGGTCACGTCCCGCGGCTCGACCGTGCCCCCGATCGGATGGAGCCAGCCGCCCTGCACCGCCAGCGCGTCGACCCGTCGCCCCAGCACCAGCCGACCGTCGGCGGTGTTGACCAGCGCGGAAATCCCCAGCGGATTGGCGAACGCGTCGGCGCCGATCTCGGCCAATCGATGACCGTTGCAGACGTTCGTGCCCATGAAGCGACGGTAGTCGGTGGGGCCGGCGTCGAGCTTGAATCCGCCGTCCGGGCGCGACGACCAACCGATCAAGCCCGCCATCGGACCGTTGTAGAGTCGCATCCCGGTGCGCTCGGCTTCGGCGAGACACGCGCTCCACGCCTCCTCGATCATCGCCTCGACCGCGGGCGCGTCAGCCCGGTCGCGCGGATCCCAGCACGCGTCGATCCGCGACGGATCGAGTCGCGCGACGAAATCGGTTGAAAACGTAGCCCCCTCCGGACCGTACTTCGCCACGAGCGGATCGAGCCGAGCGAGATCGATCAGCCAGCCGCACTCGGGACAACGCGGACCCGGCGCACCGGTCAGGTTGTAACCGCAGTCGAGACAGTGATAGCCGGTATCCTTCATCAAGCACTCCCGTGTCGCATCCATGAACCCCCGCAGGTGTTTAGCGGCGACCCGGAGGGGAGCGCTGACGTCCCAATGCCGAATACGCGCTCCCTTACGGGTCACCGCTAAACGAATGGTATCCCCATGGTACAAGAGACGGACGCCGCGATCACACATTCCGACGGACACCTTGTCTCCTCAACGCGACGCGCCTACCCTATGCGACGTCGGCGGAATCGGTGGCTGCCGACTTCTTCGCAGTTGACGCGTGAGGAACCTGATCATGGCGGACAAGGACGCACACGAAACCCTGCAACGCTGGCTCGCTCGAGCCGAAGCCGACGAGGGTATGTCGGACGAGGTTCTCAACAAGCGTGATAGCGCACGAACCACCTGGTCGGCGCATATCATCATCCTTGGCGGGTCCGGAGAAAAAATCCATGGCCGCATTCGCGACGTGACCGAGGACGGCCTGGGCATTCACTGCCGATCGAAAATCAATGAGTATTCCGAAGTGCGCGTACAACTCGAAGATGATCCGGACGAGCATATCGACGGCGTGGTCGTGCACTGCACCCAGACGGTCGGGGCGTTCAAGATCGGCGTCCGACTCAAATAGTCTCGACGACCACCTCGAGACATCCACGCAAAGCGGGAGCAGATTCGATGAGCAAGGTACGTTGGGGCGTGCTGAGTTGTGCGGGCATCGGCGTCGAGAAGGTGATCCCGGCCATGCAGCGCGGCAAGCACACCGAGATCGTCGCGGTCGCATCACGATCCCTCGACCGGGCGAAGCGAACGGCCGAGCAGCTCGGGATCGCCCGGGCGTACGGCACCTACGACGAACTGCTCGCCGACACCGAAGTCGACGCGATCTACAACCCGCTGCCGAACCATCTGCACGTACCCTGGTCGATCAAGGCTCTTGAAGCGGGCAAGCACGTGCTGTGCGAAAAACCCATCGCCCTGACCGCCGCGGAAGGACAAGCCCTGGTCGACGCCGGCGCGAAACATCCCGAACTCAAGCTCACCGAAGCGTTCATGTACCGCCATCATCCGCAATGGGTGAGCGCGCGGCGACTCGTCAACGAGGGGAAAATCGGCGACTTGCGCACGATCGCCAGTTTCTTCTCCTACTTCAACGACGACCCCGTGAACATTCGCAACCAGGCCGACATCGGCGGCGGCGGTTTGATGGACATCGGCTGCTATCCGATCTCGCTGTCCCGTTTCATCTTCGACGCCGAACCGGATCGCGTGTGCGGCACGGTCGAGTACGATCCGAAACTCCGCACCGACCGGCTCGCCTCGGTGATGATGCGTTTCGGCGAAAACACGTCGACCTTCACGTGCAGCACGCAGCTCGCTGCCTACCAACGCGTGAACATCTTCGGCACCACCGGACGGATTGAAATCGAGATCCCCTTCAACGCGCCGCCCGACAAACCCTGCCGCATGTGGCACCAGACCGACGCCGGCACCGAGGAAATCGTGTTCGACGTCTGCGATCAGTACACGATTCAGGGCGATAGCGTCTCGCTGGCGATTCTCGAAGATCGACCCGTAGCCACGCCGATCGCCGACGCGGTAGGCAACATGAAGGTGATCGAAGCGATCGTCCGTGCGGGTAAGAGTGGAAAGTGGGAAACCCCATAAATAGCGCGTGAATCAGCACGCCCCGGCGGCGATCAGATCACCCGGCCCGGCACGTCGGGTCACGTCCTTGCGATCGTGCGCCGGACCGTACCACGTATCGAGCACCGCGGCCCAATCGCGACCATCCTTGACCGCGATGAAAGCGTTGCGCACCAACCGCGCGTCGGGATGCAGCTCGCTATACTTGATGCCGAACTTCCGCATGATCCGGCCGGCGCGTCGTTCACCATGCACCTCGACCGCCCAGGCATAGTGACGCGCGATGGTCCGGCCCTGCTCGGCCACACTCGGTGGCGGCGGTAACGCGCCGATCCGTGCGTCCATGAGCGCGCGACATTCGGAGAAGATCCAGGGATTGCCGATGCAACCGCGGGCCACGGTGACGCCGTCGACGCCGGTTTGTTCCGTCATGCGCAGGCAGTCCTCGGCCGTAAATAAATCGCCGCTGCCGAGCACGACGCGATCGCCGACGTGTTGCTTGACCCGCGCCAGAAACGACCATCGACTCGGCCCGACATAACGCTGCCGCACCGTCCGACCGTGCATCGTCACGCCCGCCACCCCGATCGTAAACGCACCGTCGAGGATGGCGAAGAAGTTGCGTTCGCTTTCGGCCGAGTCGTCCAGCCCCCGTCGCATCTTGACCGTCACCGGCCGACGACCGGCCACCGCGTCGTGGACGCTGCGGATGATGGCCAGCGCGTCGGTCGGCTGCGACAGCAAGAATCCGCCGCGACACCGCCCGAGCACCTTGCGCACCGGGCAGCCGAAGTTGATGTCCACGCAGTCGTAGCCTGCGTCGACCAGCAGGTCGGCGGCCCGGGCGAACATCTCCGGCTCGGCCCCCATCAACTGCCCGCCCACCGGGTGATCGTCCGCCGCCACCGTCGTGATCGCCCGCTGGAGCTTGCCCGGGGTCACCACGCTCTGGTCGAGCACCACTTCGTTGAGCGCATATGCCGCCCCGTGCATTCGCGCCACCCGACGCATCGCGAGGTCGCTATACCCGCTGAGCGCCGCCTGCACGACGGGGAAACCGATCTCGAGTGATCCAAGTCTGAGCATTGTCATCCAGGTAAGAAGAGGTTGCCTCTTCGCGACGCTAAACCGAATGCATGGGCAACGACCAGGGTTTGCGGTATTCGCGCTGATACACCAGACAGTTCTTCGCATCCGCGTCACCGATCGGCTCTTCGGTGACCGCGTCCCAGGCGATGCCGCGCTTGAGCAGATACGACAGGTTCGCCAGATGACACAGCGTCGTCGAGCGATGCACGGTCTCGACATCCGAGCGCGGCGTCTTGCGGGTCTTGATGCAATCGAGGAAGTCGGCGATGTGGTCGTTGCGCCCGGCGGCGTTCGGGTCCTGGTCCGAATTCGACGACTTGGGCCGATCGTTCGTCCGCCGCCCTTCGGGGAAGAACTGGATCGACCGCCCGCGGTGCACGATCAGCGAGCCCTGGGTTCCGATGAACTCGATCGCCAGTCCCGACTTCGCCCCGTCGAGCGCGCGGGCGTTGCCGAACCGCGTCTCCCAGGTGGCGACGAAATCCTTGAACTGCCAGACCACGCACATCGTGTCGGGCGTATCGCGGTCGTCGTCGAGGACGTAGTTGCCGCCGACGGCGCTGACCGACAGCGGCGCGGGATGTCCCATGCCGCGCAGCATGATGTCGAGCATGTGCACGCCGTTGTCGCAGACCTGACCCCCGGCCGTGTTGAAGAACCAGCGGAAGTTCTTGTGGCAGCGATTCGCGGTGTAGTCGGTCTTCGCCGCCGGGCCGAGCCAGAAATCCCAGTCCAACTGCGACGGCGGCGTGGCCGGCTTCTCCCGGCCGATCGCGCCGCCGTTGTTGACCGCCCACCCGCGACAGACGCTGATCTTGCCGAGCTTGCCCGCATGAATGAACGCGAGCGCGTCGATGAACTGCCGCGTGCTGCGCTGCCAGGTCCCGACCTGCACCACCCGGTCGAAGCGCTGGGCTGCGTTGACCATGGCGCGACCCTCGACAATGTTGTGCGAGAGCGGCTTCTCGACGTAGACGTCTTTACCCGCCTCGCAGGCCCGGATCATCGGCAGTGCGTGCCAATGGTCCGGCGTGGCGATGAGCACCGCGTCGATGTCCTGGCGATCGAGCACGCTGCGGAAATCCTTGACCAACGCCGGCTGACCTTTGCGATGGGTGGTCACCAGCTCGGCGGCTTCATCGGCATGGTGACGATCCACGTCGCACAGGACGGCGAATTCGACCTCGGGGTTCGGCAGGAAGCGACGGATGTTGCGCACGCCCATCCCGCCGCAACCGATCACGCCCATGACGACCTTCTCGTTCGCGCCGAGCACGCCCGCCTCGACGCGCGAGGACAACGTGGGCACGGCCGACGCGCCCAGCGTCAACCCGACGCCGGTCTGACCGGTGCGTCCCAGAAATCCCCGTCGGCTCGTGTCTTTTGACATCGTGTTTGCTCCTGAAACCAGGATCGTCTTTACGTCATTCGACCCGCGCTCCATGCTAACCGATCCGATTGATCCGTGCCTGTAACGCGGGCGTATATCGATCCCACGGGTTGCAACCCGTGGGCTTGGCGCCGCGGGAAACGTCGCTTGGTGCTATTGACGCCCCGTGGGTCGGGGTCTAGAGTAACTGATGACGGTTCGCCGCGTTGGTCGACACGGAAGGCACGTGCGCCGCGGCGCGGCGAGGGCGATGAGCCGGACGGGAAGCGCGTCGTTGCCAAACCCAGATCGCAAGGCTCCGGTCGGACTGTTCGCCAATTTCAAGCGCCTCTTCATGCGCGGATTGGCCGCCCTCTTACCCACCCTCGTCACCATCGCCATCCTCATCTGGGTCTACGAACTGGTCAACAGCTACATCGGGGAGTACATCACCCGCGGCGGAATTCTCTTCATGGCCCGCCTCGCCGTACCCGAAAACATCGACCCGCAAGTGATCCGCAACGAAATCCTCGACGACGCCCTAGCGTTCGGTGACATGACCGAACGATTGGACCCGGAAAGCGGACAGTACATCACCCGACAGTACGAACAGCTCGCCTATTGGTACAAGCACGACCCCGACGCACCGGCGCTGCGACAGTTGATCACCGAAGTGACGGCGTCGAAATACCGCGGCGGCGCGATAGGCGTCGCCCTCGGGATCCTGGGATTCATCGTGGCGATCATGCTCGTGTGGGTGGTGGGCGTCATTCTCGCCAGCTTCGTGGGGCGGCGCACCTGGCCCCGGA
>Ga0302046_10006474_pt1 | contig 10211 bp, 6 predicted proteins | sample RVTome_11_FD_200261 | JGI IMG/M metagenome (GOLD analysis project Ga0302046, IMG submission 200261) | Soil microbial communities from uranium-contaminated site in the Upper Colorado River Basin, Wyoming, United States - RVT147D111 (version 2) ... | reverse complement strand
CGCGGACTTCCAGATGCTGGTGGAGGGCCAGGAGATCGAACTCGACGTGCCGATCCAGTTCGTCGGGACAGCCAAGGGACAGAAGGACGGCGGCGACGTGCAGTACATCGTTCACGAGCTCACGGTTCTTTGTCTGCCCAAGGACATTCCCGACAACCTCGTGGTCGACGTTACGCATCTCGAGATTGGGGACACGATTCACGTGTCCGAACTGTCTTTCGAGAACCTGACGATGGTCACGCCGGGTCGACAGACCGTGGTCGCTGTTACGGCGAAGAAGGTCGAAGAAGTCGAGGAGCCGACCGAAGAGCTCGAAGGGCTGCTCGAAGGCGAGGAAGGCGAAGCTGTCGAGGGGCGCGAGCAGGAAGCGTCGGACGAGGAGAGGGACGAAGAGTAGCCTCGTGTCCGCCCGCCTTGCAGACCGGTTGCGTCACTTCCTCCGAAGAGTTGCCGGGTCTCGGGTTGATGACGAGCGAACCCTCGACCACGTGGCTTCACCAACCCGAATCATCCTCGGCCTCGGGAATCCGGGAGAGGAGTACGCAGACACCCGGCACAATGTCGGCTTCCGGGTTGCCGACGCGGTTGCCGAGCGGTCACGCACGAGTATGGACCGACATGCGGGTTCGTCGGTCGTCGGCGACGGCCGCTGGAAGGGCAGACCGTTCGTCGTGGCGAAACCGCTGACCTGGATGAACCGAAGCGGAGAGGCGGCGCGCGCGTTGTTGAGACGATTCAGCGTGTCCCCCAACGAGCTTCTGGTCGTCGTAGACGACATCAACCTGCCGCTCGGAACGGTGCGTCTGCGTCGCGGCGGCGGGACAGGCGGCCACAACGGCCTCGAGGACATCGCCGACACGTTGAACACGCACGATTTTCCGCGGCTGCGGGTCGGGATCGGCAGCGACTTCGCGCGCGGCAACCAGTCAGATTATGTGCTGTCGCCGTTTGAAGCTGGAGAATTCGAGCTTGTCGACGATACCGTCAGCCATGCCGCCGAGGCGGCGCTGTGCTTCGTCACCGACGGCGTACAGACCGCCATGAACCGATACAATCGCGCCGCGCCCGGCAGCTCGGGAGAACAATCCGACAGCGACGGCGAAGATGGGGCACAGCGAATTAACCGTTAAGCAGACCCGACATCGCCGGTAGTCGGGTATTTTCGGCGCCAACCACCACCGACGGGAATAACCGATCCATGTCTATAACGACACTCACCTACCTGGTACCCGCAGCGGGCGTACTCGCGCTCCTCTACGCCTTCATGAGAGCCAACTGGGTTTCCAGGCAGGACCCCGGCACCGAAGCGATGGTCGAGATTGCCGCAAACATAGCGGAAGGCGCCCGCGCGTTCCTCCGGCGCGAGTACCGCGTCCTCTTTGTGTTCGTGCTTGCCGTCGCCGCGCTGCTCGCGTTCGCGAACGCCTCGCAGCAAGACTCATCGTGGATCATCGCCGTTTCCTTCGTCGTCGGCGCCTTCTGCTCCGGCCTCGCCGGGTTCATCGGCATGACGGTCGCAACGAAAGCCAACGTCAGGACGACAAACGCGGCCATCACGAGCCTCGGTGACGCGCTCAACGTTGCGTTCTCGGGCGGACTCGTCATGGGCCTCAGCGTAGTCGGTCTCGGGTTGCTCGGGCTCGGATCGCTGTTCGTGATCTACTCGAACACGGGCTGGGAGCCGGTCAAGGTCATCAACGTCATCTCCGGCTTCTCGCTCGGCGCTTCGTCGATCGCACTTTTTGCTCGCGTTGGCGGCGGGATCTACACCAAGGCCGCAGACGTCGGTGCCGACCTCGCCGGCAAGGTCTACGAAGGAATCCCTGAGGACGACCCGCGCAACCCGGCGACGATAGCGGACAATGTCGGTGACAACGTCGGCGATGTCGCCGGCATGGGTGCCGATCTGTTCGAGAGCTATGTCGGATCGATCATCGGCACGATGGTTCTTGGAACCGCGTTCATGGCGGGTCTTCAGGCCGAGGGCGTGTCCGAGATCTCGGCGGTCGTTCTGCCATTGGTACTTGCGGGTGCCGGCATCGTGGTCTCGATCCTCGGATCGTTCTTCGTTCGCGTAAAGGAGGGCGGCAACCCGCAGAAGGGACTGAACATGGGTGAGTTTGGCGCTGCCGGCGTGATGGCGATTCTGGCCTACTTCATTATCACGTCGATCATGCCGTCAGAGTGGGTTGCAGGCGGCGTGACCTACAGCGCGATTGGCGTGTTCTGGGCCGTGATCATCGGGCTTGCGGCCGGGACGGCGATTGGACTGATCACCGAGTACTACACGTCGACGCATAACAAACCCGTAACGGGAATCGCGGAGCAGAGCGTGACGGGTGCCGCGACGAACATCATCGCGGGACTCGGCGTCGGCATGGCGTCGACCGGATTGCCCGCACTCGTTCTTGGCGCCGCGATCATACTCTCACACCATTTTGCCGACCTGTACGGAATCGCCATCGCGGCGCTTGGCATGTTGTCGGTCACGGGTATCCAGCTCGCCGTAGATGCCTACGGTCCCATCTCCGACAACGCCGGCGGCATTGCCGAGATGGCAGACTTGGACCCGGTCGTACGTGAGCGGACGGACAAGCTCGATGCGGTCGGAAACACGACGGCCGCGATTGGAAAGGGCTTCGCCATCGGATCCGCAGCGCTTACGGCGCTCGCGCTGTTTGCGGCGTTCATGCAGCAGGCCGAAGTTGAATCGATCAACGTGGCGAACCCCATAATCATGGCCGGATTGCTCTTTGGTGCGATGTTACCCTATGTCTTCAGCGCCATGGCCATGGGCGCCGTAGGGCGCGCAGCCGGCAAAATGATCAAGGAGGTCGGACGGCAGTTCAGGGAGATCAAGGGCCTCCGCGAGGGAACGGCCAAGGCCGATTATGCCCGATGCGTCGACATCTCAACCGCGGCGGCCATTCGCGAAATGGTCCTGCCCGGACTGCTCGCGATTGCCGTTCCCGTTGTCGTCGGGTTCATCTCGAAGAACATGCTTGGCGGACTCCTGGCGGGCGTCACGGTATCCGGCGTGCTGTTCGCAATCTTCCAGTCGAACGCCGGCGGTGCCTGGGACAATGCCAAGAAGCGAATCGAAGGGACCATCACGATTGACGGTGTCTCATACGGAAAAGGTTCGGACACGCACAAGGCCGCTGTTGTTGGCGATACGGTCGGCGATCCGCTCAAGGACACCAGCGGGCCGAGTCTGAACATCCTGATCAAGCTGATCGCGGTGGTCGCGCTGGTCATCGCGCCGCTCATAAGATGAATCATCAATTCCTCGTCAGAACCGGTCTGTGACGGCAGAGTATATTCCGACTGAGCGAACTGAAGCATCCGCCAGACCATGGCCCGAGTTGATGTCGTAATGCCCAGGATGGGCGAGAGCATCACCGAAGGAACGGTGATCACATGGCACAAGCAGGTCGGTGATTCCGTGGAGGTCGATGAGACGCTCCTCGAGATCGGGACCGACAAGGTCGACACCGAGGTGCCTTCGCCATCTGCGGGCAAACTCGCGGAGATCGTCGTTCCGGAGGGCGATACCGTCGAGGTTGGTACCGTCATTGCCCGAATCGAGACCGACGTCGACGCAGAACGCGACGAGCCGCCGTCGGGGTCGAGCGGCGACGGTGCTGCGGAACCGGCCCCGGTCAAGGAGGACCGACAGCAGGCCGAGGACGGCGAACCGGAATCCGCTCCCGCGATGTCCAACGGTGGACCTGCGGGTGGCAGTGATGGAGGTGCCGTTACGGATGTTGTCATGCCGAAGATGGGTGAGTCCATCATGGAGGGGACGATCATCGGTTGGCGTAAGCAGGTTGGCGATCGTGTCGAGGCCGACGAAACGCTTCTCGAAATTGCGACCGACAAGGTCGACACCGAGGTGCCGGCACCGGAATCCGGCGTTCTGCAGGAGATCCTCGTCAAGGACGGCGAAACCGTTGACGTCGGCACCGTGATTGGACGAATTGCGACAGGTGCAGGCGCAGACGCGAGCGCCGGGTCGCCCTCGCCGACGCCGACCGAAGAACGCGATCAGAAACCGGCCGAAAGGGCTTCTGCAAAGCCTGCCCGGCCGTCCGGTCCCGCGCAGCAGACACCGAGCGGCGACGGTGCCGCGGACGGCGAGGCCGTCCCGCGAATAGATGAGTCCGGCAGATTCTACTCGCCCCTCGTTCGCTCGATCGCGGCCAGGGAGGGTGTGTCGGCCGCCGAGTTGCGCGCGATCGGCGGATCCGGTCGCGACGGACGCGTTACGAAGCAGGACCTGATGGACTACGTCGAGAATCGCGGTTCGCGCACTTCGCGCCCTCGCCCGGAGGCTCCGTCGGCGTCTCCGAAATCAGACCCGGCGACGACGGCCGAGTTGACAAGCACGTTGTCGGACGACGGGCGTATCGAGATCGTCGAGATGGATCGTATGCGGCGGATCATCGCCGACCACATGGTCACGTCGAAACGAACGTCCGCGCACGTAACGTCCTTCGCTGAGGCAGACGTGACGAACCTCGTCAAGCTCCGCGAAGCCGAGAAAGACGACTTCCTTGAACGGGAGGGGATCAAGCTTACGTTCACGCCATTCTTCGTGAAGGCAGCCGTCGACGCGCTGCGCGACCATCCCCTTCTGAACGCCTCGGTCGACGGCGACAAGATCCTGATCAAGAAGGACTTTCACGTCGGCATAGCCGTCGCGATCGGAAAGACCGGTCTCGTCGTGCCCGTCATCCGGACGGCCGGACAGAAGAATATCGCCGGCCTGGCGCGGGACGCATCCATACTTGCCGAGCGGGCACGGGCGCGTCAGCTCCAGCCCGACGACCTGCAGGGCGGCACGTTCACCGTCACGAACATCGGGTCGCTGGGGTCCATTATGGGCACGCCGATCATCTTGCAACCCCAGGTAGCGATCCTGGCGACGGGTGCGATCAAGAAGCGGGCGGTAGTTGTAGAAGATCCTGAACTCGGCGACATTATTGCGGTGCGGCACATGATGTACGTGTCACTGTCGTACGATCATCGGATCATCGACGGCGCCATGTCGGCGTCGTTCCTGCACAGCTTTACGCAGAACGTTCAGACGTTCAAACCGGGCGTCGAGCTCTAGCCGATCGCCCGTACCGGATTTCCGTTATTGACTTTCCGCCAGCCGGTTCATTGATTGCTCGTGCGTCCATCATGCCCGAACAGGCGTGACCACCGGGCGCACCTCCATGGGCAATTCGGCGGTGGGCGGATGGCTGGGTCGAAAAGCATAACGTTGAGCGCGTCGGACATACGCCGGCGAATCGACGACTTCGCGCGGGAATATCTCCGCAATAACAGCCCCGCGACTGTCGGTACGTATCGCCGGTCCCTGAATGAGTTTGAACGCTGGGTCGCCGTCGACGGTGCGTTCGAGTTCACGACGGAGAACGTCCGCAGATACAAGCAGCATCTCACTCGCGGGCGCGGGCTTCACGAAGTATCGGTATCCACCTACCTGACGGCGTTGCGCCGGCTTTGCGAGTATCTGGTCGAGATTGGCCAGCTTAGCGAGAATCCGGCGCGCGCGGTAAAGGGGAATCGCCGTCCAACGGAACATTCGCGCGAGTCGCTGACGATCGAGGAGACCCGCCTCCTGGTTGGACGTCTCGACCCGCGCACAACGATCGAGAAGCGCGATGCGGCGATCGTGTTCCTGATGCTGTACGCGGGGATGAGCGAGATCGAGCTGATCCGCTCGAACGTCGGCGACCTCGAGCAGACGCTCCTTGGCTGGTTCCTGCGCGTGCAGGGCAAGGGTCGCGCGGTAAAGGATCAGCAGGTAATCGTCGAGCCTCCCGTCATGGAGCGGATCCGCCTCTATCTCGACGTGCGCGGCCGAATCCGGCCCGAAGATCCGTTGTTCGTTTCGCACGGGCACCGTTCAGACGGGTCACGTCTGAATCCCCGCTCGGTGCGCAGTCGAATCAACAAGCTGCTTGACGCAGCGGGCATCAAGCGTGACGGCGTTACGCCGCACTCGCTGACCCACACGGCCGCACTTATCTGGCTGAACGACGGCGTTCCCGTTGAGGAGGTCCGGCAGCGGATGCGCCACGGTACGCTCGATACCACGATGATATACGCGCGGCGGCACAAGGCGTAACCGGTCGATCGAGAGCACGCCGGTAACGGGCTATTCGACGTCGAAGCCGGCGGCACGCCGAACCGCGTCACTGGGCGCGAAAACGTGCTCGAGTGGATACCCGGCGCCGATGAATCCGAATCCGTTCTCGACGTTGCTGAACGTGCCGGGTTCAACGAGCACGTTCGGGTCGAATGCACCGTCGGGCGGCGACCAACCGGCGTTCGTTATCACAACGCGTACCGCAATACTGTCCAGGGTCACGACATCCAGACCGAGTCGGATAGCATTGAAGAGTACCTCACGGGTGTCGCGACGGAGCTGCAACTCGATGAGCCGTCCGTCGGTGTGCTCTGTCTGTTCCACGCCATACTCGACAACCGCGGAGCCACCGGAGGTGAAGTAGACCGCGACGATGTCGATGAGATTCGGCGCATTGCGCCACAGAATCGGGACCGGCAACAGGAAGTCGGATAGATCGGTTTCGCCCACCTCGGGCGAGGCCAGCGGCGGCACCGTCGACTGGCCGACGGATACGAGTCCGTCGGAGCGGCGCGCCTCGATCCGGTACGTCAGTTCGTGCGACGGGCGGAACTCCGACCAGAAGACGTGACCCCACATTCCTGAAGCATATTGCACGATCGAGTCCCTGAACGCAAATTCGATTCCGGTCTCCAGTTCGTTCGCTGAAACGGTCGCATCGATGGGTTCAGGCTCAGTCTGCTCGAGTACGCCGTCGATGGTGAAGAGGCGGACGGCCTGAGTGTCCGCGAGCGGATTGAAGTATCCATAGAGGGTGAACGGCAGTTCAGTCTTGAGTACGGCATCGACGGATTCCTCGCATGCAGACAACGCAATCACGACTGCTGCCAACGCGGGAAGAACTGTGAGTCGTTTCAACACGGGCCCGGCATCTGGTCAATTGAAGGACGCCTTCATCCCGATCGACGGAACGAACGGGAACTGGTTTGCTCGACGGAGGGTGAAGACGTCGAGGTAGAAGATGTTTGATCGATTGTAGGCGTTGATCGCGCTCGCGAGCAGGGTTAGAGATGTCCTGCCAAAGTCGAATGAACGCTCGACAGAAACGTCCAACCGGTGGTACGTCGGGAGTACGCCGTTGAATGGACGTTCGTAGATCACGCGTCGACTGCCCTCGGTCTCGAAGACATCCACATCCGAGTCGAGGAGCACGAATCCGTCAAAGCCGAGCGCCCGGTTGAATGGCAGGCCGGAACCGAATTGCCACCGGACGCTCAGTCGAAAGTCGGACAGGTCGGTCACGGCAACGACGTTGACCTGGTGTCGTCGGTCGTGTGCCGGCCGAAACGAGAACGTCTCGCTGCCGAACCACAGCGGAAGGGACGCCTGCCTGGCACGGTACCTGACAAAGGACAATCCGTAGTTGACGTACGCGTAGAATGCGGGATGTCTGTACTCGGCGCGAAGGTCTGCACCCGCAACCATGCCGTCGGCAGGCTGGAGTCGCGTGGTGAGCCGTGGAAACGCGGTCCATTCTGCGATGAACAGGTTGCTGAGGTCTTTGAAGTAGACCTCGACAGACAGGTCCCACCGAGGAGCAGGGCTTCGCTGGTAGCCGGCGATGGCGTGGACGGCGCGCGCTACGCTGCCGGCCGGCGTCGCCGCCCAGGCCGTGAAGATGCTTGTCACGTCTCGGCGGTCATTGACACCAACGACTTCCTGGTGGTACAGGCCGACGGCAGCCGAAATACGGTCGTTCTCGCGCTCCCAGCTGAACCGCAGCCTCGGCTCGACGAAGACATGTGATCGCGAGGGGAAGGAGTGTACTCGAAGTCCCGGCTCGAGCCGGATGTCGTCGCCTTCTACCACCGGTTCGATATATATGCCGGACTCGGTAAGGAACTCGCGGTCAAGCGCAATCTCCTGGAATGCTCCTCCGAGCATGCTGTCGAATCCAAGCGTCCGGGCGAACACGCCCCAGTTGACTTCTCCGAACGTTGCGTAGTGTGTGATGTCGGCCGACACGTTGAGCCGTTCTACGCGACTCGTTCGCTCCGGCGCGTCCGACGGGCCGAGTTCCGTGTCGAGACGGGACAGGTTGACGGCAAACTCGCCGAGGAGCGGGATCTCTCCCGGCAGGTACAGGTAGCGACCACTGAGTCCCGTGTTCGTCCACCGTATCTCACTGAGCGGCGAAACGCCGATGTCCTCACCGACTGTGCCGCGGTCATATGTATGGATCCCACTGAAGGACAACCGGCCGTTGTGGCGCGGAACGCCGTAGACCTTCGCAAAGATGTCGTTGAACCGAAACGGGACATCCTGCTTCAGGTATCCGCCCGCGACTTCCTCTACGAGCGAGTGCCTGCCGACGACGAGGAACGACAGGCGTCCGCTCGGATCAATCGGTCCCTCCAGGAGTGCGCCCGCCTGGAACGGTGATGCCGTTACGTTGCCCTCGAATCTCCTGAGGTTTCCGTTCCGCGATGTCACGTCGATGACGGACGACAACCGGCCGCCGTACCGTGGTCCGAATCCGCCTGCGTAGACGTCGGCCTGCGATACGATGTCGCTCGAGAACGCGGAGTAGAAGCTCAGAATATGGAAGGGCTGGTACAGCAGGATGCCGTCCAGCAGGACGAGGTTGTGCGCGGGCTCACCACCGCGTATGAACAGTTGCCCCCCCTGGTCTCCGACTGCGACGACGCCAGGAAGCGCCTGGAGGAACTGAACAAGGTCGCCGGATACATCCGGTGATGGAATGAGTTCGATATCGGCCGCGCGAACGGTCTGCAGACCGGCGTTGATCTCGGTTGACCGCGAAACCCGGTCAGCGACGATCTCGACGTTGTCCAGCAATCGCGTTCGGGGGCGGAGCTCGAAGTCTGCCTCCACGATTGCTCCCCGCGAGACGGAAATCGTGTCGGAATGTGTGTCGTAGGCGACGTGCGTTCCGCGCAGGATGTAGCGTCCGGGCGGAACCCGCGTTATTACGTAGACCCCGTTCTCCTCGGTCGTTGATCCGAGTACGATGCCGGTCGTGTCGGTGACCGTTACGTTAACGTCTGCGATTGGAGCTCCGTTGGAGACATCGGTGACGAAGCCCCGAACGGCGGCGTTCTGCGCGACGACGGACGGCGCAGCCCAGAATGTCACTGCGAGGGCCGCTGCGACGCTCGCCCCTCGTGCTGCTCTGAATCGCGTCAAGGATGGCCCTGCTAGAGTGAGGTGCCGATTGTCAGCTGGTTCAGCCCGCCCAACTCCGACCATGAGCTGTACGCGTAATCGAACTGGAATCGCCGCACACGAATCCCGATACCGAGTCCGACACCCGCGAAATCGAGACGAGGTTTGGTGCGCAGCTCGTCATGGCGTCGGTGGTTGTAGCCAAACCGCAGGTTGAATGCCGGGCTGAACTGTAGTTCGCCTCCGAGCGCTACGTGGTAGAACACGTTGTCGGCGGTCGATGCTCCTTCGTATGCGGCGCTGAAGTCATGGAGGTTGTAGCCGGTAATGGACAGGAGCAGGGGAAGGTTGGCGAAACGTTTCGCTACGGCAACCCGAACGTCGAGCGGCAGTTCCTCGGATGTTTCGCCGAGGGAGCTCATGGTGAGGCCGACGTTATTCACCGAAGCAGACACGACCACGCGCGACGCTTCCTCGTGAAACACGACCCCGAAGTCCGCGGCCAGCGCCGAAGCGCCAAACTCGGCTACAGAAGCGTGAATGAAGTGCAGGTTGGCCCCGATGCGGACGCGTTCGGCGGCGGGTCGCGAACCGCCAACGGTTAGCGCGATGTTGCCGGCACCGAACGAGCCGACCCGTTCGCCGTCGGCCGTGGTGCGTTCAAGCCGTCCCCAGTTCAGATATCGGATACCCGCGGCAAGCGTTGCTACTTCGCGATACTGATAGCCGAATGCGGCGAACCCGGCGTTTATGTCGGTCACGTGATTCAGGTACGAAAGAGACAACACTCTATGAACGTCATCCGACACGAGCGCGGGATTGTAGAAGAAGGCGTTCACGTCGCCGTCTGCAACCGCCGAGAATGCGCCGCCCATCGCCGCCGCTCTTGCGGAGGGTTCGATGCGGAGGAAGGAGAACGCGCCCG
>Ga0302046_10006473_pt1 | contig 10212 bp, 7 predicted proteins | sample RVTome_11_FD_200261 | JGI IMG/M metagenome (GOLD analysis project Ga0302046, IMG submission 200261) | Soil microbial communities from uranium-contaminated site in the Upper Colorado River Basin, Wyoming, United States - RVT147D111 (version 2) ... | reverse complement strand
GGCGAGCACGACGAGCACGGCGAGCACGACGACCACGCCACCGAGTTCACCGTCGCCGACTTCGTCCGCCACGGCGTCGGCCTCGCCACCGCCGGGCCGGGGGTGGTGGACGTCGGCATCGAGCTTCCGGGCGAGGTGCGGCCGAACGCCGACCGTACGGCGCACCTCGCGCCGCGCTTTCCGGGCCTCGTGCGCGAGGTTCGCCACCACGTCGGCGACGCCGTCGCCGCCGGCGACGTCCTCGCCGTGATCGAGACCGACCACCTGTCGCGCTACGAGCTCCGGACGGCCCTCGCGGGCACGGTGATCGACAAGCACATCACGCCCGGCGAGACCGTGCTGCGCGACCGCGCGGCCTTCATCGTCGCCGATCTCGCGACGGTCTGGATCGAGATCAGCGTCCATCAGGGCGCGCTCGATCTGCTCCGGGTCGGGCAGCCGGTCACCCTGGTCGCGAGCCAGGGGGCGGCCGAGGCCGAGGGCGCGGTCTCCTACGTCTCGCCGGTGGTCGACCAGACGACGCGCGCGGCCACCGCCCGCGTCGTCCTGCCGAACCCGGACGGCACCTGGCGCCCCGGCCTCTTCGTCACCGCCACCGTCTTCGACCCCGTCCCGGCCGCCGTCGTCGTTCCGCGCCGGGCGCTGCATCGGCTCGAGGGGGCGACCGTCGTCTTCGTCGTCGAGGACGAGCGCTTCGTCGCGCGGCCGGTGGCGCTCGGGTACGTCGGCCGCACCCACGCCGAGGTCGCGAACGGTGTCGCCGCCGGCGAGCGCTTCGCGGATACCAACTCCTTTCTCGTGAAGGCCGACCTCGCCAAGGGCGCGGCCGGGCACGACCACTAGGGCCGGCCCGTGCTCGAGCGCATCCTCCGCTTCTCGATCGCGCATCGCGGCCTGGTCGTCGTGGCAACGGCGGCGGCGGCGCTCGTCGGCGCGCACGCGCTCGTGCGGCTGCCGATCGACGCCGTGCCCGACATCACCAATCGGCAGGTGCAGCTCACCGCGCTCGCGCCCTCGCTCTCGCCGGTCGAGGTCGAGCGCCAGGTCACGTTCGTGCTCGAGACCGCGCTCGCCGGCATCCCCGGCCTCGACTACACGCGCTCGCTGTCGCGGAACGGCTACGCCCAGATCACCGCCGTCTTCGACGACGACGTCGACGTGTACTTCGCACGCCAGCAGGTCGGCGAGCGCCTCGCGGACGCCCGCCGGCACCTGCCGGCGGGGACGGAGACGACGCTCGGCCCGATCTCGACCGGCCTCGGCGAGATCTACATGTGGACGGTCGAGTACGCGCACCCGGGCGGCCGCGACGCGCCGGTCGCGGACGGCGTCCCGGGGTGGCAGTCGGACGGGAGCTACCTCACCCCCGAGGGCGCGCGCCTCGCGAGCGCCCTCGAGCTCGCCGCCTACCTCCGGACCGTGCAGGACTGGATCATCCGCCCGCAGCTCGTCGGCATCGAGGGTTTGGCGGGCATCGACACCGTCGGCGGCTACGTGAAGCAGTACCACGTCGAGCCCGACCCCCGGGAGCTCGCCGCCCACGGTCTCGGCTTCCAGGACCTCGTCACCGCCCTCGAGCGCAACAACCTCAACACCGGCGCCGGCTACGTCGAGCACAACGGCGAGACCTACGTCGTGCGCGCGACCGGCCGCGTCACCGATCCCGCCGCGCTGGCGACGATCGTCGTCACCGAGCGCGAGGGCATCCCGATTCGGGTCCGCGATGTCGCGCGCGTCGCGATCGGGCGCGAGCTCCGCACCGGGAGCGCCTCGGAGCACGGCGAGGAGGTCGTCGTCGGCACCGCCCTCATGCTGCTCGGCGCCAACAGCCGCACCGTCGCCGCCGCCGTCGACGCGCGCATGCGGGCGGTCGCCCCCACCCTGCCGCCCGGCATCCGGGCGAAGACCGTCCTCGACCGCACAATGCTGGTCGACGCGACGATCCGCACCGTCGAGCGCAACCTGGTCGAGGGCGCGCTGCTGGTGATCGTCGCGCTCTTCCTCCTGCTCGGGAACCTGCGCGCCGCACTCATCGCCGCGCTCGCGATCCCGCTCTCGATGCTGCTGGCGGCGATCGGCATGGTGCAGACGCACACCAGCGGCAACCTCATGAGCCTCGGCGCCATCGACTTCGGGCTCATCGTCGACGGCGCCGTCATCATCGTCGAGAACTGCGTGCGCCGCCTGGCCGAGCGCCAGCGCGAGCTCGGCCGCCTGCTGACCACGCGCGAGCGTCTGGCGGTGGTCTTCGACGCCAGCCGCCAGGTCCGGAGCGCGACCGCCTTCGGCGAGGCGATCATCATCACGGTCTACATCCCGGTGCTCGCGCTCACCGGTATCGAGGGCAAGATGTTCCAGCCGATGGCGCTCACCGTCATCTTCGCGCTGACGGCGGCGTTCGTGCTGTCGCTCACCTTCGTGCCGGCGATGGTGGCGCTCTGCCTCACCGGCCGGGTGCGCGAGGAGGAGAACGTCGCCGTGCGCTGGGCGAAGCGGCTCTACGAGCCCGCGCTCCGCCAGGCGCTCCGCTGGCGCGGCGCGGTGATCGCGGCGGCGGCGCTCGTGTTCGGCGCCTCGCTGCTGCTCTTCCGGACGCTCGGCCAGGAGTTCGTGCCGACGCTCTCCGAGCTCGACGTCCTGGTCCACGCCTTCCGCATCCCGAGCACCAGCCTGACGCAGGCGACGGCGATGCAGGGCGTGCTCGAGCGCCGCATCGAGCGCTTCCCCGAGGTGGCGTTCGTCTTCTCCCGCACCGGCACCTCGGAGATCGCCGGCGAGATGCCGCCCTACGTCTCCGACACGGTCGTCATCCTGAAAGGGCGCGCGGAGTGGCCCGATCCCGGCGACACCAAGGAGGACGTGCGTGCGCGCATCGAGGAGGCGCTGGCGGCGATCCCGGGGAACGCCTACGAGTTCACGCAGCCGATCCAGATGCGCTTCAACGAGCTCCTGGCCGGGGTGCGGGCGGACGTCGCCGTCAAGGTCTTCGGCGACGAGTTCGAGGATATGGTGCCGGTGGCGGCGCGCGTCGCCGCCATCCTGGAGGCGGTGCCCGGCTCCTCCGACGTCAGCGTCGAGCAGGTGAGCGGCGCCCCGGTGCTCAGCATCGACGTCGACCGCACCGCGATTGCGCGCTACGCGCTCAGCGTCGCCGACGTGCACGAGGTCGCGGCGATCGGCGTCGGCGGGCGGGTCGCGGGCCAGGTCTTCGAGGGCGACCGCCGCTTCGACGTCGTGGTGCGGCTGCCGGAGCGCTTCCGGAACGATCCCGTCGCGCTCGAGAGCCTGCCGATCCCGCTGCCGCACGCGCACGCGCCGGCCACCGCCGTCACGCTCGGCGGCGACGACATCCAGCGCGCCGAGCTCCGCTACCTGCCGCTCTCGGCGGTGGCGCGCGTGGAGGTGACCGAGGGGCCGAACCAGATCAGCCGCGAGGACGGCAAGCGGCGCGTCGTCGTCCAGGCCAACGTCCGGGGGCGCGACCTCGGGTCGTTCGTCGCCGAGGCCGAGCGCCGCGTCGCGGCGGAGGTCGACCCGCCGCCGGGCGGCTGGCTCGAGTGGGGCGGGCAGTACGAGAACCTCGTGCGCGCGCGTCAGCGGCTCGCCGTCGTGGTGCCGATCTGCCTGCTCGTCATCCTCGGCCTGCTCTACGCCACCTTCGACTCGCTCCGGCCGGCGGTCATGGTCTTCACCGGGGTGCCGCTGGCGCTCACCGGCGGCATCGTCAGTCTCTGGCTGCGCGGCATGCCGTTCTCGATCTCGGCCGCCGTCGGCTTCATCGCGCTCTCGGGCGTCGCCGTGCTGAACGGCCTGGTGATGATCACGTTCATCAACCAGCTCCGGCAGACCGGCCTCGGCGCCCACGAGGCGATCGTCCGCGGCGCCGTGACCCGGCTCCGGCCGGTCCTCATGACCGCGCTCGTGGCCTCGCTCGGCTTCGTGCCGATGGCGCTCGCCACCGGCACCGGCGCCGAGGTGCAGCGCCCGCTCGCCACCGTCGTCATCGGCGGCCTCCTCACCAGCACGGCGCTGACGCTCTTCGTGCTGCCGGCGCTGTACGACTTCTTCGTGGGCGAGCGGGATTGAAATCGGGCGGGAGAGGACGCGCGCGCATGCCGCGGAGCCAGGAGCACCGCGACCATGACCCTGCGGCTTCCCGCGGCGGCCGCGCCCGCATTCCCGGCACCGTGTGGGCGCTCGGCTTCACCTCGCTGCTGATGGACACGTCCTCGGAGCTCGTCCACAGCCTGCTTCCGGTCTTCCTCGTCGCCGTCCTCGGGGTCTCGATGGCCGCGATCGGCGTCCTCGAGGGGGTCGCCGAGGCAACGGCGGCCGTCAGCAAGGTCTTCTCGGGAACGCTCTCGGACTACCTCGGCCGGCGCAAGCTCCTCGTCGTGCTGGGCTATGGGCTGTCCGCGGCGACCAAGCCGGTCTTTCCGCTCGCCGGCTCCGTGGCGTGGGTGTTCGGGGCGCGCTTCGTGGACCGCATCGGCAAGGGGATCCGGGGCGCGCCCCGCGATGCGCTCGTGGCAGACGTGACGCCCCCGGGGGGCCGCGGGGCGGCGTACGGACTGCGGCAGGCCCTCGACACGGTGGGCGCCGTCGTCGGGCCGCTGCTCGCCATGGCCTTGATGGCGTTGCTCGCGAACGACATCCGCGCCGTCCTGTGGGGAGCGGTCGCTCCAGGAGCGCTGGCCGTCCTTCTGCTCGTGGTCGCCGTGCGCGAGCCCGAGCGCTCCCGGCGGGCGCCGGGTCGGTCGCCGATCGCTCGCACCGACCTGGGCCGGTTGCCGGCGCGCTACTGGCTCGTCGTCATCCTCGGCAGCGTGCTTACGATGGCGCGCTTCAGCGAGGCGTTCCTGATCCTGCGCGCGGGGAGCGTGGGCGTCGGCCCCGCGTGGGTTCCCCTCGTGCTCGTCACGATGAACGTCGCCTACGCGCTCTCGGCCTATCCGGCCGGCGTGACGGCGGACCGGATGAGCCGGCGCGCCCTGTTGGCGCTCGGGCTGGGCGTGCTCATCGCCGCCGATCTCCTCCTCGCGGCAGCGACGACACCCCTCGTCGTGTTCGGCGGCGTGGCGCTCTGGGGCCTCCACATGGGGCTGACCCAGGGGCTCCTGGCGACCCTGGTCGCCGCGACCGCGCCAGACGACATGCGCGGCACCGCCTTCGGGCTCTTCAACCTCGCCACCGGCGCCGTCCTGCTGCCGGCGAGCGTCCTGGCGGGCGTGCTCTGGAGCCGCCTCGGCCCCGCCGCCACGTTCCTCGCGGGGGCGGGCTTCACGGCGATCGCCCTGGCGGGCATCGCGTCGGTGCGTCCCGCAGGTGGGCGCCGGGCCTCCGCCGGCGAGGACGTGCAGGGCCCGCCGCCATCGTAGGGCCCGGAGGGCACGCCGATCGTCGCCGGCACGAGGCCCGTGGCGGCCTGCTACGAGTCGAGCTCGCGATCGAGCGCCAGGCCGAGTTCGGCGGCGATCGCGCCCAGGGACTCGCCGGCGCTGCCGTGCAGGACGACGGCGGCGTAGGGATCGTAGGGCGTCTCTTCGCGGTTCACGATCACCAGCGGCGCGCCCCGCTCGACGGCCACCCCGGGAAGGCTCGCGGCCGGATACACCACCAGCGAGCTGCCGACGACCAGGAAGGCGTCGGCGGCGCGGGCGTCGGTGAAGGCCTGCGCGGTCTCGCGCTCGGGCATCGCCTGGCCGAAGGAGACCGTCGCCGGCTTGAGAAGGCCGCCGCAGGCGCAGCGCGGGTCGACGTCGCCGGCGGCGAAGCGCGTCTGGATCGTGTCGCGGTCCGTCCGCCAGCCGCAGGTCAAACAGGTGACCGCGAGCGCGGTGCCGTGGATCTCGATCACCCGCTCGGGCGAGCTGCCGGCCTTCTGGTGCAGGCCGTCGATGTTCTGGGTGACGATCCGCTGGAGCCCGCCGCGGCGCTCGAGGGCGGCGAGCGCGCGGTGGGCGGCGTTGGGCGCGGCATCGCGCAGCAGCGGGTAGAGGCTCGCGCCCATCTCCCAGTAGCCGCGTCGCACCTCGGCGCTGGCGCAAAAGCGGTCGAAGGTGAACTCGCGCGGGTCGTACTTCGACCAGATGCCGCCCGGGCTCCGGAAGTCCGGGATTCCCGACTCGGTGCTGACGCCGGCGCCGGTGAGGACGACGAGGCGCGCGGCGTTCCCGATGATGGCGGCGGCGGATCGGACGTCTGAGGGCATGGGAGTCCTCCTCGGGGCTACGCGCGGCCGGTCAGCACCCGGCCAAGGAAGTCGGCGGCCCTCTCCTGTACTCCAGGGTGCGCGCTTTCGCGAGGGCCGGCGACGATGAGGGGAGCGGAGGGGCCCGCTTGTCCTTCTGTGCAGCCGCCTGCTCGCGTCCGGCGCATGCCATGGCGCGAGCGAATCGGCGTCGATCCCGACGTGCTCGTCGGGAAGCCCGTAGTCAAGGGCACCCGCATGGCGGCACTGTCCTAAGCTTAGGACAGTACCCGCATGGCGGTGGATCTGGTGATCGATCTCCTTGCACGCGGCTGTTGGCACAGTACGATCGCCTGACCGCGGAGGACGTGCAGGCCTGTCTCGCATACGCCGTCGGTCACCCGATCAAGTCGAGGAACCGCACCACGAGCTCGTAGGCTCGCCGGGCAAACCTCTCCTGGTCCTCGCGCGACGTCGCCTCGTAGAAGATGGCGACCTGCTGCGGCCCGTAGGAGCTCACCGTTGCGAACTTCTCTCGTAGGTGCACGACGGCGGTTGTCACGAGCGGGTCGTCTCGCCGTGCGCGCCAATCGCGCGCGAGGCCCTCGATGCCGCCGGGCGCGTTGTCGAGACAGAAGCAGAGGTCGTAAGCATCCTTCGGCTTGTCGCGCTTCGCCAGCGCGTGCGCCTTCATGACGAGGAAATCCGGGACCGACGCGACGAGCACGTGAACGCGATTCTCGGCACCGGAGATCATCGGCCCCTCGATCGGCACACGCTCAGGGTGGAAAAAGGCCGCGGCGCAGCCGTCCGCGTCGAGCGGGCGGAAGTCTGGCACCAGCCGCGGTTCCTTGCGCCTACGCCGCTTCTCCGCGGGTTTGAGGAAGTCGACGTCGACTACGATCGCTGGCTGTCCGTCGCCGAGGTCCACCCTCGCTCGCAGCTTGAACGGTTCGTCGGTCTTCTCGTACCGCTCGGTGTCGAGGAGCAGCTTCACGATCTGGGCGTAGCGGCCGTCGCCGAGCTTGTCCGCATCGAGCGCCAGGTCGACATCGATGCTCCCGATGTGGGGCTCGTCGACCTCGGGGAGAAGCAGATCCGGCACCCAGCCGCCGACGACGACGATGCTGTCGCCGAACCAGGAGCCGAGCACCTGTCCGAGATCGACCAGAACGCGCCGGGCGGCCTCGACCTCGCGTGCGCCGTAGTCGTGCTGTGTGCGGGGCTCGGGCGTCATTCCCGCGCGACAGCCTTCCACGCCGGGAGGATCTTCTGCTCGAGCAAGGCCTGAGCGGCCTCTTCGCCGCGGCCGCCGCAATGCGCGAGGTCGACATACGTCTGCGCCGGGTCCGTGCATCCGAGCCTCGGCGCGCCGACGTGAGAGTCGGCATCGAACGATAGGAAGACACCCGAGTCGTCGGGAACGAGGACGACCATGTTGTCTCCGGAGTCGACCTCCTTCGCCTGCGTGTGGCGGATGAGCGAATCGAGGTACGCGGCGCCGACGTAGACCCACGTCTTGGGCTGACGCACGTGCGGCGCCTGGCGCTCCGCCGCGGAGAATGCGGCGTACGCAGCCATTCCGCCGGCCTCGAGGCCCACGCGATAGAGCGCCTGCTGCAGATCCGCTCCCTTGAGCAACGAAAAGTACGTGCGGCGTTCGTGACGGTCGAAACGATAAGCCTTGGTCCATGCGGCGAGCAGACCGCTAGGATCGCGGACGCGTACACCTCGTGCGTCGGCTTCCTCGACGAATCCCTCGTCGCGCAAATGGCGGATTACCTTGTTCACGAGGCCAAGGCTGACGGGCTCATCCGTGCCTATCTTCGGCCAGCAGGTTTGCGTTTGCAGACCGCGCTGCTTCCACGCCCGGCCTGCATGTGCGGGACTCAGCAGGGCGCGGAGCACGCGCGCGGCCGCGGCGGTGCCGAGGTTCGCCCCCGGGCGCGGCGACCGCCGGACCGGAACGATGCCGCTGCGCTCGATGTACAGCAACCCCGGCAGGTCGATCCGACAGTTGCCCGCGAGGTCGTGCCAGCTCCAGCCCGCTTCCTTGCACAGGTCGGCAAGGCGCGGGGAAACGAACGGCATCGCGAGGACGGGAGCGACGGTCTTCCCGGAGACGAGGCGCCTGCGCTCGGCCCAGGCCGGAAACGCTCCAGGACGGAGATCCTTCTTCAAGTGGACTCGGAGCTCCCCTTCGCTTGCCTTTTCGAGCCCGACATGGACGATCGTATCGGCCCCGTCCGGCGCCGATCGCTCGGCGCCGCGCGCGCGAACTTCGCCAAGCCACCCGACCTGGTGGAGAATGTCGACCAGCTTGTGGAGGAGCGCGCGCTCCAAACCGGTCCCCGCGTAAGGTCGGTCGTTCACGTAATCGGCCATGTTCACGGCTGCATGAACGTAGCACAATTCGTGAACAAGGAAAGCCCATTGCCTCTGGGCGTTCTAACGCTTGGTCAGCACCCGGCCGAGGAAGTCGGCGGTCCTCTCCTGTACTCCAGGGTGCGCGCTTTCGCGAGGGCCGGCGACCGTCTTCGGTGCGGCGGCCGCGCGGGCACCAGCCGCCGTGCGCGATGCCGGCCGCGATCGCGGCGTCGAGGGCGCCGCGGTCGACGCCGGTCTGTCCGCCGGAGACGATCGTGTCGGGAAGCCAGGGCCGGGCCACGTCGACCAGTCTGCCCGCACGGCGGCGCCGCGGTTCATCCCCGAGCCGGCGACTACTCGTCGACCAGGTTGAGCACGTACCAGAACATCAGGTCGACGGAGGCGAAGAGTTCGAGAGCCGCCGCGACGTGGCGATCCTCGGGAAAGTGGTGCACGACGTTCGAGGTGTCGTACAGGATCGCCGCGCCCGCGAGCGCGACCATGGCGATCGCGAACCATGCGCCGAGCGGGACGTCGAGGAGGAGGAGGCTGCTGGCGACGATGGCCAGGGCGAGGAAGCCTGCCTACGAGAGAAACCCGCCGAGGAACGACCGCCCCTGCGCGCCCGCCGCCGACCGGGCGAGAGCTGGCGTTCGACTTCCCTTCCTGAGCGACTCCGGAGACGTCTCCGCGCCGCGCTGCCGCAGTGCGGCTTGACGCCGTGCCCTCGCCCCCTGTAGCTGACCTGCCTCCGGGGCAGGCGACGGCGGGCCGTTTCGTCCGCCCCGTTCGAAGGGCGAAGAGACGAAGGGACGGCATACGGAGGTGCGTCCGACAACGAGCCCTTCCGTCAACTTGGCGGTCAGTACGTCCTATCGACAGCGTCCCGGGAAGGAGCGAGGATGAGGATCATCGTCGCCCTGACGGTCGCCTTCCTCGCGAGCGCGTGCGCCGCCCAGAAGGTTCGCCACCACGAGCCTGCCCCCGCTGCCTCGCCGAGCGCGCAGGCCACGCCTATCACGTCGCCGACCCTCCATCCGGAGCCCACGACGTCCCCCACGCCGCAGGCCACGTCTCCGATGGCCGGAGGCTCCGAAATGGCCACCGGACTCGCCGGCCTTCCGGCTGCGCTCATCGCGATCGCCGCCCGGGTGGCATTGTTCTTCGGCCCCGCCGCGGGGGCGATCCGATGAGGATCACGAGCGTGCCGCGATTGATCGCCGCGCTGTCCTTCCTTCTCGCCTCGGGGTGCATGGGGGTGCGCGTAGGCGCCCTGCCCGCGTGTGACTACGCTCCACCGCAGACCGCGCGAGACGTCGCGCCCGCGGCGGAGGCGTCACCGGTCGTCGACTATCGCGTGCGTTTCGTGGGCAGCAACCGTGACGGATCGGCCGCGTTCGAAGAGCGGGTCGGTGGCGTCTTCGCCCGTCATCCGATCCTCGCCGCTGCGCGTCCCGGAGACGGCGGCGCGCCACTCCATCTGGATCTGGTGCTCACCAACAGGTCCAACCGCCTGGTGGCCGGGCTGACCGGGCTCGCATCCGGTCTCACGTTCACGCTGCTCCCGGCGTATGCACGCGACGACTTCGAGCTGACCGTGGAGCTCCGCACCGGCGCGGACGTCTTGAAGCGTGCCGAGTATCGCGATGCCGTCG
>Ga0302046_10006471_pt1 | contig 10219 bp, 9 predicted proteins | sample RVTome_11_FD_200261 | JGI IMG/M metagenome (GOLD analysis project Ga0302046, IMG submission 200261) | Soil microbial communities from uranium-contaminated site in the Upper Colorado River Basin, Wyoming, United States - RVT147D111 (version 2) ... | reverse complement strand
TTCTCCGCCGGCGTGAGATCCTTGGCTTCGTCCTTGCCGTACAGGGTCATCAACCAAATCTGCGCTTCGTCCGCGAAGTGATAGTAGATGACGCGCAACCCGCTGCGCGTTCCCTTGCCGCGTCGTGGGTCCGCCCAGCGCATCTTTCGGAAGCCGCCGGTGCCCGGCATCATCGCCCCCGCCTCGGGGTTGCCCAGCAGTGCTTCCTGCAGCCGCCGGTACTCGTCGTCCGTGAGATACGAGGGAAGATGACGCGTGAAGGCCGACGCCTCGATGAAGAGCATGGACATCCATACGCAAAGTGCGTATACCAGGCAAGTCGCCGCCTAACAAGCGCATGGAGCCGGCCGGCATGAAGTCGCGTTCCACCGCCGTTCGTCGCAGGGCCGGCGGCTCATGCGCGCGGCGTTAGGCGGCCGTCGTGGACTCAGTCGGCGCTCTCGTTACCTTGCTCGCTCTCATCGCGCTGGGATGGTTCCTCGGGTTTGGCCTGGGCTACATCATCGGTCACATCCGGAAGCGTGAGAATCCACGCCAAAAGGAAGTTGTCCTCTCGATCGGCCATGCAGGCCACGCAGCGTGGATGTTCTGGATGCTGGTGGTGAGAAAGGTACCGGTGGCGAGCGCGCCGCCGAGCGCCCCCGACAGCGGAGAGATGGGACCGAGCAGGATCAGCCCGGCCGTCGCGATCTCGACAACGCCGAGCAGGTTCGACACGCCCTGCACGCTCAGGAGGGCGTAGAGCCAGCTCATCAGCAGGCTGTTGGCGACGAACGGCTCGATGCCCGCGGCTTCGTAGGCGGTGAACTTCATCGCGCCGATCCAGAACAACACCAGGGCGAGCCCGTACCGGATGGTGGCTCGGCCGACCGCTTCGACGGTCGCGGCCGCGATCGGGCTGGTTCGCGTGGCGTGACGTGTCTCGATCGAATCCGTGTTCATGGCGTCCTCGAGGCGGCGAGCGCGAGGGGGGATGCTCGCGCTCGCCGCGTGCGCGCGCTTCAGAGCGTCGCCGGGTCGCTGTTCCGGATCTTCGGCCAGTTCTTCTCGGCCTTGGCGATGTTGCCGGGAACGTCCTCGAGCCACATCGTCTTGATGGAGTTGTCGAGGTTCAGGTACAGCCGCCCGTCGACGACCTCCCAGACGTTCGGGTCGCCGACGAACTTCTTGCCGACCGAGACTCCGAACGCGCACCAGCCGCCGTAGGCCGGCAGGTAGCGCTTCGGGTCGGCGGCGAAGGTCGCCTCGTTGCCTTCGCTCGCGAAGAGGTACGTGACCCCGTCGTGCACCGTGAGATGGTTGCCGTTGCCCGGCAGCGGCTTCTTGCCGGTCTGGTAGCTCACCAGGTCGTAGCCGCCGACGCCGACGGTGCTGTGCACGGCGTCGGCTGCGAGGGCCGCGATCGGGGTCGCGGCAACGGCGGCGACGACGAGGCTGCTGGTGACGAGCTTCGAGAGGTTCATGCGAGTTCTCCTTTTGCTGCGCCGAGCATCACTCGGCGGTTGGGGGTTCTGCCTCTTCGACCGCCGAACTGAGAATCTCTTACGCTCAGCAGCTCGTGCGCAGCACGGCAGCGACCTGCTCGGGCCAGTCGCGCGCACACAGGTGATCGAGCAGGGCCCGGGCACCCGCGCGTACCGTCGGATCCGCCGACGCCTGCACCGCCTCGAGTGAGCGCTCCGCTTCGCGCCGGGCTTCGCCGATGTCCGCGCGGTCGACGAGCAACTCCACGAGCACGAGGCGTACCGGGTTCTCCGGCTGCGTCGCCAGCACCGCACGGATCACCCGTTCGCCGGCGGCCGCGTCGCCGCCGGTGAGGCGCGGGCTGTAGTAGAGGAGCGCACCGCGCGCCGCGCGCGCATCGACGTACGTCGGGTCGAGCTGCAGGCTGCGCTCGAGCGCCCGCCGGGCCCGCAGCAGGTCGCGCATCGTGTGCATTCCGAGCCCCTCGAGACTCATCCGCCGCGCGAGATTACAGAACAGCGCGAAGTGAGCGACCTTGTCGTCCGGCGTCCCGGCCGTCGCCGCTCGGGCGAGCGCAATCCCCTGCTCGACGAGCGCGATGGCCGTCTCCCTGGCGACGAACGAGGAGCGACCGCAGCGTCCCAGCGCTTCGTGCGCCAGCGCGCCACCGTCCGGGGGAGACGCGGCTGCGAGCGACGCCGCGAGCAGCAGCGCCGGCCCGCCGAACACCGTCGGCGCGCGCATCCAAGGTCACCTCTCGCTGAGCGTCTCGGCGACGTCCCGCTCGGTGAACCCGGCCGCGAGGATGGCGCCCTTCAGCTTCTTGCGGGCGTCGTGGTGCAGCTTGTAGAGCGCGTTGCGATTCACGCCCAGGCGCTCGGCGAGCGCCTCCGACGGCACGCCCGTCAGCTCGCCGAGCACGGCGGTGCGTTGCCGCTCGGTGAGCGTGTCGGTGATCGCGTGCTGCAGGGTCGTCATGAGATGCCGTCGCTCCGAGCTACGCCCCAGGTCGGCGCCCGACTCCGGCGCCGTCAGCTCGAGTAGCTCGGTGTCGACGGCGACCGCCGCCTCGCGATGGCGGCGGCGGCGCAGGGCGGTGAAGGCGACCCGCAGCGCCACCGCCATCGCCCAGGTCGCGAACCGACTCCGGCCTTCGAAGCGATCGCGACCGCGGAGGATGCGCACGAGAGCTTCCTGGGTGAAGTCCTCGATGTCCGCGTCATCCACGCCGGCGATCGCCCGGCGCAGGCCGCGGCGCAGGTAGGTGCGCAACGTCTCCGGATCGTCGGGCGTGAGGTCCGGGCGCTCCCGGGCCAGCGGGTGCATCTCAGTCGCCTCCCCGGTGCAGCTTCAGCAGGGCGTCGAACTCCTCCTTGCACTCGGAGCAGACCTCGAGGTGCTGTGACACCATCTGCAGATCCGCCGGGATCTGCCCGTCGGGGCCGAGCGCCTCGAGATAGGTGGCGACTCGGTCCAGGAAGGCGTCGCAGTCGATCTCGTTCGGAGCAGTCGCCATGACGATGCGGAGGAGTTCGGTCAAATGTCGTCGCTTCATGGTCACTCCTCTGACGCCGCGGCGCGCCGGGATCTTACCTCCTCGGCCGCGGCGCTAGCCGCCCGTCGCCTCGTCCACCCGGCGCCGCCACGCCTCGAGCGCCGGGCGCTGCGCCACCAGCTCGGCGCCCTGGGGCGTGGGGCCGCTGCGCAGCGTCTGCATCTGACCGAAGACGGCCAAGTCGGCGGCACTCGGACGCTCCGAGAACAGGAACGGCGAGTCCCCGAGCCACACAAGCAGCTCGTCGAAGCGCGACCCGAGCTGCGTCAGGATGACGTCGAACGGCAGGCGGGCCAGGCCCTGGGCGCGCGCGCTGCCACCGATCTGCCGGTGCAACAGTAACTTCACCAGCGGGCGCAGCAGCGCCGGGAGCGGCAACGAGGCCGCCACCTGCTCGGCGCTGGCATCTGCATTCACCGGCGCCCAGCGCAGGGCCATCTGGTACCAATAGAACGACTCGTCCGACCAGTCCTCCACGAAGCGCTGCCGGGCCGCGACCGCCGGGTCGGGGTCGTAGAGCGGCGGCTCGGGCACGCTCGCGTCCAGCCCCTCGAGGATGAGCGTCGAGTCGTAGACGCGCCGCCCGTCCATCTCGAGCACGGGCATCTTGCCGGTTTGGGGATTCCACTTCTTGAAGTCGCCGGGACTGCGGGGCTCGACGAGGGTGAAGGCGACACCCTTCATCGCCAGGGCACGCACGACCTTCTCGACGAACGGCGAGAGGCGGCTGCCGAACAGGGTCACGCCATTGGTAGTGGCAGCGGTCATGGAGAGTCCTCCTCGGCGCCGGAGCCAAGTGACCGTAGCGCCTCTTCGGCCACGGCCCGCAGGGCACGGGCATCGGCGCCCGCCTTCCCCATGATCCGCAGGCCATGCATCGTGGTGACGAGAAACCGGGCAATGGCGCGCGGATCGCGCCTCGGGTCGAGATCACCCGCGGCCTGCGCCCGTTCTAGGGCGCGGTGGTAGGCGTCCTCGATGTCGGTGAGGGCGCCGCGCACGACGGCCGCGATCTCCCGGTCGAGGCCGCTCAGCTCGGCGGCCGTGTTCGTAATGAGGCAACCGTCTCGCCCGTCGGGCTCCGCGGCACGCCGCGCCACCTCGAGGAGCACCGTGCGCACCCCCGCCAGCGGATCCGGCGCCCCGTCCAGGCGCTCGGCGATGCCGCCGGCGGTGCCGAGGGCGTAGGCCTCCAGGCAGCGCAGAAACAGGGCTCGCTTGTCGCCGAAGGTGGCGTACGCGCTGGCGCGCCGGATTCCCATGGCGCGTGTCAGGCGATCGATCGAGGCGCCGGCATACCCGTACCGCCGAAACGTCCGCGTGGCCCCGTCCAGGGCCTGGCGCGGGTCGAATGCCTTCGGGCGCCCCATCGCGACGCATCCTCCACCAACTGGAACGTTCAGTCAAATATGGTGAGCCGAACAGTCGTTCGCCTTAATGAACCATTGACAAGAGAGGGCAGCTCCATCTAATGATTCTGTCCTTTCATAGGAAAACCTCATGAAATTAGGAACGCCCATGGAACTCGATTCCGTCGATCTTCACCTGCTGGCCGTCCTGCAGGACGATTGCCGCACGTCCCTCACCCGGCTCGGCGAGATCGTGGGACTGAGCGCCCCGGCCGTGCTCGAGCGCGTGAAGAAGCTCGAAGCGGGCGGCGTGATCAGTGGCTATCACGCCGTGCTCGATGCCCGCCGGCTGGGTCTCGACGTGACCGCCTTCATCGGCGTGATCACCAGCGTCCCCGACCGCATCGACCACACCGAGCAGAAGATCGGCGAGTTCGAGGACGTCCTCGAGGTCCATCACGTGACGGGCGAGTATTCGCTGCTCCTCAAGGCCAAGACCGAGAACACCTCGTCGCTGGAACGGCTCATCAGCCGTCTCCGGGGGCTCGACGGCGTCGCCCGCACCGAAACCCTCGTGGTCCTCTCGACCCACACCGAGCGTACGCAGATCGCCCTGCACCCCGCGCCCGCGGAGGGCAACGGCCGGCGGTCGCGGCGCCCCACCGAGCGCAACGGACGGCAACGGAGAGCATGAGCATGGCATCATCCCCCACCCGCTGGCTGCAGGACCCGCGCATCGAGCACGATGCGTGCGGTGTCGGCTTCGTCGCCAACGTGCAGGGCGACCCGAAGCACGCGATCATCCAGCACGGCCTCACGGTCCTGAACCACCTCGAGCACCGCGGCGCCTGCGGCTGCGACCCCGAGACGGGCGACGGCGCCGGCATGCTGGTGCAGATCCCGGATGCCTTCCTCCGTCGTGAGGCTCGCGCGCGGAAGATCGACCTCCCGGCCCCCGGCTCCTACGGCGTCGGCATGGTGTTCCTGCCGCGCGAGCACCGGCAGCGCAACGAGTGCCAGCGCCTCTTCGAGAAGATCATCCGCGAGGAGGGTCAGGGCTTCCTCGGCTGGCGGCACGTCCCCGTCGACGAATCGGTGCCCGGCCGCATCGCGCGGGTGACCATGCCGGTGGTGCGCCAGGTCTTCATCGGCCGCGCCACGGGCGACGGCGACCAGGACGCCTTCGAGCGCAAGCTCTTCGTGATCCGCAAGCGGGTCGAGGCGGCCGTGCGGGCCTCCGGCATGTCGGACAGCGAGCGCTTCTACGTGCCCAGCCTCTCGTCGCGCACCATCGTCTACAAGGGACTGCTGCAACCGGGGCAGATCCCGCGCTTCTTCCACGACCTGCGCGACCCCGAGTTCGTCTCGGCCATGGCGCTCGTACACCAGCGCTTCTCGACCAACACCTTCCCGTCCTGGGACCGCGCGCACCCGTACCGCTACTTGGCACACAACGGCGAGATCAACACGCTGCGTGGCAACGTGAACTGGATGCACGCGCGCCAGTCGATGTTCCGCACCGACCGCTTCGCCAACGTCTCGAAGCTCTTCCCGATCACCGACCCGACCACCAGCGACTCGGGCAACTTCGACAACGCCTTCGAGCTGCTCGTGCACACGGGCCGGTCGCCCGCGCACGCCATGATGATGATGATCCCGGAGGCCTGGCCGAAGCACGAGCAGATGCCCGACGAGGAGAAGGCCTTCTACGAGTACCACGCCTGCCTGCAGGAGCCCTGGGACGGCCCCGCCTCGATCGCCTTCACCGACGGCCGCGTCATCGGCGCCGTTCTCGACCGCAACGGCCTGCGCCCCTCGCGCTACGTGGTCACGAAGGACGGCTTCGTGGTGATGGCCTCCGAGGTCGGCGTACTCGAGACGGCCCCCGAGAACGTCGCGCACAAGAACCGGCTGCAGCCGGGCCGCATGTTCCTCATCGACCTCGAAGCGGGCCGCATCGTCGACGACGAGGAGATCAAGGGCACGATGGCGCGCCGGCGCCCGTACCGGCAGTGGCTGAGCGCCCAACTCACGCACATCGAGGACCTCCCGCGCCCGGGCTCGATCCCGCCGGCCCACGACCGCGAGCGCGTCCTCGAGCGGCAGCAGGCCTTCGGCTACACGCTCGAAGACCTGCGCATCCTGATGTCGCCGATGGCCACCAACGGGCAGGAGCCCATCGGCTCGATGGGCACCGACACGCCGCTGGCCTGCCTCTCGGACAAGCCGCAGCTCCTCTTCAACTACTTCAAGCAGCTCTTCGCGCAGGTCACGAACCCGGCCATCGACCCGCTGCGCGAAGACCTGGTCATGTCGGTGGCCACCACCATCGGCGCCGAGCGCAACCTCTTCGACGAGACGCCCGAGCACTGCCGCCAGCTCGCCATCGAGCACTGCACGCTCAGCAACGAGGAGCTGGCGCAGATCAAGGAACTCGATCGGCCCGGCCTGCTCTCGCGCACCCTGCCCATCCTCTTCCCGGTCGACTCCGGCGCCGCCGGCCTGCAGAAGGCCCTCGACCAGCTCTGCGCCCGCGCGTCGCGCGCCGTCGACGAGGGCTGCTCCGTGCTCGTCCTCTCGGACCGCGAGGCCAGCGCCAAGCGCGTGCCCATCCCGAGCCTGCTGGCGACGGCCGCGGTCCACCACCACCTGATCCGCCAGGGCACCCGCATGCACGTCGGCCTCGTCGTCGAGTCGGGTGAGCCGCGCGAGATCCAGCACTTCGTGCTGCTGCACGGCTACGGCGCCGGCGCGGTGAACCCGTACCTCGCCTACGAGACCCTGCACGAAATGATCGCCGACGGCCGGCTGAAGGACCTCGACCCCGCCACCGCCATCGACCACTTCCGCAAGGCCGTCGACAAGGGCGTCCTCAAGGTCATGACCAAGATGGGCATCTCGACGCTGCAGAGCTACCGCGGCGCGCAGATCTTCGAGGCCATCGGTATCAGCCGCGACGTGATCGACCGCTACTTCACCGGCACCGCGTCGCGCATCGAAGGCATCGGCCTGGACGTGATCGCGCAGGAAGCCCAGATACGGCACGACCATGCGTATCGCGTCTCCCCGGCGCTCGACGGCGACCTCGACACGGGCGGCCAGTACCAGTGGCGGCGGCGCGGCGAGCACCACGCCTACAACCCCGACACCATCGCCGCCATGCAGCACGCCGTGCGGGCCGGCAGCTATCGCATGTTCAAGCAGTACACGGCCCTCGCGAACGACGAGAGCCAGCGGCTCTGCACCATCCGCGGGCTACTCGTTTTCAAGCGGACCACGCCCGTCCCGATCGAGGAAGTCGAACCGGCGACCGAGATCGTCAAGCGCTTCAAGACCGGCGCCATGTCGCTCGGGTCGATCAGCCGCGAGGCGCACGAGAACCTCGCGGTCGCCATGAACCGGATCGGCGGCAAGTCGAACACCGGCGAGGGCGGCGAAGATCCGGATCGCTACACGCCCGAGACGGCCGACACCCCACGGCTCGGCATCGTCAAGGGCGACTCGCGGCGCAGCGCCATCAAGCAGGTCGCCTCGGGCCGCTTCGGCGTGACGAGCTACTACCTGGTCAACGCCGACGAGCTGCAGATCAAGATCGCCCAGGGCGCGAAGCCCGGCGAGGGCGGACAGCTCCCCGGGCACAAGGTCGACCAGTACATCGCCGGCATCCGCTACTCGGTGCCCGGCGTGGGCCTCATCTCGCCCCCGCCGCACCACGACATCTACTCGATCGAGGACCTGGCGCAGCTCATCCACGACCTGAAGAACGCCAACGACCGCGCCCGCATCACCGTGAAGCTCGTGGCCGAGGTGGGGGTCGGCACCGTCGCCGCCGGCGTCGCCAAGGGCAAGGCCGACGTCGTCCTCATCAGCGGCTTCGAGGGCGGCACGGGCGCGTCGCCGCTCACCTCGATCAAGCACGCGGGGCTCCCCTGGGAGCTGGGGCTCGCCGAGACGCAGCAGGTCCTGGTCGCCAACGACCTGCGCGGGCGCATCCGCGTCGAGACCGACGGCCAGATCAAGACCGGGCGTGACGTCGCCGTCGCGGCCCTACTCGGTGCCGAAGAGTACGGCTTTGCGTCCTCGGCCCTGATCGCGTCGGGCTGCATCATGATGCGGGTCTGCCACCTCAACACCTGCCCCGTCGGCATCGCCACGCAGGACGAGCGCCTGCGCGAGAAGTTCGCGGGGCGGCCCGAGCACGTGGTGAACTTCATGATGTTCATCGCCGAAGAGGTCCGCGAGATCATGGCCGAACTCGGCTTCCGAACGCTCGACGAGATGATCGGGCGCGTCGACCTGCTCGACGTGCGCGATCTCTCCGGCCACTGGAAGGCCCGAGGCGTCGACCTGTCGGCGATCCTGCACAAGCCGGACGAGGCCGACGAGTTTCCCATCCGCTGCGTGCAGGAGCAGGACCACGGGCTCGACGCCGCGCTCGACAACCGCATCATCGAGCTGGCGCGACCGGCGCTCGAGCGACGCGAGCCAGTCGCCTTCGCGCTGCCCATCCAGAACATCAACCGCACCGTCTGCACCATGCTCTCCGCGGAGATCTCGCGCCGACACGGGCAGGCGGGGCTGCCGCCCGACACCATCCGCATCGGCTTCACCGGCTCGGCCGGCCAGAGCATGTGCGCCTGGCTGGCCCCCGGCGTCTCCGTCGAGCTCGAAGGCGACGCCAACGACTACTTCTGCAAGGGCATGTCCGCCGGGCGCGTGGTCGTCTACCCGCCCAAGACGTCGACCTTCGTCCCCGAGGACAACATCATCGTCGGTAACGTGTCGCTCTACGGCGCCACCGGCGGCGAAGTCTTCCTGCGCGGCCAGGCCGGCGAGCGCTTCTGCGTCCGCAACAGCGGCGCCACGGCGGTGGTCGAGGGCGTGGGCGACCACGGCTGCGAGTACATGACGGGCGGGCTGGTCGTCTGCCTCGGCAAGGCCGGGCGCAACTTCGCGGCCGGCATGAGCGGCGGCTTCGCCTACGTCCTCGACGAGGACGACACCTTCGCCGCCCACGTGAACACCGCCATGGTCGGCCTCGTCGACCTCGAAGCCTCGGATCGCGAGACGTTGCGAACCTTCGTCGAGCGCCATCACGAGCTCACGGGCTCCGGCGTGGCCGCGCGGCTCCTGGCCGACTGGCCGGCGGCCGTGAAGCGATTCGTGAAGGTCCTCCCCACCGACTACGCCAGGGTGCTGGAGGCCCAGCACCTCGACCCCGAAGACGCCCGCGTCGCGGCCGTCTAGCGAGCCCTCATCAAGCGAGACTTCACCACCATGGGAAAGATCACCGGATTCCTCGAGTTCGACCGCACCCTGCCGGGCAAGCAGAAGCCACCCGAGCGCCTGAAGCACTGGCGCGAGTTCGAGCAGCCCACGCCGAAGGAGATGCTGCGCACGCAGGGAGCGCGCTGCATGGATTGCGGCATTCCCTTCTGTCACAAGGGGTGCCCGCTCGGGAACATCATCCCCGACTGGAACGACCTCGTGTACCGGGGGCGCTGGCGCGACGCCATCGAGCGCCTGCACTCGACCAACAACTTCCCGGAGTTCACGGGGCGCATCTGCCCGGCGCCGTGCGAGGAGGCCTGCGTCCTCAACATCAACGACGACGCGGTCACCATCAAGAACATCGAGAAGAACATCATCGACCACGCCTTCGGCGAAGGCTGGGTCGTGCCCGTCCTGCCGGAGCGCAAGACCGGCAAGCGCATCGCCGTGGTGGGCTCGGGCCCGGCCGGCATGGGCTGCGCGCAGCAGCTCGCCCGCGCCGGGCACGACGTGACGCTCTTCGAACGCGCCGACCGCATCGGCGGCCTGCTGCGCTACGGGATTCCCGACTTCAAGATGG
>Ga0302046_10006470_pt1 | contig 10221 bp, 6 predicted proteins | sample RVTome_11_FD_200261 | JGI IMG/M metagenome (GOLD analysis project Ga0302046, IMG submission 200261) | Soil microbial communities from uranium-contaminated site in the Upper Colorado River Basin, Wyoming, United States - RVT147D111 (version 2) ... | reverse complement strand
CCGCGACCGGCTCAAGAAGATGACCGCCGATCACCTCGAGGAGCAGGGCGTCGTGCCGCCGCTGTCGATGAGCGAGCTCAAGGAGCACGCCGTCGAGATCTGCGCCGCCGCCGGGCTCGATCCGATCTTCACCGACTACATCGCGGTGCTGGTCAACAACGCCGTCTGGCGCGACGAGATGGCGCGCATCCCCTTCGACCGGCGGCTGCTCCTGGTCCCCAAGTGCCTGCGGGTCGAGGAGCACTGCCCGGCCCCCTTCGACGAGTTCGGCATGCTGTGCAAGGAGTGCGGCCTGTGCTCGATCCAGGACCTGTCGATCGAGGCCGAGCGCCTCGGTTACGCGGTGCTGATCGCCGAGGGCTCGGCGATCGTCCGCGCCATGATCGAGACCGGCAAGATCGAGGCGATCGTCGGGGTGAGCTGCCTGAACGTTCTCGAGAAGTGCTTCCCGCACATGGAGGCGACGGCGATCCCGGGGATGGCGATCCCGCTGCTGCAGGACGACTGCATCAACACCACCGTCGACCTCGACTGGGTGTGGGACGCGATCCATCTGACCGCCGACGATCACACCTACCGCCTCGATCTCGACGCGCTGAAGGACGAGGTCAGGGGCTGGTTCACCGGCGAGTCGCTCGCCGCGCTGATGGGCCCGGCCGACGGCCGCACCGAACAGATCGCCCGCGAGTGGCTGATGCGCGCCGGCAAGCGCTGGCGCCCCTACCTGACCACCTGCGTGCACATGGCGCTGGTCAGCGACCGCTGCGAGGTGCCGCCGCCGATCCCTGCCGACCTCGGCAAGCTGGCGGTCGCGGTGGAGTGCTTCCACAAGGCCTCGCTCATCCACGACGACATCGAGGACGGCGATCTGGAGCGCTACGGCGAGAAGGCCCTGCACGCCGAGTATGGCGTGCCGGTGGCGCTGAACGCCGGCGACTTCCTGCTCGGCGAGGGCTACCGGCTGATCGCCGAGCTCGACATCGCCCCGGAGGTCAAGTCGCGGATGCTCCACGAGGCCGCCGTCGGCCACGTGACGCTGGCGCGCGGTCAGGGCGCCGAGCTGTGCTGGGCGCGCGAGCCCACGCCGCTGACCTCGCTGGAGGTGCTCGACATCTTCCGCCAGAAGACCGCCCCGGCGTTCCAGGTGGCGCTGCGGCTGGGGGCGCTGTACGCCGGCGCCGACGAGGGCATGCACGAGGTGCTGCACGCCTACAGCGAGGCGCTCGGCATCGCCTACCAGATCCGCGACGACCTGCAGGACTTCACCGGCGAGTCGGACTCCCACGACCTGCAGGACCTGCGCCCGTCGCTGATCCTGGCGATCGCCCACAAGCGCGCCGCGGAGGGCGCCGAGACCGAGCTGATCGCGGCGCTGTGGAACCGCGAGCGCGACTACGAGGACGTCGCCGGCGAGGTCGGCCGCATCCTCGAGGAGCGCGACGTGGTCCGCAAGGCGCGCGAGCTGCGCGACGCCTACGAGCAGCAGGCGATCACCTCGCTGCGGACCCTCCAGAACCCGACGCTGAAGGGGCTGCTGCGGCGCGTCGTCGGCAAGATCTTCGACGACAAGAACCTCATCGAGGGGTACTGCAGTGAGTTTGAGGCTCGAAATGCTGCAGGTCGCGAGGCTGGCGCCGGCGCTGCTGGGTGAGGCCGCCGGCCGCGTCGTCGAATTCCTCCAGGGGCAGCTCAACGAAGACGGCGGGGCGAAGGACCGCGCCGGCGACAGCGACCTCTACTACACCGTGTTCCTGCTCGACGGGATGGTCGGCCTGCGCGCCGAGCCGCCGGTCGAGCAGGTGCTGCCCTACCTGCGCCGCTTCGGCGACGGCGCCGGCCTCGACTTCGTCCACCTCGCCTGCCTGGCCCGCTGCCTGGCCAGCATGCCGGCGGAGGCCGCCGGCGAGGACCTCCGCCGCCGCATCGCTGAGCGGATCGAGAAGCACCGGACCCCCGACGGCGGCTACGCCTCGCGCGACGAGGGCCGTGTTGCCACCGTCTACAACGCCTTCCTGGCGCTCGGCGCCTATCAGGACCTCGGGTTGCAGATTCCCCGCCCCGAGGAGCTGATCGCCAACGTGCGGGCGCAACGCAGCGGCGACGGCGCCTTCGCCAACGGCGCCGGCATGGCGGTCGGCAACACACCGGCGACCGCCGCGGCGGCCACCTTGCTGCGCTACCTCGGCGAGCCGGTTGCCCCCGAGGTCTCTGACTGGCTGCTGGCCCGCTGCTCGGAGCACGGCGGCTTCCTGGTCATGCCGCAGGCCCCGCTGCCCGACCTGCTGTCGACGGCCACAGCGCTGCACGCCCTCGCCGGCCTGCAGGCGCCCCTGGACGCCATCCGCGAGCCCTGCCTCGACTTCGTCGACTCCCTGTGGACCGGCAAGGCTTTCTGCGGCCACTGGTCCGACGACATCGAGGACTGCGAGTACACCTACTACGGCCTGCTGGCGATCGGGCACCTGAGCCTGTGATCGCAACCGACCAGCCAGGCAAGAGCCTCGTCGTTCATGGCGTCGAGGTGCCGACCTTCCTCTACGGCACCGCATGGAAGGAGGAGCGAACCGAGGGGCTCGTGCGGCAGGCCCTGGCGGCGGGCTTTCGCGGCATCGACACCGCCAACCAGCGCCGTCATTACAACGAATCGGGAGTCGGGGCGGCGCTTGCCGAGGTGCTCGCGGCGGGTGATCTCTCGCGCGATGCGCTCTTTCTGCAGACGAAGTACACCTACCGGGAGGGGCAGGACCATCGGCTGCCCTACGACCCCGCCGCCGACTACCCGACCCAGGTACGGCAATCGTTCGAGAGCTCGCTCGAGCACCTCGGCGTGGAGCACATCGACAGCTTCCTGCTGCACGGCCCGCGCACCCGCCGCGGGCTCTCCGAGGCCGATCGCCAGGTCTGGCGGGCAATGGAGGAGCTGCATCGAGAGGGTCGAGCGCGCCTCCTCGGCATCAGCAACGTGAGCGCCGAGCAGGTCGCCACGCTCTGCGAGATCGCGGCGGTCAAGCCGGCCTTCGTCCAGAACCGTTGCTTCGCCCGGCAAGGATGGGACCGCGAGGTGCGCGCCGTCTGCCGGCGCGAGGGCGTCGTCTACCAGGGTTTCTCCCTGCTCACCGCCAACCAAGCCGAGCTCGCCAGCCGCACGATGCGCGAGATCGCCGCCCAGCACGACCGCACCGTCCCCCAGGTCGTCTTCCGCTTCGCCCTGCAGGTCGGAATGATCTGCCTGACCGGCACCACGGACCCAGAGCACATGCGCGACGATCTCGCCGTCCACGATCTCGTGCTCGCGGAGCAGGAGGTCGACACGATCGAGCGGCTCTCGGAGTAGGGGTCAGGGGGGCCGCGAGGCCATGGGGAGTAGGGCGCCGCGAACACCATCGGATCGGCACCCGCGAAGACCATGAGATCCGGCGCCGCGAAGGCTGTTCCCTCTTGCCTGTGGAGACCGCCATCTACCCATTACAATGCTGCCTGTTTCTCGTCGAGAAAGGTGGCTGTCGACATGGTGGGTGAGACCCTCGGACGTTATGAGATCCTGGCGCCGCTTGGTGCCGGCGGCATGGGTGAGGTCTACCGGGCGCGCGATCCCAAGCTCAAGCGCGACATCGCCATCAAGGTGCTGCCTGAGGAGATGTCTTCCGACGCCGAGCGGCGTGAGCGCTTCGAGCGCGAGGCGGTAGCGATCGCCGCGCTCGACCACCCCAACATCGTCACGGTCTACTCGGTCGAGGAGGCCAACGGCCGGCACTTCATCACCATGCAGCTCGTCGAGGGCACGACCCTGGCAGAGTCGATCCCCCGGCGGGGAATGACGACCGACAAGTATTTCAAGGCGGCTGTCGCGCTCGCCGACGCCATCGCCGCGGCGCATGAGCGCGGCATCGCGCACCGCGATCTCAAACCGTCGAACGTCATGCTCACCCCCGAGGGCGCCGTCAAGGTCCTCGACTTCGGTCTCGCCAAACTGCTCGACGCCGGCGATGCCGGCATGCACACCGACAGCGAGGCACGCACCGCCTTCGAAACCGTCGATGCGGGAGACCTCCTCACCGAGGAAGGCAAGATCCTCGGCACGGTCGCCTACATGTCACCCGAGCAGGCCGAAGGCAAACCCGTCGATCACCGCTCCGACATCTTCTCGCTCGGCATCATCCTCTATGAGATGGCCACCGGCGAACGGCCGTTCGTCGGCGACTCGAAGCTTTCGGTGATGTCGTCGATCGTGAGAGACGAACCGCCGCCGATCACGGAGCTGAACACGACGCTGCCGCGCCACCTCGGCCGTATCGTCAAGCACGCGCTCGAGAAAGACGTCAAGAAGCGCTTCCAGTCGGCCCTCGACCTCAAGAACGAGCTCGCCGAGCTCGCGGACGAGGTCGAATCCGGAGAAGCGCTACCGGTTAGCGCGCTGCCCGCCGCCAATCGGACGGGTCTCCGGCCGGTGCATGTCGCCGCGGCGGTAGGGGTGATCGCCGCCGCGGTGCTCGCCTACGCCGCCTGGGGGCCGGGATCGGACGACTCGTCCGGCGAGACGGTGTGGCGCACCGTGCGATTGACCAACCTGCCCGGCGTGGAGCGCTATGCCAGCATCTCGGCGGACGGCGACGAGCTCGTCTATGCCGGCGACGCGGCCGGGAACCTCGACGTCTACCTGCAAAAGGTGGACGGCGCCAACCCGATCAACCTGACGCCGGGCTCGGCGGCGAACGACTCTCAACCGGCCCTCGGCCCCGACGGGAGGATCGTGTTCCGCTCGGAGCGCGAGCCGCCGGGCATCTACATCATGGGCCCCACGGGAGAAAACCAGCGGCTTCTCGTTGCCGAGGGTTTCGAGCCCAAATGGTCGAACGACGGCACGCGCGTCGCGTACAGCACCACGGTGGTGAACGACCCCCGTAGCCTTGGTGGCGACGCCATGGTCACGATCATCGACGTGGCCAGCGGCCAGACGCGCGCGCTCGCCCCCGGTTACCAGCCCGCGTGGTCGCCGAGCGGGCGCCGGATCGCGTTCATGGCCCTCTCCGCGGGGGCACGGGATCTCTGGACGATCGATGCGAATGGTGACAACGCGGTGCAGTTGACGGCCGATCCCTATCTCGACTGGAGCCCCGTCTGGTCGCCCGACGGTCGCTTCGTGTACTTCGCCAGCGATCGCGGTGGTGCCGACAACGTATGGGGGCTGGCCGTCGACGAGCAAACCGGCGAAGCGCTCAGCGCGCCCGAGCCGGTCACCAGCGGCGGCTCCAACGAGCAGGGGTTTCTGTCGGTGTCCGGCGACGGCAACCGGATCGTGTATACCTCTTCGTCGAGGCGCGCAAACATCCAGAGGATCGGCTTCGATCCAGTGTCCGAAGCCGTCGTCGGCGCGCCGGTGGACATCACCAGGGGGGACCGAAACATCCCGTGGTTCGACGTATCGCCCGATGGCACGCGTGTGGTGTTCGGAGAGACCTTCCCCCAGGAAGACATCTTCACGATCGGCGCCAACGGCGAGGGCGAGTTCCGCGTCACCGATGACCTGTTCCGCGACCGCCGCCCGCGCTGGTCACCGAACGGCGACCGGATCGCCATGTACAGCGACCGCGACGGCGCTTATGACTCGTGGACCCTCGATCCGGACGGCGGCTCGCCGGTGCGTCAGACGGCACTCGGGGGGGTCTTGGACGTGACCTGGTCGCCCGATGGACACCGCCTCGCGCTCTTCGTGCGGCGCCGAGGCGGGTACCTGGTCGATGCGACAAGATCGTTCGACGAGCAAACCCCCATAGCCCTGCCTGTTTCCGAGCAGATCCCGGCGCTGTTCCGGCCGACGGGCTGGTCGCCGGACGGCCGGCGCCTGGCGGGATTCCAGGAGGTTTCCGGCGGGGTCTGGGTTCATGCCATCGATGCCCAGACCTACGAGCAGATCTCCGGGTTCGGTAGCTACCCCCACTGGCTCGCCGACAGCAGCCGACTGATCTTTACGGCCTACGGCGTCATCTGGCTCACCAACGTCGACAGCGGCGAGACGAAGGAACTGCTGAACCTATCCCCCGACGGCGTGACCGAGCCCAAGACGCTGATCTCGGACGGCAACCGGACGATTTACTTCGTGCGGGTGGAGAATCGCGCCGATATCTACCTGCTGGCCCGCGAGGAGTAGCGGCCCAGGGTGGATTGGGGCCTTCTCGTTGCCTGCCAACTGTATCGTAATACACTAACTCATGATACACTGTCTTCATGGCCCTACAAATGGTGGATCGCGAGGGAGAGCTCAGTCGTCTTGCCGAGGCGATCGAGCAGCCGCCACAGCTCGTCATCCTGCGCGGCCGCCGGCGGGTCGGCAAGAGCTTCCTGCTGGACCGAAGCCTGGAGGGGCGCCGCAGCGTCTTCTTGCAGGCCGACGAACAGACCGAACGCGCGCACCTCGACCTCTTCGCGCGGGAGGCCGCTCGGCTGCTGCCGGGCGCGCCGCCGCTCCGCTTCGAGGATTGGGATGCGGCGCTGCGTTTCGTCGCCGATCAGGCCGCCGGCGAGCCCCTCGCCGTGGTCCTCGACGAGTTCCAGTGGCTGTTGCGCGCCCAGCCGGCGCTCGCGTCCATCATCCAGCGGCACTGGGATCGCTGGGATCGCGAGCGCGTTCCGATTACCCTCGTGCTTTGCGGGAGCGCGCTCGCCCTCATGGAAGGGCTCCTCGCGCGAGACGCCCCTTTGTACGGCCGGGCCGGCTACCGGCCGCTGCTGCTGCCGCTCGATTACCGCCAAGCGGCCGCTTTCGCCAAGCCCGGCACGAGCGCGCAGGAGAAGCTGCAGCGCTATGCGGTTCTCGGTGGGACACCGCAGTACCAGCTCTGGGCAGGCCAGCGGACGCTGTCCGAGCTGCTCATCGAGCGCATTCTGACCAAAGGAGAGTCGCTCTACGAGGAGCCGCTCCATCTCCTGCGCGAGGAGCAGCAGATCCGCGACCCCGGCACCTACTTCGCTGTGGTCGCCGCCATTGCCCGCGGCGCGACGCGTCCCAGCGAGATCGCCAACGCCACACAGCTCGAGGTGCCGAACCTGATCAAGATGCTGCGCCGCTTGATCGAGCTGGGCTACCTGGAGACGCGGGCGCCCGTTTCGCCTGCGCGCGAGGGAAAACGAACGACCTACCGCCTGGGCGACCCGTTCTTCCGCTTCTGGTTCCGCTACGTCTTCCCGAACCGGAGTCTCCTGGAGCGCGGCCGCACGCGCGAGGTGCTGGCCCAGATCGATCAGGACCTCGACAGCTTCACGGGCGCTGCCTTCGAAGACTGCTGCCGCGCCTGGCTCGGCAAGTACGCCCATGAGGATGAGGCCCCTCGCTGTGAGGAGCTGGGCGCATGGTGGTCACGCGACGGTCAAACGGAGATCGACATCGCCGGAATCGCCCGTCGCGCCTACGTGCTGCTTGGTTCGTGCAAGTGGGATCGAAAAGCGCGCTCCCATGTCCTCGGCAGGTTGCTGGATCACCGCGATCGGCTCGGCGCACGAGCCGCCGGCGCACAGCTCGTGATCTTCGCCCGCGGCTTCGACCGGGCGCTGATCCGCCGCGCCGAACAGGAGGGAGTCAAGCTGGTCGCTGCGGAGGGGCTGTTCTAGGCAACGAGCGCGCGATGATGGCCGTGCCCGTAACCTCGGGAATCGACACGATTTCGGATACCTCGATCACATGCGTTCTCGGCGTGGCTTCACCGACCAGGCGTCCTGAGCCCTGCGGAGCAGCACTCGGCTGAGTACGATCCATTCGTTCATCGGGGGACAATCCCTTCGGTGGTTGCGGTACGATGCCTTCGGCGGCGCCACCGTAGACGGTTTCAGAGTCCGAGGGCACAGGTTGCGCTGTCCGGCCGGCAAGGCGCGACCGCCTTGCGAGAGATATCGCCCCGGGAAGTCCGTTACCTCACACGCCTTATCCCGCCGCGTCGTATGCCTTTCGCAGCCAGCCGATGAGCTCGTCGTCTACCTCGCTCGCCGCGGTCAACCGCACACGATGGCTGACCATGGCGTTGAAGCTGCCCGAGGCCTCGAGGCGGTCCGTCGGCTCGACCCCCTTGAGCTGGATGCCGACGTCGACGCGCGTCTTGGTCGAAGGCTGCACGAGGCCGAACTGCTTGGCGCGGCGCAGGCTGACGTAGCCCTTCTTGGGCGACAGCTCGACATCCTTCCCGAACCCTTGCGCGGCCTTGGCGATACGGTCGTAGATCGGCCGCAGCTCCTCCTTGCCGGCGTACTGGCCGGCCACCAGATCGCCGGCGCCAGCGCTCGACGCCGCCGAGCCGCGGGCCTCATGCGCCACCAGCGTCGCGTAGCCGTGGGTGAGCCCGTGCTCGGACTTCAGCCACTTGACGATCTCGCCGTGCTTGTCGAGCTTGCTCTTCTTGACCGCCGCGACCCAGTGCGCCAGCGGCTTGCCGGTCTTTTCCTCGAGGTTGCGCAGCATGCTCTGCAACTGTTCTTCCGGGGTTGCCACTGGCTCCTCCGTGGGTTGTCCGCCGCGACGTGAGCGGTGAGCCTAGCCCGGCCGACCACGCGAGTCTTGGACGTTTCTTACCGTCAGCCCACCACGACGTGCGACTCGTCAGGCGTCCTGTGGGCGAGGAAATGCGACGGCGTAACGCTGCCGAGGCGGCGGAACTCGCGGATCAGGTGCGACTGGTCGGCGTAGCCGAAGCGGTGGGCAAGGTCCAGCCAGTCGACCTCGGCGCGGCCGCGGCAGGCGGAGATGACGCCCTGGAAGCGCTCGATGCGCCCCACCACCTTGGGCGGCAGCCCGACGACACGGCGAAACTGCTCGACCAGGTGCTTGTTGCTCAGGCCGAGGCGCTCGCAGACCTCGGCCACCGGCGCGCGGTGGGCGCCGCCGTCGCGCAGCATCTCGGTAGCGCGACGAACGGTCGAAAAGGACGAATGGACCCGGCGCCGCCCGAGCAGCCAGGTCTCGAGCTCGGCGGCCCGGGCGCGGTCGGAGGGCAGCGCGCCGAGACGATCGCGCAGCGCCGCGGCCTCCGATCCGATTAACAGGTCGAGCTCGAGAACCTGGTTCGAGACCTCGTCCATGCGCAGGTCGAGGAAGGCGTGGGCGCCACCCGGCCGGAAGCGCACGGCGATGTGATCGGCGCCGTTCTCCGCGGAATGCACCAGGCGACGGTCGTGAAGACCGGACAACCAGGAGCGCCGATAGGTGGCGTGCAGCTCCTGGTCGCCGTGCCCTACCACGGCCTGTACCGGCCCGAAGTTGACCATCAGCTCGACGGCGCCATTGGGCAGCACCGCCTCGGTGCTGAAGTGTGCCGCGCCGCGAACCCCCCAGATCGTCTCGACGAAAGGGGCAAGCTCGGGGCCCGGCGGAAACGAAAAGAACTCGAAGCCGCTCATCGCCAGACCATGCCACGCGATCCCGGCCGTTCCAAGCTCGCCCGCGACGCCCCGAGCGAGGTCGTTCTATCGGCGCATGCCTCGCAGCAGGCCGAGGAAGTCATCCACGGGCATGCCGTCTTGGACCCCGGGTTCCTCGGCGCCTCGCCACGAGATCCGGCCGTCACGGACGGGAATCGCTAGGTTAGGTGCCCGCCGTGGACCTTGTCGGCCCAGCCGGCGGAACGGCCGGAAGCGTTCCGTTGCGGCTACTACGCGAACATGGGGCGGTCGGTATCCCCGACCCGATCAGGTTCGGCTGGTCAGCCCTACTGCAGCTCCACCGTGGTGCTCGCCGCGCCGCCCTTGAGCGCCGAGTAGCTCACCGTCATCGAGCCGCTGCCGCGCACCAGGTACTCGATCGTCCGCGTGGTGCGGCCGGGATGGCCGCTGCGCACCATGATGCGGTCGAGCTGCCGCTGGTCGATGAGCTCGGTGGGGCCGGGGCGGAACTTGTCGGGCACCCAGCCGGCCGCGATGATCTCGAAGTTGCCGTCGACGGTGATCAGGTCCGGACGCACGACCTTGTTCTCCCTGGCGCGCACGGTGATGGTCGGGATGAGGCGCTCGTTGCGGATGTCGACGCGCACCCGGTAGACGTCGCCATCGACACGCTCCACCGAGGTCTCGCCCATGGCCATCAGCGGCATCATGTCGGCGTGATAGAGCGTGAAGGCCATGTTGCGGTGGAACAGCTCCATGCTCATGAAGCGCGGGTTGACGCGCCCGAAGAGCTTCTTGAAGCCGCCCAGCTCGACGGCGCCGAACTGCGGGTGATCGTAGGGCGTCCACTCAACGAAC
>Ga0302046_10006469_pt1 | contig 10221 bp, 15 predicted proteins | sample RVTome_11_FD_200261 | JGI IMG/M metagenome (GOLD analysis project Ga0302046, IMG submission 200261) | Soil microbial communities from uranium-contaminated site in the Upper Colorado River Basin, Wyoming, United States - RVT147D111 (version 2) ... | reverse complement strand
GGTTGGAACGGCGCGAGCCCTGGATCTGAGACTGGTCGAAGACCGTGACAGACGGATCGGTCTTGGGCATGCACCCATGGATCAGAGAGCTCTTGCCCGACCCGGCCACGCCCGTCACCGCCACCACCAGGCCCAGAGGGACGTCCACCGATACGTCCTGGAGATTGTGAAGGCTGGCATCCCTGATCTCGATGGCATCGACCGCTTGCCGCACCTCCTCCTTGAGGGCGGGCCGACGCTCCATGTGGCTGCCGGTGGCGGTTCCCGAGGTGAGGAGCCCGGCGAAGTCGCCCTGGTAGACGATCTCGCCACCGTGAGTTCCGGCCCCTGGCCCCATGTCGACCACATGGTCGGCGATCTCGATCACCTCCGGGTCGTGTTCGACCACCAGCACCGTGTTGCCCTTGTCTCGCAGACTGCGGAGCAGCGAGTTCATCCGCTCCACATCGTGGGCATGGAGGCCGATCGTCGGCTCGTCGAAGACATAGGTGACGTCGGTTAGCGGTGAGCCGAGTTGGCGGATCAGCTTGGTGCGTTGTGCCTCGCCACCCGACAACGTGCCCGACGACCGGTCGAGGGAGAGGTAGCCGAGGCCGATGTCCACGAACGAGTCGAGGGTCTCCCCCAGTGCCTCCAACAGGGGTGCAACGGAGGGCTCGACCAGATCGCGGATCCATTCGGCCAGATCGCTGATCTGCATGGCACAGGCGTCGGCAATGCTGATCTTGGCGATCTTCGAGGATCGGGCCGCCTCGTTGAGGCGGGTCCCCTCGCAGTCGGGGCAGGCGGCGAACGTGGCCACCCGCTCCACGAACTCCCGAAGGTGCGGCCGCAGCGAGTCGACGTCCTTGGAGAGGAGCGACTTCTGAATCTGTGGGATCAGCCCTTCGTAGGTCAGGTTGATGTCGTTGATCCTGACTTTCACCGGATCCTTGTACAGGAAGTCTTCGAGCTCCTTCTTGGTGTACTTGATGATCGGTTTGTCCGGGTCGAGGAAACCCGAGTCGGTGAAGTAGCGCACCGACCAGCCACCCGCCTTGTAGCCGGGGACCGAGATGGCGCCTTCGTTGAGCGATTTGGAATCGTCGTAGATCTGGGTGAGGTCGATGTCGTTGACGGTTCCCGTCCCCTCGCAGCGCGGGCACATGCCGCCTTGGTAGACGAGGTTGCGCACCACTTTCCGCTCCCCCTTGCCCTTTTCGGTGGTCATGGCACCGCTCGCCACCCGGGTCGGGATATTGAAGGCGAACGCCTGGGGCGGGCCTATCTGCGGCTGGCCGAGCCGGCTGAAGAGGATGCGCAGCATGGCGTTGGCGTCGGTTGCCGTGCCCACGGTGGAGCGGACGTTGGCGCCCATCCGCTCCTGGTTGACGATGATGGCGGTCGTCAGGCCATCGAGCACATCGACGTCAGGCCGTGCCAGGGTCGGCATGAAGCCCTGGACGAATGCGCTGTAGGTCTCGTTGATCAGTCTCTGCGACTCGGCGGCGATGGTGTCGAAGACCAGCGAGCTCTTGCCTGATCCCGAGACCCCGGTGAACACCGTCACACGGCGCTTGGGGATCTCGACGCTCACGTCCTTGAGATTGTTCTCCCGTGCCCCGGTGACACGGATGGAGTCATGGCTGTCGGCGACGTGCACTTTTCCCTGAGTGCTCGAGGTCTTTGCGCTCATGGAATCTCCTTACGTGCGGTGCTCGTCAGGCAACCGCCTTCTTCACGAGAGCGCCGATCCTTTCCTCGGCGTCCTTGGTGAGCTCTTTGAGAGCGAATGCGGTCGGCCACATGGCGCCCGCGTCGAGGTTGGCGGTGTCGTTGAAGCCAAGAGTCGCGTAGCGCGATTTGAACTTGTGTGCGCCCTGGAAGAAGCAGATCACCGTGCCGTCATTGCCGTACCCGGGCATGCCGTACCAGGTCTTGGGCGAGAGGTCTGGTGCGATGGCGGTGATGACCGAATGGATCCGCTCGGCCATGAGACAATCCGCTTCCGGCATCTCGGCGATCTTGGCGAGGACATCGGCCTCACCTGGTGTCTCACCACTTGTTTCAGTCTTGATCTCTTTGGCACGCTCCTTGGTTGCTGCCCGTTCCTCGTCCGTGAATCGTTGGGACGTCCCGCCCTTGGTCGCGATCTTCTTTTTGGTGGCCATTTGGGTTCCTCCTACGAGATCGGTTGGAGCGGCTCCCTTACCCTTGTTCGATACGAATCATGTTTCCTGCCGGGTCACGCAAGGCTGCGTCCCGGGCGCCCCAGAAGCGATCAGCGGGCTCCTCCAACACCTCCACCCCGGGCGAGGCCGCGGCCTTGTCGAAAGTCGCGTTCAGATCGTCGGTGCGGAAGAACGGCCCGGGCAGCTCACCCTTGGCAAGCAAGGCGGCGAGGGCGTCACCGTCCTCTTGGGAGCGGCCCGCATGGGGCTCCGACAAGACGATGCCGATCTCCGGCTGAGTGTCGGTAGAGAGGGTGATCCAGCGGAAGCCTTCGTTCTCGACCTCGTTCTTCACCTTGAGGCCGAGGGTGTCCCGGTAGAAACCGAGGGCGGTATCCGGGTCGTCGACATAGATGTGCACTGTGCTGAGTGAAACGGTCATGGCACAGACGCTATGCCGACACGGTTACGGATGCTTCTCCAAAACTGCTCTGTTCGGTGGGGGCCTCGCCTTGCGCGGCCGGGTCAGCACCATCGTATGGCAGGGGGGCACCACGCTCAGCTGGTTGTGGTCGCGGGCGCGGTATGAGCTCGGCGTCTCGCCGACGAGCTCGGTGAACCTGGCGGAGAACGAGCCGAGGCTGTTGCAGCCGACGGCGAAGCAGACTTCGGTGACACTCAGCTCGCCACGACGCAACAACTCCTTGGCCCGCTCGATGCGTCGGGTCATCAGGTACGAGTAGGGCGTCTCCGAGTAGGCCTCGCGGAACCGGCGGCTGAAGTGCGCCCTGGACATCAGCGCCGTGCGGGCGAGCGCCGGCACGTCGAGGGGCTCGGCGTAATCGCGATCCATCCGGTCCCGAGCCCGACGCAGCAGACGCAGCTCACCTAGGTCCGGTCGCACATGCCAAGGCTACTTAAGTAGCGAACCCAGGGTTCGCTGAGTGCCGGGAGGTTTCCTCTCGGCCAGGCGCGGGTACAGCTTCTCGAACGACGAGGAGGTGACATGCCCCAGAAGGCATGGAGCGACAAGCGGGAGCGACAGTACGAGCACATCAAGGAGGGCCTGCTCGAGCGTGGCGAGACGGAGGAGAGGGCCGAGGAGATTGCCGCGCGCACCGTCATCAAGGAGCGGGCACGCGCCGGAGAGGCCAAGGAGAGCTCCGACCTCTCACTGGAGGACATCTCCTCCTCGCGCCGAGGAGGCCTTCGGTCACACAAGGGAGCCCGCGGGCGCACCTACGACCAGCTTTATCAGGAGGCGCAGGATCGAGGCATCACCGGGCGGTCACGGATGAGCAAGCGACAACTGAAGAAGGCCATCAAACAGGCCAAGAAGCAGGAGCGCTGAGCGGCGAGAGCCCTGGGCTCACGTGTCGTCGGCCGTCGGGTCGGTGTGCCCGGTATCGGCTCTCAGATAGAGTCAATGGCTTGGGCAATTGGGCGAACCCTGAGAATGTGTGAGCCAGAGATAGCCGGCCGAGGCCGGGCCTCGACACTGCCCGAAGATCTACGCCCAGTCGCCCTCGAGTGGCAGCCCGGCGGCCTCCCAGTCGGTCAGCCCGCCGGCGTAGCGTTGCACTTTTGAATAGCCGGCGTCGACCAGCGCCCAATACAGGGCGACGCTGGCGTGGCAGTCCGGGCTGGTGCAATAGACGACGATCTCATCGTCGCGGCTCAATGCCGAGAAGACCTCGTCCGGGGTGTTGAAGTGCTCAGACCCGGGGATGTGCTTGGCCCGAAAGGCCCATTCGTTCAATGCCATTACGAGTCGTACCGGATCCGATCGCTCGAGCTTCGCTCTTAGCTCTTCGCGGTCGATGACCTTCACTTGGTCGTCTCGGTTCGGCATACCCCAAATGATCCTATGCCCCCCTCAAGGGACGTCGGGGGCCTGTTTTCCGCCCTCGGAGGCAAGCACGCCGATCAGGTCGAAGTACTCCAGGGAACCTGTCTCGATCCTCTGCCAGGCACTTGGGGTCGATGATCCGGGCCGTCACCGCAAGGGCACCGGATACTCGGCTTGGGCCTTGAAGAAACCTGACTCGCTCGGCTCCCGCTAGGCCTTGGCAATGAGGACATCGCATTGGGCTCGTTCCGACGCCCGCAGGCTCGTAGAGCCGAGGAACGTGGCGGCCATGCCACCTCGTCCGCGTGTTCCCAACACCAGCAAACCGGCATCTATCTCCTCGCAATAGTCGATGAGAGCATCGACGGGATATCCGTCGAGGTCGACTCGCTCGACAGCCTCAGTGGATCCGATCACTGGCTCAGCCAGGTCCCAAACTTCCTTACGATGCGCGGCAGCGATGTCGGCGGTATCGACCCTGACATCACCGGGCAGGAGAAGTGTCGCCGGCGTGAAGTCGGCGACATGGACGACGTGCAACTCGGCGCCACGGCGCCGCGCCTCGATGATCGCGGTGCGCAGTGCCGTGAGACTGTGGTCGCTGCCGTCGATCCCGACCACCACCGCTCGTTCCTGATTCACGAGTGGCTTACCAGGGGGACATTCGTGGCGGGGCGACCATTTGCAGTTTGGTGTTGTCCACTTTCCAGGTCAGACCGTCTTTCACCGATGCGACGCCATCGAGGCGGCGGGTCAGATCGACCAGGAGTTGTGCGTCACTGCGGGTTGGGAGCCGTCCGGTGAAGGCAACATTGCCGTCCTCGCAAACGACCTCGACGTCTCTCGGGTCGATCCAAAGGACCTCCACCATGACATGATCGGCGATCTCCTCGGTGATGTCTCGATCGGAGCGGACAAACGCTCGCAAGATGTCGGAACGACTCACCAGGCCGACCAGCTTGCCACTGCCGTCGAGAACCGGGATCCGCTTGATCCCGGCCTTGCGCATTACACGGGCCGCCTCGGCATGATCTGCGTCAGGTCCGAGCGTGACTACCTCAGTGGTCATGACATCGCTGACCGCAAGGCGGTGATCCGGGACCTCGTCCTGGGAGGCGAGCCAGCGCAACAGACGTGCTCTTTTAGCGGCGCGGCGACCCGACTCGCTCTTCACGAAATCGGCCTCGGTGATCATTCCGATCAGCGCACCAGACTCGTCGGTGACTGGCAGGCCACTTATTCCGGCTTCGACCATCCGGCGGGCCGCCTCTTTCAACGACGCTTCAGGTCCGATGGTGATGACAGTGGTGGTCATCAGGTCTCGAAGTCTCACTCGATACCTACTTTCTCTCTTGGTCGCCAACTCCTCGATGGAAGCTCGACACTTCTCGGGTGAGTGGTTGCCAATCAGATGAAGATCGTCTGAGCGCCCTCAGAGATTTCGATGAAGTCGGTGGCGCTGATGATCCCCTCGACCCGCTCGTACAGATCCTCTTCGCCTATGTGCATCATGTCCGCCGACATCCGACAGGCCCAGAGATGACCTCCGGCGTCGGTAATCATCTCGAGGAACTCAGGCACGTCGGGGATATCGATCCCTTCGATCTGTTTCTTCATCATGTGGGTGGCGAAGGACGTCATCCCGGGCAGCCCCATGAGCATCGGAGGCATGTGCGTCGCCGGGTTGCCCAGCGGCGTGAACATGAGATGGCCCATGGTCTGCTTGTTGATGATGTCGAACCCCCAGAAGGTGAAGAACAGATGGGTCTCGATCCCTTCACCAAGCGCCGCATTGGCGAGCACGAGACCGGGATATGCCATGTCCAGGGAGCCTTTGGAGCAGATGATGACGAGCTTCCGACCTTCGGCCTCGTCTTCGAAGACGGGAACCGGAGCTTGCATCGTGGTTGTCATTTGTGTGTCCTTTCAATCAAACACAGCCGACCGGCTTGGGAAGGCCGGCCACGTAGGCCATCTTCTTGGCCGGTTTCTTGGGAAACAGGGTGAACAGCTCCTTTGTGGGGTAACCACCGGCGGTAGCTACTCGCCGAAGTGTGGGGGTCTCGCCTTCCGCCTCGTAGTCCTTCCGCAGGAATCGCAACACCTCCATGTGGCGACCGGTCAGGTCGATCCCGATGTTGGTGGCGAGCCGCCCGGCGAGGTCCTCGCTCCACTCATCAAACTCGGTCATGAAGCCTTCGTCGTCGACGTGGATCTCCTGGCCGGCGAGTGTTGCCAAGCTCATTTCTCTTTCTCCTTCATTGATATTTGGCTGGTCTCTTTCATACCGGTACCTCCTTCTTGCCGGCCATCGACATCAATGCCGGCAGAGGTAGGTCTCTCCCAGGTAGCAGTGCGTTCCAGTAGATCCATTTGAATGCCAGCTTCCCGAAGTGATTCATCGTGGTCTCCTCGAGAAGCGAGAAGGGACCGACGACGGGAAACGGATACTTTCCTGGCAATGGCTGCACGTCGTAGTTGAAGTCGATGAGGAGCGCCTTTCCATCGCCCGACTCGACGAAGCAGTTGGCGTGGCCGTCGAAGAGATCGGTCATCGTTTCGCCTCGTATGTGGCGGAGGAAATTGTCGGTGAACAACTCGACGGCGAAGTGGGCTACCGATCCTGCCTTGGATGTGGGGAGATTGGCCGCATCTCCGATGGCGAAGACGTTGTCCCAACTCGTCGACAGGAACGTGCCCGGGTCGACTGGCACATAGTTGAGCTCGTCGCCCATACCGCTCCGCGCCACGAACTCCGCCCCCATGTTCAACGGGACTGTCACCAGCAGGTCGAAGGGGATCTCGCGTTCGTCATAGGACACGAGTGCCTTCGCCTCATCGTCGATCCTCTCGACGTAGAAGTCGGTCTCCACCGCGATCTCGCGCTCTTCGAGCATGCCTCCGAGCTGCTTCGACGCCACCGGTTTAGTGAAGGCCCCGTCGAGAGGCGTCACATAGACGATCTCAACCCGATCGCGCATCCCCTTCGACCGGAAATACGCATCGGCGAGGAAGCTGAACTCGAGGGGTGCCACCGGACATTTGATCGGCATCTCGGTGATATGCACCACGAGACGGCCGCCTTCCCACGTCCCTAGCTTCTCGGCGAGTGCGGTGGCACCCTCGAGTGTGTAGAAGTCATGAATGGACTTGCGCCATTCGTCGCCTTGCATCCCAGGCGTCTGATCGGGACGCGCAACCGTGCCGGAAGCGATCACCAGCTGGTCGTATTCGAGAACGGTCCCGTCGTCGAGATGGACGTGGCTCGTCTCAGGATCGATGCGCTCGACCCCGGCGATCAGCATTCGCACCCGGTCCGGGATGAATTGCTTCTTGGGCTTGACCACATCCTCCGGCTCGTAGATACCGAACGGGATGAACAGATACCCTGCTTGATAGTGGTGTTCGGTGTCCTGGTCGACGATGGTGATAGCCCACTCTTGTTCGGACAGGAGGGGTCTCAGCTTGTTGACGACCATGGTTCCGGCGGTGCCGGCTCCGAGCACCAGGAGGTTTTTCATGTTGGGCTCCGCGATTGACAATGTGGCCACGCCACCCTCCTATCGTCGGCCAGCCAGAGATCTGCTGGTAGAGCCATATGCCCTGTTGTGAAGGGACCTTCGGTATGGCCTATGCAGGAATGCGATCGGCGGCGCTGATGCTGGGCACCATGACCACCTCTGCTGACATCGACCGGCTGATCAGACACACGTCCTTCGCCTTCTCGAGCAGTCTGCGGGCCTTGTCGGCATTGGCGGGATCGTCGATCACCAACCGCGGGCGCAACGTCACCCGATCGATCCGGAATAGCCGATCGTCGCCACGAACCAAGCGACCGGAGGCGTCATCGCTGTATTCCAAGACATCGAGTCTCGAGTTTGCGGCGATCGCCTGGAACGTGGTCATCAAACAGGATGACACCGAGGCCACAAAGAGGTGCTCGGGGCTCCACATTCCCTCGGGACCGCTGAACTGTGGCGGAGAAGCCACCTGCATGATCGGGAGACCATCTTCGGGTGAATCGATGACACCTTGCTTTTGACCGACGCCGGCTAAACGCACCTTGTAGTCATGGGTTTCCGTCGTGAGTCACTCCTTGATCGACCACGGCAGAGCATGAGGGAAGCGTCCAGGACCCGCTAGAGGCGAAGGTCACGAACGTCACGGACTCCCGTGATCGTCGTCGTCCAAATTGCGAACGATGCCCCGGTGGTCAGACCGAGGAGACAATCTCCGAGGGGGCATGGTGGAGCATTGACGTTGGCTGGGCTGGCGGCAACAGGACGGTGGTCGTCTACTGCCACGACGGTCTTTGAGACATGTCGCCACGGGCCGCGTGCCGACTCGAAGCCCTCGGATTCACCCGCGTCGATGACTATGTCGACGAGATCGCCGACTGGCAGGCCGCCGGGCTCCCCACCGAAGGCACCGCCCAAACCTGAGCGGCGAGTCGGCCACGCCACGAGAAGCGACGTCCCCACCCGCTGCCGCGACAGCACCATCGGGGACATGCGGGCCAAGGTGGTCGACGGCGGCTGGGACGTCTGCGTGGTCACAGACTGTGACGGCATGGCCATCGGCCGCATCGACAAATCAGCCTTGGATGCGAACCCTCACCAGCGAGCCGTCGATGTGATGGAACCTGGGCCTGCCCAACAGCCTCCTCCTACCCCTCGTCGAGCGGATGCACACCCGGAACGCACCACATGTCATCGTCACCACCCCACAACGAGAGCTCATCGGGATACTCATCAGAGACGAGGCCGACCGCCCTTCTCGCCGGAGACGCACCTGAGCGAAACTGGCGAGACTGCGAATGCCGTCCGGAGCGGTGGTCCGCCTAGCGGCCACCTCCAACTATGAGTCCGAGCCCGGGGAGTTGGCTGACCAAGGGAACTCGCGGACCGCCTGGCTTAAGAAATTCCCGATTCGCGCTATTTCGCGTCCTTGACCGTCTCACCGCGCGATGGAGCTGAAGTCCGCCTGCCTTCGCCAGGTCTGATTCCCAGCCTCTTTGCCGGTCCTCCTACCCGGCTCCCGAGGGTTCTGAACCGTCGGCAGACGAGCAAATAGGGCTCGTTTCTGATGTATCAGTTAGTTCGCACCGTGGCGCATCTGTCGCACCCGCGACGGACTGAATCTGTCAGATACGGTGTTCTATCAGTGGGCAAATCGCTTCTTCGTCCCCGATGGACACGGGGACGGTTCGTTCGATCTCGAGGAGTTCGTCGCGGAGGCGCGTCATCTCGGCGATTCTGTCATCGAGCTCTCGAGCCTTGCGGCCCACCACTGTGCGGACATGCCCACAGGGGGTTCGCCTTCTGTCGGCGAATGCGAGGATCTCTCGGATTTCGTCCAATGACAGGTCGAGCCGTCGGGCGGTCTTGACGAATCGGATCCTCTCGAGCCCCTGCTTGTCGTAGTCCCGGTAGCCCGACTCGGTGCGCGTAGGCTCGGGGATCAGCCCCACGGATTCGTAGTAACGGATTGTCCTGGGATTGACCGCGAGCCGGTCGGCGACCTCGCCAATCCTCACGTCGGCCTGAACCCGGAGCTAGTCAGCGCCTCCCGGATGATCGTGTCATTTGCTTGAGACTCGTCGTAGGCAACCATCACCTGATTGGTGCGGTGATCCGGGTCCACTTCGTAGACACCTGCGACGTCGCCGACCAGTGTCTTGATCGTCTGTTCGCAGCCTGCGCAGTGGATGTTGTCCACTGTATAGGTATCGGTTCTCATCGTCTCTCCTTGCTCGAACACAGTCTTGTCGTCACACAGGGAATACCTCAGCGAAAAAGTCAGCGAAGATGGCAAGGGTGAGGAACCAGGAGCCGACGGCGACGAGGATCCAACCGCCCCATTTCTTGACCCGTGGCGCCTGTGCCTTGATCCGCTCGATCGTCTGATCCTGGGCCCGGGCCACCCCGAAAGCGGCGGCGAAAACCAGGCCGACGAGAGCCAGGGAAGCGGCCACGAAGGCAAAGAGTGCGGCTTGAAACCCGCCCGCAGTGAGTGAGTAGCTGGCCAGACCGGCCAGGATCGGCCCGGTTCAACCGAACCCGGCGAGCACATAACCGAAACCGAATACGGCGAACCCTGCCACCGGCCGCTCCCGCCGCAAACGGGCCTGGCTGCGAAGAAGCGGTTGAGCCAACCGACTCACCCCATGCATAGATAGGCCGATGACACCGACCTGAACCAATCCCAGGAAAACGAGCAGCA
>Ga0302046_10006468_pt1 | contig 10224 bp, 8 predicted proteins | sample RVTome_11_FD_200261 | JGI IMG/M metagenome (GOLD analysis project Ga0302046, IMG submission 200261) | Soil microbial communities from uranium-contaminated site in the Upper Colorado River Basin, Wyoming, United States - RVT147D111 (version 2) ... | reverse complement strand
CCCCGCACGAGGTCCAAGCGGCTCGGCGCCGGATCAACCAGATCGCACGCGGTCTGCGCGGGCCCGACGAGAGCCGGACGATGGACCAGCTCCGCGCCGACGTCTTCCTCGACCTCCTGAATGGCCACAAACACCGCGAATCACCGATGAACGCCACCGCCAACATCGTCGTCGATCTCAGCACCCTCGGCGAGCTCGACGACAGATCCGGCGAATTGCCCGGGATGGGGCCTGTCATCGCCGATATCGCCCGTCAGACCGCCCACCAGGCCCGGTCCTGGGTCTATCAGGTGACCGATCCCGACACCGGCGACACCCTCGCCACCGGGACCACCCGTCGCCGCCCCACCATCACCCGGAAACGCCACCTCGCCGCCGCCAAGCCAACCTGTGTGTTCCCCGGCTGTCGGATGCCCGCAACCGATTGCGATCTCGACCACACGGTCGACTGGGCTCGGGGCGGGCCCACCACGGAAGCGAACCTCGGTCCCGCCTGCCGGCATGACCACCGGGTCAAACACGACGGAGGCTGGAAGCTGCGACGGCTACCCGACGGGTCGTACCGATGGACCAGCCGGCCGGGCCATATCTACACCACCAGGCGAGGCCGCCCGCCTTGATCCGGCGCGGCCATGCCGCTACTCCCCGATCAGAGTCCGATAATCATCGATGGAAGCCATCACCACCGCATGGGCCTCGTCGCGCCCGTAACGCGCCTCGATGGTCACCGAGAAGTCGTCGATGAGCTGCTTGTAGGTGCGGAAATAGTGATCGAGGCGGTCGATCACATTCGGCGGCAGCTGGGATATGTCCGATACGTGGGCCCAGAAAGGATCGTTGTCCAAGACGGCGATGATCTTGTCGTCGGCCTCCCGGTCGTCGATCATCCGCAAACCACCAACCACCCGTGCCTTGAGGACGATGTCCGCCTTGTCGATCGGTTGCTCGGAGAGGACACAGATGTCGAGAGGATCGCCATCCGCCCGGTCGGCAGTCGGGCTCAAGGCGGCCACCCGCTCCCCGCAGTAGGTGCCCGGGATCAGGCCGTAGAGACTCGGCGGCGAGCTGGAGGTCTGCTGCACCCGATCGACCTGGAGGAGGCCGCTCACCTTGTCCAGCTCATACTTGACCACGTCGCGCGGGGTTATCTCGATGTACGCGTTGACCTTCGAAGGAGGCTCCGGGCCCGGCGAGAGGCCATGCCAAGGATGGGCGCGGGATGTGGAGGCCGGCACCCACGAGAGATTAGATCGCGGCGAGTATGGAGGTGGTCAACCGTCGGCGGCGACCGGCTCGGTCCAATCGACGTGGTGCGAGTCGGCCCAGAGACGCTCGAGCCCGTAGAACTCACGGGCTTGGGCCTGGAAAACGTGGACGATGATGTCACCGAAGTCGAGGAGCACCCACTCGCCCTCGTTCTTGCCCTCGGTGCGCAGAGGCTTGACCCCGGCGTCCTCCGACAGGCGCTCGGCGACCGCCTCGGACAACGACTGGACATGAGGTCGCGACGAACCGGTCGCCACCACGAACACATCGGAGAGCGCAAACAGATCCTCGACATCGAGCAGCACGATGTCGATGCCCTTCTTGGCGAAGATGGCATCAGCGGCCATCCGGGCCAGTTCGTTGCTCGCCTCTACGACGGTTCCTCCATATCCGATGGAGCCACCACCATATCGTCTTCGTCTGGTTTCGCGTAGAGGTGATTCGCCGCGATGTACTCGATGACCAGGAATGGGACGAGGTCCGCCACCGACTCCCCGTCTCGGATCCGCCTCCTGATCGTGGTGGCATTGATCGAGACCGGCTCCATCTCCAGAGATCGGGCATGGGGAAGCACCTCGGCGACCTCGGCGGCGGTGAATCCCGGTCGGGGTACCACCAGCACCCCGGCGCGCCCCACTACCTCCTGCCACCGATGCCAACTGCGGATCCCCATGGCGCTGTCCACGCCAAGGATGAGCGAAAGTCTGTCGGTGGCCGGGAAGCTCTCCAAGGTGTCGATCGTGTAGGTGGGTCCGGTTCGCCTGACCTCACGGTCGTCCACCTCCAGCCCGGGCCGATCCTGCACCCCGAGGCGCACCATCTCCAGACGGTGGACGGCGGGAGTAACGGTGCGGCCGGCCCTCTGCCAGGGGTCGCCGGCCGGAACCATGAGCACCCGGTCGAGCTCTCCATACGCGAGGGCCGCCTCTCCGACGGCGAGATGCCCGAAATGGATCGGGTCGAAGGTCCCGCCCAGTATTCCGATGTGCACGGCGACGAGGATAGGACGCCGGCGGGGTGACCAACCGAAGGGCCCGGCTGATGTCGGTGTCGTGGCATCCCAGGTGATCTTCGGGATCGACGTATCTGTCGTCGATCCTCAGAGACAGGTGGACTGCGGCCCGATCATGTGCCAGGCCCGAGACGCCCACCGCCTGGCCCCGACCCACCCACATCCCCGGGGCGACCGTGATCCCGCCCAGATAGGAGACCGAGACCTTGTACCCCGGAAAGGGCTGGATCGTCACCGTCCGCATCCCGGCGACAGACCCGGCGAACGTGACCGTCCCCGAGATCGGCGCCACGACCTCGGTCCCGATCGGGACGGCGAAGTCCACACCCCAATGCCCGGCGTACCGACCAACCGGGGAATAACCCTGGACCACGGGCCCGTTCACCGGTGTGACCAGGCACACAGCAGAGATCGCAAGAGCGATCATCGAACCTCTCCCATGGCCCCGACCGTACGAGTTTCGAATGTGGATGACCAGGGGTACAGAGCTAGTGGGCCACTAGCGTCATTCTCATGAAAGGAACCACATGAAGACCACCCGGATCGGTCTGATGGGTTTCGGCCGGATCGGCAGAAACGTGTTCCGGCTGCTGCACGGACGGGACGACCTCGACATCGTCGCCATCGCCGACATCGCCCACCCCGAGGCCCTCACCTACCTGCTCAAGTACGACTCCATCTACGGTCGTTTCCCGGCCGAGATCTCATACTCAGACGGGACCCTCCACTACGCCGACAAGGAAGTCACTTTCTCGTCTGCAGTGAAGCCGTCGGAGACCGACTGGTCGGCGACCGACGTAGACGTGGTCCTGGAGACCACGAGCCGTTATCGGACCCGGGAGAGTCTGCAGGGACATCTCGACTCGGGTGCCCGCAAGGTGATCCTCACCTCGAGCCCGGAGCTGCCCGGTGAGATACCGCTGCTACTGCGCGGAATCAACGACAACATCCTCACCGACGACCTGGACATGGTGGCCCTCGGGTCCAATACCTCCAACGCCATCGCGCCGATCCTCAGCGTCCTGGTGGAGGACTTCGGGTTGAAGCGGGCATACATGACCGTGGTGAAGGCGATGTCGAACTCCGGCCGTCTCGCCGACGTTCCGACCGATTCATTCCGGACCTCCCGAGCGGCAGGGGAGAACATCATCCCCACCGACACCAATTCGGCGGAGATCATCACCCAGGCGCTCCCCGACCTGGCCGGCCGTCTCTCCGTCGTGGCGCTCAACGTGCCGGTCGTCGACGGCTCGACGGTGGACATGGTGGCCGAGACCGAGAAGGCGGCCGACCCGGCTGCGATCAACTCCGCGGTCGCGGCGGCCATCGAGTCCAGGTTTGCCGACGTGATGGAGTTCGTCGCCGACCCCATCGTCTCGTCGGACGTCCGCCTCAACTCCCACTCCGGCATCTTCGACAGCCTGGCGACGATGGTCACCGGGGAACACCTGGTGAAGACGATCACCTGGTTCAACAACGGCTGGGGCTACAGCCATCGCGTGGTGGAGGTCGCCGGGCGCGTCGCCTCGGCCCTGAAGGAGGGCGCATCAAGATGACCAACGTCGCCATAAACGGTTTCGGGCGAATCGGACGCACCGTCTTTCGGATCATCGCCGGGCGCCCCGAATCGGGTATCAACGTCGTCGCCATCAACGACCTCTCCGACGACGACATACTCGCGTACCTCCTCGAGTACGACTCGGTCATGGGTCGGTTCGACCAAGAAGTGACGGTCGCGAACAACGTGATGAGAGTCGGATCCCACGAGGTCCGGATGCTCATGGAGCGCGATCCCGAAAAGCTCCCCTGGGGCGAGCTCGATGTCGACGTGGTGGTCGAATCCACAGGTGTGTTCCGCGATCGGGCGTCGCTGGCAAAGCATCTCGAAGCCGGGGCGAAACGTGTGATCCTGACCGTCCCTTCGAAAGACGAGATCGACGAGACCGTTGTCCTCGGCGTCAACGACCAGGACCTAGGCCCGGAGGATCTGATCGTCTCCAATGCCTCCTGTACCACAAACAGCCTCGCCCCCCTGGCCAAGGTGCTCGACGACTCATTCGGGATTGTCAAAGGGGTGATGACCACGGTCCACGCCTACACCAACGACCAGAGGCTCGCCGACGTACCCCATAAGGACCTGCGGCGAAGCCGGGCCGCGACCGAGAACATCATCCCCACGACCACCGGAGCCGCCAAGGCCGTAGGTGAGGTCCTTCCCCAACTGGCGGGCAAGCTCGACGGGATGGCGATGCGGGTACCCGTACCCGACGGCTCCACCGTAGACCTGGTCGTCGAGTTGGAGCGTGACGTCACGGTGGAAGAGGTCAACGCCGCAGTCAGGGCGGCGGCCGAAGGCCCGATGGCCGGAATCATCGAGTACAACGAAGACCCGATCGTGTCCACAGACATCATCGGCAACCCACATTCCTCGATCTTCGATGCCGGCGGCACCCACGTGCTCGGCGGGAATCTGGTGAAGGTGATGTCCTGGTACGACAATGAATGGGGCTATTCCAATCGGGTCGTCGACCTCATCGAGCGGCTCGCCGAGGTGATCCAGGAGGAGAGCGCCTGACCATCCGGCCGGCGTCGGCGTCGGCGTTCGTCGTCGCGGTGCTGGGCGTGATCGTTGCCTGGGGACCTTCCTCGTCGGCTGCCGTCTCGGAGCCGTCCTGCGATTTCAACGGCGACGGCTACTCCGACCTCACCATCCCCACGCCACGCGAGGACCTATCCGGATCGAGGGACGCCGGCGGGGTCGGCGTCCTTTACGGCTCGGCCTCAGGGCCTTCGACCGAGGACGATCTCTTCCTGAGTCAGGCGACGGCTGGCGTCGTCGGCAATCCCGAGACCGGGGACCTGTTCGGCAACGCCGTGACGTGCGGAGACTTCGACGCCGACGGGTACCAGGACATCGCGGTCGGGGTGCCGGGGGAATCGATCGGAAACAAGGCCGAGGCCGGGATCGTCGTGGTCGTTCGAGGAGGCCCGAGCGGGCTCCGGCCCGGGACCAGCGAACAATGGTCGCAGGGAGCCACAGGTGCCCCCGACGGCAACGGGCCCGACAACCGCTTCGGCTGGTCGCTGGCCGCGTGCGACTTCGACGGCGACGGGTACTCCGACCTGGCGGTGGCCGCACCCGGCGCTGACGTAGGTGGCGAAGAGCACGCCGGCTCGGTCCATGTCGTGTACGGCACACCCGGCGGCCTCGACAGCGCGGACGCCTCGATTTTCCACCAGGACACACCGAAGATCCAAGGGGCGGCCGACTCGTTCGACGCTTTCGGGTATGCCCTCGCGTGTGGCGACGTGTTCGGCGACCACAGAGACGACCTGGTCGTGGGAACACCGTTCGACACCTATTCGGGCGTCGACACCGCAGGCACGGTCACCGTCATCAAAGGACGGGGTGCCGGACTTCGCCCCGGACAGTCGGTGCGCCTGGCCCAGGGCATCGGAACGATCGGAGCGAGGCCGGAGACCGGCGACGCCTTCGGGATGACGGTGGCGGTGGCCGACTTCGACGGTGACGGTCAGGACGACATCGCCGTCGGAGCGCCACGCGAGGCGATCGGGCTCATCCACGATGCCGGCTCGGTGTCGGTCATCTACGGCAGCACGGTCGAATCGGCCATACCCGACGGGTGGTACGTCCACCGGGGCCGGACCAAGCTGAAGGGCACTCCCCGGGCCAACGCCCATCTCGGCTGGGCACTCGCCGCCGCCGACTTCAACGGCGACGGGTATGCCGACCTCGCCGCGGGCGCGCCGGGCGCGTCCGTCTCCGGGCAGGTTCAAGCCGGGGACGTGACGGTGCTGATGGGGAGCGATGCGGGCTTGAGGTCGCGGCGAGACAAGCTTCTCTCCCAGGGCTCACCCGGCATCAAGGGCGCTCCGGAGAGCGATGATCATTTCGGATGGGCGATGTCGGGAGCAGACGTCGACGGCGGCAGGCAGGACCTGATCGTGCACGTGCCCGGAGAGGGACTGAAGCAACTGGACGACGGTGGTGCGACGTTCGTTGTGTTCGGCAGGAAGCACCGCTTCGGCAGCGAGTCGTCGCGATCGATCCACCAGGACCGGCCCGGGGTTGCCCAGGTTGCAGAGACGGGTGATCGGGCCGGTGAGGCGCCGGCGCCCTGCGACCCCCTGTGGCCGGGATGCGGCCACCCGGTCTGCCCGATGAGCCCGGGCAACCCCTCGGGCTCGATCCCACTGGTTGGTGGGACGTCGGGTATCTCCGGACCCGGCCCGGTACGCACGTTCTCGATCCAGGTCGAGTCCGGTCTCGAGATCGAACCTCGGTGCTTCGCCGAAGCGGTTGGCGAGATCCTCTTCGACACCCGAAGCTGGGGCGCGCGCGGTGAGGTGGCATTCAGAAGGGTGGACACTGCGGGTTCAGACATCCAGGTGATCCTGGCCTCGCCGGCCAAGACCGACCAGCTGTGCTATCCGCTGAACACCGGCGGAGTGCTCTCCTGCCGTGTCGGAAGCAGAGTCGTCCTCAACGCCCTCCGGTGGGAGGTGGGGGTGGCACCGTTCGGCGCCGACCTCCGCGGCTATCAGGGATATCTCGTCAACCACGAAGTCGGCCATGCCCTGGGCCAGGGCCATAGATCGTGCCCTGCCGCCGGAGCTCCCGCCCCGGTGATGATGCAGCAGTCCAAAGGGGTCGGCAGCTGTCTCCCCAATCCGTGGCCGCTGGGCTATGAGTTGGCCAGCCTGAATCCGGGCACCACACCACCGAGCCGCGCCGAGGTTGGCCTCGTCGAGTGACACTCAGCCGTGGATGGCGCGCCAGAGAGACTCGGCGGTGGCCGGCACCTGAACCTCACTCCCCACTGCGTCGCAGATGGCGTTGAGGACCGCCGGTGTCGACCCGATGGCGCCCGCCTCCCCGATTCCTTTCGCCCCGAGCGGGTTGGTGGGCGTCGTGGTCACCGTGCCGTCGAGCGTGAACATCGGCAGGGTGGCGGCGGTTGGGATCAGGTAGTCCATGAACGACGAAGTGACCAGGTTGCCGTCGCCGTCATAGACGACCGCTTCCCACAGGGCCTGGCCGATCCCCTGGGCCAGGCCGCCATGACGCTGACCTTCGGCGAGCATCGGGTTGATGATGTTGCCGGCGTCGTCGACCGCCCACATGGCGCTGAGGTTCGGCGAGCCGGTGTCGCGATCGACCTCGACAACGGCCAGATGCATCCCGTAGGGGAAGTTGAGACCGCCCGACTTGATGTGGATGTCCTCATCAAGACCCGGCGTGTCATCCTCTGGCACGTTGCCCGCCATCGCAGCGGAGACGATCTCATCCCACGACACCGACACGTCCGTCCCGCGGACCGAGGCCTTGCCGTCGGCCAGGACGACATCGTCGGCCGCCGCCTCCATCAGATGCGCCGCCACCCGCCGGGCCTTGGCCGCGACTCGCTCGGCGGCGGCGTGGCTGGCGCTCCCGCCCTGGGCGATTGATCGGGAGCCCGACGTACCCCACCCGTATGGCGACGACATCGTGTCTCCCTGCTCGAGGCGGACCTTCTCCAGCGGCAGGCCGAGTGAAGCGGCGACGATCTGGACGAATGAGGTGCGATGACCCTGACCCTGGTCCAGGGTCTCGACGAACAAAGTCACCGAACCATCCGGGTGGACCTGGACCCTGGCCGCGCCCCAGTCCTCGAAACCGCACACTTCCACGTAGGCGGCGAGCCCGATGCCCACCAGCCGGCCCTGGTCCCTGGCTTCGGCCTGCTCCTGGCGCAGACGGTGATACTCGGAGACCTCGAGCAGCCGATCGAGGGTCATCTCGTAGCGCCCGGTGTCGAAGGTGTATCCACCCCCCGATTTGTACGGGAACTGATCGGGCTGGACGAAGTTGACTCGTCTCACCTCCGCCGGGTCGAGGCCGAGCTCCCCGGAGACGACGTCGACTACTCTCTCGATCGTGAGGGTCGCCTCGGGCCTCCCGGCACCCCGGTAGATGCCGCGTGGGGCACGGTTGGTCCACACTCCTCTCATCCTCCATCCGTAGGTGGGGATGTCGTAGTTGCCGGTCTGCATCCTCGGCGTGATCTCCATGAAAGAGAGATAACGGTGGCGACACCCGAGGTCGATCAGGCTGTCCACCCACAGACCCTTGATCCGGCCATCCTGGCCCACGACGGTCTCCCAGCGGTGGCGTTGCGCCCTACCGTGGCCGATGGTCAGCAGATGTTCCCGCCTGGTCTCGGTCCATTTCACCGGACGCCGTGTCTCACGGGCCGCGATAACGGTCAGGTATTCCTCCTCGGCGAGATCGAATTTGCAGCCGAAGCCGCCCCCGACATACGGGGTGATCACCCGAACCGAGGTTTGGGGCAGCCCGAAGTCCGCCGCAATCTGCTCATGCATGAGGTGAGGCGCCTGGGACGACAGGTGGACCGTGAGCCCGTCGTCCTTCCATTGCGCCTGGATCGCTCTTGGCTCCATAGGGGCCGGCACCACCCGGGGATGGTCGACCACGCCCGACAGACGGATCCCCTCGAGCCTGTCGAACTCGTCGCGGTCTCCCCGCGACCGGTCGTACGCGACGTTGGAATCCTGGCCCTGGCCTTCATGGATGGCGGGAGCATCCAATGCCTCGTCGACATCGCCGACGACGTCGAGCGGCTCATAGTCGACAAAAACGAGATCTGCCCCATCTCGAGCCGCCGCGGCAGAATCGGCCACCACGGCCGCAACCGGATCTCCGGGCATCAGGACCCGACCCTGAACCAAGGGCCATCGCCGGGGCACGTTCCGGTCGGGGTCCGGCGTGGGAGGCATGACCACGTCGGAGACGTCCTCGGGGAGGATGACCAGACGCACTCCGTCGACTTCGTAGGCCGCGGAGGCGTCGATCGAGACCACGTCGGCATGAGGGAAAGGGCTTCGAACCACCGCGAGGTGAAGGACGCCTGAGGGGGCGAGATCATCGACATAGGTCGCGGTCCCAGTGATCAACGCCGGATCCTCCCGGCGCTGTACGGGCGCGCCGATGAAGGAAGGAAGTAATGGCTCTGAAGTCACGGCGGCAGGTTAACGCCCCGCCACCTTCATCTCACTCCAGTAGGGAAAGGACTGTCGCCCTGAAGTCGTTGGGCTGGAAGGGCTTGGTGACGAAGGCATCGGCGCCGCCTTCGTTGGCCCGGCGTCTCGACTCCTCCTCGGCGTGAGCAGTGAGCACGACGACGGGAATGGTGGCCGTGGTCTCATCCCGACGGATCCGATCGAGAACCTCCCAGCCGTCCATGCCAGGCAGCCCGATGTCGAGCACGACCAGATCGGGAGACTCGGTGCTCACGGCCGTGAGACCGTTTCGGCCGTCGTCGCGGGTCACGATTTCGAGATCGGCGGCCCGGAGACACACCTCGATCAGCCGGCGAATGACGGCTGAATCCTCCACGACGAGTATCCGAGAACCCATTTGAATACCTCTATCTGACGGCCCACAAGAGTGGCTTCCGCTCTCCTATCGGCATACGGGATGATCAGGTTGAGGGTTTCAGTGTCCGTCCTGAGGGCAAGGTCAGCTGTTCGACGAAGTTCTCCAACTGGCGCAACGTGCGCACTTCGTGCACCGACGTGCAGAAGGGCTCGTACTCCCCCATGGCCGAGTCACCGGTGTCCCAATACGCGGTGGGCTCCGGGTTGAGCCACACCACGGCGCGGGCGGATCGTGCGATCTCCCCCAGGATCCCTGCCCGTGATGGCCGGTAGTTATTACGGGCGTCGCCGGTGATGATCACCGTGGTTCTCGAGGTCAGCTGCCTCTCGAAACGATTGCGAAAGGTCTCCAACGAGTTGCCGTAGTCGGAGTGCCCGTCCATCCAGACCACTTCCGCCTCCGTCGTCACCCTCTGCAGCGCCGAGGCGAAGTCGACGCCGGGCCCGAAGAAGTCCGTTACCTCGTCGACGGTGTCGACGAACGCGAA
>Ga0302046_10006466_pt1 | contig 10225 bp, 8 predicted proteins | sample RVTome_11_FD_200261 | JGI IMG/M metagenome (GOLD analysis project Ga0302046, IMG submission 200261) | Soil microbial communities from uranium-contaminated site in the Upper Colorado River Basin, Wyoming, United States - RVT147D111 (version 2) ... | reverse complement strand
CCATCGTCGGAAGCGCCCCCGGGACGAAGGCGACGCACGCGACGACGTAGCCGAGGACGTACACCGCCGGTCCCCAGGGCCCGAGCGCCGCGACCCACGCGCTGAAGCGCGGCACCGCCGGACCGGCGACCTGGCCGGCGAGGACGACGAGCGCGACCCCGGCGACGATCAGCGCCAGCCGTCCGACCACGAGCCGGCGCCCCGCGGCCGCTTCCGTCCCGGACCCCTCCACGGCCGCCATCATACGCGATCGCGCGCCCGGCCGCTCGCCGGTTGCTTGACAATGGCGAAGGCCGGACGTTACGCGCTCGTGTCATGAGCACTCCCACGGGCATGATCCACGCGGCGACGTTCACCGAGGGCTTCCGGCGGGCGGCCGAGGCCTACCCCGACCTGGTCGCGGTGCGCACCCTGGACGATGCGACCTCCCTCACGTACGCCGCGCTCCGCGCCCGCGCCGAGCGCCTGGCGCGCGGCCTGGCCGGGCTCGGCCTCCGCCGCGGCGACACGCTGGCGCTGATGCTCGCCAATCGGCCCGAGTTCAACGTCGCCGACCTCGCGGCCGTCATGCTCGGCGCCGTGCCGTTCTCGGTCTACCAGACGCTGCCGCCCGAGCAGATCGCCTACGTCGTCGGCGACTCGGGGGCCGGGATCGCGATCGTCGAGCAGGCGTACCTGCCGCAGTTCCTGCAGGCGCGGGCCGACGTCCCGGGGCTCCGCCACGTCGTCGTGATCGACGGCGACGCCCCCTCCGGCACGCTCACCCTCGCCGCCGTCGAGGGCGCGAACCAGGACTTCGACCTCGAGAGCGCGATCCGCGCCGTCGTGCCCGACGATCTCTTGACGCTCATCTACACCTCCGGCACCACCGGGCCGCCGAAGGGCGTGCAGCTCTCGCACCGGAACCTCATGAGCGTCGTCGACAGCCTGAACCAGACCACGCAGCTCCCCGTGAACGGCCGCGTGATCTCGTGGCTGCCGACCGCCCACATCGCCGAGCGCGCCTTCGGCTACTACCTGCCGGTGCTCATGGGCGCCGCCATCACCACCTGCGCCAACCCGCGCGAGATCATCGCGGTGCTGCCGCAGGTCCGGCCGCACTTCTTCTTCGCGGTGCCCCGGATCTGGGAGAAGCTGAAGGCCGGCATCGAGGCCAAGCTGGCCGGCCTGCCGGAGGAGCAGGCGGCGGGCGTCCAGCAGGCGATCGCCGACGCCGTCCGCAAGGTCCAGCTCGAGCAGGCCTCCGAGCCCGTGCCCGCCGATCTCGCCGCCCGCGTCGCCGAGGCCGAGGTGGCGATGTTCAAGCCGCTCCGCGGCCTCCTGGGGCTCGACGAGGCGACCGTCGCCGGTACCGGCGCGGCGCCGACGCCGCGCGACGTCCTCGAGTTCTTCCACGCCCTCGGCGTGCCGCTCGGCGAGGGCTGGGGCATGTCGGAGACCTGCGGCGTCGGCACGGTGAACCCCCCCGGCCAGGTCCGCCTGGGCACGGTCGGGAAGGCGGTCCCGGGGATCGAGCTCAAGCTCGCGCCCGACGGCGAGGTGCTGATCCGCGGGCAGAACATCATGGTCGGCTACCGCAACCAGCCCGACAGGACCGCCGAGACCATCGACGGCGAGGGCTGGCTCGCGACCGGCGACATCGGCGCGATCGACGCCGACGGCTACCTCCGCATCGTCGACCGCAAGAAGGAGCTCATCATCAACGCCGCCGGCAAGAACATGTCGCCGGCGAACATCGAGAGCACGCTGAAGGGCGGGAGCCCGCTGATCGGCCAGGTGTGCGTGATCGGCGACCGCCGGCCGTACAACAGCGCGCTGATCGTCCTCGACCCCGAGTACGCCGCCGCATGGGCGGCGTCGCACGGCCTCGGCGACGTCGCCCCCGACGACCTGGCGCGCCACGCGACGCTGGTCGCCGCCGTGCAGGCGGGCGTCGACGCCGCCAACGCCAAGCTGTCGCGCGTCGAGCAGGTGAAGCGCTTTACCATCCTCCCCGGCGACTGGCCCCCCGGCGGCGACGAGCTCACCCCGACGATGAAGCTCAAGCGCAAGCCGATCGCGCAGAAGTACGAGGCCGCGATCGACGCCATGTACGCGAGCTGAAGCCCCGGAGCGATCGTGAAATACGACGCAGTGATCGTCGGAGCGGGAGTCTCCGGGTCCTACATTGCCGACGAGCTGGTGCGCGCGGGCATGCGCTGCGTGATGCTCGAGGCCGGGAAGCTCTTCCGGCGCGACACCTACCCGCGCAAGGAGATCGACGCCAACGCGCAGCTCTACTGGGGCGGCGGCATCGAGCTCACCCGGGACGCCGCGATCGGCCTCCTGCGCCCCAAGGTCGTCGGCGGCGGGTCGATCATGAACCAGGCCCTGCTCGACCGCTTCGACGACCTCGCCTTCGACGCCTGGCGCGAGGAGTCGGGCGTGCCGTTCCTCACCCGGCGCGACCTCGACCCCTGGTACGACCGGGTCGCCGAGCGCATCAGCATCCGGACGGTTCCCGAGGTCTACCGGAACGGCAACGCCGAGGTCTTCCGGCGCGGCTTCGAGTACAACGGCTACCGCTGCGCGCCGCTCGAGCGCGCCCAGCGCGACTGCCGCTTCCAGGACGGTAACTGCTGCATCGAGTGCCTGATGGGCTGCCGGATCGACAGCAAGCAGAGCACGCCGGTGACGGTGCTGAAGCGCGCCCTCGAGGGCGGGCTCGAGCTGGTGCCCGAGTTCGAGGCGACGCGCGTCCTGGTCGAGCGCGACCAGGCCACCGTGCAGGGGACGGACGCGAGCGGCGCGCGCGCCTCGTACAGCGGGCGCATCCTGGTCCTGGCGGCGGGCGCGATCGGGAACACGCGGCTGCTGCTCGCCTCGCCGGTGGCGGCGCGCCTGCCCGCGCTCGGCGAGCGCTTCTACACCCACCCGCAGTACATGACCCTCGGCGTCTACGACGAGCCCATCGACGCGCACCGCGGCCCGCTCCAGTCCTACAAGTCGGACGACCCCACCTTCCGCCGCGGCGGCTTCAAGCTCGAGAACGTCTTCGCGCCGCCGGTGGCGATCGCCATGCTGGTGCCGGGCCTCGGCGCCGCGCACCAGCGCCGCATGCGCGACGTCACGCACCTCGCCTGCATCGAGGTCGCCGTCCGCGACACCAACCCCGGCCGCATCCGCCTCGGCCGCCAGGGGACGGCGATCGTCGACAAGACCCTGAACGACGAGGACCGGCGCCGGCGCGCGCGCGGCTTGCAGGCCATCCGCAACATCTTCCACGCCACCGGGGCGCGCGAGATCATCGAGGGCAACATCGCGATCGGCCTGCACCTGATGGGCGGCTGCAACGTGGGCACCGACCCGGCGCGCTCCGTGACGTCGCCGGCCTTTCACCTCCACGGCCTCCCGAACGTCTACGCCGGCGACTCGAGCATCTTTCCGAACGCCCCCGGCATCAACCCGTCGTACACCATCATGGCGCTCTCGCTGATGGCGGCCGACCGCATCGTCCGCGACGTGCGGGCGTGAGCGCGCGCCTGCTCACGCCCGGCCAGATGGCCGGCCTCGCCAAGGTGGGCGACGTCCTGATCCCGGGCGACGGCGACTTCCCGTCGTTCTCGGCCTCGGCCTGCGCCCGCGAGGCCGACCGCATGCTCGCCCACATGAACCAGGCCGACCGCGACGGCGTGCGCCTCCTCCTCGGCGTCTTCCGCTTCCTCCCGCGCGTCGTCCTGCGGGCGATCATGGCGGCGACCGACGCGCACGCGCGGGTCCCCGAGCCGCTGGCGCGCCTGCTCCGGATGGTGAGCCTCGGCGTCAAGGGCGTCGTCATGACGCTCTACTACTCGGACGTCGGCGCCGGGCCGTCCGTCCACGCGCTGATCGGCTGGGACGCGCGCATCGTCGAGCGGCCCGGGGAGGGCGGCGCCGGCGCCGGCGCCGAGCCGGTGGTGGAGATCCGGCCCGGCCCCGAGGTGTCGCGCGGGACGTCGCCCGCCGCGCGGGCGGTCGAGCGCGCGCGGACGGGGGCGCGCTCGCTCCGCCGGCTCACGCTCGCCGAGCGCGCGGCCTACGTGGCGCGTCTCCGCGACGTGGTGCTCCGCCGCCGCGAGGCGATCATCGACCACGTCCAGACCGACACCGGGAAGTCGCGCTCGGACGCGCTCATCTCCGAGATCTTCGGCGCCCTCGACGCGCTCGCCTGGCTCGAGCGCCACGGCGTCAAGGCGCTCGGCGACGCCAAGGCCCACACCCCGATCGCGCTCCTCGGGAAGAAGTCGCGCATCTGGTACGAGCCGCTCGGCACCATCTTGGTGATCGCGCCCTGGAACTACCCCTTCTACCAGGCGGTGGTGCCGCTCGCGTGCGCCTTCCTCGCCGGCAACACGGTGGTGCACAAGCCCTCGGAGTGGACGCCGCTCGAGGGGCTGATCGAAAGCCTCCTTGCCGAGGCCGAGCTCGCGCCCAACTGGGTGCAGGTCGTCTACGGCGACGGCAAGGTCGGCGCCGCGCTGATCGACCAGCGTCCCGACAAGATCTTCTTCACCGGCAGCACCCGCACCGGCCGGAAGATCCTCGCCCAGGCCGCGGGCCACCTGATCCCGGTCGAGCTCGAGCTCGGCGGCAAGGACCCGATGATCGTCTTCGACGACGTCGACGTCCGCCGCGCCGCCGCCGGCGCGGCCTGGGGCGCCCTCACCACCGCCGGCCAGTCCTGCACCTCGGTCGAGCGCCTCTACGTGCAGGCGTCGATCTACGAGCCCTTCAAGCAGGCGCTCGTCCGCGAGGTCGAGCGCCTGAAGCAGGAGATCGACACCGACGGCGACGCCGACCTCGGCGCCATGACCACCGACTTCCAGGTGCGGATCGTCGCCGAGCACGTCGCCGACGCCAAGGCGAAGGGCGCGACGTTCCTCACCGGCGGCGACTGGAACGGGATCTCGAAGCTGGTGCCGCCGATGGTCGTCGACGGCGTCACCGACGACATGCTGCTCGCCTACGAGGAGACCTTCGGGCCGGTGATCCCGCTGATGCGGTTCGAGACCGAGGACGAGGCCGTCCGCCGCGCCAACGACTCCGAGTACGGCCTGACGGCGAGCGTCTGGAGTCGCGACCTGAAGCGCGCCGAGCGCGTGGCGCGGGCGCTCGCCTGCGGCGGGGTGTCGATCAACAACGTCATGGCGACCGAGGCCAACCCGGCGCTGCCCTTCGGTGGCGTCAAGCAGAGCGGCTTCGGGCGCTACAAGGGCGCGCACGGGCTGCACGCCTTCTGCAACGTCAAGTCGGTCCTGATCGACAAGGACTCGGCCAAGATCGAGGCCAACTGGTACCCCTACACGCGCGAGAAGTACCGCCTGTTCTCCGACTTGACCGTCAACCTGTTCTCGCGCGGGGTGGGCGCCTTCGTGCGCTTCGCGCGCGCCGGCATGCGGCTCGAGCGCTACTCGAGCCGGGCGAGCCGCGATGGCCGCGGCTGAGCGCTGGAGCTGGGAGCGTCTGCGGGAGCTGGTGCGCGGCGAGCCGCTGCCGTGCATGATCGTCGACCTCGACGCCTACGACGCCAACGTCCGGCGCCTGGCCGGGATCGCCGCGGCGCACGGCAAGTACCTCCGGCCGGCGTCGAAGTCGGTGCGCGTGCCGGCGCTCCTGCGCCGCGCGTTCGAGGTCGGCGGGCGGACCTTCCGCGGCGTGCTCTGCTACGCCGTCGGGGAGGCGGCGCTGCTCGAGTCCGAGGGCTTCGACAATCTCGTGATCGCCTACCCGACGGTGCAGCCGAGCGACCTCGAGCTCGCCTGGGAGATGACCCAGCGCGGTACCAACGTCACGCTCATGCTCGACGCCCCCGCGCACGTGGCGCGGCTCGCGGACTTCTGGCGCGAGCACCCGGCGGACGCCGGCGCGCGGCCGCTCCGGGTGTGCATCGACCTCGATCTGTCCTACCGGCCGGTCGGCCAGCACCTCGGCGTGCAGCGCTCGCCGGTCCGCACCCGCGCGGACTTCGAGACGGTGCTCGACGCCGTGCTCGCGCGCGCCGAGGTGCGGCTCGCCGGCGTCATGGGCTACGAGGCGCAGATCGCCGGCCTCGGCGACGAGAACCCGTTCGCGCCGCTCATGAACCCCGCCAAGAAGCTCATGAAGGGTCTCTCGGTGCGCGACGTCGCCGCCAAGCGGCGCGCCGTCGCCGAGCTGCTCGAGCGCCGTCGCGTCACGCTCGAGCTCTTCAACGGCGGCGGCACGGGCTCGATCCGGACGACCAGCGAGGAGCCGTGGGTGACCGAGGTGACGGCGGGCTCGGGCTTCCTCCAGTCGCACCTCTTCGACTACTACGCCGCCAACGAGAACGAGCCGGCGTTCTGCTTCGCCCTTCAGGTCACGCGCTCCTCGCAGCCGGACCACGTCACCTGCCAGAGCGGCGGCTTCATCGCGAGCGGGCCGACCGACGCCGACAAGGCGCCGGTGCCGTTCCTGCCGCCCGGCCTGAAGCCGACCAAGGGCGAGGGCTGCGGCGAGGTGCAGACGCCCCTGGTCGTGCCGCCGGCCCTCCAGGGCACGCTCGCCCCCGGCGACCCGGTCTTCTTCCGTCCCGCCAAGGCCGGCGAGATCGCCGAGCGCTTCAACGAGTACCTGCTGGTCCAGGGCGATCGCGTGGTCGGCCGTGCGAAGACGTATCGCGGCCTAGGCCATTGTTTCTACTAGGGATGGGGGCGCTCCGCCCGGGCGCTTGCGGGCGCGAGCGGGCGGCTTTTGTGAGGTAGGCGGGCGCCGCCGCCGCCGCTTAGAATCCCGTTCGTGAGCGGGGGTCGGGTCAGCGACAGGGCCGGCGGATGGCAGCGTCACGCGCTGGTGGCGGTGCTCGTGCTGGTGGCGCTCTCGCCGGCGCTCGCCGGCGACCGCTTCTCGGTCGAGGTCTCGCTGGCGCGGAACGACCTCCTCAGCGAGCGCCTCGACTTGCAACGCCAGCTCAAGGACCTCGACGAGGAGATCCGCCAGGCCGAGAAGCCGGTGACCGTGAGCGGCACCGTCTACCGTGCCCAAGCCGTGCACGGCATCCGCGCCAGCCACGTCGAGCGCCTGCGGCAGCAGCGCCAGCGGCTCCTCGGCCGCGTCGACGTCGTCGACAACCGCTTCGCGCGCTTGACCGACCGGGTCGTCGCCCACTACGGCAAGCGCCCGATCTGGTGGAACGACCTGAAGTAACCTAGGGGTCGGAGCGGCCGCCGAAGCGGGTCTCGCTGTTGCGCGTGACGCCGCCGCTGCTGAACGACGCCTCCCAGCAGTGGCCGTTGGCGGCCTGGAGCTGTACCAGCGTCGGCAGCCCGAACGGCATGTCGGCCGGCGGCAGGTTGACGCCCCGGCCCTTCACGATCACGCGCGTGCGGCCCTCGTCGCCGCGATAGAGCCGGACCTTGGTGATGCCGTCGTTGCGCCCCTGGCCGTCGCGATAGCGGAAGCCGCGGTCGCCGATCGCGTTCCAGCACTTGCGCGCGCCGCACTGGCCGCCCGGCGGGATGGCGGCCTCGTACACCACCGTGTCGTCGGCGCCGTAGATGCAGAAGTCGTACTCGTCGGTGGTGGTCGGCGAGCCGTAGTACGCGGTCTGGGTAGCCTCGCCGCGGAACAGCTTCCAGACCAGCGTCTGCTTGTCGGGGCGGACGCCGCTCCGCAGGATCAGCCGCGACTTGCCGGGAACGGTGCTGTGGCGGCAGCCGTCGAGCGGCGCGGGCGCGCACGCGGCGCCGGCGAGGACGGGCACGACCAGAAGCGCCGCCGCGGCGACGGTCGCCAGCACGAGTCGCGCGCGGTCGGTGGTCGGTCGGGAACGGTGGGCGTCCATGGGGTGATCCTCCTGTCGGGAGCGTGCTCCAGCGCTGGTTGACACGGTGCAGGACCCATCCGGCTCCGGAAGTCTTCGTGGCACGGCCGGTGCGTCCACCGCGGAATGGGAGGGATATAGCGAAAGGGCCCCGGGAGGAGCAAGAGGGCGGTCGACATCGCCCCGGGGCCGGGATGCCGGGAGCCTGGCTGGCCGTCCGCGGTCTCCTCGGCCCCCGGCCTCCTACGAGTAGCCGTGCGGCCGGCGCGGACGATGCCCGCCGACTCAGGCCCGTGGTAGGGTCGCCGCATGAGCGCCGCGCGCCGACCCGCGAGATACGACGATCTCCTGAAGGTCCCCGACACCAAGGTCGCCGAGATCATCGACGGTGAGCTGATCGTCTCCCCGCGCCCGGCTTTCCCGCATGCGCGCGCGTCGTCGATGATCGGCGCCGACCTCATCGCGGCCTTCGACGGCCCGCCGGGCCCTTCGAGCGCCCCGGGGGGCTGGTGGTTCCTCTCCGAGCCCGAGCTGCACTTCGGCGACGACGTGATCGTGCCCGACCAGGCCGGCTGGCGGCGCGCACGCGTGCCGCACCTCCCGAACGTCGCCGCGTACACCGAGCCGCCCGACTGGGCCTGCGAGGTGGTCTCGCCCACGACCGGCCGGATCGACCGCGGCCGGAAGATGCGCATCTACGCCCGCGAGGGCGTCGGCCATTTCTGGATCGTCGATCCCCTCCTGCGCACGATCGAGGTCTATCGCTTGGAGGAGGGCCGCTGGGTCGTCGCGGGCGTCCACGCCGGCGAGGAGCCGACGCGCATCGAGCCCTTCGAAGAGATCGAGCTCGACGTCGGCCGCTGGTGGCTCGAGGGCTCGTAGGTGGGACCCTTCGAGGGTGTCGGGGATCGCGCAGCAGGAGCGCGAGCTTCTCGCCAAAGCGCTTCTGAACGTCCGCGGGAGCTTTCAGGAAGCTCGCAACGAAAGGATCAGTGAGAACGACGCGCACGTGCCCGTTGCTTGAGGGCACGCATCGCGGCGCCTGCTGTCTTGAAGGGACCGAGGACCCGCCCCTCCTTCACCGCCCGTTCCGCTGCCTCAAACCGCTTCTCGAGATCGACCTTGTCCACTACCACCTTCGGGCGCAGGAAGATGCCGCCTTTCTGAGGTGTCGCTTCGACGAAGTCACCAACCTTGAGACCGACGGCCTTGCGGGTCGCCTCGGGGATGGTGATTTGGAACTTGGGCTTTACTCGGGTGAGTGCCATAGTCGGATTGTGCAACTGTCCTACTGCGAGCGTCAAGCCAATCCGAGGTGTCAGTACGACGTTCTCGCCGGCAGCCGCTTCGTCGCCAGTGGCGAGGGGAGTACGTGGGAAGTGCATTGGTGGCGTCAGTGGTGGAAACGAGCGGTCAAGCGCGCGACGAGGAAGTGGGCAGGGACGGAATTGAACCGCCGACACGGAGATTTTCAGTCTCCTGCTCTACCGACTGAGCTACCTGCCCGCGCGACCTGGTCGACCGTGGAGAGGCGCGGAGCCTAACATCGGCCCCCTACCTTTTCAATTCGGCGACCTTGCGCTCGACGAACTCGATGACCTTGGCCTCGAGGCAGACGCCGTCGAGGCGGTCGATCTCCTGGACGCCGGTCGGGCTGGTGACGTTGACCTCGGTCAGGTAGTCGCCGATCACGTCGAGGCCGACGAAGTGCAGGCCGTCGGCGCGCAGGCGCGGGCCGACGCGCTCGCAGATGCGGTGCTCGCGCTCGCCGAGGACGACCTTCCGCACCGTGCCGCCGACGTGGATGTTGCTGCGGTGCTCGTCGTCGCGCGGCACGCGGGCGACGGCGCCGAGCGGCTCGCCGTCGAGGAGGATGATGCGCTCGTCGCCGAGGTCGCGCACGGCCTTGATGTAGGCCTGCGCCATCACGAGCTTCCGGCCGTTGTCGGTGACGGTCTCGAGGATGGCGTTCAGGTTGCGGTCGCCGGTGTGGACGTGGAAGATCCCGAGCCCGCCGAAGCCGTGCGGCGGCTTCAGGATCATCTCGCCGCCGAGGCTCAGCATGAACTCCTTGAGCGCCCCCATGTGGCGCGTGACCAGCGTCCGCGGGATGCAGTCGGGGAAGTTGAGCGCGTAGAGCTTCTCGTTGGCGTCCCTGAGGCCCTGCGGCCGGTTCATGACGAAGACGCCGCGCGCCTCGACCAGCGACAGCAGGTGCGTGGCGTAGAGGTAGTCGTCGTCGAAGGGCGGGTCGGTGCGCATCAGGACGGCGTCGAGATCGGCCAGGGAGACGAGCTCGGTCTCGTGGTAGGCGTAGTGTGACGCGTCGGCGTCGGTCGGACGCCGGAGCGCGACCCCGCGCGCGACCGCGCGCACGTCGGCGCCGTCGGTGAAGAGGTCGCGGTGCTCGATCGCGAGCACGGTGTG
>Ga0302046_10006465_pt1 | contig 10226 bp, 3 predicted proteins | sample RVTome_11_FD_200261 | JGI IMG/M metagenome (GOLD analysis project Ga0302046, IMG submission 200261) | Soil microbial communities from uranium-contaminated site in the Upper Colorado River Basin, Wyoming, United States - RVT147D111 (version 2) ... | reverse complement strand
GAGAGTATAAGCCCCAAAACCGGACCGGTCGGCGAAGATGTAGTAATTGCCCCTTCCCTTGGCGTAGCTCCAGACCTCGTACCGTGGCGCACGGCCCTCCTGCTGCCGCCGGAGCACGTCATCTGGCGCTCCGTACCGGGCATAGATTCGCCCTCGGTCGGAGCGCCAGCCCGAGAGTGGGTTCCGGCCACTTTCCGCGAAGGCTCGATTAGCGTAGGCCACCGCGGCGTAGAAGGATTCCCGGCGCTCGTTCTTGACCGTGCCGGCCGTGGGGTCACGCTGTTTCCAGAAGTTGACGAGAAAGCGGCGCTTTCCGGTCAGGCTGAGCTCGTCCGACCACCCGACCAACTCCCGCGACTCCGCGATATGGTCCAGCGGCCCTCGGGCCTGCTCCAGCTCCGGCTCTGACATTGCCCCAAAGTAGCCCTCATCGCTGACCCGCTCGGCCTCGCGTCGGGCCGAGTCCCGGACCAGGGTTTCCGTGAGGCCGGCCATGCTGAACTCGGCCGACCGCTGGATGGTGCGGCCGCCAAGCCGAAGGTCGGCGACAATGCCGTAGTCTCCCGCAGGCAGGCCGGTGAGATCCAGCTGACCCTTCAGCATGCTTCCTCCCACGGTCACCTTCACCGGAAGTGCCGGGGTCTTCATGGTCGTGCCGCCGGCCGAGTCACGGATCGTCACGCTCAACGTTCCCTCACCCTCGTCCTTGGTATAGGCCTCCAGCAGGTAGAACACCTTGGCCCGGAGCGGCGTCAGAAGAACGCGAGCGGTTGCCGTCACCAGATTGTTCCCGGTCCGGAACTCGCCCGGGCGAGGAACCGTGTCATCGGTGGTGGCGAGCCGCATCTCAGGAGCGATCAGCAGGTCCGACGCCACACTGGAGTCGGAGAGCGCCTGAAAGTCCGCGGCCGCGTTCATTTTACGGCCTGAAACAGAGTCCTGAACCGTCACCTCGAACCGGTACTTCCCCGGGGCCACCGCAAAATCCACGATCTCGACGGTATAGGCGTCCGAGTCGATTCCGGCCTTATGAGCCCGGCTCTGCCAGGACTGCTGGTACAGGGCCAGGCCGGTCGAATCGGCAACCCGTACGGAACAGGTATAACTCGATGCGCCACCGGGCGCCGACCGCAGGAGCGAGAACGGAATCTGCACCATTCCCTTGACCCGAGTCCGGTCCTGATCCGCACGATAGAAGCGCACGGCGCGCAACACGACTCCAGGCTCGCGCTGGAAGGCGGGCAAGCTGAGAGGGAACAGCCCCACCAGCGCCAGCAGCACACAGATATACAGATTGAGCATGAATCCCTTTTTTTGCCCCTCGCCGCAACGCTACCAGCCGACGCTTACGCTGAAGAAGTTGGTGCCCCCAAGTACACCCAGATACTTCCAGGCGTAGTCGAGGCCGAGATTGAAGTTACCGCTGCCGTAGTTGAGCCCCCCGCCGAAGGCGAGGCCTTGGAGATTCTCCTCGTCCCCCAGCGCGGTCGTGCTCGGATCTATCGGATCGAGGTTATTCCCCGCCGAATAGCTGTAACTTCCCCGGAGCGCGAACCCGAAGTTCGAGTTGCCCAGGTTTTGGCTCATCCACTCTCCGCCCGCGGAAAAGCCGGCGCCGTTGTTGTTGGGCTGGTTGAAATCGGAGAGCACGGTGAGGCGGTTGTTGTCGCCGGTGATCAGATCGTAAGCCAGCCCAACCCGGAAGGTCGTGGGCAGGTTGAACCCGCTGGTCCGGAATTGGGAAGGCTGCGGGTTCTCTGGTACGGTCGGCTCTCCGGGTATGGGATCCCGTGGAGTGTCAGCATTCAGAGCTTCGCCGCTATAGGACAGATTGGTTCCCAGATTGGCCACGACGAACGAGAACCGGATGGGATGGCCGCTGAGTAAAGCGTGGAAGTTGGTACCGAAATCCACGGCAAAGGCCTGACCGGAAGCTTCCCCCAGCTGGTCGAAGACCCCTTTGGCGGTGATACCGGCCGAGAACCGGTCCGAAAAGTTCTGCGCGAAGGTGATTCCGGCGAACGTCTGGCTGACGGAGTACAGCGCCCCGGTACCTTCAGGCTGCTCGACCGTGTACTCCGGCTGGTCACTGAAACCGAAGGTACCGACCTGAAGCCCTACGGTTCTGGACCCGCCGGAGAAGGGAAACGCGATGCCGCCCCAGCTATAGCGCGTGTCGGCGACATAGTCGTAGGTACCGACCATCGCGCCGGCGCGTGGCATCAGGGCCGCGCCCGCAGGATTGTAGTAGAGCGAACTCACGTCGGTGGCGATGGCGGCGAAAGCACCGCCGAGGGCCGTTCCGCGAGCACCCGCCCCGAAGAGCAGGAATTCCGCCGCGGTGGTTCCATAGGCCGTGTTGTCCTCCTCCTGAGCCGCCGCAGCGACTGGAGCTCCGCTCAGGAGGGCTGCCATCAGGGCCAGGTTTCGTGCTGTGATGTGACTCATAAGCTTCCCGTCTCCTGGAGATGCGGGGGGTGGCATGGCCACCCCCTCCCGTTGGCTGCTACTGAGCGAAATTGACGACTGTGAACCGGCCGACCCGCCGGGCACCACCCGCCTCGAGATGGTAGAAGTAAACGCCACTCGCCACCACCTGATTGTTCCGGTTGCGCACGTTCCAATCCACCGATCCCCCGAACTGGGCTGAGTGGTTCTCCAACAGACTGACCAGCACACCGCTCGAGGAGTAGATCCGGATGATGCAGTCCGCCGGCAGGTTCACGAACTTGATGATCTTCGCGTCTGTCGTCTGTTCGAACTGGTTGGTGACGTAGTATGGGTCCGGTACGGTGTGCACCCCCGAGAGATCTTCGTCGGTCGCCGCAACGGCCTGATTGGTGACGTTCAACGTCGCGGTCAGCTCCGCGCCTACCGCCGTCATGGGACGGACTCCTTCCGGATTGCTGAACTCATAGGGACCTAGATCACCCGCCGCCCCCTGGCCGCCGATGATGGCGCCCACGTACTGGCGCAGCGTCCAGACGGTGCCGGCCGCGGGGAGAGCTCCGCCGGCCAGCTCAAAGGTGAACCACTCTCCGGCCGCGTAGATGATGAATCCCGCGTTGGGCAGCGTCACGATGGGGATGGTAGCGCTGGGGAACCCGCCACCGCTGAAGACGCCCACCGCTCCCGGCACCGCGGTGTTGCTCAATTGGTACGCGGGCGTGCCGGCCGGACAGACGAAGCTGCCCGCCGCGTAGGTTCGGTATGGCTCTACGCAGCTGAAGTCGGCGTTGGTGAGCGTTGCACTGCCGTCCTGGCCCGGCCCCACAGCCGTCGCTCCCTGGTTCAGAATGCCCCAGGTGCCTCCAGCCAGGGTGTCGAAGGGGACCAGAACGTTGTGGGTGACGTCAACCACGGAATCCACGACGCCACCGGCGCCCCAGTAGAAGTTGAGGTCGGCGCCCCGCTTCGCGCCTGCGCCAATGCCGGTCATTTCCCGGCATCCTGCCCCACCGGCCGACTGGTAGCACTGGGTCTGGTGAATGGTGGTTGCGCCGGCCACCAACCCCGCGTTGTTGGGGTTGGTCATGGGCGTGCCGCTGAAGTTCTGGGTGTTGCCGGCGATCGGATGCGCCTGGGTCTCAAGGGCCGTAGGCGAGGGACCGGTAAACCAGCGCGAGCCGTTGTACGGGCACCTGGTGCCGTCTCCGAAGCCCGGCCTGCCCAATGCGGCGTTCACACACCCGCGGCCGTGCAATGTGAGATAGTCCGTGCCGGGCAGGCTCAACCCCGCTCGGGCGGTGAGCTTGAAGTCCGAGCTCCCGCCGTGGGGACCCGCCCGCAGATCGTTCACCGGCACCACCGGAGGAGAGTTCCCCTCGCCTTCGGTGACGCCGAGCTCGTCACTCCCCGGAACACCGAAGCTGATGAGGCCACTGACGCCGGCGGACGTCGCGGTAAACCAGTAGGTGTGCGACACGACTTGATAGGTCGAGCCGAGCTGGATGCTGTCGAGTCTCGCGGTGACCTGGCTCTCCCCGATCAGGACCTGCGAGACCGTCTCACCCAAGCCGACATCCCACCCATTTGCGGCGGGGAAGGGACCGCTGAAGACACCGGTGGCCGGATCGATCGATGGCAGGGCAGCGGTAGTGTCGAGCACCTGACCGCGACCCGAAATGCTGGTCGTTATGGTGACGGCATTCTCGTAGTTTGTAGCCACGGAGCTCGGCGTTACGGACTTCGTGTTCCGCGGCGATTCGATACTCGAGGGTCCGGACTGGAACGAATTCATGTCGAACGCGGTCACCGAGTAGAAGTAGCGCAGATTGCTCCGCACCCCGGTGTCCAGAAAAGTAAAGGGAACGCCGGTGTCGCCCAGAACGGGGTTCCCGGCTCCTTCGCCAGTGAGCGCGGTGTCGGCGTTGAGGAGAATGGCCTCGCCGGTGGCCAGGGCGACGCGGTCGCCCCGCCTCACCTGGGTGATGGGCCCGACCAGAGGGACGTTAACGCTCACCGTCGGTGCCACGCCGACCTGCGCGGAGTCGAACGGTACCACGCAGGCGGTGTCGATCCCCAGCTCCGGCGCGCAGCCCACGACGGGGTTGACCTGTCCACCGAAGTCGGTGATGAAGGTGCCGGCATAATCGAACTGGGCTATCAGCGACAGTTCGCTCGGCGAGTCTACCCGGCCGCGATAAACCCGATATCCCTCGACGTCCAACTGGCGATAGTTCGGATCGTAGAGCGGGTTGGGCTCCGGCTCGCCCGTCTCCGGGTTGGGCCGGGTGAGCGAGCTGGCTGCCTCGAAGAACGGATCGCCCGTGGTCTCGCTGGGCGTCGGGCGCCAGAGTACTGTCACCTGGTCGTCGCCAGGGATCAGGAAGAAGTCCGGCGCATCGGGCGCGAAGGGAAGCAGGAAGTTGAGGTTGAACACGGTCTGAGCCACCAGCGCCTTGCCCAGCAGGGAGCCTGGAACCGGCGCGGTGAACTCGCCCTGGTCCGGCTCGCCGTTGCCATCAAGATCGCTGGCGAAGCCGGTGAAGCCGGCAATCGAGTCAATCAGGTTGGGGTTGTCCGCGGTTGCCAGGGCGCTGAGTCGCCGGGGGTCGCCCGGGGTGACGTTGCAGGTCCCCGGTCCTACGCAGGGACCCACCGCCACCGGAGCCGCGAAGATATAGGCCACGGCGATAGAGCCGAACTGCCCGGGCGCGAGCTCGAGTGGCCCCGACGACTGGAAGTGCCGCATGTCATCGGCGGCCGCATTGTTGATGAAGCAGATCCGGGTCTGCTGGGGGTCGCCCGTGTTGCAGGGGGCGTCGCCCGCTGCCGGGCTGATGTTGTTGGAGATGTAGCGGAACAGCTGGGTGGTTTGCTGGGCGTCGTCGAAGGCGCCCCCGTTGATCGTGTTGCTGAACAGCGTGAGCCCCACCTCGACCCCACCCACCTCGGGGCTCTTCAGGTACTTGACCCCGACAAAACCGGCACCGGGGAAGAAGGGCGGACTGAAGATGGCCGGATCGAAGGTCCACCCCGGAGAGGCGCTGAAGGTCTGATCGTAAGTGTAGCCCAGCGCGAACGGGACGTTGACTGACGCATAATTGGTTCGGGCGTTGGAGACGTCCATGTCGGCCGAGAAGGCCGCGAACAGATTACTGATGGTATAACCGCCGTCGGGGATGTCGATTGCGAACGAGGCCTCGTTCCGGTCCTGGAAGATCGCTCCCTGCCGAGCCAGGATCTCCCTCATCCCGGGCCGGATTCCAGAAGCGGCGTAGACCGCCGGATCCCGGGCGGTGACGTTGTAGAAGGTGTAGATGAAGTAGACGATGTCCTCGTTGCCGGCGGGGAAGTTCCACGCCATGCCCCGTTGCTCCACCAGCACGCCCAGCGGGTGCGGCCGGCCGGTGTTCTGGGCCGGGTTGCCGTCCCAGGAGAGCCACCACACATCGCCCTGCGAGGCCGAGGTTCGGCCGCGCAAGAGCGGGAAGAACAGCTCCTCGTTGATGTCCCCCGACGGCACCTTGGCGGCCTGGCAGACATCGTTACAGGTCGCGGTGGTGTCACCGATGAACGCGGCGTCGTCTGGATTGGACGTATTGTAGATCGGCTCGACCTCCTGGCCATGCTCGGTGGTGCCCTTGGGGTCGAAGAAGAAGGCGCCGGTGGTGTCGCCGGCCCACGCGGCTACCTCCGGGCCGATGATGCCGGCGACCTGAAGGCCGGTGTTGAACACGTACTGGTCTGCGGTCCCCTTGGGCCAGAAGCCGCCGCCGATGGTCGAGGAATTGGTGGAGTCCACGCAGATCCGGCCATCGCTGGCGAGACCGCAGTAGACCCGGTTGACCACCAGGGCACCGAGGCTTCGGGCGAACAGCCGGAAGGTACCCGGCTTCTTCGGGCCCGGCTTCGGCTCCGCGCCCGCGTCTGTCGGCGCTACGACCGCCAGCGCCACGGCAAAGAGGCCCGCCACCAGCAGGTTTCTCTTACGGAAAAAGGAGTGCATTGCGTCCTCTCTCAAATGAAGAATGCCAGAGCCCGCCCGGCCGGAACGGGCTCGCGCCCGTTCCGGTCGGCTGCCGTGGTACTTAGAAGTTCACTTCGACCCCGAGCCGCATGCGGCGCGGGGAGCCGGTGAAGTTGTGTATACCGCGGACGACGTTATACAGCGCATCCGAGGCGCGTTTTTGTTCGGCGAGGTCGAAGATATGATCCCCGTTGCCGTACCGCTCCTCGGCCCGGATGAGAGCCACGCAGTTCGGGGCCGCGGGAGTGCCGGCTTGATCCACCCAGCTGCCGCACCCGGTACGCGGGTCAGCGGCCCCCCCGAACGTGAGATCTATGGAGCCGTCAACGTGCGTTGCCTCTTGGCCGGGGTTGGTATGGGCTTCGTTGTGGAAATCCGCGCTGTCGGAGGCAAAGTTGTTGGCGTTCTCGACCCCGCTCCTGACATCGTTAGTGGTGGCGAAGACCTGGATGACGTTCTTGAAGTTGAGCAGGTTCCGCGCCTCCAGATAGCCGGTGAGATCGATCCCGCCGAGGGCGAACCCCTTGGTGAGCCGTAGATCGAGGTTCTTGAACGCGGGCAGCCGCGAGCTGTTCAGCGGTTCAGGGAAGAAGTCCTCGCAGTTGTCACTCGACACCACGTCGTCGTCCCCGACGCCGGGCAGACACCGGGTATAGGGTGTTCCGCTGGTGTAGCGGAAAGTGGCGAACAGGCCCACGTTCTCCAGGACCGATCCGATGATGGAGCCCTCCTGCCAGTCGTTGGGGAAGTTGAGCGCCGCAGCCACGGCCAGGTTGTGCGGCCGGCTGAAGTCGGTCGGCAGGATGGCCTGCGGGGGCGGCTGGTTGCCGCCGGAGACCTGGTTGATGACCCGGGAGCCGAAGTCCAGATAGGTGTCGGGGTCGGACCCGGTGTTCTTGGCCTGCTGGAAGGTGTAGGCCAGGGTGCCGTTGAACAGATTGCCAATCCGCCGGTCCAGCCGGACATCGACCCCGCGGGTGTTCCCGAAGTCCGCGTTGGTGATGACCCGGATGTCCTGGCTGTTCCCCTCCAGCGGGTCGAAGCGCCGGACCAGCCGGCCCGCCGCGTTAGACAGGTTGTCCTTGTTGTAGGCCGCCACGTCCAGCACCATGTCGTCGCTGAACGCGTGCCGCACCCCGAATTCGAAGGTGATGGTCTTGCCGAAGTCCAGGTCGCTGCCGTAGAAGTTGTTGGTATTGGTGGTGTTGATGTCAGTGTTGATGCCCTGGAGAACCACCCCGAAATCCGGCGCCTGTACCTGGTGGGCATAGGACAGCCGGAAGTTGGTCCGCTCCGTCACCGGGAACGAGACCTGGATGTGGGGGCTGATGTAGTCGTGGCTCTGATCCTGGGGGAACAGCGAATCGTTGGTGAAGAACGCGTCGGGGTCAGCCTGGTTGTAGAGCGGGTGAGTCGAGATCCGGGGGAAGTCGGCCCACCGCCGGGCCCGGGTGTCATAGAAATCGTAGCGTAGCCCCCCGACTACTACGACGTCGCCCAGGTCGAGCCGGTCTTCCGCAAAGAGGTTGTAACGGATCGGCTTCTCCCGGTAGAAGTCAGAAAACGCCTGGCTCTCGAGAATGTGGGAGTAGCTGTCGATATGGTACTGGGTGAACTCGCCGCCCAGCTTCACCCGGTTGTACCGGTCCACCTGCCAGTCGAGATTGGCTTTGCCGATGTAGCGGCTCTCCCGGTAGAGCCGGAAGGTGTTGTTGGCCGGCCCACCCGACTCGGAGAACTCGAGGTTCGCAACCTCGTCGGTGTTCATGAGCCCATACGCGTTGTTCCGGTACTGGTCCACCAGGGCGTACTGATCGCGGTTCTCCAGATCATAGGGAGAGCGCCGGCTGCCCGAGGTATTGGTCCGGTAGTTCCGCACCAGTTCGTCGTCGATGGGGAAGTTGTCGAAGTCGAAGAGGAAATCCAGCGGCCCTATCATGAACCCGCCGAACGGGTTCCTGCTGCTCAGCTCACTTTCCGTGGTCAGCGGTGCGTTTGTGGTACGATCCCGCTGATAGGAGAAGTAAGTCTCCAACGCCAGGGCACGCTCGGTCGAGCGGGTAAGGTTCTGGGTCCAGTTCAGGGTGAGGACGTCGTTGGTGGCCCGGAATCCATACAGGTCCTGCGGGTTATACAGCGAGCCGTAGGAGAGAATCCGTCCGACGACGTCGGCGTTCTGGGTGAAGGTGCGGCCCTGGAACTGGCTCCGGAGCCCGGTCAGCGAGATCCGCGACCCGGTTCCGAACGAGTAGTTCAGCTTACCGGTGAGCTGGTAAGTGGAGCGGGCGGATGACGGCACCCGGATGCCGCGGCAGTCGATGCCGTAGTTCCCGGCGATATCCGGGTTCTGGCTGCCACTGAACTCGTCGCATTCCCCGCGATAGATGGCGTAGTTGTACACGTCCACCATGGTGATGTCGGCGGACGGGGTCGTGTCACTGGGCACCGCCACGGTGGTGTCGACGCCCGCCTGCACGAAGAGCGGGAAACGCTCGCTGTCCATCCCGCTCTCGATCGACTGCTGCCCATCCAGGGCCCCGGACACGAAGAAGGTGAGATTTCTCATGAGGGGACCACCGAAGCTGCCGGTGACGCGATTGAGTCCCAGACTGTTGTTCACGCCGAAGAGCTCGTCGGTCTCGTAGTTGATCGTTCCGGAGTAGGTGTTGCCCCCGGTCTTGGTCTGGATCGATATGACGCCAGACTGGGCGTTGCCGAACTCGGCCGAGGACGACCCGGTGGTAACCGAAGCCTCCTCCAGCGCATTGGTGCCGATGCTGATCTCGGTACCCGCGGAGCCCCGCCGCGAGTCCCCCCGGTAGCCGGCCGAAATCGGCACCCCGTCAATGTAGGTGACCTGCTCCTGGGTCCGGCCACCGCGGATCGAGATGGTGTTCCCGCTGGGTGTGGCCGCCACCACGCCGGGCTGAAGGATGAGGACGCTGTTCAGCCGATCCACCGGCAGGCCGCTGGTGAACACGCCATCGATCCGCTGCTTGGTGGTTACCTCGTCGCGCGGAACCAGCGGCTGGGTCTGGGTGACTACGGTGATCTCCTGGATCTGGACCGCCGTCTGCTCCAGCTGGATATCGACGGTGATGGTCTGGCCGGCGAGGACCCTCACGCCTTCAACCTGGGTCGACTTGTAGCCGATGAAGGCAGCGCGGACGCTGTAGGTGGTGGCGGGTACGTTGTTGATGAAGTAGTAGCCCTGCGGGTTGGTGAGCGCGCTGAATGCGGTGCCCACCAGAAACACCTGGGCGTTGGCGATGGGTGCGCCCGCCTGGTCCCGCACCCTGCCTTCGATCTTACCAGTCGAGCCCTGGGCGAGGAGCGACCCGGCTCCGAACCCCAAGGCGACTGCCGCGACCGCGAAGCTACGCGCGGCGCATGCGAAGGCGCTTACACGGCTTTGCTTCATGGATACGTCCTCCAAAGGCGTGGACCTGCGATTACTGCCAGCCTGGAGCGGAAGGCTACACACCTCCCCTTTCGGCCAATGGCCTACAACGGATGTGAGTGCTTGGGGTAACAGCCTGCATTGTCGATGGGAACGTCGTAAACCAATGTCCGTGAGACACAACTACATCGACCGCGGCCCGGTCGGGTGCCTAATATGAAGCGCGCCAAATCTCGTGTCAAGGAAAGGTCACGAGAAAATGTCCCCCCATCCACCACCGATGTAACTCTCTGAAACTGACAAGGTTGCCCGATGAAACGCGGCTGGCTCGAACTCCCAGCCCTGGGAGTGAGA
>Ga0302046_10006463_pt1 | contig 10228 bp, 8 predicted proteins | sample RVTome_11_FD_200261 | JGI IMG/M metagenome (GOLD analysis project Ga0302046, IMG submission 200261) | Soil microbial communities from uranium-contaminated site in the Upper Colorado River Basin, Wyoming, United States - RVT147D111 (version 2) ... | reverse complement strand
CCCCGGGGTGGCATGCTGTTCCCTCTCCCGCCGGGAGAGGGCCAGGGTGAGGGGCCCCAGCAAAACGACAACATGTGGGTCGTTCTTTTCGGGTAAAGGGCAAGAGCAAGAGCAAGATGAAACCTAAAGGTCTGATGGCGACAACACCTCGACTCGCCGACTTTGTCTGCAGCCATGCCAAGGGTGGCGAAGTCCGCCCTACGGGCTTTCGGCTCCGGGGACTTACGTCCCCTCCGCTTAGGGTTAGCCCTGAGCGGAGGGCGACAGCACGGAGTCGAAGATGGATCGCGACGCGCTTCGCTTTCAATGGCACTTCAAGCCAGCCGTTCGGGCTGGTGAGGATTGGCAGCTATCGCTGCGACCGACCTTTGCCTCCGATCCCGGCTTGCGCCCGCCCGCGTCCGAAGATCGGCGATGGCCACCGATTGGGTCTGGTCGTTCATCCCGTAGGACTCCCTGCCGGGCTGAATGCGACCGCGACATGAATCCCGTGCAGCGGGCCATGCCTGGGAAAGGCTATGGGCATGCGACGCCCCTGCGCGTTTCGGCAAGCAATCCTTCACCTCAGAAGTGACGGGGCTTGATCCAGGTCAATCTTTGCACGCAGCCGACCTGGTCAAACTATGAGGAAACGGCGACACACCAATGTGCCTGCCAAGCGGTTGGATCCGCCTTGTGTCCGGCCGGACATCGATGAAGCAAGCCCATCGACTTCACTTGGGGCTTCGCCGCTGGGCTTGGAGCGCGGTGTTGTTGGCGGCGCTCGGGATGAGGGCCGATGGAGCATGGGCTCAGCGAAACGGAGGACAATGAAGTGCGCGTGAATCAGCCCTTGTTCAGTGAGGTGCATATGAAACAAGATCGAATCCTGGGGCGACGCGGTGACGCCGGCGCACATGAACGATTCCCCCAACTGGCGCGGCGAGCCTGCCTGGCGTCTCTGCTCGCAGTCTCCCTGCACGCCGCGTGGATCGCCAGCGCCTCCACGCCCTCCGAATCGGCCCGCTCGGTGCCAGCCAAGACGGATGCCTTCCTCGCGCCCAGCGCCGTTGTCATTGCAGCGGACAAAGGCAACCTATATGTGGCGTGCGAAGCCACGGCCGAGGTGCTTGTCTTTGACACGGCTTCGGAAAGTATTGCCGCGCGCATCCCGGTTGTCCCCTCGCCTTCCGGGTTGGCGCTCTCGGCCGACGAGTCGCGACTTTACGTCACGTGCGCCGGTCCAGCCAGCACCGTTTGCATCGTGGACACGATGCGGCGCGAAGTCATCGACCACTTTCCGGCGGGTTATCAAGCGCAGTCCCCGGTGTTGAGCCCCAACGGCCGCACTCTCTATGTCTGCAACCGCTTCGACAACGACGTGAGCGTCTTCGACCTTGCGACGATGAAAGAGCTCCGCCGCTTCCCCGTGCCCCGCGAGCCGTTCTCCGCCGCGATCACGCCCGATGGCAGGCGGCTTCTGGTGGTTAATCACATTCATGCCGGGCGCTCGGATACGGACGTTGTCGCATCGAGTGTGAGCGTCATCGACCTCGAGGCGGGCGGGGCGATCGAGGAAATCCCTTTGCCAAACGGGAGCACGTTGCTGCGCGAGATTCGCGTCTCACCAGACGGACGCCACGCCGTGGTGGCCCATATCCTCGCGCGGTTCCATCTGCCAACGACCCAAATCGAGCGCGGCTGGATCAACAGCAACGCCGGCACCATCATTGACCTCGCGGAGTTGAAGCTGCTCAACACCGTTCTTTTCGACAACATCGATTCCGGCGCCGCCACCCCATGGGCCGTGGGGTGGAGTGGCGACGGAAAGCAACTTCTCGTCACTCACGCCGGCACGCACGAGTTGAGCGTGGTCGATTTTTCGGCGTTGCTGGCAAAGCTGGCCCGAGTCCCCGCTGTGCTTGAACCCGGCGAGCCCGTGGAGGATACCGCCGCCTCGCGCACGGCCGCCGATGTGCCGAACGACCTGTCGTTCCTCGTCGGTGTGCGCCAGCGGATCAAGCTATCGGGGAAGGGACCGCGGTCACTCGCGGTGGCAGGCAACCGCGCCTGGGTGGCCAATTATTTCTCCGACACGTTGAGTCGAGTTGACTTGGCCGCCGACATGGCGCGCGTGAAATGTGTTCCGCTCGGTCCCGCGCCGCAGAGGACTGCCGCCCGGATCGGCGAGAGCCACTTCAACGACGCCGCGCTTTGCTTTCAGGGCTGGCAGGCGTGTTCTAGCTGCCACTCGCACGACGCCCGCGTGGACGGCCTGAACTGGGACAACCTCAACGACGGCATTGGCAATCCCAAGAACGCGAAGAGCCTTTTGCTCGCGCACCAGACGCCGCCCTCGATGTGGCTCGGCGTGCGAGAAAACGCCCACGTCGCCCTGCGGGCCGGCATCCGCAACAGCCTCTTCACCGTGCAACCGCCCGAGGTTGCCGAAGCGATGGACGCCTACTTCACGTCGCTCAAGCCCATGCCCAGCCCGCATCTTGTCGATGGCCGGCTGTCCCCGGCTGCCGCACGCGGGAAGAAGCTGTTTTCCAATGAAACCGTGGGCTGCGCGGACTGCCACAAGGGAGCGCTCTACACAGACATGAAGTTCCACGACGTCAACACGGCCGGAAAGTTTGACCAGCCGACGGACCGGTTCGACACGCCCTCGCTGGTGGAAGTGTGGCGCAGCGGCCCCTATCTGCACGACGGCCGCGCCGACACCGTGCGCGAGGTGCTGACTCTGTTCAACGACGACGACCAGCATGGTGTCACTTCCAAACTTGCGCCCGCCGAGATTGATGATTTGGTCGCCTTTGTTCTCTCACTCTAACCGTCATGAACACAGTACTTGCAGCCCATCCAGCGCGTGGGCGCCCATTTTATCCGGCGCAGCGGTCTTGCGCCGATGTTCCTCGAATGCGTCCTGCAGGAACTAGAGGACACTATGAACCCGCCGATTGCGCACGGGCCGCGCCCAGCGGCACTGGCGGCTTGGAAGGAGATGTTCAAGCAAATGCAGAGTGAACTAAAGCGCGGCTTTGTGCGGGAGGACGGCACCACGACCTCGCAACCCGTCAGGGCCTTGTGCTACGCGGCCGACGATCCGGACCAACCTTGCGACGTTCGCTATGGGGCGGTGGTCGGGCTGGGGTTCATTGCTTGCTCCGATTCGCTGCCGGCGCTGCGGCGGATCGACGTCAACGACATCATCTGGCTTGTGCGCCACGAGGCGCGGCAGGTCGCGCGGAACATTTCACTGACAACACTTGAAACCAAGGGCTGCGTCGGCTGCCACGAGAATCGCCGGGAGGCGTCACCGAATGTGCGCCCGCTCGCGCTCGATCTTCCGCCCGCGCAAACCTTGCGACAGGGCGGCGACCTGATTTACATGGGGCAGAAGGGCCGCCCGTACAACCATGTGTATCGGGACTAAGAACGATGTCCGACAAGCCACGCTCAACATGACCCGCCACAACAAGCGAAAGAAGTCATTATGAAACCATCCTCACCGGGAACGGAACCGCCACCATCCACCCAGTTCCGAAAAGTGTCGCGCCGGAGATTCGCACCGTCATTCATCGCGCTGGCGAGCCTGCAACTGCTGGGATGTGTCATGCTGGCAAGGGCGGATTATGGAGTGGAATCCCGCCGTCCACTCTCGGATCCCATGAAGGCCACAATAGAAAATCGGGCGGTGGGCACCTGGCGGGCCACGCTCGACGGCAAGCAGTATTACCTGCACGCGGGAACGGGCAACATCGTTGGAAAATCCGACTGGATGGAGCTGGTTCTCGTTCATCCGGGCGAGAAGCCTTCTTTCTATGTGCATCACAAAATCGGTTTCGTCAGCGCCATTGGCGGGCAAGGCTATTTCAACGTGGCCAACCTCTCCGTGCAGATCACGCAATTGCGCGGCTCCAAGCCCGAGGAGCTCGCGGCCGACGTCGAACGATACGACATCCTCAGGTACGAAGTGAACGGAGATACCATGAACATCTGGGCCGCCGACCAGAAAGTCGTCAAGGCAGCCATCGTCGCGGGCAAGATCAAGGGCACCGGCGCCACCATCGATGACAGTATGGAAAACCTGATTCGGTTTATCGAATCATCGCCACCCGATCTATGGGGCAACAAATTCACCTACACTCGAGTGAAGTAAGGCGAACGGATCCGGCTCGCCGGAAACGTCGGCGCCTGACTCGAAGAACGCCCGTTCCCGTCCAGGGACGGGCACTCGTGAGGATGTGTTTGCCGGCATTGGGAATCATCACCGCGGGCCTTTGCCTGTGCCTCTCGGCGCCGGCGGCGCCCTATCGCTCACCCTTGTCGGTGGCCGTCTCGCCCGACGGAAAGACGCTCTACGTTTCCGACAAAACGGCCGGGTGCGTCGCCCGCCTCGACGCGGCGACGGGCGATACGTTGGGTGAGACGCCAGTGGCCGGCGAGCCCCACGGCCTGGCGTTGTCGGCCGACGGCAGAATCCTTTATGTCGCGCAGCGGAAGATCAACTCGAAGAGGGCTGGGTTCACACGTTCGCCCTCAGCATCATTGATGTGGCGGCCGGCGATCGGTTGGCGACCGTGTTGCTGGATAGTCTGACTCAAGGCGCGGCCGATCCCTGGGCGGTGATCGGGTCGGCCGACGGAAGGACACTCTGGATCAGCCACCGTGGCACACACAAGATTTCAACACTCGATATCGGCCTCGTTCACGAATTGATCGAAGGCAACGTCCCGGCCGAAGTCGCTGCGCGGAAGGACGGCGCGCGTGACAACATCTGGGTCCGGATCCAAAACGACAAAAGCAGGATCCAGCAACTGACCAAGGACCTCACCGCGCTTCACCTTGCCGGCGCCATCCGCCGTTCCTTTTCCGGTGGCAATGGGCCAACTGGTTTGGCCCTTTCCCCCGACGGGGGACGGCTCTACGTGGCGAACTACTATGCGGGGGCGGTGGGCGTGCTCGACGCAATCCGAGGAAATCTCCTCAGCGTTTTTCCGCTCGCGAACCAGCCCGCGCCCGACGCCGCCCGTCGTGGTGAGATCTACTTTCACGACGCCACCCGCTGCTTCCAGCACTGGCACAGTTGCGCCTCGTGCCATCCTGATGGCGGCCGTGTCGATGGGTTGCCCTGGGACTTTTTGCGCGATGGAATCGATAACGGCAAAGATGTCATCAGCCTGGTCAACTTGCTGCACACACCGCCCTTCAACCGCCTTGCCACGCGGCCCAATGCGCGATACTGCATCGAGTCGGGCGTTGTCGTCAGCCACCACGTCACGCCCGATCCGGCGGAGGTCGATGACCTGCTCGCATATGTGGGATCTCTTACTGCGGAAGTGAATCCGAACTTGCCGAAGTTTGCCGAAGCAGCCCAGCGGGGCAAAGCCCTCTTCGAGGGTAGGGCCGACTGCGCGCGATGCCATCCGGGTCCCTATTTCACCGACCAACGAACTCACCACATAGGCGTCACCAGCCGCAATGAACCGAACGCCCGTTATGACACTCCTTCATTGGTCGAAGCCTACCGCACTGCGCCCTACTATCATGACGGTCGCGCGGCCACCCTGCGAGACGCCCTCACCCGGCATAATCCCGAAGGCTTGCATGGCCAACTGGGCAAACTGAGCCCTTCGGAGATCGACGACCTGATCGCCTATGTGCTTTCGCTTTGATCAAAGGAGAACCCTATGCACTACACGGGCGTGTGGGTGGACGGCGAATGCTGGGCCACGGTGCCGGATGTCGGCGCGGCCGCGGTGAAGGCGTTCGAGGCGGCAACGGGCTTCATTGATGTGCCGCGCGAGCCGGCCGACCCGCATTGGTTCGAGTGGATGGAGTTTCCACGAGAGGCGGAATGGGTTTGATTCATGGCGCTGTCTTGCCATGCGGATCGAGGGTTTCATGGATCGACGGCTCGTCGCTCCGGGGCGGCGTGCCAATTGAGTAGGGCGAGAAGGTCACAGCCTCAATCTCCATCAACAGGTCGGGCCGGCAGACGTCCGCCTGCAGGTAGATCGCTGGCACGCGCGGGAGTCGTCTTTCGCAGACCTCGCGACATCGCTCGTAGTCCTCCAGGCGCTTCACGTAAACGCGCAGCTTCGCGACGTCTCGCAGCGTCGCGCCCGCGCCGCTCAGACCGTGCCGTGCAAAGTTTTCCGGCGCGATGAGGCGCTCGATGTTCTCGATGGTCTGCTCGGTCTGCCGGACGACGTCGCCGGGGTGGCGGGTTTGGGCGTTGACGATGCTCGCGGTGCCGGACACGAGAGTGGAGACGAAGTGACCTTGCACCACCGCCATCGCGCGAGAGAATTTCGGTGACCGCGGCGAGTATCTCGCCTGATAGTCGTAGGCCGGGGTCTGTTGCGGGTTCTCCAGCGGCATCAGGAACACATCAGGCCGCTCGGAGTCCAACGCCAGGCACGCCATTGCCATGTGCGCGCCATTGGTCCCAATACCCGTGCTGGCGGGATAAATCGTTCCCGGGACCCACGGCGCGCGCGACTTGTCACCAAAGCGGATGTCTTGGTAGAAATCCGTCCGCGCGCGGTTCAATTCCTGATACCGCTGCCGACCGTCCTCTCCCTTGGTGATCTGATTCACATAAAGCCAGGTTCGCACCACCTGATCGAAGCCCACCCCGGCTCGCGCGAGTTGGCGGCGCATCCGTTCGAAAGCGGACATCGCCTCGGAGTGCGGCCCTGGTTTGCCTCCGTCGGTGCCAGGGCGAATGCCGCCGCAGTGAACCCATCGGATGCCGTCCGATTCAACCGCCAGCAATTCGGTGTCAAAGCGCTTCACAGTCACGCCCGGTCCGCCTGCGGCCCACAACTCCACCCCCAAGGCCGCGCCACTGCAGGGGGGTTGCACGACGAACGTCGTCACCGGCATCGCCTCTCCGAACCACGTCCGGACGATCTCCATGCCTGCGGCTTGGTTCGTGGCGTCCCGCAGGAACACCATCATGGTGGTCGCGGTTACAGGCGTGGGTTGGTGGCTGATGATGCATTTGACCTGGGCAAACAACTCGTGGGCCTCCTGGTGGAAACTCCCACGCCGACCAGGCAGGGCGATCACGGCCAGGCGTGCCAGGTTGCCCAGTTGCAGGATCGCGTGCCGTTCCGGGCCGGGAAGCAGGTCACATGGGAACCCGCATGGTGCCGGGATGCCGCACGGTGTGGGCAACGTGAGGCGGCATCGGCTGGCACCGGGCTCACTGCCGCCTGCCACTGGCTCGCCCGCCTCCGGCGCGGCTTGGTGAATCGAGCCCAACGTTGCCGCCGCTGGTTGCCATGGAACCATGGGGTAGTATGACGCCCGGCCCGACTCCCGCAGCTTGATCCAGGTCAAGGTTCGGGCATCGGCGGGAGCGTCTCCTTGAGCAGGTCATTAAATCATCCCTCCTATGCATGCTCACACAGCCCGGCGCGTCGCGGTCACCTGGTGGCCGCTGTTCAGTGCCCTCATCGCTCTTCCGCTCTGCTTGCTGATGTTCGGCGTCAACTCGATCGCCGCGCCCGCGGCCGGGAAGTCCTCGCCCGCCTCGGATGGCTTGCTTGCAAGGTGTCTCGACGGCCCGATGCGAGGCGTCGAGTCCGTCGTCTTCGCCGCGCGCGCGCTGAACCCGACCGACGGCCATTGGTATGCGAACTTCGGCTACTATTCTGACGACCCGAGCCGCAAAGCCTACGCGGAGGGCACGAAGCTCTATCGCCTGAACCTCCGGACGCGCGAGCTGACCACCCTGCTCGCCGACGAGGCCGGCGGCGTGCGCGATCCGCAGGTTGGTTACGACGGAACGAGAATCCTCTTCAGCTATCGGCCTGGGGGCACGGAGCATTATCACCTTTATGAAATGGATCTGGAAACGCCGGTGAAGGCGGGGGACTCGTCGGGTGTCAGGTTCGGAGGCGACTCCTTTGGACAGGGGTCGTTCGTCATCCGGCAGTTGACCGGAGGCGCTTTCGATGACATCGAGGCCACGTATCTGCCCGATGACGGGATTGTGTTCGTCAGCAGCCGATGCAAACGGTGGGTTAACTGCTGGCTCACGCAGGTTGCCGTGCTTCACCGCTGCGATTCCGATGGGTCGAACATCCGCGCGCTCTCCAGCAACAATGAGCACGACAACACGCCCTGGCCGCTGCCGGACGGGCGCATCCTTTACACGCGTTGGGAGTACGTGGACCGCAGCCAGGTTCATTATCATCATCTGTGGGCCGCGAATCCCGACGGCGCGGCCCAGATGACCTGGTTCGGCAATTTGCATCCCGGCATCACGATGATCGACGCCAAACCCATCGCGGGCACGGACAAGATTGTGGCCAGCTTCAGCCCGGGCCACGGACAGCGCGAACACGACGGGGTAGTCACCGTCGTGGATCCCAAAGGGGGACCCGACGCGAAGGAGTCCGCCAGGAGCATCAGCAAGAGTTCGGACTTCCGGGACCCGTGGGCGTTCAGCGAAGACTGCTTTCTCGCCGCCCGCCGCGGCACGCTGGTGGTGATGGACGGGAAAGGGCGCACGGAGGAACTCTTCACACTGCCCGGCGAGGACCTCGCCGCCAAACTCGAATGTCACGAGCCGCGCCCCGTCGCCTCGCGCCCGCGCGAACCCGTCATCCAGCCGCGGGTGAAGCCCAAGGACGCCACCGGCAGCATGCTGCTGGCCGATGTGAACCACGGCCGCAACATGACCGGGGTGAAGCCGGGCGACATCAAGAAACTGCTCGTGCTCGAAACGCTCCCCATGCCCGTCCACTTCACCGGCGGCATGGAACCCATCAGCTATGGCGGCACGTTCACGCTCGAACGGATTCTCGGCACCGTGCCGGTCGAGGAGGACGGTTCGGCATACTTCGAGGTGCCCGCGATGCGCAGCATCTTTTTCGTGGCGCTCGATGAGAACGACATGGCGGTCAAACGCATGCAGAGTTTCACCAGCGTGCAGCCCGGCGAGATCATGAGCTGCGTCGGCTGCCACGAGCACCGTTCGCAAACGCCCCGCGCCGAGTTCCACGCCACCCTCGCCGTCCGCAAGCCCGCCGCCAAGATCGAACCCATCCGCGACGTGCCCGAAGTGTTTGATTTCCCTCGCGACGTGCAGCCGGTGCTTGACGCCCTTTGCGCCGACTGCCACGGCTACGAGACGACGGCCCGCGGCGGGCCCCGTGCCGGGCGGCTGCTGTTGACCGGTGATCGTGGCCCGATTTACAGTCACAGCTATTACATGCTCACCATCGCGCGCCTCTTCGCTGACGGTCGCAATCAGCCCAAGAGCAACTACGACCCGCGCGCCCTCGGGAGTTCGGCGAGCAAACTTCTGACGATGCTCGATGGTTCCCATCACGGCGTAAACGCTTCCGGCCATCAAAAGAGATTGTTGCGCCTGTGGATTGAAAGCGCCGCCGCGTATCCCGGCACTTACGCCGCCCTCGGCAGCGGCATGATTGGGAACTATGCGGAGAACCACCAGGTCAACACGGGCGCCGACTGGTCCGCCACCACGGCCGCTTCAAAGGTCATTGAGGCGCGTTGCGCCAGTTGCCACGACAAACCAGCGCGTCTGCTTCCACGGAACCTTGCCGACGAGCGCGGGGTGAGTTTCTGGCAACCGAGCCTCGACGACCCGCGCCTGCTCACCAGCCGCCACATCGTCTTCAACCTCTCGCGCCCTGAGTACTCCTTGATGGTCCTCGCGCCGCTGGCGAGGGAAGCGGGCGGCTGGGGCCTGTGCCAGACACCGGCCGCGCCGGTCTTCGCCACCACAAACGACCCTGGCTACCAGTCCATCCTCGGGATGATAGTCGCTGGCAAGCAATTCCTCGAACGCGACAGCACACGCTTCGACATGCCGCACTTCAAGCCGCGCACCGATTGGGTCCGCGAGATGAAACGATATGGCGTGCTGCCCGAATGCGTGACCTCCGAGGAAGTGACCGACGTTTACGGCACTGAGCAGGAGTACTGGAGGAGCCTCTGGTATCAACCGCCCACGAATGCCCCTCCACTCACTGTCCGTTAGCGTCGTTGGAGCTCTAGGGTCAGCCCTTGATTTAATACTTAAAGGCCAGCCGCCCCCCTGCGCATAGCCTCGAGCCTGACTTCGGCTTGCCGGGTCCGCCTTCGCAAAACCGGGTCCCCTCCATCCGTTCCGCCAACTGGCGCAACTGCCGGCTCACCGCCGCACCGGTCCCCATCCCCAACTCCTGTCCCGCGTCTCGCTGCGACAACCCCCCATGGC
>Ga0302046_10006462_pt1 | contig 10229 bp, 7 predicted proteins | sample RVTome_11_FD_200261 | JGI IMG/M metagenome (GOLD analysis project Ga0302046, IMG submission 200261) | Soil microbial communities from uranium-contaminated site in the Upper Colorado River Basin, Wyoming, United States - RVT147D111 (version 2) ... | reverse complement strand
CGAGAGGGCCTGCTGCACCAGCCGCGCCGTCGATCCCGCGAAGGCGCGATCGACCAGGTCGCCGACGAGCTGACGCTGGGTCCTCTCGGCGGCCACCGCCGGGCGGTAGACGTGTGCGCGCCGCGACTCGTCCCGCTCCACCAGGCGCTTCTCGGTCATGATCTGGAGCAGCTTCAGCACCGTCGTGTATCCGGCGGGCGCCCCGGGCGACAGGGCTTCGTGGATCTCGCGCACGGTGGCGCTGCCCCGCTCCCAGAGGACGCGCAGGATGGCCAGCTCGGCGGGCGTGGGGCGTGGGAGATCGGCCATGGGCGCGATGATATACGAAGTTCTTCGTATATGCAACGAAGCCCTTCAGTAGCCTCATGCCGGAGCTACCCACCGGCCGGTCGCGGGTTACGGCAGCGGATCGACGACCGGTTGCCGCACGGCGGCCCCGTCCTCGATTCGCCACGCCGTGAGGGCGCCCCCCCAGGCGCAGCCGGAGTCGAGGGCGATCGCTCCCGGCGCGCGGTGGAAGCCGAGAGCCGCCCAGTGGCCGAAGAGGACCGTCGCCTCGCCGCGGCGATGCGGCCACTCGAACCACGGCCGGCAGCCCTCCGGAGCGCCCTCCGGGAGCCCGCTCCACGGGCAGGGCTCCTCGGCCAGCGTGCAGGTGCGCAGGCGAGCGAGCACGTCGAGGTCCCGGCGCTCCCTCGGGGCTCCCCGGGCAGCCGGACGCTCGAGCATGGCATGCCGGGTCGCCGGGTCGCGTAGGGCCGCCTCGGCGGCCCGCGCGCGCCGGTCGGCCTCCGCCAGATCCCAGGAGGGCAGCAGGCCGGCGTGGACGAGGACGTGCCCTCCGTCCCGATGCAGCAGAGGACGTTCGAGCAGCCAGGCCAGGAGCTCGTCGCGATCCGCGGCCTCCAGCACCGGCCCCAGGGTGTCCTGGGGCCGCGGCGCGGTCAGGCCCTCGTGGATCGCCACCAGGTGCAGGTCGTGGTTGCCGAGGGTGACGGCGAACCGCTCCCCCATCCGGGCGTGGAGGTCGGCCGCCCAGCGCAGGACCTCGAGCGAGCCGGGGCCGCGGTTGCCCAGATCGCCGACCAGCCAGAGGCGGTCCCGCCGCCAGTCGAGATCCAGACGCTCCAGGAGGACCTGGAGCGTCTCCCAGCAGCCGTGCACGTCCCCGATCGCCCAGGTCGCCACGGCGCGATCTTCCCCCACCGAGCCGCGCCGCTCAACGGCCGGGTGCTGTGCTAGCTTCCCGCCGATGCTCCCGAACCCGGAGATCGAGGAGGTCCGCCGGCGGCTGCGCGACCTGCTCGCCGAGCGCAGCTACCAGCGCCGGCGCGTCGTCCTCGCCTCGGGCCGCGAGTCGGATTTCTACTTCGACAGCAAGCAGACCGTGCTCGGCGCCGAGGGGGCGTACCTGACCGGCCTCCTCTTCCTCCACGCCATCCGCCGGCTGCCGGATCCGGACGGCGTCGCCGCCGTCGGCGGCCTCGAGCTCGGCTCGGTCCCCATCGGCCAGTCGATCGTCGTCGTCAGCCACCAGCAGGGCCATCCCCTCGCCCACCTGATCCTGCGCAAGGCGCCCAAGGCCCACGGCACGCGCGCCGCCGTCGAGGGTGCCTCCCTCGTCCCGCCCGGCGCCCGCGTCGTGGTCGTCGAGGACGTCGTCACCACCGGCGGCTCCTCGCTCGTCGCCGCCAACCGGCTGATCGAAGAAGGCTACGAGGTCGACACCCTCGTCACCCTCATCGACCGTCAGGAGGGCGGCCGCGAGGCCATCGAAGCCGCCGGCTTCGCCCTGGTGAGCCTGTTCACCAAGGCCGATTTCGTCAGCGGGTGATCCAGGTGCCGGTCTTGCCGGCGAGGGCCTCGTCGAGGGTGAAGAGGTCGGTGATCAGGGCGCGCTCGCCGCCGTTCTCCTCGAGGAAGCGGCAGGCGGCCTCGATCTTGGGGCCCATGCTGCCCGGTGGGAACTCGCCGGCCGCGAGGTGCTTGCGGGCCTCGGCGACGGAGAGGTAGCGCAGGCCCTTTTGCCGCGGGGTGCCGTAGCCGAGATAGACCTGCTCGACGCCGGTGAGGATGAAGAGGTCTGTGGCGGCGACGTCGCGGGCGAGCACGGCGGCGGCGCGGTCCTTGTCGATCACCGCCTCGACCCCCTCCAGGTCGCCGCCGGCGGTGCGCGCCACCGGGATGCCGCCGCCCCCGGTGACGATGACCAGGGCGCCCCAGTCGACGAGCTTGCGGATGAGGCCGCTCTCGACGATCTTCAGCGGCTCGGGCGACGGGACGACGCGGCGCCAGCCGCGCCCCCTGTCCTCCGCCATCCGCCAGCCCCGCTCGTCCATCAGGACCCGCGCCTCCTCTTTCGCGTAGGCGGGACCGACGAACTTGGTCGGCTTCTCGAGGGCGGGATCGTGCGGGTCCACCTCGACCTGGGAGAGCAGGGCGCAGACCGGCACCTCGAGCCCCTTGCGCAGCAGGTGGTTGCGCAGGACGCGCTCGATCATGTAGCCCAGCCCTCCCTGCAGATCGGCCACGACGACGTCCAGCGGCAGGTCGGGCGCCTTGCCGCGCGCCAACTCGACCCGCAACATCTGATTGCCGACCTGCGGCGCGTTGCCGTGGGTCAGCACCACCTGATGGCCGCGCTCGACGAGACCCACCACCTTCTCCAGGCTGACCCGGAGGTTGGCGTAGTCCTGGGCGACGGTGCCCTCCTCATCCTGGCGGGTGATGGCGTTGCCGCCCAGGGCCACCACGATCCGGGAGGAGACGTCGTCGGGAAACGGGGAGAGGCCTGGTGTCATCGGATCTCGGGGCGAAGCCTCCGCTCGAGCCACCGCAGGTGTGGACAGCCGGCTTCCACCGGGCGTCGGGAGTCTACCCGCCTCGCGACGGCTCAAGCGGTCGAGGCCGAGCCCAGCGCGAGACGCAGGGGCGAGCCGCCGGTCGATCGCGCCGTCACCATGCCGACCCGGCAGGCGGCGCCGTCGCCCTCGCGGCGCAACCTCCCGACGACGTCATCGACCCGCTCGGCCGCGACGCCGAAGAGCAGCCCCCCCGAGGTCTGGGGATCGAAGCAGAGAGCCAGCGCCGGATGGACCGCGGCGGCCGTGTCGACCTCGAGCCCGCTGCGCAGGCGCTCGTTCTCCCCGTGGAAGGTGCTGCGCACTCCCGCCGCCAGCAGCTCGAGCGCGCCCGGGAGGGCCGGCAGGCGGTCCACCTCGACCACGGCGGTCACACCGCTGGCCCGCGCCATCTCGGCGAGGTGGCCGGCGAGGCCGAAGCCGGTGACGTCGGTACAGGCGGTGGCGCCCGACTCCACGGCGACCCGCGCCGCCGTCCGGTTGGGCCGGGTCATCGCGGCGAGGGCGGACTCGAGCCAGGGGCCGGCCAGCCGCCCGAGCCCGTCGGCGCGGAAGAGCACGCCGGTGCCGAGGGCCTTGGTCAGCACCAGGGTCTGCCCGGGCCGCAGGCCGGACAGCGGCATGAGGCGCTCGCCGGCCGGACCGTCGACGGCGAAGCCGATCTGCAGGACCGGCCCGGTGTTGGTGTGGCCGCCCACCAGGCTCACCGCGAGCTCGTCGAAGAGCGACCGGGCGCCGGAGAGGAGCTGGAAGAGCAGCTCCTCCTGCTCCGCGTCGGCCGTCCCCTCGGGCAGCGTGACGAGGGCCTGGGCCCAGCGTGGCGTCGCGCCCTTGGCGTAGAGGTCGGAGAGGGCGTTGGCGGCGGCCACCCGGCCCACCAGCCAGGGGTCGTCGGTGAACGGCCGGAAGGCGTCCACCGAGGTGGCGATCGCCGGACCCGCGGGTCCCGGCCTCCAGACGGCGGCGTCGTCGGGCCGGTCGAGCCCGAGGGCCACGGAGTCGTCGGCCGGCGCCTCCCGCAGCCGGGCGAGCGCCCGAGCGAGGGTCGACTGGCCCGCCTTGGCGGCGCAACCGCCGCACAGCATCTCCATCTCCACGGCCATCGCCCGCTCGCCCTGGAACTCCTCGGTGACCGATCCGTCCCGCTCGAGGACCTGGAACCGGACCATGAACCTGCGGTCGATCCAGTCCTTCAGCTTCATCACCCAGCCGCCGTCGAACGAGAGCCCCCACTTCGAGCCCAGCGCGGTGCCGTCCCCGAGATTCAGCAGCGCCAGGAAGTCCCCCTGGGGCGTGTACCGGCGCAGGGCGCCGCCGGAGAGCAGCGCCTTCAGGTTGTGGGTCAGGATCGGACCCTCGCGCACGGCGTAGACCCCGGCCTTGGGCGTGCGCGGATGCTCGATCAGCGACGCGCAGTCGCCGACCGCGAACAGCTCGGCGTGCCCCTCGACCTGGAGCGTCGGGCCGACGCGGATGAAGCCCCGCTCGTCGACCGGCAGCCCGGCGGCTCGCGGCCAGGGATGGGCGGCGGCGCCCACGACCCAGACGGTGAGATCGCTGATCAGCCGCTCCCCGTCCTCGAGCCGGACCGCGTCCGCCTCGACCGCGACCACCCGACATCCGGTCCGGATCCGGATCTCCCGCCGCGCCGCGGCCCGCTCCGCCCGCCGGCGCAACCCGTGCGGAGACTCCGGCAGGATGGCGCCGTCCCCCTGCACGAGGGTGACGCGAGGGGTGACGCCGGCGGCCCGTACCCGCGCCTCGAGCGTGAAGGCCAGCTCCACTCCCCCGGCACCGGCTCCGACGACGACGATCGAGAGCGCGTCGCGATTCCTCAGGGCGCGCTCCACCCACTTCTCCACCCGCCGCACGAAGCGCCCGATCGGCCGCGTGGCCAGCGCGTGCTCCTTCACCCCGGGCAGCTCCTGGCCGGCCACCGTCGAGCCGATGTCGAACGAGACCACGTCGTAGGGGATCGAGGGACGGCCCTCGATCGTCAGGCGCCGCGCCGCCGCCTCGAGACCGATCCAGCGCGCCAGGACGATCCTCGCCCCGGCCCGCCGGGCCAGCGGGACGAGGTCGATCTCCAGCTCCCGGCTCTCGTACTGACCGGCGACGAAGCCCGGCACCATCCCGGAGTAGACCGCCACGGGGACGTCGACCACCACGGTGACCCGGGTGTCGGCCGGCGGCATGGCCGCGAGAGAGCGCAGCACCTGCACGTGGGAATGTCCGCCACCGACGAGCACGAGGTCACGCAGGGGACTGGACGAGGAGTGGCTCACGAGGGGCGTCGAGGCGATCGGCAGGTCGGAGTCGGGTATTGTACGGTCCTTGCAGTGATCCCGCCCCCCATGAACATGGCGTTCGCCCTCCTGATCCTCGTGGCCCTGGCCGCGTGCTCCGGGCCGCCCGGCCCGGACGACGGAGACAGGCGGCGGATCGCCGAGCTCTACGGCGGATACCGGAAGCAGTTTCCCGACGTCCCCGGGATCTCGCCCGAGGAGCTCGCCGAGCGCCTGGACGACCCGGAGCTCGTCGTCGTCGACGTCCGCGAGGCGGGCGAGAGGGAGGTCTCGACGCTCCCCGGGGCCCTCTCCGCCGAGGAGTTCCTGCAGCGTGGCGACGAGCTCACGGGACGGCGCGTCGTCACCTACTGCACGGTCGGCTACCGCAGCGGCCTCTTCGCCGAGGAGCTGCGCGAGAAGGGCTGGGACGTGGCCAACCTGGAGGGCTCGATCCTCGGCTGGACGCACGCGGGCGGCGAGCTCGTCGATCCCGAGGGCCGGCCGACCCGTCGCGTGCACGTCTACGCCAGGCGCTGGAACCTCGCCGCGGAAGGCTACGAGCCGGTCTGGTAGGGACCTCGGCGTCGGGATCCGGATGGCGTGACCACGCGACCGTCCCTCACGCCTCTCCGATCGCCGAGAGCGCATCTTCGAATCGCGCGGCAGTCACGAAGGCCGCCTCGTCCGCCTGCGGATAGCGCTCGTAGAACCGCTCGAGCGCCCGCTGGTGGCGATCGACCGGCTCCGCCCACGTCACCTGAACAGGCACGATCCGCCCATTCACTCGCACCACGAAGTCGACCTCCCCGTCGTCCCGCCAGTAAGCCACCTCACCGTACCGACGGCGGAGCGCGAGGTAAGTGGCGCACTCGAGCGACTTGCCGCGGTCGGCGCCGCCACGCGTCACGACCACCTGTCGCAGTCCGGTGTCGATTGGGTAGTACTTGCGGTTCCGACTCGCGCGCTTGCGCTCCGAGAACGTGAAGTACGGGCAGGCGAAGAGGAGGTACGCCGCTTCGCAGGCCTCCAGGTAGCTCCCCGCGGTGTCGACGGCGATGCCGGTGGCCCCGGCCACGCGCCTGAGGCTCGTTTCGGAGCCGGCCGCCTCGTACACCATCTGCACCACCTGCCGGATCGCCGCGCTCGACCGGGCGCCGATGCGCTCCCGAACGTCGCGCTCCACGATGTCGTGAAAGTACTGTCGCCGGAGCCGATCCCCGTCTGCCATGGTGAGCGGCTCCGGGAAGCCCCCGTCGGACAGGTAATCCTCGAGCGTCGCGTGCGGATCGCTCCGACGCATCTCGTCCAGATCGAAGGGAAAGAGCTCGACGGTGAGATGACGACCCGTGAGAACCGAGGACAGCTCGCCGGAGAGCAATCGCGCGTTGGAGCCCGTGATCACGAAGACGTTCCCGCGAGGGCGATCGAGCTGGGCACGGAGCCACCGCTGCCAACCCTCGACACCCTGGATCTCGTCGAGGAAGAAGTAGAGGGTCTCCCCGCTCTCGTGGCGCTCGCGGAAGCCCTCCACGAGTCGGTCCAGCGTGGCGTATGACTGTGCCCCGGACAGGCGCGGATCCTCGAGGTTCAGCAACGCGCAGTGCGCCGGGTCGAGCCGGTAGTGGTCGATCAGCTGCTGCAGCAGCGTGGACTTCCCGCACCGCCGCACGCCCTGGATGGCGAGGCAGAGGGAGTCGCGCAGCGCTTCGGGAAGGTCGACGTCGCGCGGTACCGACGCCGGCACGGGGCGGTCCCAGAAGCTCCAGGTGCTGCTGACCTCGAGGATGTCGAGATCGGCCACGTGTCGAGTGTACTCGACAATCTCCATACTGTCGAGCACACTCGTCAGCTCAGCAACCGACGAGCCCGCTCGACGGCACGGCCGCCGCGCTGGATTCGGCGGGTGCGCCCGGAAATGCTTGACCCGGCAGCCGAAATCGCTATCCTGTAGCGCACCATGACGACCCGGGACCAGTGGATCGCGCTGCTCATCGGCCGGCCCACCTGAGGCGAGGCGGGAGAGAACCAGCGGACCGCGGCCTCGCCAGACAGCGAGGCCGTTTTCGATTGCGACGAGCGATGACCGACACGACGAGCGGGAGGCTGAGCGCCGAGGAGCGCAAGAAGCTCTACAAGCAGAGCCTCAACCTGCCGCGGACGAGCTTCCCGATGAAGGCCAACCTGGGGCAGAACGAGCCCCTGTCGCGGAAGCGCTGGGAGGCGGGCGGGCTCTACGAGCGTCTCCTCGAGGCGCGGGCGGACGCGGAGCCCTTCGCCTTCCACGACGGTCCACCCTACGCCAACGGCTCGATCCACGTCGGCCACCTCCTGAACAAGTCGCTGAAGGACATGGTCGTGCGCAGCCAGGGGCTCCTCGGCCGTCGCTGCCCGTACATCCCGGGGTGGGATTGCCACGGCCTGCCCATCGAGCACAAGGTGATGATCGGACTGGTGGAGAGCGGCAAGGCCGAGAAGCTCGCCGAGCTCGACGAGGACCGCCGCCGCATGGCCGTGCGCCGCGAGTGCCAGCGCTACGCCGAGAAGTTCCAGAAGCTGCAGGCCGAGCAGATGAAGCGGCTGCTCACGCTCGCCGACTACGACCACCCGTACCTGACGATGGCCCCGGAGTACGAGGCGGCGGTGCTCGAGGTCTTCGCCGACATGGTCGAGCGGGGGATCGTCTACCGCGACCTCAAGCCGGTGCACTGGTCGATCGCCAACGAGACCGCCCTCGCGGAGGCCGAGCTGGAGTACCTCGACCGGGACGACCCCGCCGTCACCGTGCGGTTCGAGGCGGAGGATCCCGGGACGCTGGCGGCCATCTTCGGCGTCGCCTCCGCCGAGGGTGCCTCCTTCCTCGTCTGGACGACCACGCCCTGGACCCTTCCCGCCAACCTCCTCATCGCCGTCCATCCACGCTTCGACTACGCCCTCGCCGAGGTCGGCGATCGTCTCGCGATCGTCGCCGCGGAGCTCGGTGAGCGGCTGGCCGCCGGGACGGACCTCCCCTACCGAGTCCTCGCCACGGTGAAGGGGCAAGCGCTGGTGGGCGCCACGTACCGGCATCCCTTCATCGAGCGGAGCGGCAGGGTTGTGGCCGCCGAGCACGTCACCCTCGAGGACGGGACCGGGCTCGTCCACACCGCTCCCGGGCACGGCCACGACGACTACCTGACCGGCATGGCGGAGGGCACTCCGATCTACAGCCCGGTGCGCGGCGACGGCACCTTCGACGCCACGGTGCCCGAGTGGCTGCGCGGCGTCTCGGTGTGGGAGGGCAACGAGCGGATCCTCGACCGCCTCCGCACCTCCGGCCACCTGGTGACCGAGGAGACCTACCGCCACAGCTACCCGCACGACTGGCGCTCGAAGACCCCGGTGATCTTCCGCTGTACCGAGCAGTGGTTCGTGGCCGTCGACCGGCCCGTCGAGGGCGACGGCCGGACGCTGCGGCAGATGGCCCTGACCGCCGCCGAGTCGGAGATCGACTTCGTCCCCGGCTGGGGGCGCAAGCGCCTGGCCGGCATGCTCGAGTCACGCCCCGACTGGTGCATCTCCAGACAGCGGGCCTGGGGCCTGCCGATCCCCGCCTTCCGCCATCCGGACGGCTCCATCCTGCTGACCCCGTCCTCGGTGCGCGCCGTCGGCCGCGCCTTCGCGCGCGAGGGCAGCGACGCCTGGTTCCAGGCCGCCCCCGCCGAGCTGCTCGAGGGCTACGACATCGAGGCGGACGCGCAGGCCCCGGCCGGCCTCGACGTCTCGAGCCTCGAGAAGATGCACGACATCTTCGACGTCTGGTTCGAGTCCGGCTCCTCCTGGCACGCCGTGATGCGACGGCGCGGCCAGGGCATCCCCGCCGACCTCTACCTGGAGGGCTCCGACCAGCACCGGGGCTGGTTCCAGCTCGCGCTCCTGACCGGCCTCGGCGCCACGACGCAGGCGCCCTTCCGCGCCCTGCTCACCCACGGCTTCATCGTCGACAAGGAGGGGCGGAAGATGTCGAAGTCGCTCGGCAACACGCTCGACGTCGAGGAGCTGCTCGACCGCTTCGGCGCCGACGTCTGCCGCTGGTGGGTGAGCTCGCTCGCCTACGAGAGCGACGTCAAGGTCGACCTCGACTACTTCGAGCGCGCCGGCGAGTCCTACCGCAAGGCGCGCAACACGCTGCGCTTCCTGCTCTCGAACCTCTCCGACTTCGACCCCGCCCGGCACGCCGTGGACATGGCCTCGGTCGACCCCCACGGATTGGACGCCTGGGCGCTCTCTCGCGCCGCCGCGCTGCGCGAGAGGGTGCTCTCGGCCTACGCGGCGTACCAGTTCCGCCAGGCCCACCTGGCCCTGCGGGACTTCTGCACCGAAGACCTCTCGGCCTTCTACCTCGACGCCCTGAAGGACAGGCTCTACTGCGACCGTCCCGACTCGGAGCGCCGCCGCAGCGCCCAGACCACGATGCACCGGCTCGCCGAGCTGTTGGCGACCCTGCTGGCACCGCTCCTGCCGCACACCGCCGACGAGGCCTGGCGCACGCTCCACGGGGAGGATGCCTGCGTCCACCTGGAGACGCCTCCCGAGGTCCCGAGCCCGGCCGCCGGGGCCTGGGACCGGGTCCTGGCGGTCCGCGAGCAGGCGGCCAAGGCGCTCGAGGACTCCCCGATCGACAATCCGCTGGACGCCGGGCTCGCGCTGCCCGACCCCGACGGGACGCTCGCCCCCTTCGTCGCCGACCTGCCCGACGCCTTCGGCGTCTCGAGGGTCCGCCTCGACCCGGCCGCCGCCGCCATCGAGGTGGTCGACCTCACCGGCGAGCCCCGCTGCGAGCGCTCGTGGCGCCGCGACGAGACCGTCCGCCTGCGCTCCGACGGCGGCTGGCTCTCCGATCGCGACGCCGACGCCGTGGGGATCGAGTGATGGCCCGCCACACCTACGACCCGGCGACCCTGGAGCCTCGCTGGCAGGCCGTCTGGGCGGAGCGGCGGGCGTTTCGGACCCCCGACGATCCGGCGAAGCTCGCCGCCAAGCCGAAGTTCTACATCCTCGACATGTTCCCCTACCCGTCCGGGGCCGGCCTTCACGTCGGCCA
>Ga0302046_10006461_pt1 | contig 10230 bp, 7 predicted proteins | sample RVTome_11_FD_200261 | JGI IMG/M metagenome (GOLD analysis project Ga0302046, IMG submission 200261) | Soil microbial communities from uranium-contaminated site in the Upper Colorado River Basin, Wyoming, United States - RVT147D111 (version 2) ... | reverse complement strand
GCGTAGGAGAGCACGATGTCGGCGCCCGCCCGGTGCAGCGTCGGAACGTTGCGCTCCTGGGTGGCGCGGCTGATCACCTGCGCGTCCGGACGCAGGCGCCGGCAGTAGAGCGTCAGGTAGACGTTGGTGTCGTCGTCGTGGGTCGTGATGATCACGGTCGGGGCCTCGCGGATGCCGGCGGCCTCCAGCACGGCCAGGTCCGCGGCGTTGCCCACCAGGGTCCGCTTCGGATCGCGCGAGCGGTCGGCCACCTTCTCGACGATCCGGAAGTCCACCCCGCGCGCGTCGAGCGCGCGCGCCGTGGCGCGGCCCACGCGCCCGCCGCCCAGGATCACGGCCGGCGCGTTGGAGACGTTGTAGATGCAGAAGAGCTCGTCGTAGCGGAACATCTGCTCCTCGGAGCCCGCCAGCACGAGCACCGTGTGCTCGTGGATCGGCGTGTCACCGTCCGCCCACTCGAAGCGGCCGCGCTCCCAGACGCCGACCACCGTGGCGCCGACTTTCTCGCGCAGGCCGCACTCGCGCAGCGTGCGGCCCACGAGCGGGGTGCGGTGGGCCACGGCCTCGGCGATCAGCACGTCCTCGAAGCGGCCGATCACGTGGGCCAGGGCGTCCCCGCCGATCGTACGCCGCGCGAAGGACTGGCCGATCATCTCCTCGAGCTGGAGCACGTGGGCGGCGCCCGCGAGCTTCAGGACGTCCACGGACGCCTCGTCGGTGACCGTGGCGACGATCGGGACGCGGGGGGCCAGGTCGCGCACCGTGAACACGACGCTCGTGTTGGTCACGTCGCTGGACGTGGTGGCCACGAGCGCCGCCCGCTCCACGCGCACGCGGCGCCAGGTCTCGGGATCGTCGCGGCCCCCCACCACGACGTTCACGCCGAGATCGTGGAGGCGCAGCGCCTCCTCGAGATTGGGCTCGATCAGCGCGTAGGAGATGCCGTGCTGGTTCAGGCGCCGGACCAGCGCCTCCGTCACCTCGTCGTGGCGGGTGAGCAGCACGTGGCCCTCGATGGACTCGGGCAGCTCGCGCGGCGTGCGTGCGGCCTCCTGGGCCTTCACCCAGGGCTCGTAGAAGAACTCGATGAAGGTGAAGGGCAACAGCATCAGCAGGAACACCATCCCCGAGACCAGCACCAGGATCGAGAACGCGCGGCCCAGGTCGGTCTCGAAGGTGATGTCGCCGAAGCCGAGCGTGCTCATCACCGTGAGCGTCCAGTAGAAGCCCGTGAGCCAGCTGTGCTCCTGGCCCTCGCGCTCCATGAGCGCGTGGAAGGCCAGGCTGTAGACCACGATCAGTCCGGCCAGCACGAACAGGAAGCGCGCCAGCACGCGCAGGTTGCGGCGGCCGCGGCGGCTGCGCATCAGGGAGGCCATCTGCACCGGCAGGCTCTTGAGCAACTGTGGGCCCCCCGAGGTCAGGCGCGGATTCTACCCTTCGCGGGCGTCCCGTCCCGCGCCCGGGAACCGGGGTGCGGGCCCGGGGTGTCTCAGGGATCCTGAGGGGCCGGCCGCGTCCGGCGCCCGAAGGAGACCCCATGCCTGCTCCGAGCCCCTGGCTGCCGTCGTTGGCGATCGCCGTCCTGTGCCTGGCCGCTCCCGCCCGCGCCGCGGAGGCGCCGCGCCTGCGCTCCACTCCCGAGCAGCGGCGCGAGGTGAGCCTGACCGTCTACAACCAGGACTTCGGCCTCGTGCGCGAGCGGCGCGCGGTGGAGCTGCCGCGCGGCCCGGTGGCGCTCGAGTTCGAGGGCGTGGCGTCGAGCATCCAGCCCGAGACCGTGTCGATCCGCTCGCTCGCGGGGGACGGCACCCTGCGGGTGCTCGAGCAGAACTACCGCTACGACCTGCTGAGCCCCCAGGCGCTGCTCCAGAAGTATGTCGGGCGGCAGGTGAAGGTCTACCGCTGGAACGACGTCACCGGCCGCGAGGAGGAGCGCGCGGCCGAGGTGCTGGCCACCAACGGCGGCCTCGTCCTGCGCATCGGCGACGAGATCACCTTCGACTACCCGGGTCGCATCGGCTTCCCCGAGATCCCGGCCAACCTGATCGCGCGGCCCAGCCTCGTGTGGCTGCTCGAGAGCGGGGCCGAGCGCCAGGAGCTCGAGGTCTCCTACCTGGCCGGTCAGATCAACTGGCGCGCCGACTACGTGCTCGTGCTCTCGGCCGACGACCGCTCGGGCGACCTCACCGGCTGGGTCACCCTCGACAACCGCAGCGGCGCCTCCTACGAGGACGCGAAGCTCAAGCTCGTGGCCGGCGACGTCCAGCGCGTGGCGCCCAAGGCCGTGATGGACATGATGGTGATGCGCGGCGCCGCCCAGGAGGCCGCCCCGCAATTTCGGGAGGAGTCCTTCTTCGAGTACCACCTCTACACGCTGGAGCGCCCGGCCAGCGTGCTCGACAACGAGCAGAAGCAGATCACGCTGCTCCAGGCCCCGGGCGTGGGCCTCGACAAGCGCCTGATCCTGCGCGGCGAGCCCCACTGGTTCCGCGGCGCCTACGGCGGCCAGATCGAGTCGCGCCGCAAGGTGGGCGTGTTCATCGAGCTCGAGAACCGCGAGGCGAACCGGCTCGGCATGCCGCTCCCCAAGGGCGTGGTGCGCGTCTACAAGGCCGACAGCGAGGGCGGCCGCCAGTTCGTGGGCGAGGACCAGATCGACCACACCCCGCGCGACGAGCGCATCCGCATCAAGGTGGGCGAGGCCTTCGACGTGGTGGCCGACCGCCGCCAGATGGAGTGGCGCGAGCAGGGCCGCTGCGCCTCCGAGAGCAGCTTCGAGATCGAGCTGCGCAACCACAAGAAGGAGGAGGTGGAGGTCGAGGTGATCGAGCCCGCCATGGGCGACTGGGAGATCCTCCAGTCGAGCCACCCCCACACGCGCAAGGACGCCCAGAGCTTCAGCTTCACCCCCAAGGTCCCCGCCGACGGCAAGACCCTGGTGAGCTACCGCGTGCGCGTGCGCTGGTGCTAGGTGGACGGCCTTCGCCGAGGGGTCCTGCCGAAATGGAACGTGTTATCGTACGGCGCCCGCCGGGTTCCGGGCGCCACCACGAGACAGGAGTCCCTCGATGTCGAGCCTGCCGCAGTCCTTCGGCGTGAACCTCGTCGATCCGGGGGATTACGCCGCCCACGGCTATCCCCACGAGATCTGGACGCGGCTGCGGGCCGAGGATCCGGTGTTCCGCTGGACCGAGACCGAGGGCATGCCCTTCTGGGCGATCACCAAGCACGCCGACGTCACCACGATCTCGAAGCTGCCGGACGTCTTCCTGAACGGGCCGCGTCTCACCATCAGCCATCGGCCCGAGGAGCCGCCGCCGGGGATGTTCCCGGCCACGCTGATCCAGATGGACAACCCGCGCCACCGAGACTTCCGGCGCATGATCTCGAGCCGCTTCACGCCGCGCGCGCTGCGCAAGATCCACGCGCCGATCGAGGAGATCGGCAAGGAGATCGTGGATGCGCTGATCGTGGACAAGGAGGAGGGCGAGTGCGACTTCGTGGCGGCGGTCTCGGCGCCGCTGCCGATCGCGGTGATCGGCTGGCTGCTGGGCGTCCCCAAGCCGGACTGGAACCTGCTCTTCGACTGGACCAACCGCATCATCGGCGCCCAGGACCCGGACTTCCACGAGGCAGGCACCGACGTGATCGAGTCGGCGCGCGCCACCATGGTGGAGCTCTTCACCTACTTCGCGCAGCTCGTCGAAGAGAAGCGCAAGAACCCGGCCGACGACCTGATCACGCTCTTCACCCAGGTGGAGTACGAGGGCAAGCCGCTGCCGCCCATGGACGTGTTGGCCTGGTGCCTGATCATCGTGGTGGCGGGCAACGAGACCACGCGCAACGGTACCAGCGGCGGCATGCTGGCCTTCGTCCAGAACCCGGGCGAGATCCGCAAGCTCCAGGAGAACCCGCGCCTGCTGGCTCCCGCGGTGGAGGAGGTGGTGCGCTGGAGCAGCCCGATCATCCACTTCGCGCGCACGGCGACCCGCGACTTCGAGCTGCGCGGCAAGACGATCCGCGCCGGTGAGTCCTGCGCGCTCTTCTACCCGTCGGCCAACCGCGACGAGGAGATCTGGGACGATCCGTTCGCGTTCCGCATCGACCGCGAGAAGAACCCGCACCTGGGCTTCGGCATCGGCGAGCACTTCTGCGTGGGCTCGCACCTCGCGCGCCTGGAGCTGGCCGTGGCCTACAAGCACCTGCTGCCGCGGATCGAGGCGGTGGAGCTCACCGGGCCGGTCGAGCGGCTGCACTCGGCGCTGGTCGGCGGCGTGAAGAAGCTCCCCATCCGCTACAAGCTGCGGCGCGCGTAGCGGCCGGGCTCCCGCCCGGTCAGTCTTCGTCGTTGTGGCCGCGGGCGACCTGCATCTCTTCGTAGCGCTCGCGCCGTTCCATCAGCGCGTCGATGCGCTCGCGCGGGACGGCGATGAAGATGGCTTCGGCCTCGGCGCACAAGGTGTGGCCGGCGTGGACGCGGCCTTCGCAGAAGGTCTTGCGGCCCTCCACGCGCACGAGCTCGGCCTCGAAGAGCAGCTCGGTGTGCAGCGGCGTGGGCGCGCGGTAGCGGATGGTGAGCGTGCCGGTGAAGCCCGGGTTGCCGCCCAGCGACTGCACGTAGCCCAGCACCTCGTCGAAGGCGGCGGCCACGTAGCCGCCGTGGACCGAGCCGGGCGGGCCCTCGTAGGCCGAGCCGAACGTCACGGACGCCACCGCCGTGCGCTCGCCCGCGCGGCCGATGGTGATGGGCGGGGCGAGCGGGTTGGCCAGGCCGAGCAGCGGGCTCTGGTCGAAGAAGGCGCCCACGTCGCCGGCCGTGGCGGACTCGGCGGCGCCCATCACCTTCTTGAGCCGCGGGTGGGCCGCGAGGCTCTCGGCGTAGCGCTCCAGGCCGTCGGCCGCGGCGCGCAGCTCGGCGGCCGGCGCGTTGCTCGGCACGAGCCGCTCGATCACGAGGCGCATGGCCGCGGCGAGCCTGCGCTTCTGCTGCCACGCTTCGGCGTTGCTCGACTTGGTGGGATCGAAGTGGGGCTCGATGCGCAACGGCCGGGGAGGCCCGCTGCTCACGAGGATGCTCCGGCCTCGGTCTCCGCCACCTCCTGCCACGGGTAGCCGTCATACGGGAACTCCGTGCAAGCGTCGATCCGCGCGTAGTCCTCGCGGTCGAAGCCGCGGCCCCAGGCCCAGGCGGCCAGCTCGCGATACACCACGCAGCGCTCGCGCGCGTCGCGCAGGCGCTCGTCCCCGGCCACCGCCGCCAGCACGTCCTGCACCGTCACCGGCTCCGAGCCCATGCGCACGCCGCCGCCGTCCTCGGTGTCGAGGATCACGTACTTGTGCGCCTCGGGGCCCGACGCGTCCCAGGCGACCCAGCGGGGCAGGTCGCCCTCGCGGCCCTGGCCCGGGTCGCCCGCGTACGCGAGCTCGGCCCAGTAGGACATCATCTGCTCCGACAGCTCGCGGCGCGCGCCGCGGTTCCAGAAGCCGAACAGGCCCACCGCGCGCGGGCCGAGGTCCCAGTGGCCGAACACGAAGGGGATCTCGAAGCCGTGGGAGGCACCGAGCGTCTCGTCGAGCCTCACCCACGGGATCGAGAGCTCCTCGTCCCAGTCGAAGCGGTAGACGAACACGCGGCCGGGCTGGCTCGCGTGCAGCGCTTCGGCCGGAGCATCCGCGCCGGTCGCCTTCCACAGGGCGCTCAGGTGCTCGGCCAGCGCCTGGAAGCGCTCGGGATCGTGCGCAGCAGGCACCAGGCCGAAGCGCATCTCGGCGTGGAGCGGGTCGAAGGCGAGGAAGAGCTTGTTCTCGTCGCGGTTGGTTCCGAGGATCACCGGCACGCCGTTGTGGCCGCCGCGGCGGAAGCGGGCCAACGCGTCCTGGCGCGGCAGCACGTAGCCGTCGGCGAACATCTGGGGCACCTCGAGCCCGGGCCCGCCTTCCTCGCGGCGGTACGCGTCCAGGATCTCACCGGCCGGCCTGCCGCGCAGCCAGGCGGCGATCTCCGGGTCGTCGCGCTCGGCGAGCCAGGCGCGGGCGGCTGCGCGGTCGGCGGCCGTGCCGTCGGCCGCGAGCAGGCGCGCCAGGATCTCGTTCGAGCTGTGGGCGGCGCCGGGCACCGGGTCGTCGAGCCAGTTCTCGGCCAGCGCCGGAGCGATCGTGCCCACCCCGCCGCTCTGCACGATGGCGCGATGGAAGAGCCCGCTCGCGCGCGGCGAGAGCAGGAGCATCGCCACGTTCCGGCCGCCCGCCGACTCGCCGAAGATCGTCACGCGAGAGGGGTCGCCGCCAAACGCTTCTATGTTGGCCTGCACCCACTCGAGGGCGCGGATCTGGTCCAGGATCCCGAAGTTGCCCGAGCGGTCGGCGGCGGTGGTGTCCTCGCCGCGTAGGGCCGCGTGCGAGAGCCAGCCGAAGGGGCCGAGCCGGTAGTGGACGGCCACCACGATCACGTCGCGCGAGACGGCGAGGTTGCCGCCGTGGTAGAGGCCGGCGTGGCCCACGGTGTTGCCGCCGCCGTGGATCCAGACCATCACGGGCAGGCGCGCCGGGCCCGCGGGCACCTCGCCCGGCGCGAAGCGCGGGGCGTAGACGTCCAGGTACAGGCAGTCCTCGCTGCCCACGGGCGTGCCGGGCTCGGCCTCGTTCACGCCGCCGAGCGGCGAGGCGAGCTGGCTGCACGGCGTGCCCGAGGTCAGCCCCTCGCGCGTGCCGGCCCAGGGCGGGCCCATGCGCGGCTCCTTCCAGCGCAGCTCGCCCACCGGCGGCTCGGCGAAGGGGATGCCGAGCCAGGCGTGGCTCTCGTACTCGGCGGCGAAGCCCACGAGCTCGCCGGCGGGCAACGTGCGCAGGGATTGCGGATCCGCGCGGCGCGGCGCGGCGTCGGGCACGTCGCCGCAGGCCGGAGCCAGGGCGAGCGCGAGGGCCAAGCAGGCGAAGCGCGGTGCACGGAACATCGGGGGTCCTCCTCGGGACGGGCGCGGGCTGGTGGACGGGCGGCGAGCGCAGCCATCAATTGACGGGCTCCGAGCGCAGCACGTAGCGGCCGTCGGCGGCGAGCTCGAACATCTCCTCCAGCAGCGGGTGGCGGAGGGGCTCGCCCGAATCGTCGGGCAGCAGGTTCTGCTCGGAGACGTAGGCCTCGTAGGTGCTCTCCTGGTTCTCGGCCAGCAGGTGATAGTAGGGCTGGTCCTTGCGCGGGCGACGTTCGGCCGGGATCGCGAGCCACCACTCCTCGGTGTGGCTGAACGTGGGATCCACGTCGAAGATCACGCCGCGGAAGGGGTAGAGGCGGTGCCGCACGCGCTCGCCGATGCCGAACTTGGCCTGGCGCATTAGCTCTTCTCCGCGAGCTTCGCCCAGCCGTCGCGCAGGCCGAGCGTGCGGTTCAGCACCGGCGCGCCGGGTCGCGAGTCGCGGTCCAGGCAGAAGTAGCCGATGCGCTCCAGCTGGAAGGCCGCGCCCCCCGGCGCCGAAGCGAGGGCCGGCTCCACCGGGACGTCGCGCAGCACCTCGAGCGAGCTCGGCGCGAGGCTCGCGAAGAAGTCCTGGCCCTCGGGCACGTCGCTCGGGTCCTCCTTGTCGAACAGGCGGTCGTAGAGCCGCACCTCCACGGGCAGGGCGTGGCGCGCCGAGACCCAGTGGATCGTGCCGCGCACCTTGCGGCCATCGGGCGCCTCGCCGCCGCGCGTGGCCGGATCGTAGCGGCAGCGCAGCTCCACCACGCGGCCCTCGGCGTCCTTCACCACCCCGGTGCAGGTCACGAGGTAGGCGTAGCGCAGCCGCACCTCGCGCCCGGGCGCGAGGCGGAAGAACTTCTTCGGCGGGTCCTCCAGGAAGTCGTCGCGCTCGATCCACAGCTCGCGCGAGAAGGGCACCTTGCGCGTGCCCTGGGCCGGGTCCTCGGGGTTGTTCACCGCCTCGAGCTCCTCGCTCTGGCCCTCGGGGTAGTTCTCGATGACGAGCTTGAGCGGCCGCAGCACGCCCATGTAGCGCTGGGCCTCCTCGTTCAGCACCGCGCGCACGTGGAAATCGAACTGGGCGAGCTGGATGGTCTTGTTGCTGCGCGTGATGCCCACGTCGTCGCACAGGTTGCGCAGCGCCCGGGGCGGGATGCCGCGCCGCCGGAAGGCGGCCAGCGTCGGCATGCGCGGGTCGTCCCAGCCCGAGACCACGCCTTCCTCCACGAGCCGCTTCAGGTTGCGCTTGGAGAGCACCGTCCCGGTGATGAAGAACTTCGCGAACTCGATCTGCCGCGGGCGGGGCTCGGGCACGCCGAGCTGCTCGAGGAACCAGTCGTAGAGCGGCCGGTGATCCACGAACTCGATCGAGCACAGGGAGTGGGTGATGCCTTCGATGGCGTCCGACAGGCAGTGGGCGAAGTCGTACATGGGATAGATGCGCCAGGCGGTGCCCGTGCGGTGGTGGGGCGCGTCCACGACGCGGTAGATCACGGGATCGCGCATGGGCAGCACCGACGAGGCCATGTCGATCTTGGCGCGCAGCACGCGCTCGCCCGGGACGAACTCGCCGTCCTTCATGCGCTCGAACAGCGCGAGGTTCTCCTCTACCGAGCGGTTGCGGAAGGGGCTCTCGATGCCCGGCTCGGTGAGCGTGCCGCGCCGCTCGAAGATGCCCTCGGAGGTGAGGTCGCAGACGAAGGCCTTGCCCCGGCGGACGAGCTCCACGGCGTAGGCATGGATCTGCGGGAAGTAGTCCGAGGTGAAGCGCAGCTCGTCCCAGTCGCAGCCGAGCCAGCCGATGTCGCGCTGGATGGCCTCGACGAACTCCTCCTCCTCGGCCGCCGGGTTCGTGTCGTCGAAGCGCAGGTTGAAGGTGCCGCCGAACTCGCGCGCGATGCCGTGGTTCAGGTGGATGGCCGTGGCGTGGCCGATGTGCAGGTAGCCGTTGGGCTCGGGCGGGAAGCGCGTCCCCACGCGCGTGTGCTTCCCCGAGGCGAGCTCCCCGCGGATGATCTGGCGGATGAAGTCGCTTCGTCCGGCGGGCGCTTCCGTGGACACGTCGCTGCCTCGTGCGGGGGGTGCGGGTATGATGGCCGGCGCAAAGGTTCCACATCTTCCGGGGCCTTGCGAGGGCCGGAGGCGAGCATGGGTGTTCTTTCCGGGAAGGTGGCGATCGTGACCGGGGCGGGTCGCGGCATCGGGCGCGAGATCGCGCTGCACATGGCGGGCGAGGGAGCCGCGCTGGTGGTGAACGACCTGGGCGGCGCGCCCGACGGCAGCGGCGCCAGCCGGGTGGCCGACGCCGTGGTGGCCGAGATCGAGGCGGCCGGCGGCCGGGCGGTGGCGAGCCACGACAGCGTGGCCAGCGTGACGGGCGGCCGCGCCGTCTTCCAGGCGGCCCTCGACGCCTTCGGCGCGGCCGACGTGCTGGTGAACAACGCCGGGATCCTGCGCGACCGCACGCTCTTCAACATGGAAGAAGACGACTGGGACGCCGTGATCGCCGTCCACCTGAAGGGCCACTACTGCTGCACGCGGCCCTTCGTGCGCTACGTGCGCGAGACGGAGCGGCGCGGCTGTCGGATCCTCAACTTCTCGTCGGTCTCGGGCCTGTTCGGGAACTTCGGCCAGTCCAACTACGGGGCGGCCAAGGCCGGCATCGCGGGCTTCAGCCGCGTGCTGGCGCTCGAGCTCGCCAAGTACGGCTGCACGGTCAACACCATCTCGCCGGGTGCAGCCACGCGCCTCACGATCCCGCTGGCCGAAGGCCGCGGCGAGGCGGTGGACGTCGCCGATCCCCTGCGCGGGCCCGCGCAGATCGCCCCGGTCTGCACCTGGCTGGCTTCACCGACGGCCCAGGAGATCACCGGCCAGATCGTCCACGTGATGCGCGGGACGGTGGGCATCATGCAGCAGCCGGCCGTGATCCGGTCGTTCCAGAACGACCGGCTCTGGACGCTCGACGATCTGGACCGTGTGATGCCCGAGCTGCTCGCAGCCAAGCGGGTCCACGACGCGCGCGTGAAGGAGGCCGGCCGGCCCGAGCCGCTGAAGCCGAGCTAGCAGAGCGACCCGAGACTCCACGGTCGGTGGAGGGTGCTGGCGGAGGGGTGGTGCCGCGCTCCGCTTCGCTCGGGAGGAGGCGGAGGGGTGGTGCGCGCTCCGCTTCGCTCGGGAGGAGGCGGAGGGGTGGTGCCGCGCTCCGCTTCGCTTGCGCTTCAGGTTGGCCAACGTGGCCCTCCGGGCGGTTGCGTGGCTCCGAGGCCCG
>Ga0302046_10006460_pt1 | contig 10230 bp, 6 predicted proteins | sample RVTome_11_FD_200261 | JGI IMG/M metagenome (GOLD analysis project Ga0302046, IMG submission 200261) | Soil microbial communities from uranium-contaminated site in the Upper Colorado River Basin, Wyoming, United States - RVT147D111 (version 2) ... | reverse complement strand
TCATCGACTACCAGTGGTCCGAGATCACCCACATGCAGTACCGGAAGCACCGCCAGCCGCTGGTGCCCCGGCGCCTCACGCGCGGCGTCACCGAGCGCGTCGACATGTTCGGCAACCCCGTGATCCCGCTCTACGAGCACGAGGTCGAGCGCGGGGTGCGCGAGCTCCTCGCCGAGGGCATCGAGTCGCTGGCGATCCTCTTCCTGCACTCGTTCCGGAACGCCACCCACGAGGCCCGTGCCGCCGAGATCGCCCGGCAGGTCATGGCCGAGGTCGGGCGCACCATCCCGGTGGTGGTGTCGAGCGACGTCGCGCCCACCATGCGCGAGGTCTCGCGCGCGAACGCGACCATTATCCAGGCCTACGCCACGGCCCCGGCGCGGAAGCAGCTCCTGCGCGTCGAGGAGTGCCTGGTCGAGAAGGGCTACCAGCACTCCTTGAAGACCGTGCTCTGCTACGGCGGCATCACCAACATCCGCTACCCGCGCCTCTTCGAGACCGTGATGTCGGGGCCGGTCGGCGGCATCATGGGCGCCGACTACCTCGCCAAGACGATCGGCCTCGACAACGTCGTGTGCTCGGACGTCGGCGGGACCAGCTTCGACGCCGGCGCGATCACCGCCGGCATCCTGCCGATCAACCGTGAGCCGCCGTTCCAGCAGATGTTCGTGAACGTGCCGATGCTCGACATCCGCTCGATCGGCGCCGGCACCGGCACCTACATCCGCCTCGATCCGCAGACCCGCCGCATCAAGCTCGGCCCCGACAGCGCCGGCGGCACGCCGGGGCCGGTCTTCCAGGAGACCGGGAACGAGATCCCGACCGTCAACGACGCCAACCTGCTGCTCGGCATCCTGAACGAGCACTACTACCTCGGCGGGCGCGTCAAGGTGAACAAGCAGAAGGCCTACGACGTCTTCACGCGCGCGGTCGCCGATCCGCTCGGGCTCGATCCCTACAAGGCCGCCGAGCAGTGCGTGGATCTCGTGAACGTCCTGATGCGCGAGCACCTGGTGCGGAGCCTGATGGTCGGCCACGACCTCCGCGAGTACACGCTCCTCGGCTACGGAGGCGGCGGCCCGCTGCATCTCCTGGGCTATGCGGGCGACTATCCATGGAAGGCCGTCATCACCGTCCCGCACGCGGGGGCGTTCTCGGCCTGGGGCGGCGCCTGCATGGACTACGCGCACCGCCGCCACAAGAGCATCGCGGCGGTCGTGCCCCACGGCGCCGACGCCGCGACCCGCCTGCGGGCCGCGGGCATCGTCTCGTCGGCGTGGGAGGAGCTCGAGATCGAGCTCCTCGCCGAGCTCGAGCGCGAGGGCTTCACGCGCGACCAGATCGCGCTCCGCCAGGCGGCCTACGTGCGCTTCTACGGACAGCTCGACGACGTCGAGGTCGCCTCGCCGGTCGCGCGCCTCGCCTCCGACGAGGACGTGGAGCGCCTGCTCGCGAGCTTCAACGAGGTCTTCACCAAGATGTTCACGCTGGCGGCGCGGCCGAGCGATCCGACCTACCAGTTCACCGAGGTGAGCGTCATCGCCCAGGTCGACACCGTGAAGCCGAAGCTGGTACGGAAGCCGCTCGAGGACGCGACCCCGCGCCGCGAGGCCTCGAAGGGCACGCGCCAGGTCTTCCAGCAGGGGCGCTGGAACGAGGCGCGGATCTGGGAGATGGGGGAGCTCCGGCCGGGGAACGAGCTCGACGGCATCGCCGTCGTCGAGGCCCCGAACACGACGCTCTTCGTGCCGCCCGACTGGCACGTGCGGATCGACGAGTACGACATCTACTGGCTGACGAGGGGAGGCGCAGAGTGACGACAGCCGCCCGACGCGCGACCGACGACCGCCCGAGCCTGCGCGAACGGCTCGCGGAGAACGACCGCCTGCTCGCCGAGACCGGGAGCCTCTTCGGCCTGACGCGCCTGGCGCGCAAGGAGAGCGACCCCGGCACCTACGAGGCCGTCTGGCACATCCTGCTGAACGTCTGCAACACGGCGTGGACCGTCGGCTGCAAGGTCTCGTCGTCGCCGGTCGCCGCCGAGGGCGGCGACGCGCTCTGGGCGCTCCACCTCCCGACCGGCGAGGCGGTCTGCACGTCGAAGGGCATCGTCTCGCACCCCGGACTGCTCTCGCTCCTCCTCCGGAGCTACATCGAGCATGGCTACGAGGACTATCCGGGCTTCCACGCGGGCGACATCTTCGAGAACAACGACCCCCACTACGGCGGCCTGCACTCGCCCGACTTCCAGACCACCGTGCCGATCTTCTACGAGGGCGAGCTGGTGGCGTGGGCGGGCTCGGTCAGCCACGTCATGGACGCCGGCTTCGTCACCCCGGGCTCGATCGGCTTCCTCAACCCCGACTGCTTCTCGGACGGCGTGCCCGTCACCATGGAGAAGATCGGCGAGGACGACCGCGTCTACCCCTGGTACGAGATGCGCATGCGGTCGCGCACCCGCACCCCGGACTTCGTCCTCGGCGACGCCCGCGGCCGGCTCGCCGGCTGCCTCACGGTCCGCGACCGCGTCACCAAGCTGATCGACAAGTACGGGCTCGACTTCTTCAAGGACGTGACGCGCGAGTACATCGAGGACAGCCGGCGCTACGCGATCGCGCGCGTCAAGACCCAGGCGGTACCGGGCCGCATCCGGAAGTCGAACTTCAAGGACCTGGCGATGAAGGGCAAGCGCGTCATCCTGCCGATCCAGGACATCGACTGCCTGTTCAGCACGCCGATGACGGTCGAGATCGGCGCCGACGCCAAGGTACGGTTCTCGCTGCCGGGGGCGAGCGGCTGGGTGCCGTTCGGCGAGAACATCACCCCCGGGGCCTGCCTCTCGGCACTGCTGAACGGCTACTCGCACGTCGTCGGCTTCGACATGTTCAACTGGGGGTCGGTCGCGGCCTGGAGCCTCGAGACCCCGCCCGCCGGCTCGTGGGCGAACCCCTACCCCGCCAACTACTTCGCCTCCTCGGGCGTCGCCTGGGCGCCCGCCGTGATGTGGCTCTCCGCGCTCTACGAGAGCTTCGGCCGCCTCTACTACGCCCGCGGCTACCTCGAGGAGGTCGCCGCCGGCGCCGCGACCACCATGACCGCCGAGTTCTCGGGCGTGAACCAGTTCGGCATGTACATCGCCGGCATGACCCTCGAGCAGGCGAGCAACGGCTCGCCGGCGCGCGGCATGGCCGACGGCGAGAACAGCGCCTGGTCGATCTACACGCCGCAAGGCGACTTCGGGAACGCCGAGATCAGCGAGCTCTTCTACCCGATCCTCTACATCGGCCGGAACGTCGAGCCCGACTCCGGCGGCTACGGCACGTTCCGCGGCGGCCTCGGCCACACCGCCGTCTGGATGATCAAGAACACGCCGGGGATCGAGTACCAGTGCGGCTGCGCCGGCATCCGAAGCAAGATCGTCGCCAACCACGGCATGTTCGGCGCCTACCCGACGCTCCCCGACCGGCCGAGCTACGCCATCGACACCAACGTGAAGGAGCTGATCGCCGAGCAGAAGCCGCTCGTCCACGAGCGCGGCGACCCCGAGCGGCCGAACCTCGCCGCCAACGTCGAGGCGCGCATCCTCGAGTCGAACGCGATCGCGCCCTTCGTGACCCCCGAGCTGATGCACGACTACGACATCGTCATCCACCCGATCTCGGGGGCGCAGGCGATCGGCGACCCGCTCGACCGCGACCCGGCGCTGGTGAAGGCCGACCTCGACAGCCGCTGGACCCGCGACTGGATCGCGCGCGACGTCCACGGCGTCGTCGCCACCTGCGACGGCAAGGCGCGGGAGTGGACGGTCGACGCGCAGGCGACGGCCAAGCGGCGCGTCGAGCTCCGGACCGCGCGCGTCCAGCGCGGCGTGCCCTTCCGCGAGTGGTGGCAGGACGAGCGCCGGAAGGTCCTCGCCAAGGAGGGCATGGACCCCGCCGTGCACACCATGTGGCGGACGTCGATGGAGCTCTCGCCCGCCTACGCGGCGGAGCTCCGCGCCTTCTGGAAGCTGCCCGACGACTTCGAGTTCTGAGGAGCCGCATCATGCCCGAGTACGACATCACCGAGATCGAGAAGCTCGTCGACGGAAAGCTCCCGTGGTCGCGCGTCCAGGAGATCATGAAGGACGGCAAGGATCGGGGCCGCTTCGAGCAGTGGGTCGCGATCCTCCAGAAGCGCGTGCCCTGGTCCGAGCGCATCCTGCTGCCGCTCACGCCCGCGCTCTTCATCGTCCAGAAGGGCCGCGGGCGGATCGTGAAGTGCCGCTGCGGCCACGAATTCGGCGACTACCGCGTGAACTGGAAGCTCGCGGCGCTGATCCACGTCCGCGACACGCCGGAAAAGCTGCATGAGGTCTACCGCGGCGCCGAGCAGCCCGACCCGGCGTGGATCCAGCTCCGCGAGTACTACTGCCCGGGGTGCGGCACGCAGCTCGAGGTCGAGGCGGTGCCGCGCGGCTGCCCGCCCGACTTCGAATTCCTGCCCGACCTCGACACGTTCTACCGCGACTGGCTCGGGACGCCGCTCCCGGACGAGCAGGAATACGCCGACAAGACCCTCGACGCCGTCCGTGACTGGCCGACCGACTGAGGGCGGCCGGGGGCCGCGATGACCCCGTCCCGCCCGAGCGCCGCGGCCCTCGACGGCGTCGTCGTCCTCGATCTCACGACGCGCTTCTGGGGCTCGATGGCGGCGGCGCTGCTCGCCGACTTCGGCGCCCGCGTCATCCTGATCGAGGAGCCGTGCCGGCCGAGCCCCCCCGCGGAGCTCCCGGCGGCGGGCGCGCGCTGGGACTACGTGCACGACCTCGTCCATCGCAACAAGAAGAGCTGCGTCGTCAACCGCGCGACCGAGCGCGGCCGCACCGTGGTCCGCGAGCTGGCCGCCCGGGTCGACGTCGTCGTCACCGACTGCCCCGAGGCCGACCTCGCCGCCGTCGGGCTCGACTACGCGAGCGTCGCGGCGGCGCGCTCCGACGTGGTCTACGCGGTCGGCTCGGGGCTCGGCCCGAAGGGGCCCGACCGCGATCTCCCGGCGCTCGACGAGCTCGCCGCCGCCCGGACCGGCATGATGCCGCTCCTGCCGCAGCCCGGGCAGCCGCCGGTGTACGCGGGGCACGGGCAGATGTACACCGCGGTCATGCTCGCCTACGCGGTCGTGGTCGCGCTCTTCCACCGCAAGCGCACCGGCGAGGGGCAGCGCGTCGACGCCTCGCTGCTCGGCGGCAACATGTACGGCGCGAGCCTCGACCTGCAGGCCTACCTCGCGATCGGCGAGGACCGCCTGCTCGCGCCGGTGGCGCGCCTCGACGCCGGCAATCCCATGAGCGGCGTCCTCTACCCGAGCGCCGACGGCCTCTGGATCGCGCTCACCATGCCCGACACCGACCGCTGGTGGCCGCTGCTCGCCGAGGTGACCGGCCTCGATCCCGCCGACCCGCGCTTCGCGACCCACGACCTGCGCTGCGGCGCCCACCGCCTCGAGCTCATCGCCGCGCTCGACGATGCCTTCCGGCGCCGGCCCGCGGCCGAGTGGCGGGCGGCGTTCACCGAGCGCCAGATGTCGGCCGACGTCATCGAGGACTACCGCTACCCGGCCGAGGATCCGTCGGCGCGCGACAACCGCTACGTCCTCGACCTCGAGGACGCGAGCCTCGGGCGGCTCCGCATGCTCGGGTTTCCGATCTTCATGACCGACACGCCGGCCCGCCTGCGCGCGACCGCGCCGCGCCGCGGGCAGCACACCGCGGAGGTGGTGCGCGAGCTGCTCGGCTACCCCGAGCGCGCCATTACCGAGATGGAGCGGGAGGGCGTCCTCGCGTGAGCACCGCGGCGGGCAGCGGCGCGGGCGGTGGGAACGGCGGCGCGAGCGGCGGGGGCGGCGGATCGGGAACCGCCACCGCCAGCGCGGGACCGCTCGCGGGCATCCGGGTGATCGACCTGACGATGTGGTTCCAGGGGCCGGTCGCGGGCCAGCACCTGGCCGACCTCGGCGCCGAGGTGATCCACCTCGAGAGCCCGAAGGGCGGCGACCTGGCGCGCGGCGTCCGCAGCATCAAGGCGCTCGCGATCGGCGACTGGAACCAGTACTTCCAGGTCATCAACCGCAACAAGAAGAGCATGGCCGTCGACCTGAACACCCCCGACGGCGTCGAGATCGTCCACCGTCTGGCCGAGAAGTCCGACGTCTTCCTCACCAACCTGAGCGCCAAGGCGCTCGAGAAGTGGAAGGTCACGTACGACGAGCTGGCGTGGATCAATCCGCGCCTGGTGTACGCGCTCGGGAGCGGCTACGGCCCCTTCGGGCGCATCACGAAGCCGTCGTTCGACATGACCGTGCAGGCGCTGGTCGGCCTGATGAGCCGCCAGGGCGAGCCCGACGAGCCGCCGATCTACCTCGGCATGGGCTCGGGCGACGCCATGGGCGGGATGATGGCGGCGCTCGGCATCATGCTGGCGCTCTACGCGCGCGAGTCGACCGGCCGCGGCCAGTGCCTCGACGCCTCGCTCTACGGCGCCCAGACGTTCATGGCGGCACCGACGTTCCAGGCCTACCTCGCGACCGGCAGCGAGCGCTACTCGCGCCAGGTGTCGCGGACCGATCCCGAGAACCCGCTCTGGAATATTTACCGGGCCGCGGACCGGTGGCTGTTCCTGTGCGTGCCGAACGAGGACGGGCCGTGGCGGACGCTTTGCGACACGCTCGAGGCGGGCAGGCGCGACACGGGCGACGCGTACGATGCCGGCGGCGCGGGCGGCACACGCGACGCCGGCGCGCTCGCCGGCGACGCGCGCTTCGCCGACCCGGCGGCGCGGCGCGCCAACGCGACCGCGCTCGTCGCCGAGCTCGACCGGGTGATCGCCGCGCGCCCGGCCGCCGCGTGGACCGAGCGCCTCACGCGGGCGGGTCTCGCCGCGAGCCCGATCGTGACGTTCAAAGACCTCGCCGCCGACCCCCAGGCCTGGGAGAACGACTATCTCCTGAAGACCCCCTGCGAGGAGGTCGACCGCGAGGTGACCATCCGCGGCCTGCCGGTCGGCTTCTCGAAGACCCCCGGCACGGTCCGGAGCCTCGGCCCGCAGCTCGGGCAGGACACCGAGCTGATCCTCTTCGAGACCCTCGGCTACGACTGGGACCGGATCGGCGAGCTCAAGGCGGGGGGAACCATCCTGTGAGCCCGGGGCCGCTCGCCGGCCTGCGCGTCCTCGACCTGGCGACGATGCTCGCCGGGCCCTACGCCGCCACGCTCCTCGGCGACCTCGGCGCCGACGTCGTCAAGGTCGAGTCGCACTACGGCGACGACAGCCGCCACCTCGGGCCGGAGCGCGCGGGCGAGCGCTCGCCGTTCCTCAGCCTGAACCGCAACAAGCGCTCGCTCGTCCTCGACCTCCGGCGCGAGGACGCGCGCGCGGTCTTCGCGCGCCTGGCGGCGGCGAGCGACGTGCTGATCACCAACGTCCGCGAGCCGGCGCTCTCGCGCCTCGGCCTCGCCTACGAGCAGGTGCGCGCGCACCGGCCCGACGTCGTCTGGGTCGGCGTGACCGCCTTCGGCCCCGACGGCCCGTACGCCGGCCGCCCCGGCATCGACTTCCTCGCCCAGGGCTACGCCGGCCTCCTGGCGATGAACGGCGAGACCGACCGCGAGCCGGTGCGGGTCACCGTGCCGATGGTCGACGTCCTGACCTCGACGCTGGTCGTGACCGGCGTGCTGACGGCGCTCCGCGTGCGCGACGCGACCGGGCGGGGGCAGCAGATCGACGTCTCGCTCCTCGACGCGCTCACGCACGCCATGGCGAGCGGCCTCGGCTACACGCTCGCGACCGGCGAGGCCCCGCCCCGGACCGGCAACCGCAGCCAGTACTTCGCGCCCTCGGGCGTGTATCCCACGCGCGACGGCAAGCGCATCGTCGTCACCTGCCCGTCGGAGAAGTTCTTCCAGAACCTGGCCGCGGCGCTCGACGCCGACTGGCCGCGCGACCCGCGCTTCGCGACCATCGCCGATCGCCTGCGCCACGAGGACGCGCTCGACGAGGCCGTCGCCGCCCGCACCCGCGCCTTCGATCGCGCCGCGCTCCTCGCCCGCCTGATCGCCGCCGACGTCCTCACCGCGCCGGTCAACGAGGTGCCCGAGGCGCTCCACGACCCGCAGATCCGCCACAACGGCATGATCGCCCGGGTCGCCCACGCCACGCTCGGCGCCATGGAGGTCACCGGCCTCCCGATCAAGCTGCACGGGACCCCGGGCGGCGTCCGCCTCGCCCCGCCCGTCCACGGCCAGCACACCGACGAGATCCTAGCCGAGCTCGGCTACGACCCCGACGCGATCGCGGCGCTCGTCCGCGACGGCGCCGCGGGGCGGGAGCGGGAGCGGGCGTCGTAGGCGGTCGTCGCCGCGGGGCGCGCTCGGGCAACCGTCGCGCGTGCGAGCCGAGCGGTGCGCCCGACGACCGGCGCCACGTGCGAGCCGAGCGGCGCGCCAGCCTCCGTCCCTGCAAAAGAGGTGATCGATCATCCTCGCCCGAGACCTTCACCCTTCAGACCGATGAAGCTCGGCCTGCGAGTAGCGATGCAGACCGAGGGTCCACGACCGCACGTTGAATGCCGGTGGGAAAGCGACGGTACCGCCGCCAGGAGAAGAGTCTTCAAGCCAAGCTCCATGAACACACTGCCAAGATCGAGGGAGAGCGGGCGAAGAGCTAGCCTACGTCGCGTACCCGGTCGACGTCGCGTACCCAGCCTACGTCGCGCACCGGGCCTCCGCCCCAGACGGAACCTCCGGCCCGTCCACGGCCCTCGTGCCGGAGCGCTTTCCGCTCGCACCCGTCATCGTCCCCGCGGCCGCGGGGCCGGACGCAGCCCTACCGGCCGAGCCGCCGATCAGGCGATCGCCCACGTAGGCAAGGAACGGAGCCCTCCCCGCCCGGACCCCAAGCTCCCAGTGCAGCGCTCGCGGCGCGCGACCCCACGCACGGATCGCCCCGGTGTGGACGCCCTGCAGGTGGTGCGCGGCGCAAACCGTGACGCGGTTCGCGCGCTCGTTGCCGCCGCCGCGCGAACGGAACTGCAGATGGTGATCGTGCAGGTTGCGGCGCCCGCTGCAGCCCGGGACCGTACAGCGCCAGCCGTCGCGCGCGAACACCGGATCGCGATGGCGCGGCTCAGCGAGCCAGTCCGCGCTCACCCGCGCGAGCAGGCGCTCGAGCGCCGCCGAGCGCGGCTCGCCCGGACGGTCGTAGGCGTCGAGCGCGTCCCGGAAGAGCGCCACGACCGAGACCGGACCCGTGAAGCGAACCTCCGAGTCTCGCACCTCGGGGGCACGCGTGGCGCAGGTGCCGGCGACTCCGGTGACGTTTCTCGTCACCTGCGGCTGCGCCGGCGAGGGCGCACCGATTTGCAGACCGGGCGAAGGTGCCGTTTCGGGCAAGCCCCAGGCGTCCGGAGACAGGCTCGCATCGAGCGGCGGCGGCGCCAGCGGCTGATCGGGCCCCAGGGCATCCCGGCGCTCGAGCACCCAGTTGACCTCGTCCCGGAGCCGCCTGAGCGTCACGGCCTCCGCGCGCTCGAGCCACGCCGCCTCGGTCTGCCGGTCGACCACGGGAAGAAGCGTCAACGCCTGCAGCCACGACAACCGTCCGGCTGCGTACGCCTCGGCGAAGCCCGGCGCGCGGCACGCGCCGCGCTCGATCTTGAGAAGGGCCCAGGCCTTGCGCTGGCCGAGGCCGAGACGAGCGCGGACGTAGCGCTCGAGCGAGGCATGTCCGAGGAGCCGGTAGAGTCGATGATCGGCGAGCAAGCGGAGCAGCCTTCCGATCCGCGGCTCCACGCAGCGCACGGCAACGCCCGCGGCGAGCAGGTGCGCGTCGAGCGCGAAGGCGTCGCAGCCCGCGAGGGGAGCCGAGCGATCGACAGCGGGAAAGCCCCCGACCTCGGGCAACGCACCGGCCGCGAGCATCCCATTGGAAGAAACCGCCGCCACAACGGCCGCGATCGCGATCGAACGCAAGCCGTCGACCCCGTCGCCGGCCGCCGCATCGCGCACGGGCATATCGGAAGCGATCGCCTCACGCCGATGGTCTGTAGCAGCGATGTCGCCGGCACCGTCCTCGCCGGCAGCAACGCACCCGGCATCGCCGCCGACACCGTCGTCGCCGACAGCAACGTGGCCGGCTTTGCCTCCGGCGTTGTCGCGTCCCGCAGCAACGGGGCCAGCGTTGCCTCCCGCACCGACGT
>Ga0302046_10006459_pt1 | contig 10230 bp, 9 predicted proteins | sample RVTome_11_FD_200261 | JGI IMG/M metagenome (GOLD analysis project Ga0302046, IMG submission 200261) | Soil microbial communities from uranium-contaminated site in the Upper Colorado River Basin, Wyoming, United States - RVT147D111 (version 2) ... | reverse complement strand
TGCCCGACGTCATGATGATGATCCGGCCGGGCTCGGTCGGCGCTCGGACGCCCCGCGCGGGCGCCGCGGCGATCCAATCGTCGAGGGACGCCAGGCCGGCCGCGGCGTCACGTGCCTTCTTGTTCAGCTTGTCGCCGGCACCGTCGTGGCACAGCAGCCGCGGGATTCCGGGGTCGACCTCGCCGAGCTTGTCGAGCAGCTCCGCGTCCACCACCAGCAACGCGACGTCCTGCTGGTCGACGACGACGGCAGCCTGTGAGCGCGACATGGCGGTGTTGAGGAGCACGGCGTCGACGCCGAGCTTGGCAGCGCCAACGAAGGCGATCACGAAGCCGACATGGTTGCGGGCGAGGATGCCGACCCGCTGCCCCGGCTCCAGGCCGCGCTGGCGCAGGGCCACGGCGAACCGCATGGCACGGTCGTCGAGCTCTGCCCAGGTCAGACTGGTGGTGTCGTCCTTGACCGCCATCGCGCCGGGCGCGGCGGCAGCTGCGGCCGCGAAGATGCCCGCCACCGTCGGGCCCCACTTGAGCAGCTGCGGAAGCTCCAGCAGGCCTCGGTCCAGCCGGCGCGGGACCGCGCCGGACTTGACCAGCGTCCAGCCGATGTGCCTTGCACGATCGGCCAGGCCGGCCAGCTCGCGCAGCGATCGCGTCGCCACCGTCGCCCTCCCGACCAACGACGTGCGAGTCAAGCACGGCAATCGATCGGGAGGGCGACCCGGCGATTTCAGCCCAGGGCGTCCCGCCAGGCGGAGGCCGTGGCCTCGTCCCAGGTCACGGTGAAGCCGCAGCCCCAGACGAACTCATCGGACCCGGACACCAGCGCACGGTCACCCACCTCCAGGCCGGCGCCTTCGATGCTGACCAGGCTGTCGGCGACCACCGAGGACGCCCCCTCGAACGTCACGGTCTCGTCAAGCTCGCCCTTGAAGACCTCGTGCACGTCGAACGTGACGAGCTCGCCGTCGATCGCGGTGAGCGTGCCGTCAAAGGCGAAGTCGCGAGCGGGCAGCGTCTCCAGGCTGTACAGCTCGGCGCACATGCCGGCCATGGGTGGCGGGGCTGTGCCACCGGTGGGGTCGTCGGTGGCGATGGGGGTCAGCTCGCCGGCCTGGTCGCCGGTGAGCAGGGCGACGCTCGTGATGACGGCGGCGGCCAGGCCGGCCGCCAACGTCGCGACCAGGGCCGGGCGACGCCAGCCGCGGGTGGTGGTGTCCATGGTGATCTCCTGGAACAGGGCCCGCGCCTGCGGGCTGTCGGGTCCCGGGACATCGGCGGGCTGCACGGGATTCACCGCTGCCAACGTGGCCAGCAGCTCCTGGTCGCGCACCTCGTCCTCGTCGCCGGTCATCTGATTCCTGTCCGGATCGGTCATGGTTCTCGCACCCTGCGCAGCGCGTCCTCCTCCTCGAGGTCGGTGACGGCACCGCGCAGACGCCGGCGAGCGCGCGACACCCGGTTGGCCACCGCCGTGACCGAGAGGCCCAGCAGGTCGGCGATCTCGGCATGCCCAAGACCTTCCCACGTCACCAGCAGCAGGATCTCGCGATCGCGCTCGGGGAGTCGCTCGAGGGCCTCGAGCACCAGGTCGTGGTGCCGAGGTCGCGCCACGCCCATGGGTCCGGCCATGGCCACGGCCCGTGCCTGGAGCGCGCGGCGGCGGCGCACCGATCGGCGGGCGTTGGCCATCACGTTTCGGGCGATCCCGTAGACATACATCCGTGCACGGTCAGGGTCCTCCGGCAGGTCCCGGCGGCGACGCCACGCGATCGCCCAGGTCTCGGCCACCACGTCGTCGGCCTCGTCACGATCACCGGTCCGTCGCAGGGCGTACGCGGTCAGCGGTCGATGCAATCCATCGAACAACGCGCGGAACTGCTCGGTGTCGGCCACGTGATCCGTTGGGACGGTCCGATGCAGGGTTTGACGTCGAGCGCCCCGTGTTGGTTCCCGGTTCAGGCACTGGCGCCGGCGGTGGCGGAACCCACCCGTCCCAACGCGCCCACGTCCAGGCCGTAGAGCCTCGCCGCGTTCGTCCCGAGGACCTTGGAAGTGATCTCGTCGCCCAGCGGCGCCGCGATCTGCCTGGCCTCGGCGACCGTCCCGGGGAACTCGGCGTCCCAGTGCGGGTAGTCGGAGGCGAACACGACGCTGTCGGCGCCGAGCCGCTCGACGTAGAGCTCCAGGAAGCTGTCCTCGCACTCGAACGAGAAGAAGCACTGACCGCGCTCGATGTAGTCGGCCGGGTCGTGCTTCATGTCCGGGACCAGGTCAGCGCGCTTCTCGTGATGCTCCTGGGCGCGCTCGATGAACCAGGGCACCCAGCCGACGCCCGCCTCGAGGAAGGCGACTCGAAGCCGCGGGAACCGGTCGAGCACGCCCCCGAACACCAGGGCGGTGAAGGCCACCATCTGGTCCACCGGAAACGACAGCAGGTGGACTTGCACGTAGTTGTCGAACCGGTCGGCGGCAGGCAGCGGCAGGTGCATCCCCGGTGCGGAGTGAACCCCCAGGGCCACGCCGGCTTCCTCGGCAGCGGCGAAGAAGTCCAGCAGCGACGGGTCGTCGAGGTTGCGCTCCCCCACCACGGGCGGGATCGTGACCGCGATCGCCCCCGCCGTGGTCGCCCGATGCAGTTCGGCAATGGCCCGCTGCGTGTCCTGGAACGGGACGGTCGCCACGCCCTTCAGGCGCGACGCATCGGCGCCACAGATGTCGGTCAGCAGCCAATTGTTGTACGCCTCGGCAACATCGGCGGCGAGGCCGGCATCGTCGTAGCCCGTGATGCCAATGGTCAGCCCGCCGTACATGACCTGGACGTCGATCTCGTCCGTGTCCATGTCCTTGAGCCGCTGCTGCACGTCGAAGGCACCGTGCATGGCGGCCGGCAGGATGGAGCTTCCGATCGGCACGCCGCGGCCGGGGCCGTCCTGCCTGGGATAGGGCCGTCCCTCGATCATTGCAACGGGCGCACCGCCGTCGGCGCCGAAGGAGATCCAGTCCGGTCTCTTGGCAGCCAGGTCGGTCCATGCCGCAGTGTTCTCGTTGGCGTGGGCGTCGGCATCGATCACGAGCGTCACGGTCAGCCCTCGATGATGGTCGGGTCCCGGCGCAGCTCACGACGGGCCATCGACTCCCACAGGTGCGGGAAGGCCATCTGGTCCATGATGGCGCCGAGCTCGGCTGCCTCGTCGGGGGGCATCGGGACGCCGCCACCCATGGCCTCGAGCCGCCAGGCCTGGCGGCACCGCCACTCGAGCGTCACGGCGCGGTGGTGTGCCAGGGCGATGCTCGGCGCCATGACCACGACGCCGTGGTTGGCCAGCAGCGCACAGCGGGCGTCGAGGAGCTTGGCGGCGATCCGTCGGCAGACGTCCCAGTCGACCACGATGCCCTCGTAGTCGGCGTACAGCGTCGGGTCCCCGAGCACGTACGAACCGGTCTGGTCGTGGATCGGCGGCACCCGGTGGGCGTCGGCCCACAGCGTCCCGTACACGGGGTGGTTGTGCACCACGACGCTGACGTCGTCACGGACCTCGTGGATCGCCAGGTGAAGCGTCACCGCCGGCGAGACGGTCCAGCGACCCTCGATCGTCACCCCGTCGGGATCGATGCGCATCACGTCGGCCGCGGTGATCTCGTCCCACGTCAGCCCGTACGGGTTGACCAGGTAGGTCCCGTCGGGCTGCTTGCTGGTGATGTGGCCCGCAAGGTGGTCGTCGTAGCCCTCGCGATGGAGCATCCGGGCCAGCAGGGCCAGCTCGGCCGCGGGCGACAGGTCCGGCAAGGCCGGTCCCACGGGGTTGCGGCCAAGGTGCTCCGCGGGGCGTGGCAGCGCGCGCTCCTGCATTGATGTTCCCTCGATTCGACAGAACCCTGACGCTCGTGTCACAGTAGTGGACGGAGTCCACCGGCAGGTCTGGACAGTGCTTGCAAAAGTATGTAACATCATTTCATGACACATGATGCGCTGGCCGCAACCGCCCGTCATTCCCTCGCGAGCAGGCGAACCCACCCATGAGCCCGGACATGCAGACCGCCACCCCGACCGGCGTCGACCACCAGGTCGCCATTGTCGGCACCGGCTTCGGAGGAATGGGCGCCGCCATCCAGCTCAAGCGGATGGGAATCGACGACTTCGTGATGCTCGAACGCGACGACGACCTGGGCGGCACGTGGCACGCCAACCGCTACCCGGGCGTCGCCGTCGACATCGCCTCGCCCACCTACTCGTATTCGTTCGAGCCCAACCCGAACTGGTCACGTCTGTTCGCGCCGGGCAACGAGCTCAAGGACTACGCGGTCCAAGTCGCGGACACCTACGACCTGCGCCGCCACATGCGCTTCCACACGACCGTGATGTCGACGTACTGGGACGACGACGGCCAGTTCTGGACCGTGGAGATCGCCGATGGTGACCCGATCACCTGCCGGCAGCTGGTGCTCGCGACCGGGATCCTCTCCCAGCTCCACTGGCCGGACATCCCCGGCCTCGACGACTTCGAGGGACGGATCCTCCACACGGCCGCCTGGAACACCGAGGCCGACCTGACCGGCGAGCGCGTGGCACTGATCGGGACCGGCGCAACCGGTGTCCAGGTCCTCCCGGCGATCGCCGCGGACGTCGAGCACGTGACCGTCTACCAGCGCACCCCTATCTGGGTGACGATGAAGCCCGACCTGGCCGTCCACCCAGTGGTCCGGAGGCTGTTCAAGCACGTCCCGCTGACCCAGAAGGCCGCCCGGGTCGCCAACGCCGCCTTCATCGAGACCATCGGGCTGGCCCTGATGCTCAACAAGGAGCTGCCGTTCCTCGTCGACGGGCTCGAGCTGCTGCACAAGGCCAACCTGTTCGTGCAGGTCCGTGACCCGGAGCTGCGCCGCAAGCTGACACCCGACTACGACTTCTGGTGCAAGCGGCCGACGTTCTCCAACGACTACTTCAAGGCCTACACCCGGGACAACGTGTCGCTGGTGAGCGCCCCGATCCAGCAGGTCACGGCCAATGGCATCGTCACGGAGGACGGCGTCGAGCAGCCGATCGACACGCTGATCCTGGCGACCGGCTTCACGGTGCAGGACAGGGGCGCGTTCCCGCCCTTCCCGGTCCATGGCCGCGACGGCCTCGACATGGGCGCCTGGTATCAACGCAACGGCTACGAGTCCTACCAGGGCATCACGGTGCATGGCTTCCCGAACCTGTTCTACCTGTCTGCGCCGTTCGCGTTCACCGGCCTGAGCTTCTTCTACATGATCGAGTCGCAGATGGAGCACATGAAGCGGCTGATCGACCGGATGAGTGCCAGCGGCGCGACCGTCTTCGAGGTCAAGCGCGAGGCCCAGACGCGGTTCGTCGAGCTCATGGACGAACGGGCGACACACACGGTGTGGCACAACGGCTCGTGCGGCACGGCCCACAGCTACTACTTCAACGAGCACGGCCAGACCCGCCTGGGGCGCCTCGAACCGACGTTGGTGGCCCGGTGGCGGGACCGGCACTTCCCGTTCAGCGACTACCGCTTCGAGGCCCCTCGCCATGCGACGGTCCACGCCGGTCGCGAGACGCTGGTCGAGATCGAACCGTCGGGCCGCGACGGATCGCTGTCCATCGGCTGATCAGCTGCGGCGGCCCACCAGGGCGCGCAGGAACAGGGCGAGATTGCCGGGTCGCTCGGCCATGCGCCGGGTCAGGTACGGGTACCACTGGTCGCCAAACGGCACGTAGATCCGGACCCGCTCGCCGGCGTCGAGCAGTCGGCGTTGCAGGGGTTCACGGACGCCGTAGAGCATCTGCCACTCGCGGTCACCCGGGCCACGGCCACGCTCGTTGGCCAACACCAGCAACCGGTCGACCAGCCGCTGGTCGTGGGTCGCAAACCGGGGCAGCCCGTCGCCGTCGAGCATCATCGCCGCCAGCCGCACGAAGCTGACGGCAACGTCCTTCCGCGACTGGTGCGCAACGTCCGGCGGCTCGGCATAGGCGCCCTTGCACAGCCGCAGGCTCGCCCCGGCGCCGACGAGCGCCTGGACGTCCCTCGGCGTGCGAAACAGCATCGACTGGACCGCGCAACCGACGTTGCCGTGGCCCGCGACACGCAGCGCCATGACGAGGTCGACGGTCGCCTGGGTGTAGGCGCTGGATTCCATGTCGATGGTCACATGCGTGCTGGCGTCGGCCGCACGACCGGCCAGGTCGCCGATCAGGCCGGTCGCCAGATCCGTGGCGACGTCGATGCCCATCTGGCTGGGCTTGACCGAGATGGAGCAGTCCAGTTCGTGCTGGCGGATGCGGCCCAGGACGTCGACGTAGACCTCGGCGGCGTGACGGGCCTCGGCCTCGTCCGTCACGGCCTCGCCAAGATGGTCGAGCGCGACGGCGAACCCGGCGGCGTTGAGCTGGCGGGTGACCTCGACTGCCCGCTCCAGGGTCTTGCCGGCCACGAACCGGTGTGCGACCGCCGACGTGACCACAGCATCCTCGGCGAGATGGCGCAGGGTCGCGTTGCCCGCCGCCAGGGCAAGCAACCGACGGACCGCAACGCTGATCACGTGACCAGCGTTGCAGATCCGTCAGCTCTGCGGGAGCAGGGGCAGGAGCACGCTGACGCCTACTCGGAGCCGGCCAGGGCGAACGCAGGCACCGGCTCGCCCAGGATCGCCGGGCCGGGGGCGCCGGCGGGTTCGGGCAGCCAGCGGCACGCCACCGACGCGACGACCGCGGACGCGCCGATCACGAGGAAGAACGTGGTCGGGCCCGCGAACAGGAGCAGGGTCAGGTACAGCAGCGCCCCGACGTTGCCGTAGGCGCCGACGATCCCGGCGATCTGTCCGGACACGCGACGCTTGACCAGGGGCACGATCGCGTAGGTGGCGCCCTCGGCGGACTGGACGAAGAACGAGCAGCCCATCACGGCCAGCATCGCGACGGCAACCGGCCACGCCGAGCCGATGAACGACATGATCAGGTACCCGACGGCCAGCCCGCCCAGGATGATCCGCAGCGTGCGCTGACGGCTGCCCATCACGTCCGAGAGCAGGCCCCCGATCGGCCTGGCCACGAGGTTCATGAACGCGAACGCACTCGCCGTCGCGCCGGCCACGACCGTCGACAGACCGAACGTCTCACCGAAGAACGTCGGCAGCATCGAGACCACCGCCAACTCGGAGCCGAAGCTGACGATGTATGCGAGGCTCAAGACGGCGACCGACCGAAACGGGTAGTGGTCCGACTCGGGGTACTCGTTGGCGAGGGCCGGACGGTTCACCCGCAGGATGCTGCGCGACTGGACGACCAGCAGGACGGCGAGGGCCGCGAAGACGATGAACATCACCGAGGTCGACAGCGCGCCGACCCGCTGGACTCGCCAGGCGACCAGGCCGAGCACGGCGACGAGCGGGACGTTGAGCGCGAGCAGGCCGAACACGGCGGGTCGATGGGTGACCTCGAGGGCACCCTGCCGGTGGGGACGCTCATACGTGCCTCCCTCGGGCGTGTCGTTGACGGATCGGAGGTAGACAAGGCCGTACGCGGCCGAGACCAGCCCGGTCATCGCGATCGCCCAGCGCCAGCCGTCATCACCGCCGGCGACGGCGGCGAGCGTCGGCAGGGTCAGGGCTGCGGCGGCCGACCCGAAGTTGCCCCAGCCGCCATAGACGCCCTCGGCGGTCCCGACCTCGTCGGCTGGGAACCACTCGGCGACCATGCGGATGCCGACGACGAAGCCAGCCCCGACGATGCTCAGCGCCAGTCGGCTGGCAACCAACACCGGGTAGGCGGAGGCCGTCGCGAACGCAAGGCACGGCAGGGCTGCGTACACCAGGATCGCCGAGAAGACGCGTCGTGGGCCCCACCGGTCCAGCGCCATGCCGACGAGGATCCGCGCCGGAACCGTCAGCGCCACGTTGCAAAGGGCCAGCACGGTGAGCTGTTCCTTGCTGAGCCCGAGCTGGTCTCCGATCGTCGAGGAGAACGGCGCGAAGTTGAACCAGACCACGAAGGTCAGGAAGAACGCGAACCAGGTGAGGTGGAGAATCCGGTGCCGGCCCTGCCAGGACAGCAGCGCGCGAACTCGGTCGGTGGCGGTCTGGGACATCGTGGCCTCCTGTTGGTGTGCGCACGATCCCGGACGGCCGTGACCGCGCCGTTGTCCCGCGATTTCGCTGCCGTGACGGTGTGCTCACATGGTCTGATGGCCCGGTGAGAGGCAACGCGGCTCGCGGGTCACCTCGTGGAAACACACCAGAAACGCTGGGGCGCGAGGCTCGCAGCACTCATGGAACTGGCACCCCTCGAGGGCTGGACCGTTGCGGTGACGGCGGACCGACGAGCCCAGGAACAGATCGACCTGCTCGAGCGGCAGGGGGCCGACGTCCTGCACGCTCCGACGATCGGCACCACGTTCTTCGAGGACTCCGACCAGCTTCGGGCGGCAACGACATCGGTGATCGCGCGACCGCCAGACGTGCTGGTTGCCAACACCGGCATCGGCATGCGCTCGTGGTTCGACGCCACGTCATCGTGGGGACTGACCGACGCGTTGGTCGAGTCGCTGCGAACCGCAACGATCCTCGCGCGCGGACCCAAGGCGGCCGGTGCGGTCCGGCGGGTCGGGTTGAACGTCGACCGTGCGGCCCTGTCCGAGCGGCTGGAGGAGGTTGCGGCCCTCCTCGGCGAGTCAGGCGTCGCCGGCCGGCGGGTCCTGCTCCAACTCGACGGCAGCGACGACGCGTGGTTTCGAGAGCACCTGGAGTCGCTGGGCGCGGAGGTCGTGACGGCACGCGTGTACCGGTGGCGGCCGGTTCCGGATCCCGAGCCGGTCGATCGGTTGATCGACGCGGTCCTCGAGCGACGCGTCGACGCCGTCACGTTCACCAGCGCCCCGGCCCTCCGCAACCTGCTCGAGCTGGCCGGCGGCCGACAGGCCAGCCTGGTCAACGCCTTGAACAGCCACGTTGACATCGCGTGCGTCGGTCCCGTCTGTGCCGAGGCCGCGGCCACCGAAGGGCTTTCGCGAGTTGCGGCACCCGACCTCGGTCGGCTCGGGGGCCTGATCCGAACCGTTGTCGACACCCTTTCCTCACGACGCCGGGTCGTGCGCCTGGGCGGCGCCAACGTCGTGGCACAGGGCCGGGCGCTGCGGATCGCAGAGCGCAAGGTCCGGCTGTCACCCCAGGAGCGCCTCGTCTTCGACGCGCTCGTCGAGGCGTCCGGAAAGGTGGTGACCAAACAACGCCTGGAAACGCTGGTCTGGGGCGACGTGAGCGCCAAGGGGCACCGACTTCACGTGACGGTGGGCCGCCTGCGCGATCGTCTCGGTCCGGTGGCGGACGCGATCGAGCCGGTCCACGGCCGCGGCTATCGCATCGCGGCCTGACGCCTGCTGCCACGCAGGGCGGGTCGACGCCGGGGCAGCGCCGACCCGCCGTTGCGGCGCGGTCGTCAGGAACGCGGGACCGGGATGACCGGGCACAGGAAGGAACGGACGACCCCATGGTCGACCGCGAGGCCGAGCGCGATCGCTGCTTCGACTTCCTCGGCAAAGTCCAGCGTGCCGCTGTCGTTGCCGTCCACCGAAGCGATCGTCGCGTCCAGGTCGGCAATCGTGACGCTGTGGACCCGCCAACGTCCACCGTTGAAGTCCTGGTCTCCCGGCTTGGACTCAGCGACGTTGGTGGCGACGTCGATGGAGTAGATGACGTCGAAGCTGTGGTCCGGTGCGCCGGTGTCCGAGAAATCCGAGGGCGTCCCGACGGTCCGGTACAGCTCCCCGTCGACGTAGAAGGCAGGACCCGAGACGCCAGCGGTCGCCGGCGACGAGAACGCGAGCATTCCGGTCAGCAGGAACGCGATCGCGCTGACACGTCGAACGACGCGCCGGGGCGTTGTGTTGGCAATTGACATGATCATCATTCTTTCCGTTCGGTGACCGGCTGGCGCCCGGCCGTGCGGTCCTCCAACGGAGAGGACGCGAGAGGCAACAGCCCGGCGTCCCCAACCCGTCTCACGATCACGACGGGTTCTGCGACGCGTAATCCCAGTTCTCGAACCTGTAAGACCTGCCATCTGGCCTGCTCACCGGGGACGGGGCACGCGCGCTGCTGGCAGTCACGCACGGTCCTACCCGAGGCGTGGATCCCCTCAAGCCGCACTCGGGGGCCGACGTGGTGGCGGGAGCCTGACGTGTGGCGGCGTCAGGTCAGGTCGATCTCGATCGTGCCGTCGACGACT
>Ga0302046_10006458_pt1 | contig 10230 bp, 7 predicted proteins | sample RVTome_11_FD_200261 | JGI IMG/M metagenome (GOLD analysis project Ga0302046, IMG submission 200261) | Soil microbial communities from uranium-contaminated site in the Upper Colorado River Basin, Wyoming, United States - RVT147D111 (version 2) ... | reverse complement strand
TGGCGGGCCCGGCAGCGCCGGCGATGCCCACCCCCGAGAGGTCATCGGCCTTGAAGATCTTCTCGATCCGCCGGTGCGCCACCTGGTAGCCCTCGCTGGCCTGCCGGTCCCCGGCCATGACGACGCCGTCGCGGTAGCGCAGGGCGAGCACGGTGGTCCCGTGGGGCACGGCAGGCGTGGCCGGCGACGCCTCCTCGCGCGCCAGCGGCAGCACGGCCGGGAGCAGGTGCGGGGCGCCCTGGCGCAGCAGCTCGGAGAAGCTGGCGGTGGAGTAGTCGAGGAAGGCATGCCTCCAGCGCTCGTCCGGCATGGGCTAGACGTCGCCGCTGGGCTTGCCGAGGTTCCGCAGCAGGTCCGCCGCCGTCGGCGAGTCGGCGAAGAGCTGGCGGACGTGCACCTCCGTCCCCCGGAGCGGCTCCAGCATGAAGATCTTCTTCAGCGGCCCCTCCCTCAGGTCGAAGATCACCGAGTCCCAGGAGGCCGAGACGACCTCGTCCGCGTACTTCTGGAGGCACATGCCGCGGAAGTAGGCGCGCGTGTCCTTGGGCGGATCGAAGATCGCCTTCGACACCTCGTCCTCCGTCACCAGCCGCTCCACGGCATCGGACTCCTCGAGCTTGTAGTAGAGGCCCTTGCCGGGGCGGATGTCGTGGTACTGGAGGTCGATCATCGCCACCCGGGAGTCCGACCACTCCAGGCCGTGCTTGGCCATGTAGTTCTCGATGAGGTGGCGCTTGATCACCCAGTCGAGCTCCCGCTCGAGGCTCATGGGATCCCGCTTCAGCCGGTCCAGCACCGAGCCCCAGCGGGCGAGGACGTCGTCCACCCACGGCTCGTGCTCCCGCCCCTCGTAGTAGCGGTGGGCCATCTCCAGGAACTCGCGCTGGAGGTCGACGGCAGTGACGGCCCGGCCGTCCTTGAGCCGGAACAGCTCCCGGCAGGTCAGGTCGCGCGACACCTTTCGGTAGGCCAGCACGGGGCTGTCCAGGGAGAGGTCGCGGTCGATGAAGTCGTCCTCGATCATGCTCAGCACGATCGCCATCGCGCCGCACTTGAGGTAGTTGGCGACCTCGCTCATGTTCGCGTCGCCCACGATGACGTGGAGGCGCCGGTACTTCTCGGGGTCGGCATGGGGCTCGTCCCGCGTGTTGATGATGGGTCGGCTGTGCATCGTCTCGAGGCCGACCTCCGTCTCGAGGAAGTCCGCCCGCTGGGACAGCTGGTAGCTGCAGTGCTCGGTGTTGTTCTCGGCGCCTACCTTGCCGGAGCCGGTGTAGATCTGCCGGGTCACGAAGAACGGCATCAGGTGCTGGACGATGCGCGCGAAGGGCACCTTCCGGTCCATGAGGTAGTTCTCGTGGGTCCCGTAGGAGTTGCCCTTGGAGTCGGTGTTGTTCTTGTAGATCAGAATGCGCTGCTCGGGCGGCGATACCGCCTCGGCGCGGGAGCGGGACAGGTTGAGGATGCGCTCCCCCGCCTTGTCCCAGATCACCAGGTCCCGCGGGTTGGTGGTCTCCGGGGAGGAGTACTCGGGGTGGGCGTGGTCCACGTAGAAGCGGGCGCCGTTGGACAGGATGAGATTGATGAGACGGGATTCCTCCTTCGAGGGGACGTCCCGCTCCTCCATGTACTCGAAGCCGCGGGCGTCCCGCAGCGGGCTCTCGGCCTCGTAGTCCCACCGGATGCGCGAGGACCGGTACGTCTCGTAGGAATTGATCAGGAGCAGCGACGAGAGGATCGGGTTGAAGTCGGGCTGGTTCCTGACCGTGATCCCGTACTCGGTCTCGATCCCCATGACCTTCGGAATAGCCATGAACCCCCCGGTTGAGGACGGCCGCCCCGCGCCCTGCCGGCGACACCCCGGGCAGGAGCGAGGCGCCGGATGGGGTGGCGGGAGGCGGCGGGGGCGCGAGGCCCCCGCCGCGGCGCGTGCTTACAGGTACTGGCCGGTGTTGATGACGCGCTCGACGGCGCGCTGCTTCTCTTTGGACTCGCCCATGAGCGGCTTCACGTACACGATGCGCTCGCCCTTCTTGCCCGCGATCTTGGCCCAGTCGTCGGGGTTGGTGGTGTTCGGGAGATCCTCGTTTTCCTTGAACTCCTCGCGCACCGCGTTCAGCAGATCCTCGACCGTGATGCCCTTCTCGCTGGTGTGGATGTAGCGCTTCAGCGCGAGCTTCTTGGCCCGGCGCACCACCGACTCAATCATCGCGCCGGAGGAGAAGTCCTTGAAGTACAGGATCTCCTTGTCCCCGTTGGCGTAGGTGACCTCCAGGAACCGGTTGTCCTCGTCGAGGCTGTACATCTCCTCCACGGTGGCGGCGGTCATCCGGTCGAGGGCGGCCTGCACGTCGCCGCCGTGCTGCCGCGTCTCCGACTGGTGGATCGGCAGATCCGTCGTCATGTACTTGTTGAAGATATCCACCGCCGCGGCCCGGTCCGGGCGCTCGATCTTGATCTTCACGTCGAGGCGGCCCGGGCGCAGGATGGCGGGATCGATGAGATCCTGGCGGTTGGAGGCGCCGATGACGATCACATTGCGCAGGTGCTCGACGCCGTCGATCTCGGCCAGGAGCTGCGGCACGATGGTCGTCTCGACGTCCGAGGAGATGCCCGAGCCGCGCGTGCGGAAGAGCGCGTCCATCTCGTCGAAGAACACCACCACCGGCACGTCCTCGGCGGCCTTCTCGCGGGCCTTGATGAAGATCTCGCGGATCTTCCGCTCCGTCTCGCCCACGTACTTGTTCAGCAACTCGGGGCCCTTGATGTTGAGGAAGTAGCCCTTGACCTTCTCGCCCCGCTTCTCGGAGATCCGCGCGGCCAGGTTGTTGGCCACCGCCTTGGCGATCATGGTCTTCCCGCAGCCGGGCGGGCCGTAGAGGAGGACGCCCTTCGGCGGCGCCAGGTGATGCTCCTTGTAGTAGTCGGCGTAGAGATACGGGAGCTCCACCGCGTCCTTGATGGCCTCGATCTGGGTCGTGAGGCCCCCGATGTCCTCGTAGCTGATGTCGGGCACCTCCTCGAGCGTGAGGTCCTCCACCTCGCTCTTGGGCAGCTTCTCGAGCAGGTAACCGCTCTTGGCGTCCATGAGAACGTGGTCGCCGACCTTCAGCTTGATCTGCCGCAGGGGGTCGGCGATGATGCCCACCTTCTCCTCGTCCGCGCGCAGGGTGATCACCGCGCGCGCCTCGTCCAGGACCTCCTTGAGGATCACGACGTCGCCCTGGATCTCGTATCCGGCGGTCTCGACGACGTTGAGGCCTTCGTTCAGTATGAGCTCCTGTCCGGGCTTGATCTCCTCCGACTTGATCGACGGGTGCAGGTTGACCTTCACCTTGCGGCCCTGGGCGAGGATGTTGACGGTGCCGTCCTCGTTGACCGAGAGGTACACGCCGTAGGTGGAGGGCGGGGCGCAGAGCTTGTCCACCTCTTCCTTGAGCGTGGTGATCTGCTCCCGGGACTCGTACAGCGCGTTGACCAGCTTCTCGTTCTGGTTGAAGGCCTGGACCAACTGGCGGTTGGCCTCCCGCAGCTTGTTCTCGAGGAGCATGAATTCCTTGGGCGCGTCTTCCAGCTTCTTGCGCAACCGGACGGTCTCCGCTTCCAGCGAGCGGACATAAGCCTGCAGGTCCTGCACCTGGACCTCGTACTCGGTCAGCCGCCGGCGATAGTTCGAATCCGTCATTGGAAGGAATTTCGACAGCCCCTTCATCCCTTCGGACGGAGGCTCCCGGTTCGGGTTTCCCTTCTTCTCGAACTCCTTCATGTCACCCCGTTCCTTTCTGTGGGCTTCCCGGGTGCTGCCTGGAGCGCATTAGCGTACTCGCGCTCGGCGCATCCTACCGAAAGGCGCCCTCAGTATAGGAGCCGGCTTCGAGCGAAGTCAAGGAATTTGCCCCTGAATAGCGGTTCAGAGCCATTGAATTCATTTGACTTTTCCCGAGCCCAGCTCCGGCCTCTCGCCGATCGCTCTCACGCTGTGCAACACCTCCTGCACCCATCGGGTTCCTATGCCGTGACCATGGCGATACGGTGGTCGCGGAGGCGGTTCCGCGATTCCGGCTGCGCCCCTGTCACCGCGCCGGCGGGAGCGCCGCTCCTGATGATTCTTGAGAGGCAAGATCGGTGCCAGCCGGTGTGCCATTCGAGATCTCAGCGCGGACAGCGAGATGAGCTTCGAGGGCGGGCTGGGGATCCCTGCGGTCCGCGGAGAGTGTTGCCCTCCGGCGACACTGCGCCGGGTAGGGAGCGCCCAAATTTTTACCACGCGTCGCGGCCAGTGGGATTCCGTCGTATAACAGGTCCATGCCGAGCCGGCTTGCCTCGCTGGTTCTGCTCGTCGCCGGCGCCCTCGCGGTAGGGAGCCCGCTCTCGGCCGGCGCCCAGGGGAGTGTGCTCCGGGTCGCCGTGCCCTCGGTTCCCGGGAGCCTCGATCCGGCCACCGCGATCGACGGCCCGCTCCCCCTCGTCGCCCGCCAGGTATTCGATACGCTCGTGCGGCACCGGGAGGGGACCAGCGATGTGGAGGCTGGGCTCGCGACGCACTGGGCGGTTTCCCGCGACGGCCTGTCCTGGTCCTTCCGGCTGCGCGAAGGGGTGCGATTCCACGACGGCACGCCGCTGGAGGCGGGCCTCGTCGCGGCGAGCCTGGAGCGTGTCCTCGTTCCCGGTCACCCGGCGGCGCCGAGCGCGAACGTCGTAGCAGCGCGGTTATTCGGTGCGACCCCCGGCATCGTCAAGGAGATCCGCGTCACCGACGCGCGCAGCGTGCGGATCAACCTCCTGACGCCCTATGCGCCGTTGCTCACGGTGCTTGCCCATCCGGGCCTCTCCATCACCCTCCTGCGGGCGGGGGAGACGGGAGCCGGCGCCTGGCTGGGCACCGGTCCGTTCAGCGTCACCGAGGTCCGGCCGGGCCGGATCGTGCTCGACGCCAATCCGCTGTACTGGGGCGGGCCGAGCCGGCTCGGCCGCCTGGTCTTTCTCGAGGAAGCCGACCCGGCCCGTGCCGAGCGCGAGTTGGAGGCCCGGACCCTGGACCTGCTGCTGCCGGCGCAGCCGCCTTCGCGCGCCGCCGGCGTGCTGTCCGTCACCGGCTGGCGGATCGGCTACCTGGCCATCCAGACCGAGAAAGAACCCTTCACCCGGAAGTCGGTTCGACGGGCCCTGGCGGCGGCGCTCCAGCCGCCGCTCCTCAGCGCCGCGCTGGAATCGACGGCGGTCCCCCTGCTCTCCATCCTCCCGCCCGGGGTCTGGGCGCGCCGTGAGGGCTCGCCACTCATGACCGGGGACACCGCTGGAGCCAGGCGGCTGCTTGCCGATGCCGGGTTCCCCCGGGGTTTCTCCTGCGTCCTGCTGGTCGCCCCCAGCGGAGCCGCCGCCCAGAACCGGCTCGCGGAGGCCGTCCGGGCCTCCCTGAGCGAGGCCGGCATCAACGTGGTGATTCGCGTGGAGGCCCCCGACATGGTGCTGCGAGCCGCCCGGGCGGGCGAGCACGAGATCGTCCTCCTGGAAGCGCCCGTGGACGGGGGGGACCCGCACCTCCTGCTCCACCCCCTATCGGCGAGCGAGGGAGCCACGAAGGGGCCCTCGGCGACCAACCTGTCCTTCTACCGGAACCGGCAGCTCGATGACCTCCTGACCCGGGGCAGTCAGATCGCCTTCCGGCCCGAGCGTCAGCGGATCTACGGCCGCGCCCAGGCCCTCCTGGCCGACGAGCTGCCCTGGATTCCGCTCTATGTGCGCCTGCAATGGGCGGTGGCGCGGCCGGAGGTCCGTGGCTTCCGCTTGCATCCGAGCGGCCATCACCGCCTCGACCGCGTATGGCTGGAGGGTCCGGGCGCCTTTCGTCCAGGCAGCCCCTGATCGTTCACCGGTACCTCCAGATGGGGCGCATCGACATCGCCGCCGCGATGGAGGAAGAATTCAACGCCTGGTACAACACCCGTCTGCATCCCCGGCTACCTCACGGTGCCGGGCTGCATCCGGGCCCGGCGGTTCGCCGCGATCGACGGGCAGCCCAAGTACCTGACCGTCTACGAGTTTCGAGCATCCTCGGGTCCCGGAGAGCGAGGAGTGGGATCGCGCCCGCAACAGTAATCCCTGGACGGCCCGGATGCGGCCGCATCTCCAGCTCGACCCGGGCTCGCCCGGGGTCTACCAGCGGATCTATCCGGAGTAGTCGCGGGGGGGCCGCCCCCCGAAGGGCGTGGCGGCCGGGGCTGGCTGGACTTCATCCGGGGGGCGTGGTAGATAACGGGAGGACTCACGACCGGCTCCCGCGTAGACCCCATGCGTTCGATCAGCGACACCGTCACCGAGATGGTCCAGTGGGTGTTCCCCGAGCACGCGGGCGCCCCCGGCCAGATCCACGGCGGCCGCATGATGGAGTGGATCGCCACCGTCGGCACCATCGCGGCCTCCCGGGTGGCGCGCGGCCACGTCGTCCTCGGGGCCATGGACGACATCGACTTCCTCCACCCGGTGAAGGTCGGTGAGGTCGCCGTGCTCCAGGCCCAGGTGGAGTCCGTGGGGCGGTGCTCGCTGGAGGTGGGAGTGCGCGTGTTCGCCGAGAAGCCCGCTACCGGGATGCGGGCGCTCACGCTGAGCTCGCACCTGGTGTTCGTCAAGGTGGACGAGCACGTCCGGCCGGTCCCCGTGCCCGACACGATCGTGCCGCGGGGACCCGCGGAGGAGGCGCTCCACGCCGCGGCCCAGGAACGGCGGACTCGCCGCCGGGCACGGCTGGTCCGGCGGGCGGCGGCTCCCGGACCGACGAGGGGCCGCGGCCACGAGGGTGAGGCGGCTGAGACTGCAGTTCGAGCCGAGACGCGCGAGGAGCCGGAGGCGCGGGAACGCGGCGAGGCGAGGGCTGAGAGGGTCGAAGACGACACCGGTGGGCTGCGGTGGCGCTTCGAGTCCTGCCGCTCCGTCCTGCCCGAGGACACGCTCTTCGGCAGCACGATGTTCGCGGGGAAACTCCTCCTGAACATCGACGAGGCCGGCGGCATCCTGTCCATGCGCTACACCCGGGGGCTCGTGATGACGGCGTGCCTGGATGCTCTGGACTTCTACGCGCCCATCTCCAGCCACGAGGTGGTGACGTTCAAGGCGGGGCTCAACCACGTCGGGACCTCCTCGCTCGAGGTCGGCGTCAAGGTGCTGAGCGAGGTGCCGCGGACCGGTGAGACGCGACATGCCTGCACCGCCTACCTCACCTTCGTGCACCTGGGCCCGGACCTGCGCCCGCGACCGTGCCCGCCCTTCACGCCCGAGACGCCGGACGAGAAGCGACGCTGGGACGAGGCGGCGGAGCGGCGGGCGCGGCGCCTCGAGCGGGTCAAGCGCCTGAAGGCATCCATCAACGAAGGAAGGTGAGGGCATCATGTCCGGACACTCACGGTGGTCGCAGATCAAGCGCAAGAAGGGCAAGACGGACGTCCAGCGGGGGAAGCTCTTCTCCAAGATCCTCCGCGAGATCACGGTGGCGGCCAGGAACGGGGGCGCCGATCCGAAGGGCAACCTGCGCCTCAAGGCCGCGATCGAGTCGGCCAAGGCCGCCAACATGCCCGCCGACAATGTCAAGCGGGCCATCCAGAAGGGCACCGGCGAGCTTCCCGGCGAGCAGTACGAGGAGATCACCTACGAGGGCTACGGGCCGGGCGGAGTGGCGATCCTGCTGCGCGCGCTGACCGACAACAAGAACCGCACCGGCCCCGAGATCCGGCACCTCTTCGAGCGGCACGGCGGCCACGCCGGCACCTCGGGGTGCGTGGCCTGGATGTTCGAGCGGCGCGGCATCATCCAGGTGGATGCGGAGCGGATCAAGGAGGACGATCTGATCGAGAAGGCGCTCGAGGTCGGCGCCGCGGACGTGCGGCGCGTGGAAAAAGCTTTCGAGATCACCACGGCGCCTGATGAAATGGAAGCGGTGCGCCAGGCGCTGGAGGCGGGGGGCGTGCCCGTCACCGAGGCGGAGGCCTCGATGGTGCCCCAGTCCACCGTGCGCGTGGAGGGCAAGGACGCCGCGGCGGTCCTGCGGCTGATCGAGGCGCTGGAGGACCAGGACGACGTCCAGGCCGTCTTCTCCAACTACGACATCGCCGACGAGGTCATCGACGCCATCTCCGCCGCCTAGCCCGGACAATCACGAACTCGGGCAACCGGGCGGGTGGCGCCGCATGCCGCCCCGGCGCGACGGGCGGAGCGGGCCCCCGCCCGTCCGCAGCTCGAAGAGCTGCGTTCGGCCAAGCGGGTAACGGAGCCCGGTCGCGCGCGGCGACAGCCCGGCGGGTTCGTGAGTAATGCGAGCTAGCGGAGCGACCGCCGAGACGCCGGAGGCGGGAGGGTCGCGAGGCGAGGGCTGAGCGAGCGATGGTTCGCGTGATGGGGGTGGACCCCGGGCTGGTCGACACCGGCTTCGGCGTGCTGGAGGCCGGCCCCGAGGGGGTGGCCGTGCTGGACGCCGGCGTCATCAGCACGGCTCGCCTCGGGTCGCTGGAAGCGCGGCTCAACTCCATCTATCGGGCGATCAACCGTGTGATCGAGACCCAGCGGCCCGGGCTCCTCGTGGTCGAGGACCTCTACGCCGAGTACCGGTTCCCCCGCACGGCCATCCTCATGGGGCACGCGCGCGGCGTGATCTACCTGGCCGCGCGCCAGTGGGATGTGGCCGTGCTGGCGCTGTCCCCTACCGAGGTCAAGCGCGCCGTCACCGGGAACGGATCGGCGGGGAAGGCCCAGGTCCAGCGCGGGGTCCAGACGGTGCTGGGTCTGCGCGAGCTGCCCCGGCCGTCACACCTGGCCGACGCGCTGGGGCTGGCCGTCACCGGGCTGTCCCGCACCACCGGTCGCGTTCCCACGCGGCGAGCGGTCAGAGCATGATCGCCGCCCTGCGCGGCAAGCTCCGTCGCAAGCTCGAGGACCGCGTCGTGCTCGAGGCCGCGGGGGTCGGATACGAGGTGTTCCTGCCGCCGGTGGCCCAGCAGGCCCTCGCCGCCGCGACGGCCGGGGACGGGGACGGGGCGGATGAGATCGCGCTCTCCATCCACTACCACGCCACCCAGAACCAACCCCGTCCGGTCCTCATCGGCTTCACCTCGGAGCTGGATCGCGAGTTCTTCGAGAAGCTCATCACCGTGAAGGACGTGGGGCCCCTGGTGGCCGCCCGGTCGCTGGCCGCCCCGGTGGCCGAGATCGCCGCCGCCATCGCCCGGCAGGACGAGGGCTACCTCCGGCGGCTGCCGGGCATCGGTCCGCAGAAGGCCAAGAACATCGTCGCCCAGCTCCAGTCCAAGGTCGCCAAGTTCGCGCTCCTCCAGCCCGCCGCCGAGACGCCGGCCGAGCCCAAGATCGACGAGGACGGGCTGCGGGGCATGGTGTTCGAGGTCCTCGTCAAGCAGCTCGGGCACCGGCCGAGCGAGGCCGCCCAGCTCATCAGCAGCGCGCTGGCGCGCCGCCCCGACATCGCGACCCCGGAGGAGCTCTTCGACGAGATCTACCGGGGCCGCAAGACGGCCTAAGGGAGACGGGGGCGGGGGATGAAGGACGAGGCGCGCGTGATGAGCCGGGTCGCCCTGCCCGAGGAGACGCAGCTCGAGCGGCAGCTCCGGCCCCAGCGCCTGGACGAGTACGTCGGCCAGCAGGCGGCGGTCGAGAGCCTCCGCGTCTCGGTGGAGGCGGCCCGGCAGCGGGGCGAGCCCCTGGACCACGTGCTGCTGTCGGGACCGCCGGGGCTCGGCAAGACGACGCTGGCCACGATCATGGCCAACGAGATGGGGGCCGCCATCGTCACCACGGCCGGGCCGTCCCTCGAGCGCGGCGCCGACCTCATGGGCATCCTGACCAACCTCGGCGAGCGCGACGTGCTCTTCATCGACGAGGTCCACCGCCTCCCCCGCGTGGTGGAGGAGCTGCTCTACCCCGCGATGGAGGACTTCGCGGTGAACTTCGTCATGGACAAGGGCCTCAACGCCCGGACGATCCGGATCCCGCTGAAGGCCTTCACCCTGGTTGCGGCCACCACGCGTCCCGGCATGCTGAGCTCGCCCCTGCGCGAGCGCTTCGGGATCTTCCACCACCTGGACTTCTACTCGGTGGAGGAGCTGCGCTCCATCGTCACGCGCTCGGCCTCCATCATCGGCGCGCCCATCGAGCCCGCCGGTGCCGAGACCATCGCCCAGCGCTCCCGGGGGACGCCGCGGATCGCCAACCGGCTGCTGCGCCGGGTCC
>Ga0302046_10006457_pt1 | contig 10230 bp, 9 predicted proteins | sample RVTome_11_FD_200261 | JGI IMG/M metagenome (GOLD analysis project Ga0302046, IMG submission 200261) | Soil microbial communities from uranium-contaminated site in the Upper Colorado River Basin, Wyoming, United States - RVT147D111 (version 2) ... | reverse complement strand
CGAGCGGTTCTTCGCCTCGGAGATCGTGCGGGAGAAGATCCTGGAGGCGACCCGGGAGGAGATCCCCTACTCGACCGCGGTGGTCATCGACTCGTGGGAGGAGGGTGAGAAGCTCACCCGCATCGAGGCCTCGATCCTGGTGGAGCGGGACTCCCAGAAAGGAATCGTCGTGGGGAAGGGCGGAAGCATGCTGAAGGGAATCGGGACCGCAGCCCGCAGGGACATCGAAACGTTTCTCGGAGTCAAGGTGTTCCTGGGTCTCCACGTGCGGGTCCGCTCCGAATGGAGAGAAAACCGACGACTCCTGTCGGAGCTGGGAATCGAGTAACCGAACGTGTAGGAAGGGGGATAAGGGGGATTGGGGAGATAGGGAGATGAAATCGCGGGATGAACCGCGGCTCCATGTCCTCCGCTTATCTCCCCCATCCCCTTTATCCCCACATCCCCTTTCTTACACCAGATGACGCGAAACCCGAGCGGTTGTGCTAGTCTACGAGCGAGACGATGAAAGACCCCGTTCCCATAGGTTCGTGCCATGCCGCTCACCCGGACACCGCTGCTCTCCGAGACCGTGCGGAAGCTCCTCGCTCGCGGCGCCTATGTCAACGCGTTCAACATCCTCAATCGTCTCCATCCCGCTGACGTCGCCGGCATTCTCGGCGATCTCCCCGAGCATCTCCGGCGAGAGGCGTTCAAAACCCTTCACAAACGAAATCTGACCCTCGCGGGGGCGGCGCTCTCCGAGCTCGGGCCTGAGCGGGGCGCCTCGATCCTCTCCGAGATGTCCCCGCAGGAGATCTCCGAGCTCCTGCAGGAGCTCGACCCCGACGATGCCGCCCCGTTCCTTGCGCGGCTCCCTCTCGAGGTCCAGGAAGTCATCCTCGGGGCGATGCGGACGAAGGAGGCCTCGGAAGTCGAGGACCTTCTCCAGTATCCCGAGGAGACCGCCGGGCGGATCATGAGCCCGAAGGTCTTCTCGCTCCATGAGGAGACCACCGTCGGCGAGGCGATCGACAAGCTCCAGGACGCGGGGGACCTGGAGATGGTGTTCTACATCTACGTGGTCGACGATCGGGGGAAGCTCTCGGGGGTGCTGTCTCTTCGCCAGCTCCTCCTGAAGCGGCCCGAGACCCGGCTCAAGGACATCATGGAGACCGACGTCATCCGGGTCACCGCCGACACCGACCAGGAGGAAGTCGCCCAGCTGGTCGCTTCCTACAATCTCCTCGCGGTGCCGGTGGTGGACCAGCAGAACAACCTGGTGGGGGTCATCACCGTCGACGACGTCATCGACGTCATCAAGCACGAGGCGACCGAGGATATCTTCCGCCTCGCAGGACTCGACACCGACGAGCGGGTGTTCAATCCGCCGCGCACCTCGGTGCGGAAGCGAATCCCGTGGCTGGTGGTGAACCTCGCCACCGCGTTTCTGGCCGCGGTGGTGGTGAGCCAGTTCGAGGGCGCCATCGCGCAGTTCGCGGTGCTCGCGGTCTTCATGCCCATCGTGCCCTCGATGGGAGGTAACGCCGGCAATCAGGCGCTCACGGTCATGGTGCGCGGGATCGCTCTCGGCGAGCTCACCTGGGCCAACAGCCGCAAGGCGCTCCTGAAGGAGATGCTGGTGGGCGCCGTGAACGGGCTCGTGACCGGGCTTCTCGCCGGACTCATCGCCTTCTTCTGGAAGGCGAGCCCCTGGCTCGGGGCGGCGCTCGCCCTCGCCATGATCGGAAACCTCGTGGTCGCCGCCGTCGCCGGGACCCTCGTGCCTCTTTTTCTCCGGCGGATGAAGATCGATCCCGCGCTCGCCTCGTCGGTCTTCGTGACCACCGCCACCGACGTCGCCGGTTTCTTGCTGTTCCTCGGCCTCGGGGCCGCATTCCTGGCTCGATTCCAGTAAGCTCTCGGCATCAGAAGATGCCTGTTCGATGCGTCGCGGCCATCGTCCTCCGGACCTATCGGGTCGGCGAGGCCGACAAGATCGTGGTGTTCTTCACCCGGGAGATGGGAAAGGTCCGCGGAATCGCCAAGGGCGCCCGGAGAGCGCGCTCCCGCTTCGGAGGGAGCCTCGAGATCGGGACCGAGATCGAGCTCACGTTCTTCGAGAAAGAAGGGCGCGAACTGTCGAGCGTCGACCGCTGTGATATAGTCCGCTCCAGATTTTCGCAGTTAGGGGACCCCATTCTGGCGACGACTCTCGGGTATATCACCGATCTCGCAGACGCCTTCCTTCCCGAGAGGGAGACCAACAAGCGAATCTACCGGTTGCTGCGGGCCGCGATCGGGGCTCTTTCCACCCCCGAGACCGCGGAGACGGGAGCGCGTTATTTCGAGGCCTGGCTCCTGCGGCTTTCCGGCGTTTATCCCTTGAGGCGAAACTGTCCGTCTTGCGCAAAACCCCTCCACGCCCTGGGCGCCTGGTTCGCTTTCGATGAGCGTCGTCTCACCTGCCGCCAGTGCCGGGAGGAGGTTCCCCGGGGTTTTCCCATCTCGCCGGAGTCCCTGCTGTTCCTCGACGACGTGTGGCGCCTGCCTCCGGACAAGATCGACCCCGCCCGTCCGAGAGTGCTCTCGGAGCTCGGCGAGTTCCACTATCGGCTCATGCAGGAGCATCTGGAGAAAGACCTGAAATCGCACCACGTGCTGGAGGAAATGCTTCGCGAGGCGAGGGGAAAGGCCCGATGATCCTCCAGGAGCTCGTTTTCAACCTGACGAAGTTCTGGTCGGACCGCGGCGTTCTCGTCCACCAGCCCTACGATCTCGAGATGGGAGCGGGAACGATGCATCCCGAGACGTTTCTTCGGGTGCTCGGACCGAATCCCTGGAAGGTGGTCTACGTCCAGCCCTCCCGAAGGCCGGCGGACGGCCGCTACGGCGAGAATCCGAACCGGCTCTACAAGCATCATCAACTGCAGTTGATCCTGAAACCGTCGCCCTCCGACATCCAGGAGCAGTACCTCGAGAGTCTAAGGGCCTGCGGGATCGATCCCCGGGTGCACGACATCCGCTTCGAAGAGGACAACTGGGAATCCCCGACCCTGGGCGCCTGGGGAATCGGCTGGCAAGTGCTCCTCGACGGACTCGAGATCACCCAGTTCACCTACTTCCAGCAGGCGGGTGGAATCGAGCTTTCGCCGATCGCCGCCGAGATCACCTACGGCCTCGAGCGTCTCGACATGTACCTCCAGAACGTCGACGACGTCTACGACCTCGAGTGGGCCAAAGGGGTCACCTACCGCGAGGTGCGTCATCGGGACGAAGTCGAAGGGTCGCGGTACTGCTTCGAGGCAGCGAACGTGGAGCTCGCTCGCCGCCAGTTCGAGGAGGCGCGGCGGGAAGGGGAGCGGCTCCTGACGGAGGGTCTGGTCATTCCCGCCTACGAGCAGGTCCTCAAGTGCTCGCACCTCTTCAACACCCTGGATGCGCGGGGAGCGGTCTCGGTCAGCGAGCGCACGCTCTCCATCCTGAAGGTCCGCGAGCTCGCCTGCGCCGTCGCCCGGGCCTACGTGGAGTCTCTCGCTCCCCAGGAGGCTTCGGCTTGAAGAAGCTTCCCTTCCTCTGGGAGATCGGTTGCGAGGAGATCCCCGCGCCGTGGCTCCCGAAGCTGGTGCCGGAGCTGAAGGAGCGGTTCGAGAAAGAGCTCGAAGCACTCGCTCTCGAGCCGAAGCGGGTGGAATCGTACGGGACGCTCCGGCGGCTGGTGCTCCACGTGACCGGGCTTCCGGAAAAGCAGCAGGATCGCGTCGAGCAGGTTTCCGGCCCTCCGCTTTCGATCGCTCGCGACGATACCGGCGCTTGGACCAGGGCGGCCCTCGGCTTCGCCTCCAAGAACGGAATCGAGCCCTCGAAGCTCGAGGTGCTCTCGACCGAGAAGGGCGAGTACATCGGATTCGAGAGGAAGATCAAGGGCGCGAAGACTCTGCATCTACTCCCGGGCGTCATGGCCTCGGCGCTTCGAAGCTTGAGCTTCCCCAAGTTCATGAACTGGGACGCGACCCTCGCGGACGGGAAGGGGGCCTTTGCCTTCGGGAGACCCATCCGCTGGATGGTGGCGCTCTTCGGAGAGAACGTCGTTCCCTTCGAGATTCGAGTCGCCGGCTCTCCCCCGGTTTCGAGCGGGAGAAAGTCGCGGGGACATCGATTTCTCGGACCCAAAGGGGAGAAGCCGGGGCAGCCGTTCGGAGTCGCCTCCTTCCAGAAGCTCGCCCGCGGCCTCAGAAAGCGCTACGTGGTCCTGGATCCGAAAGAACGCCGCGAGCGGCTCGCGAGCGAGATCGCGAAGCTCGAAAAAAAGGCGCGAGCCCGCTGCGCCCCGGGGCTCTCGCGCGACCTCGTGGCTGACCTGGTGGAATGGCCCGGGGCGGTCCTCGGCGCCTACCCCGAAGAGTTCTCGAGCCTCCCCGAGGAGGTGCGCGCGACCGTCCTCATCCACCACCAGCACTACTTTCCGCTCGAGGGGAAGCCAGGGTTCATCGCCGTGACCAACATGGCGAAGGATTCGAAAGGCCACATCCAGAGGGGGACGGAACGAGTCGTGGTCGCGCGGCTCCGCGATGCGAAGTTCTTCTGGAGCGAGGACCTGAAAACGCCCCTTCGGGATCGGGCGGCAGCGCTCGAAGGCGTCCTCTTCCAGGAAAAGCTCGGAAGCTACCAGCTCAAGAGCGAGCGGATGGAGGCCCTCGCCGCCTGGATCGCAGCGAGGTGCGGGGCCCGGGAAACGCCGGTCCGGCGGGCGGCGCAGCTCGCGAAGTGCGATCTGACGACGGGGATGGTCGGCGAGTTCCCCGAGCTCCAGGGAATCATGGGCGGTCTCTACGCGCGCGAGCAGGGAGAGCCCGAGCCCGTCTGGAAGGCCGTCTACTCCCATTACCGGCCTTCGGGAATCGGGGAGGACGACGGCTTTCCCTTGAACCGCGAGGGCGCCGTGGTGTCGCTCGCGGACAAGGCCGATAGTCTGGCGGCGATGTTCCTCGCCGGGGCCGTTCCCACGGGCTCGCGGGATCCGTTCGCCTTGAGGCGCGCCGCGCTGGGCGCGGTACGCCTCCTATCCGAAAGCGCCGTGGAGCTCTCGTTTCCGATCGATATCCCTCCCGCAGAGCTCCTCCGAGAGGCGCTCCGCATCGTGCGCGAGCAGCAGCCCGGGCTCAGAAACGAAGGGAAAGCCGAACCGGCCTTCATGGAGTTTTTCACCGAGCGGCTGCGGTTCCTGTTCTCCCGGGCATACCGGTACGACGAGCTGAACGCGGTCTTCGCCGCAGCCGGTCTCGACCGGCCCGTCTCCGACCTCGCGAAGAGGCTCGAAGCGCTCTCGCTCTTCCGGAGCTCGGAGGATTTCAAGGCTCTGTCTCTGGCGTTCAAGCGCGTGGGGAATATCCTCGCGGGGCAGAATCCGGGAGACGTGGACCCCGCCTTCTTCTTCGAGGACGACGAGAAGAAGCTCTTCGAGGAGCTCGAGAAGCTCCGCCCGCGCGCGGAAGAGCTCATCTCGCGAGGCCGCTATCGGGAAGCGCTCCAGGAGCTTTCGACGCTGCGAGTGCCGGTGGACCGATTCTTCGATGAGGTGATGGTGATGGCCGAGGATCAGAAACTTCGCGAGAACCGTCTCGCGCTCCTGAAGCGGCTCCAGATCCTGTTCTCCCGGGTCGCGGACCTTTCTCAAATCGTTTCCGGCCACAGCTGAGGTTGTTCTGATGGGACGCATTCGTCTCATGCCCGACGCCCTCGCGAACCAGATCGCGGCGGGCGAGGTGGTGGAGCGGCCGGCTTCCGTCGTAAAAGAGCTGGTCGAGAACTCGCTCGATGCCGGCTCGCGCTCGATCGCCATCGCCATCGAGGCAAGCGGGAAGGACCGCATCCGCGTCGCCGACGACGGCATCGGCATGTCGGACGAGGACGCCAGGCTCTCGCTCTCGAGGCATGCGACGAGCAAGCTGTTCGACGCCTCCGACCTTTCGAACATCTCTTCGCTCGGTTTTCGCGGGGAGGCCCTGCCCTCCATCGCCTCGGTGTCGCGCTTCACCCTCAAGACCCGGGAGCACGGAGCCGACGCCGGCCACGAAGTGGCGATCGAGGGCGGGGAGCTCGTTCGTGAGGCCCCCGTCGGCGTTGCTCCGGGGACCATCGTCGAAGTGGAAAAGCTGTTCTTCAACGTTCCCGCGAGGCGCAAGTTCCTTCGCGCCGACGTGACCGAGGCTTCCCATATCGCCGCCTCGGTCGCGAGCCTCGCCGCCGCCTATCCCGACGTGGGGTTCCATCTCGAGCACGGGAAGCGGTCGGTCCTCGAGGCTCCTTCGGTGGGAACGAGACGCGAGCGTCTCTATCAGCTCGAGAAGAGCTGGGTCGAGAGCGCCGTCGTTCTCGAGGAAGAGATCGGAGGCCTTTCGATCGAGGCCTGGCTCGCTCCGCCTCCGGAAGCCCGGGGCGCCGCGAGCCGGCTGCACCTGTTCGTCAACGGACGGCCGGTGAAAGACCGAATCCTGCACCACGCGGTGATGGAGGCCTACCGGCAGGTCTCGTCCCGATCGGGCACTCCGCTCGTCTACCTCTTCCTCGAGCTCGCCCCCGACAAGGTCGACGTCAACGTCCATCCCGCGAAGGCCGAGGTGCGCTTCGTCGACCAGCAGTTCGTCCACAAGGCGGTTTTTTCTTCCGTCCGAAACGCGCTCCAGGGGCAGCGCCTCGCGCCCGAGGTGTTGCTGGTGCGCGAGGCCTATGAGCCCCGGCCGCCCTCGTTTTCGACGCCGGGGCCGATCGACGGCTCCGTCATCGCCGAGGCGCTCTTCTCGAGCCCCGCTCCCGAGGTCACGCCCACGTTCTCCGAGCTCGCCGACGAGCCCCCGGCCCCTCTGGGCCAGCTCCGGGCGAGCTACATCGTCGCCGCGGACGGGGACAGCGTCTGGCTCATCGATCAACACGCGGCGCACGAGCGAATCCTGTACGAGGATCTCGTGGAGCGCGGAGCCTCCCAGATGGGACAACAACTCCTACTCACCCCGCTCCCGCTCGAGCTCACCGCTCCCGAGCGCGTCACCCTGGAAGAGGAGCTCTCCGATCTCGCGTCGTTCGGCTACGACATCGAGCCCTTCGGACAGGGCGACTTTCTGCTTCGGGCCGTGCCCGCGAGCTTGACTGGATTCGACCCCATTCGCCTGGTGCGCTCCGCCCTCTCCGAGCGCGAGAGGGACTGCCGGAGCTCGACGGTGAGAGAGGCGGGAAGCCGCATCGCCGCCCGAATCGCCTGCCACGCGGCGATCAAGGTGAACTTCGAGCTCGCGCTCGAGAAGATGCGCTGGCTGGTGCGGGAGCTCTGGCGCGCGCGCCAGCCCACCGTCTGCCCCCACGGGCGCCCGACGACGCTCCGCATCGGAAGGGAGCAGATCGAGCGGGGCTTCGGAAGGATCTGATGGCGAGCAAAAAGGACGTCCGCGGGGGCCGGTGGACCGTCTACTACGTGGGCCGCGCCCTGGAGCTCGCGGGGCTCGTCGTCGTCACCTGGTCGATGTTCCTGTTCTTCGGCTCGAGAGCGATGCGCCCGATGCTGGCGATGACCGGCGCCGGGGGCGCGCTCTTCGTCGTCGGCTGGCTTCTGGCGCGGAGGAACCCCGAATCATGAGAACCATCTTCGTCATGCTCACCGTCCTCATGGCCTCGTCCTCGTGGAGCCAGCCGGCGCCTCCTCGCTTGACCCTCGATTGGGAGGAGATGGCGAAGCGGATCGTGCAGCAGCTCGCTTTCGAGCCCGGCGAGAGGTTTCTCGCCGTCGCTCACCCCGGGACGTTCGACGAGCTCATTCCCCATCTTCGATACGAGGTGATGAAAGCGGGAGCCGTGGACCTCGGCGTCATCGACGTTCTCGGCTCCCCGGTGCCCTCCGCATGGAACGAGACGATCCTCGTCGAGGGAGGGCGGAAGGCGCGCGCGGAGCTGAAGACGATCCTCGAGCGCGTGGACGCTTCGATCATGCTCCCCGGGGCTAACCCGGGACAGCCGGTCTACGCCGCGATCCAGGACCTCCTGCGGGAGGGAAAAGGACGCACCGTCCATTTTCACTGGCTCGACAACAACTCCGCTTTCCCGCTTCCCGGACAGCCGCTTCCGCCGCGTCACGAGATCGAATCGGTTTACCAGCGCGCGCTCCTCGAGACCGACTATCGCGCGCTCGCAGCGCTTCAGCGGGAGCTCGCGGAGGCGATGCGCGCCGGCGAGGTTCGGGTCACCACGGCGGCGGGGACGGATCTGCGGTTCCGCATCGGCCCCCGCGTCGTGAATTTTCAGGACGGCGACGCCTCGCGCGCCCGGGCGGACAAAGGAGTGGTGCTCATCGATCGCGAGATCGAGCTCCCCGCGGGGGCGATTCGCGTAGCGCCTCTGGAAGAGACGGTGCAGGGGACGATCGTCTTTCCTCCTTCGCAGTGGTCGGGACGGCCGGTTCAACGGTTGAAGCTCGGGATCGTCGATGGGAAGGTGACGTCGATCGACGCGGAAGAGGGAAAGGAGTGGGCCGAGCGCGAGATCGACGGCGCAGGCGAGGCGGGCCGGTCGTTCCGCGAGTTCGCTCTCGGCCTCAACCCGCTTCTCGCGGTGCCCGACGACCGCCCGTGGATTCCCTACTACGGCTACGGCGCGGGTGCGGTGCGGCTGTCTCTCGGCGACAACAGCGAGCTAGGGGGAAAAGTGACCGGCGGATACGTGCGCTGGAACTTCTTCACCGACGCGACGGTCGTGGTGAACGGCGAAACCTGGGTAGAGAAGGGGAAGCTCAAACCACAAAGAAAATAACGCAAAGACGCAAAGTCGCAAAGACGCAAAGAAGAAAAGGGGATTTCCTTTGCGTCTTTGCGTCCTTGCGTCTTTGCGTTCCTTTCCCCCTCTTCCAGCCGTCTGGCCAAGCCGCATCTCCACGGGTCCGGCGACTATTTTCGTCGTTTCGGGTGCCGCATTGCGGCATGACCGATTGCGTTGAAAATCCTCCGAGCCTCAATCCCCGATGATCTTGATCAGAACTCGCTTCGGGCGGCGGCCGTCGAACTCGCCGTAGAAGATCTGCTCCCAGGGGCCGAAGTCGAGCTTTCCCTCGGTGATGGCGACCACCACCTCCCGTCCCATGACCTGACGCTTGTGGTGGGCGTCTCCGTTGTCCTCGCCCGTGCGGTTGTGGTGGTACTTCTCCGGGCTCGCGTCGAACGGGGCGAGCCACTCGAGCCAGCGCTTGTAGTCCTCGTGAAGGCCCGGCTCGTCGTCGTTGATGAACACCGAGGCGGTGATGTGCATGGCGTTCACCAGGCACAGTCCTTCGCGAATCCCGCTCTCCCGGACGGCGGTCTCGACCGCGCTGGTGACGTTCTCGAAGCCCATCCGCTCCGGGAGCTCCAAGGTCAGCGTCTTTCGGAAGCTCTTCAACTCATCCGCCCGCGCCGTCGGAGGTGAAGAAGGCGACGACGGAGTCGAGCTCCTGGGAGAGTTTGTCCACCCGGTTGTGCAGCAGGTTGCGGATGGAGAGGAGCCCGAGCACGCGGTCGTTCTTGTCGACCACCGGGAGGTGGCGGAAATGGCGCTCGGTCATGATCTGGAGCGCCTCTCCCATGGACATATCGTTCTTCGCCGAGATGCACTGCTCGGTCATGACGTCCCCGACCCGCGTGGCGCCGGGTTCCCGGCCTTCGAGAACGACGCGAATCATCAGGTCACGCTCGGTGAAGATTCCCGTGAGCTTTCCGTCGCGAGTGACAGCGACCGCCCCCACCCGCTCGTCGCTCATGAGGCGCACCGCCTCCAGGACCGTCGACTCCGGCTGGACGGTGGCCGCGGGAACGCTCGCAATTCGCAAGAGATCCATGCCGCCCCCTTTCGTTTCGATCAATCCAACCGAAATCTTATCAAAGGTCGCGCCTCGTCTTGAGAAAACCGCAACTTGTTGATAAGTTGGCATAACGAGTTTCCATTCCGCCCGGTGTCCTTGCCGGTTCGAGGTGTCCCGCATGTCGATTCCCCGTTTCGCCGTCGTTCTTCTCGGTCTCGCGGCTCTGTCCGCGGGCACCGCCGAGGCGATTCCGGAGTTCGCTCGCCGCTACGCGCTCCCGTGCCACTTCTGCCACGAGGGTTATCCCAAGCTCAGCGTCCTCGGCGAGCAGTTCAAGGAGCGCGGCTATCGCCTCGATGACGACCAGACGGGAGTCTCCGACTGGTGGAGCTCGATCCCCGTGAGCTTTCGCGGGGCGTTCCGGCAGACCTTCG
>Ga0302046_10006453_pt1 | contig 10233 bp, 7 predicted proteins | sample RVTome_11_FD_200261 | JGI IMG/M metagenome (GOLD analysis project Ga0302046, IMG submission 200261) | Soil microbial communities from uranium-contaminated site in the Upper Colorado River Basin, Wyoming, United States - RVT147D111 (version 2) ... | reverse complement strand
GCCGAATAGAGGGTGCGGCCGTCGCGCGCGTACTCCAGCATTTCCTGCACGAGCGCCGCCGGAACGCCCATATTCTGCTGCACGAGCTCGCGGCCGTCCTCATAGGCGAAGCTCGACCAGAGCGCGACCACGTCGCCGCGCTTGTCAACGACCACGCCGTCGAAATCCGCGGGCCCGTTGACGAGCCGCATGATCTCGAGATTCGCGTCGCGGAACTGGAGCGTGCGCGAGAGCGGAAATCCGACGGGTCCAATCGAAGACACCGTCGCTTGTTGCGACACGACGCGGTTGTCCTGCTGCAAGCCGACGACGTGCACCTGATCGCCGGTCCCCGGCATCCGTGCCGCGAATTGCACGGCCTCCACCGGCGTGTCTCCGAGGTGTCTCGGGTCGTAGCGCACGATCGCGAGATTGTGGAGCGGATGCACGTATTCGACCGTCGCGTCCACCTCGATCGTGCCGGCAAAGGTCAGGCGCGCGTCGCCGAGCGAGACGGGCACCGTGTTGCGGTCCACGGCGACGAGGCCGCGCACCGAATCGAGCACGACGCCGGTGCCGTGATAATTCCGCTCGGTCACGCCGGAAATCGAGTAGGGCATGCTGAATTCGACCAGCACGAGCGACGGGGCGTACGAATCCACCAGCTTGTCCCCGGTGCGAGCAAAGCGCGTCGTGCCGGGCGCGGGAGGCGACGCGTCCGGGCCCGCGACGATCGGCGCGCAGGGCCACAGCCCGATGGCGTCGTCGCGCACACAGTGCCGCGCGGGGAACCACGCGCGATCGATGCGCAACGACGTAAGTTGCAGCGTGCGCGAGTCCTCCATCGTGAAATAACGAAGTGTCGCGCGCTGCCCGTGCCCGAGCTTGCTGAACACGTCGAGCGCATCGTCCAGGTCTATGAGCGGCTTGCCGTCGAGCTCGGTCAAGACCGCACCGCGCGGGATGCCGGCGGAACCGAACATGTAGCCGGGGTTCGCGACGTAGACGCCCTCGATCGCCACGTTCATGTGACGAGCCATCTGCCACGACAGAGTGTGAAGCACGCCGTCGCCGATCTCGAGATACTCGTCCGGCGTGATGGCGTGCAGGTCCTGCACCGGCAGCACGAGCTTGCGGGTGCCACCGCCGCGCACGACCGAGAGTTCGACCTCGCCGCCGACCTTGTCGTCGAGCAGCGCATCGAGGGCGTCGAAATCGGACATCGGCCGGCCGTTGATCGAAACCAGGACGTCGCCCACCTCGAGCTGGCCATAGGCGTCGGCGCCGGGCTGCACTTCGGTGACGACGAGCATTCCCGTGCGCGTGGGCGCGGCCCTGCGCGCCGCGGACTCGGCAGCGGGAGGCAGCCCGAGCCGCCGCAATTCGTCATAGGGCGTATAGCGGAAGATCGTCTGCAGCGTGCCGCGGCCCACCGGACGCTTCGCCTTCAGGAGCTCGAGTGCCCGCACCACGCGCGTCAGCGGCAGGTAGAAACTCGATGCTGCGCCCATCGAGCCGCCTGCATTGAGCGCCAGCACACGGCCCCGGATGTCGATGACCGGCGAACCCGATGAGCCACCCGAAGTGCCCGAGGCGGCCTGGTAGTAGAAGGTGTTGAAGTCGTTGTAGCGGCCGACGCCGTACTCGGGCGCCTGCCGGTCGAGGCGCGCGAGCGTGCCGGCGAGAATCGAGAGCTGCTCGCCGGCATCGTTGCCGACCACGCGGATCTCGACGCCGATCTGGGCGCCGGCTGGATACAGCGGCAACGCCGCGGGTTCGATGAAGCGGAGCTTGGACGGGTCATAACGATAGAAGCCGAAGTCGTGGATCGGATCGCGGTAAATCGGCTCGAGCTCCACTTCCTCGCGATTGAGGAAAGTCGCGAGCGCCGTGACCGGCCCCGGCGTGACGACGTGGCGATTCGTGAGGATCAGTCCGCGCACGGCGTCGACGATGAAGCCGGTCGCCTGCGACGAGGTGTTCCACTCGGTGTCGAAGGCGCGCGCCGCGTCGATCTGGATCGCGACCACGCCCGTTGAAATGCGCTCGAGCGTCCGGGTCCAACGCGAGGATTCCTCGAGTTCGATCGGCAGTGGCAGCGGCATGACCGGGAGCTGGGGAGACAGCAATGGCGGCTGTGTCGGCACCTGTCCCTGCGTCGGTGGTAGTTGCTGTCCGGGTGCCGGCGGTTGAGGTTGCGGCTGCCCAGGCTCCGGCTGTTGTGGTTGCGGCTGGGCAGGTTGAGGCTGCGCAGGCTCAGGCTGTGCCGGTGCCGGCGCTTGAGGTTGTGGCTGTGGCGTGGGTGGCTGCACCTGCGCTTCAGCCACCGCCAAGGCGAGCGAGGCCACGACGGCCGCCGTCGTCAACCGGCCGAAGGCGCGCTCAATCCAGACGGTAATCAAATGTGTCATGAAAACGCTCTCTGAATTCGTCCATGGTGAAGCGGTGATGCTGCGTGCCGACGGTTGCAATCTTGATCGCGCCCATGAGCGAAGCGATCCTCCCGGTCGTTTCCCAATCGATGTCGCGCATCAGCCCGTACAACAGGCCGGCGCGGTAGGCATCGCCGCAGCCGGTCGGGTCGACGATCGCCGCCGCTCGCACCGCGGGGATTTCGACGCGGCGGCCACCTGCGTACACCACCGAGCCTTGCGCGCCGTGCGTCACCACGTAGGCCTTCACCCGCGCCGCGAGTTCCCCGGTCGAAAGACCGGTGCGTTCCTCCAGGAGGGTCCCTTCGTAATCGTTGACCGTAACCCATGTCGCCTGTTCGATGAAGTTCCCGAGCTCTTCGCCGCCGAACAGCGTCATCGCCTGGCCGGGATCGAAGATGAAGGGGATATTCGCGCGCGCGAACTGGGCAGCGTGCACGATCATGCCCTCGCGCCCGTCCGGCGCCAGCACGCCGATCGTAATGCCGCCGTCGGCCGGCACTTCCTGCCGCCACGATTGCGTCATGGCGCCCGGATGAAAGGCCGTGAGCTGGTTGGCGTCGAGATCGGTCGTGATGTACGCCTGGGCCGTGTACTCCTCCTCGATCACGTGCACGAAGCGCAGCGACATGCCGTTCGAAATCATCCATTCGCGGTAGGGACCGAAGTCGTGGCCGACCGCTCCCATCGCATGGCCGTCGCATTCGAGCAGTTTCAAGTTGAAGGCGATGTTGCCGGCGCAACCGCCGAAATTTCGCCTGAGTGTCGGCACCATGAAGGACACGTTCAGCAGGTGAATCTTGTCCGGCAGGATCTGGTCGCGGAAACGGCCCGGGTAGACCATCACCGTATCGTAAGCGAGCGAACCGCAGATCAGTGCGGCCATGCGAGCACCAGCAGCCAGTTGATCGCAAGCAGCGCAAAGGCGACGAACACCGCGGCGGACCCGAGCTCCTTGGCGATGCCCGACAGCGGGTGGCGTTCGACGCCGATGCGGTCCACCGTCGCCTCGACCGCGCTGTTGACCAGCTCGATCGCGAGCACGACGAACATCGGGCCGACGAGAAGCGCCCGCTCGACGCCGTTTTCGCCGAGCCACAGGCCGAGTGGCACGACGACGAGCGCGAGCAGGCATTCCTGACGGAAGGCCTCTTCGTCGCGCCAGGCCGCCGCGAATCCGCGCCAGGTACTGCTCAAGGCGCGCGCAAGACGCGCGGGCCCGGTTCGCTTGTCGGGCCGGGCGGTCATGCCGCGACCGGCTTCCAGGCAATGTCCAGCTGGCGCGCGGCACGCACGTCGTCGAGCCGCCGCACCGGCATCGTGTGCGGCGCGGACTTGACGCTCGCCGCGTCGCTCTCCGCCTCGCCGCGGATCGCCGCGAGCGCCTCGACGAAGCCGTCGAGTTCCTCGCGCGTCTCGGTTTCGGTCGGCTCGATCAGCAGGCATTCCGGCACCAGCAGCGGGAAATACGTGGTCGGTGCGTGATAGCCATGGTCCAGCAGGCGCTTCGCGAAATCCATGGCGGTGACGCCCTGCTCGCGCGCCTGGCGCTTGAGCGTGATGATGAATTCGTGGCTCGCGCGCCGGCCGGGATACGCGGCATCGAAGCCCGCCTCGGTCAGCCTGGCGAGCAGATAGTTTGCGTTCAGGGTCGAAAACTCGGCCACGCGACGCATCCCCGCCGCGCCGAGGATCCGCATGTAGACCCAAGCCCGCAACAGCACGCCGGTGTTGCCCATGAATCCGGAGAGCCGGCCGATCGAACCCGGCAGATCGCGCTCGTCGAGCCAGCGATAGCGCTCGCCATCGCGCGCGACCACCGGCACCGGCAGGAACGGCAGCAGCCGCTTCCCCACGCCGACCGCGCCCGAGCCGGGACCGCCGCCCCCGTGCGGCGTCGAGAACGTCTTGTGCAGGTTCATGTGAATGACGTCGAAGCCCATGTCGCCGGGACGGACCTTGCCGAGGATCGCATTGAGATTTGCGCCGTCGTAGTACAGCAGGCCGCCGGCCTCGTGCACCTTGCGCGCGATCTCGACGATGCGCCGCTCGAACACGCCGAGTGTGCTTGGATTGGTGAGCATGATGCCGGCCGTCGCAGGCGACAGCGCCGCGTCGAGCGCCGCGACGTCGACGTCGCCGTCCGGGCGCGACGGGATCTCGCGCACTTTCATGCCGCACATGGTCGCGGTCGCGGGGTTCGTGCCGTGCGCGGCATCCGGCACGATGATCTGGTTCCGCGCAGTGTCGCCGCGGGCGCGGTGATAGGCGCGGATCATCGCGACGCCGGCGAACTCGCCCTGCGCACCGGCCATCGGCGTCAGCGACACGCCGGCCATGCCCGTCACGTGGCGCAGCATCTCCTGCAGCTCGAACAGGCAGGCCAGCACGCCCTGGCCGGTCGCCGCCGGTGCGAGCGGATGCCGGCCGAGGAACCCGGGCAGCATGGCCAGCGAATTGCAGGCACGCGGGTTGTATTTCATCGTGCAGGAGCCGAGCGGATAAAAATGGGTGTCGATCCCGAAATTGAGCTGCGACAGGCGCGTGTAATGCCGCACGGCCTGCAATTCCGACACTTCCGGCAGCGGTGGCGGCTGCTTGCGGCGGAATCCGGCGGGAATGTCCGCCTCTTCGGGCGAGGGATACTGCGCCGTGGCGCCGCGGTCACGGCGCGAGAGCTCGAATATCAGCGGTTCGGGCTTACGCATCGTCATGCGTCACGCCGCCGCGGCGCGGCCGAGCAAGCGGCCGAGCGCGCGCGCATAGGTCTCGATGTCCCCCTCGGTCCGCGTCTCGGTGGCGCAGACGAGGAGCGCATTGCCGAGCTCCGGATAATCGCGCGCGAGATCGATACCGCCGATGATGCCTTCGGCGGCGAGCGACTCGAGCAGCGGCGCGACCGGGCGATCGAGCTGCAGCACCGCCTCGTGAAAGCGCGGCCCGGAGAACGCCTCGCGCACGCCGGGCAGCCGCGCGAGTGCTTCGACCAATTGCCGCGTGCGCGCGACGCAGGCCCGGGCGACTCGCTCGAGCCCGGCCGGCCCGAGCAAGGCGAGATGAATGGTCGCCGCGGTCATCAGCAGGCCCTGGTTGGTGCAGATGTTCGATGTGGCCTTGCCGCGGCGAATGTGCTGTTCGCGCGCCTGTAATGTCAGCGTAAACCCCGGTTTGCCTTCGGCATCGACGGTGCGCCCGGCGATCCGGCCCGGCATCTGCCGCACGTGCTCCATCCGGCAAGCCATGAAGCCGACATAGGGGCCGCCGGATGAAAGCGGCACACCGAAGGGTTGAGCGTCGCCGCAGGCGATGTCCACGCCGCCATCGCCCCATTCGCCGGGCGGCGCCAGCAACGCGAGCGCCACGGGATTCACGGCCGCGATCGCGAGCGCGCCGTTCGCACGCGCCCAGCGGGTCAATGCGTCGGCGTCCTCGAGCTGGCCGAAGAAATTCGGCTGCTGGATCGCGACGGCGGTGATGTCCTGACCCGCGAATCGGTCGAGTGACTTCGGATCGGTCCTGCCCTGCGCCGCGTCGAATGGCAGGTTTTCGAGTGTAAGTCCCTGCCCTTCAGAGATCGCGCGCGCGACCCGCCGCCACGCCGGATTGACCGTCGCCGGCAGCAGGATGCGCGCGGACTTCGACCGGCGATGTGCGCGCACCGCCATCAGGCAGGCCTCGGCGAGTGCGGAAGCGCCGTCGTAGAGCGAGGCGTTCGAAACGTCCATCGCCGTGAGGCCCGCGATCATCGACTGGTACTCGTACATGATCTGCAGCGTGCCCTGGCTCGCCTCTGCCTGGTACGGCGTGTAGGCGCTGTAGATCTCGCCGCGCGATGCGAGCGCCCAGACCGGCGCCGGAATGTGATGTTCGTAGGCGCCGGCGCCGATGAAGTTGAGCGGGCGCCCATCCACCGCGGCGCGCGCGGCCGCTAGCCGCGCTACCTCCATCTCGGGGAGCGCTTCGGGCACGCCCGTCAGCGCGTCGATGCGCAACTCCCGCGGGATCTCGTCGAAGAGATCGTCGATCGCGCGGACGCCGATGCGATCGAGCATCGCGCGGATGTCCTCGCCGGTATGCGGGATGTAAGGCACCCGAAATCTTAGCCTGCCGCCGCGAGCTCGGCGCGATAGCCGTCGGCGTCGAACAGTGCCGCGCCGCCGCTTCCCGACGGCTTCAGCCGGAAGATCCAGCCCTGGCCGTAGGGATCGCGGTTCACCAGTTCCGGTTGCGTCGCCAGGAGCTCGTTGCCGGCGGTGACTTCGCCGCCGAGCGGGCTGTACACGTCCGACGCCGCCTTGACCGATTCGACCACCGCGCAGGCGTCGCCGGCGGCAAGCTTGCGGCCCGCCGCGGGCACTTCGACGAACACCAGGTCGCCGAGTGCCTGCTGCGCGTGATCGGTGATTCCGATCTCGATGCTGCCGTCCGGCAGCGTGCGCAGCCATTCGTGACTTTTCGTGTAGCGCAGGTCGGCCGGAATCATGCTCATGCGACTCTCCGATTCAAAGTTCGATCTGGACGCCGCCGTTCCGGACGAACGGAGGCTTGACGATGCGCGCGAGGATTCTCTTGCCGCGAATGTCCACTTCCACTTCGCCCTCGGCCGCGGCCGGCAGTCGCGCCAGGCCGATCGAGCGCTCGAGCGTTGGCGAAAACGTCCCGCTCGTCACCTCGCCCTCGCCCGCGCCGCCCGCGAACACGGCCTGGTGCGATCGCAGCACGCCGCGCCCGAGCAGGAGCAGGCCGGCGAGCTTGCGCGCGGGGCCCGCGGCGCGCTGCTTCTCGAGTGCTTCCTTGCCGATGAAGTCGCGCTTGCCGTCGAGCACGACGGTCCATGTGAGGCCGGATTCGAGCGGCGTGACAGTTTCGTCCATGTCGTTGCCGTAGAGATTCATGCCGGCCTCGAGCCGAAGCGTATCCCGCGCACCGAGGCCGCAGGGCTTCACGCCCGCAGATTGCAGCGATGTCCATAGCTCCGGCGAGGATTCCGAGGGCAGCGTGATCTCGAATCCGTCCTCACCGGTATAGCCCGTCCGCGCGACGAACCATTCGTCGCAGGAAACGGCGAAGAATGCGCCGAGTGCAGCCGCGGGCGCGCGACAGGCCGCGGGCAGCAACCCGGTAGCCTTGGTTCGGGCTTGCGGTCCCTGCACCGCAATCATCGCGAGATCGCGCCGCGGCACGACCGCGACGCCGACCGGCTTCGCATGCTCCTTGATCCACGCCAGGTCCTTGTCCGCCGTGCCCGCATTGACGACGAGGCGAAACCAGCGCTCGTCCAGGTAGTAAGCGATCAGGTCGTCGATCACGCCGCCGTCCTGGCGCAGCATGCAGCTATAAAGCGCCTTGCCGGGAGTCGTCAGGCGGGTCACGTCGTTCGCGAGCAGGCGGAGAAGCAGGGGGCGCACACCCGCGCCCCGCAGATCGATCGTGCACATGTGGGAAACGTCGAACATGCCGGCGTCGCGCCGGACGGCGTGATGCTCCTCGATTTGCGAGCCGTAATCGACCGGCATGTCCCAGCCGCCGAAATCGACCATGCGCGCGGCCGCGGCAACATGCAGTTCGTAGAGCGGTGTTCGTCGTCCCATCGTCGCGTTTCCCGCAGCTCAACTGCGCAATCCGGAAAAATAAAAGCGGCGGGCCGCCAGGCCCGCCGCCCCTCTGTCCTGAAACCTGAGAGATTGGGTACCGGATCGTCCCGGTTCCTCTCCCCTTCGGTGGGCCCGCGAGGGCCGCTCTCCAGAGTTCGCCAGTGCCTGCCGTTCGGGTGCCTGAGCGTTTCCGGGCGGGTTGCGCCTTCGGCGCCGCGCGTGCGCGGTCTCTCCGGCAGGGACTCTTCGCGACAGCCGGGATTCTAGCGGAAAGCGCCCTTGCGCACAGGGTATAGTCGCGCGCAGGTAAAGCCCCGGCATGCGGAGTCCGTCCATGTCCCGATCGTTCGCGTCGTCGTTCATACTGTCATGCATCGTGCTGCCGGCGCCCGTCCCCGCAATCGCGGCCGACGCGACGGCCGACCTTCACGCTCTGTTCGAACGCGAATGGGAGCGCGATCTGGCCGACAACCCCCTCCTCGCGACCTACCGCGGCGACACGCGGTATGACGGCCGCTGGCCGGACATTTCGCCCGCCGCCCAGGCCGCGCGCAACGCCGCCGATGCGAAGGTGCTCGAGGATCTCGATCGCATTCCCCGCGACCTGCTGCTGCCGGCCGAGCAGCTCAACTACGACCTGTTCCGCTACGAGTACGAGGACCGCAAGGCGGCCGCGGCATTCCATCCCGAGTACTACGAGATCCGCGCGCGCGACGGCCCGCAATCACTGAACGAAGTCGCCGACCTGATGTCGTTCCAGACGGTCGCGAACTACGAGGTCTGGATCCGGCGCATGGCCTCCATGCCCGGCTATCTCGACCAGTACACGGAGCTGTTGCGGCGCGCCGCCAAGGAAAAGCACACGCAGCCGCGGGTCATCATGGACCGCGTGCTGCCGCAGCTCGCGATGCAGACCGCGGATGACCCGGAGAAAAGCCCGTTCTTCGACCAGTTCACCAAGTATCCGGACGCGATTCCCGCAGCCGAGCGCGAGCGCCTGTCGGCGGAGGCGCGGAAAGTCATCGCGGAATCGGTCATTCCGGCTTATCGCCGTTTCACGACCGTGTTTCGCGACGAGTACCTGCCTGCCTGCCGCGAGACGGTCGGCGTCTGGGATACGCCGGACGGCGCGGCGTACTACGCGAACCGCGCGCGTTATCACACCACGACGTCGCTGACGCCCGAGGAGATCCACAAGATCGGGCTCGCGGAAGTCGCGCGCAACCGCGCTGAGATGCAGAAAGTCATGGACGAGGTCGGCTTCAAGGGCAGCCTCAACGAGTTCTTCGAGCACCTGCGCACCGACCCACAGTTCTATTACAAGACCGGCGATGAACTCTTTCGCGCCTACGCGTTCATCACGAAAGTGATCGACCCGGAGCTGCCGCGGCTTTTCGGCAAGCTCTATCGCACGCCATTCGGCCTGCGGCCGATTCCTGACACGAGCGCGCCGAACACGACGACCGCGTATTACCAGGGCCCGTCGATCGACGGCACGCGACCCGGCTATTACTACGTGAATCTCTACAAGCCGGAAGTGCGGCCGAAGTACGAGATGGAAGTGCTGTCCGTGCACGAGGCGGCGCCCGGCCATCACCTCCAGATCGCGCTCGCCCAGGAACAGACGGACCTGCCGAAGTTCCGACGCTTCGGCGGCCACACGGCCTATGTCGAGGGCTGGGCGCTCTATTCCGAGCGGCTCGGTTACGACCTCGGGCTCTACAAGGACCCGTACTCGCGTTTTGGCCAGCTCACCTATGACCAGTGGCGCGCCGTGCGCCTCGTCGTGGACACCGGCATCCACCGGATGAAGTGGACACGACAGCAGGCGATCGACTACTTCATGGCGAATGCGGCCAAGACCGAAGCCGACATCGTCAACGAGATCGACCGCTACATCGCCTGGCCGGGCCAGGCACTCGCCTACAAGATCGGCCAGTTGAAGATCCTCGAGCTCCGCGCGCGCGCCGAGCTGGCGCTCGGTAAGTACTTCGACATCCGCGGCTTCCACGACACGATCCTCGCGACGAGCGCCGTGCCACTCGAAATCCTCGAGCGCACGGCCGACGCGTGGATCGGAGCACAGCGGCAACCGTGACCGACGCGCGCCGCGCCGCGGTCGCGGTACGCATCGGCGCCGTCACCGTCGGCGGCGGCGCCCCGGTCGTCGTGCAGTCGATGACCAACACGGACACGGCCGACGTGGAGACCACGGTCCGGCAGGTGCG
>Ga0302046_10006452_pt1 | contig 10234 bp, 9 predicted proteins | sample RVTome_11_FD_200261 | JGI IMG/M metagenome (GOLD analysis project Ga0302046, IMG submission 200261) | Soil microbial communities from uranium-contaminated site in the Upper Colorado River Basin, Wyoming, United States - RVT147D111 (version 2) ... | reverse complement strand
TGCCCGACCGCGGGGGCGCGACGGCGGACGTATAATCGCCGCCATGGCGAGCCCGCAACAACGCGTCGAGGCCGATCTCAAGACCGCGCTCAAGGCCGGGGAGAAGGAGCGGCTCTCGACCCTGCGCCTGCTGCTGACCGACGTCAAGAACGAGCGGATCCGCCGCGGCGAGGAGGTCGACGAGGAGACGTTCACCGCGGTGGTGCGGCGGGCGCTCAAGCAGCGCGCCGAGGCGGCCGAGAGCTACCGCAAGGGCGGCCGCCCCGAGCTGGCCGACAAGGAGGAGCGCGAGGCGGCGGTGCTCGAGGGCTACCTGCCGGAGCAAGCCAGCGAGGACGAGGTGCGCGCCGCGGTCGAGGAGATCGCCGCCGCCGAGAACCTCTCGGGCGCGCAGGCGATGGGGCCGCTGATGAAGGCCGCCCTCGCCCGCCTCGGCGCCAGCGCCGACGGCAAGACGGTGAGCCGCATCGCTCGCGAAGTCCTCACCGCCCGCCAGGGTTAGCCGCGCCGCCCACCATGCGGCGCGTCGTCGTCGGCACGGCCGGCCACATCGACCACGGCAAGACCGCGCTGATCCAGGCGCTGACCGGCATCGACTGCGACCGGTGGCGCGAGGAGAAGGAGCGCGGGATCACCATCGACCTCGGCTTCGCCCACCTCGAGCGGGGCGACCTCCAGGTCGGCTTCGTCGACGTCCCCGGGCACGAACGCTTCCTGCACAACGCGCTCGCCGGCCTCGGCGGTATCCGGATCATGCTGCTGGTGATCGCCGCCGACGAGGGGGTGATGCCGCAGACCCGCGAGCACCTGGCGATCTGCTCGCTCCTCGGCATCCCGGCCGGCATCGTGGCGCTGACCAAGTCGGACCTGGTCGCCCCCGACCTCCTCGAGCTGGCGCGGCTCGAGACCGAGGAACTGATCGCGGCGACCCCGTTCGCCGGCGCCCCGGTCGTGCCGGTCTCCGCCCGCACCGGCGCCGGCGTCCCCGAGCTGGAGGCGGCGCTGCTCGACCTCGCCGGGCGCTGGGCGACCGACGCCCCCGACCCCGACCGCCCGATGCGGCTGCCGGTCGACCGCGCGTTCCACCTCAAGGGGCTGGGCGTGATCGTCACCGGCACGCTCGCCAGCGGGACGGTGGCGCCGGGCGACGCCCTCGAGATCCTCCCCGGCGCCGCCGGCAACCGGGGCAGGACCGCCCGCGTGCGCAGCGTCCAGGTCCACGGGGCCTCGCGCGAGCGCGCCGAGGCCGGCGAGCGGACGTCCCTCCAGCTCACCGGCGTCGAGCTGTCGGAGCTGGAGCGCGGCACTGTCCTCGCCGAGCCCGGCGGCTACGCCGCGACCCGCCGCCTCGCGGTCCGCTGCACGCTCCTGCCCGAGGCCCCGGCGCCGCTCACCGGCTGGACCGCGGTGCGCCTCCACCTCTTCTCCGCGCGGGTGCTCGGCGAGCTGCGGCCGCTCGGCACCAAGACGATCGAGCCGGGCGAGACGGCCGAGGCCGAACTGCGCCTCGGCGCCCCGGTGGTCGCGGTCCGCGGCGACCGCTTCGTCCTCCGCCGGCCGTCCCCCCAGACCACCCTCGGCGGCGGCGAGATCCTCGACCCGCGCTGGAAACGCCCCCGCGCCGCCGCGTTGCCCCAGGCGCTCGCCGCCCTCCGTGCCGGCAGACCCGAGGCCCTCGCCCTCTGGGCGCGCGAGGCCGGCGAGCCCGGCGCCTCCGACGACGATCTCGCCCGCCGCCTCGGCCGGCGACCCGCCGCGATCGCCCCCGACCTTACCGAGCTGGCCGCCGCCGGCCGCCTGCTGGAGGCCCCCGCCGGCCACGGCCACGCCCGCCGCTGGATCGCCCCCGGCGTCTACCGCCAGGTCGTCGAACGCGCCCGGCGCGAGCTGACCGCCTACTTCGAACGCGACCGCCTCGCCCCCGGCATGCCCAAGGCCGAGGCGGTCCGCCGCATCCTCCCCCGCGGCGCCGAGCTGGCCGAGGTCTACCTCCGCTGGCTGGCCGCCCAGGGCGTGCTCACCGTCACCGGCGACGTCATCAACCCCCCCGGCCGCGAGGCCAAGCTCTCCTCCACCGAGTCCACCCTCGCCCGCCGGCTCGCCGAGCGCTTCACCGCCGCCGGCCTCGAGGCGCCCTCGCCCGCCGAGCTGGCCGCCGAGCTGGGCGCCAAGCGCGAGATCGTCGACGGCGTCGTCCGCTGGCTGCTCGACCGCGGCCGCCTCATCCGCCTCCCCGGCGGCCTCCTCATCTCCTCCGCCGCCGTCGACACCCTCGCCACCGACCTCGCCGCCACCGGCTGGGACCGCTTCACCGTCCCCCAGTTCAAAGACCGCTTCGGCCTCACCCGCAAATGGGCCATCCCCCTCCTCGAGCACCTCGACTCCACCGGCCGCACCCGCCGCCTCGGCGACCAGCGCCAGGTGGTCCGCGCCAGGTGAATCGGCAAGGAGGGCCGGGCCGTAGCCGCTCGTCCCAGGCAGCTCTGAGCAAGCGCAGCGCAAGCCTGCCCGGCAGTCCACGCCGACCCCCGCGCGCAGCGAAGGCAGGCGCGAGCAAAGCCCCTGAAGTCCCGAGAGCGAGCGCCGGTGCCTGGGAGGAGCGGCTACGGCCCGGCCCGCCGGTCCGTCACTTCATGAACCCTGAGCCGTGTTCCGGCGTATAACCCGGCATATGCTGTACTCGCTTGCGCTGGAGTGACGAAGCCGAGGAGGAACGACGCCATGAGACGAAGTCGAGCCACCCGTGCCCTGGTCCTGACCGCGCTCGCCTGCCTGCTGGCGGCGGTGCCGGCCCTGGCCGCCGCGTCCGTGCGCGGCGAGGCCGAATCGCCGCCCGCCGAGAGGCCGGCGTGGACCGAGCGCGCGCACGAGGCCGTGGTCTCGCTCTGGGAGCGGTTGATGCTCGTGATCGCCCCCGACGAGCCGACCAAGGGCGATCGCACGCCGGGCTCGGGGCTCGATCCGGACGGCCACAAGCCGCCGGTCAAGTGACGCCGCGCGCGCCGGCGCGAGCCGCCGCCGCGGTGTCCCGACGAGAGCAGGAGGCGGGGAAGTCGCGATGCCCGATCTCGCTACGCTCGAAGCGCCCGCCGGCCACCTCCCGGCCGTTCCCCCGGCGCCCGAACCCGAGACGCTGCTCGCCGAGCTGCGCTCCCATCCGCCGGCCGCCCGCGCCGGCCTGATCGCCCGAGATCCCCGCTTCGGCCGCCGCGCCCTCGCCGACCTGCTGATCGCGCGCAGCCGCGAGCGTCTGTTCGACCACCCGGCCGAGGCGGTCGAGCTGACCCGCCTGGCGGTCGCCGCCGCCGAGCGCCTCGAACCCGAGCGGATCGGCGCCGCCCAGGCCCACGACGCCGCCGCCCGCGCCTGGGCCCACCACGCCAACGCCCGGCGCGTCGACGGCGACCCGGCGGGCGCCGCGGCGGCGTTCGGCCGCGCCGCCGAGCACCGCCGCCTGGGCAGCGGCGACCGTCTGCTGGCGGCGCGCTGCGCCGAGCTGGAGGCGTCTCTCGAGAAGGACCAACAGCGCTTCGAGCGCGCCCACGCCCTGCTCGCCCAGGCGCTCGCGGTCTACCGCCGCGACGGCCTCGACGAGCGACTCGGCCGGGCGCTGGTCAAGCGCGGCAGCATCCTGCTGTTCGAGGGGCGCTGGTCGGCGGCGCTGCGCGCCACCCTTCAAGCGCTGCCGCTGCTCCGCCCGGAGCGCGACCCGCGCACTTTCGGCGTCGCCGCCCACAACGCGATCAACTGCCTCAACCACGCCGGCTACTCGATCGCCGCCCGCGCGCTGCTCGACGCGGTGCGCGGCCTGCACCAGCGGCTGGGCGACGCCTTGAGCCTGCTCCGCCTGGACTGGATGGCGGCCGAGATCGACCGCGAGCTGGGCCTGGTGGCGCGCGCCGAGCGCGGGCTGGTCGCGGTGCGCGAGGGCTTCGTCGAGCGCGGCATGCCCTACGACGCCGCCCTGGTCTCGCTCGAGTTGGCCGAGATCTACGCCCGCGACCGCGATCCGCTCAAGCTCGAGCGGCTGGCGCGCGAGATGTTCCCGATCTTCCAGTCGCGCGCGCTCCACCGCGGCGCGCTGGCGGCCCTGATCCTGTTCCGCGAGGCGGTCGCCCTGCGCCAGGCCGACCTGCGCCTGATCGGCGACCTCGCCGCCTTCCTGCGCTGCGCGCGGAGAGACCACGACCTGCGCTTTCGGCCTTCCTAGAAACGGTCAGGATTCGTCGCGGCGCTCGGCCTCGCGTTCGGCGTCGAGCATGCGGACCATGCCGTCGATCATCGAGCGCAGGGTGCCGAGCACCTCCTCGACCTCGCGGCGGGTGATCGGCTCGTCGGGGGGGCGGGCGGGGCCGGCGGAGGCCACTCCGGGCGCGGCCGGCTCGGTCGTCCTACTCGGCGCCGCCCCGCCGCCGTAGAGGCGGGCGAAGAACTCCGCGGGGCTGGCGCCGAGCGCCTCGAGGACCCGCTCCAGTCGGGTCAGCTCGAGCGGCTCGCGGCCGCCGAGCAGGCGCTCGACCGCCGCCGGCTCGACCCCCAGCCCGGACGCCACCTCCGCCGCGCTGGTGCCGCGCTCGGAGATCAGCGCCGAGACCAGCGCCGCCACCCGCTCCTCGACGGTCGTCGCCATCGCCCCCTCAGCGCTGGCGCAGCGCCACCGCCACCGGCAGCCGCGCCGCCCGCACCGCCGGGAAGAGGCCGCCGAGCAGGCCCATCAACAGGGCGTAGACGAGCCCCGCGGCGAGCAGGCCCGGGGTGACGGCCAGGCTGAAGGCGACCTGGCTGAACGACTGCCAGTTGATGGTCGCGGTCTGGTAGCCGTGGACCGCAAGGTAGGCGAGCCCGCCGCCGAGCAGGCCGCCGGCTAGCGCCAGCAGGAGCGACTCGGCGAGGACGGAGATCGCCACCGGGCCGCTCTGGAAGCCGAGGGCGCGCAGGGTGGCGATCTCGCGGCCGCGCGACGCCACCGCGTTGTACATGGTGTTGAGCGCGCCGAAGGTGGCGCCGAACGCCATCGCAACGGCGATCACCACGCCGAGAACGCCGACCAGCGCGCGCAGCAGCGTCGACTGCTCGGCGAGGTACTCCTCCTGGCGGTAGACGTCGACCTCGAGGCGCGGGTCGGAAGTCAGGGCGTCCTTGAAACGCTGGAAGTCCTCCGGCGAGGCGAGCCGGGCGATCACCGACTGGAAAGTGCTGCCGCGGTCGTAGGCCGGCTGCAGGACGCGGGCGTCGGCCCAGATCTCGGACTCGGGGATGCCGCCGTCGGCCGAGAACAGGCCGACCACCTCCCAGGTGGCGTCGCCCCAGCGCATCCGGTTGCCGACCTCGAGGCCCTCGAACTGGCCGGCGGCGGCGACGCCGGCGATCACCTCGTTGCGACCCGCCTCGAAACGCCGCCCCTCGACGATCTCGACCTCCGGCCGCACCGCGAACGCCGCCGGGCCGACCCCGCGCAGCGGCACGTTGGCCGGGGTGCCGCTCGAGCGCTTGAGCAGGTCGACGATGACGAACAGCTCGGCCGAGGCGAGCGGGCCGTCGGCGCCGCGGGCGATCCCCGGCGCCTGCTCGACGACCCGCGTCTGCTCGAGGTCGAAGCCGCTCGACATCTCGCTGTCGCTGCCGCCGCGCAGCACGATCGCGGTCTCGGGCGAGCCGCCCCGCTCCATCACCCTGGCGAAGCCCGAGGCGATCGAGAACACCGCCACGAACACCGCCACCACGCCGGCGAAGCCGACCACCGCCACGAGCGACGAGCCGATCCGGCGATGGACGCTCTTGACGTTGACCGCGGTGACCGCGAAGACCTGTTTCAGCCAGAGCATGCCGCTACCTCCTCGCCAGCGCTTCGACGATCCGCAGGCGCATCGCCAGCAAGGCCGGCACGCCGCCGGCGGCGACGCCGAGCAGCGCCGCGAAGAGCGCGCCCAGCGCCAGCGACCGCGGCGGCACCCGAAAGACGGGCAGGAAGCCCTCGATCAGCGGCCGCAGCAACGGCACTGCGAGCCAGGTCAGCGCCAATCCCACCGCCGCCGCCACCAGCACGAGCAGGAGCGACTCGGCGAGCACCAGAGCGAGCACCGCGCCGTCGGTGAAGCCGAGCGTCTTGAGGACCCCCAGCTCGGCGGTGCGCTCGCGCACCGACTGCGCCATGGTGTTGGCGGCGATCAGCAGGATGATGAAGAAGACCACCGCGACGATCGCCATCAGGATCGCGCCGGTGTCGCCGATCTGCTCGGCGAACCCCTTCATGAAGGCTTTCTCGGTGGTGGTCTTGGTCTCGGCCGACGAGTTCTCGAACTCGGCGTCGATCGCCAGCGCCACCTGGTCGGCCTGCTCCGGGTCCTCGATCTCGACCACGTACCAGCCGGCGATGCCGATGTCGCCCATCCGCTCCATCAGGTAGTCCCAGCGGAAGTAGAACTGGGACTCGTCGACGTCCGGCGAGCTGCCCTCGTAGAGGCCGACCAGGTCGAAGGTGTAAGTGAGCGGACCGCCGTCCTGCGGGCGCCAGAAGGTCGGCTCGATCGGGATCTTGTCACCGACCTCCCAGCCGAAGCGCTCGGCGAGCTTGACCCCGGCGATCGCGCCGGTGCGGGTGGCGAGGAACGCCTGCTCCTGCTCCGGCGGCAGCACGAACTCCGGATAGATCTCGAGATAGTCCCCGGGATCGACCGCGACCTGGGCGAAGAAGTTCCTCTTGTCCTTGTAGACGCCGCCGAACCAGCAGTTGGGGGTCGCCCTGGCGACCCCGGGCACGCGGCGGATCTGTTCGAGGTAGCGGATCGGCAGGGGCTGGATGATCGAGACCCTGTGGATGGTCAGCAGGCGCTTCTGGCCGGCGATCTCGATGCCGGCGTCGAAACCGTTCTTGACCGCCATCAGGAAGCCGAACAGGAAGAACGCGGCCGTCACCGCCAGGAAGGTGAACAGCGTGCGCACCTTGCGCCGCCCGAGGTTGCGCCACAGCAGGTGGAGGTACTTCACGCCGCCGCCTCCTCGACCAGCGCACCCTTGTCGAGCTGCAGCACGCGCCGCGCCCGCTCGGCGGCGCGCGGGTCGTGGGTGACCATGATCACCGTCTTGCCGTGGCGCTGGTTGAGCGCCGCGATCAGGTCGAGGATCTCGCCGCCGGTCTCGCGGTCGAGGTCGCCGGTCGGCTCGTCGCAGAGCAAGATCGTCGGGTCGTTGATGATCGCGCGCGCGATCCCCACCCGCTGCTCCTGGCCGCCGGAGAGCTGCGCCGGGTAGTGGCCGGCGCGGTCGGTGAGGCCGACCAGATCGAGCGCGGTCGCCACCCGCTTGCGGCGCTCGGCGCGCGACAGCCGGGTCAGCAGCAGCGGCAGCTCGACGTTGCGCGCCGCGGTGAGCACCGGCAGCAGGTTGTAGAACTGGAAGATGAAGCCGACGTGGCGGGCGCGCCAGCGCGCCAGCGCCCGGCCGGAGGCGCGGGTCAGATCGGTGCCGGCGACCGTCACCCGACCCGAGGTCGGCCGGTCGAGCCCGCCGATCAGGTTGAGCAGAGTCGTCTTGCCCGAGCCCGACGGCCCCATCAGGGCGAGGAACTCTCCCGGCTCGACGGTCAGGTCGAGCCCCTGGAGGACGTCGATCGGCGGCGCCGAGCCGCGGCGGTAGACCTTGTGGACGCCTTCGACCTGCACCAGCGCTTCGCTCATGCCGTTCCCTCCTGTGCGATCCGCACCCGGTCTCCGTCGGCGAGTTCCTCCGGCGGTTCGACGACCACCCGCTCGCCGGCCCGCAGCCCGGCGACCACCTCGACCCGGTCGCCGGCGGTGCCGCCGAGCGACACCGCCCGGCGCTCGACCCGGTCGCCCCGGACCACGAACACCACCCCGCCGTCGCCCTCGGCGCGCACCGAAGAGCGCGGCACCAGGAGCCTCGGCACCTCGGCGGCACCCTCCGCAGCCCGGTCGCCGGCCTGGAACGACACCTTGACCCCCATGTCCGGGAGGATCCGCGGGTCGCCCAGCTCGTCGAACCCGATGCGCACCTTGAACGTCGCCTTCTGGCGGTCGGCGGCCGGGATCGTCGTGATCACCTGCGCGGGGATCCGCCAGTCGGGGTAGGCGTCGAGCACCGCGGTGACCTTCTGGCCGGGCTCGACGCGGTCGATGTAGGCCTCGTTGACGTCGACCTCGATCTCGAGCGACTCCATGTCGACGAGGGTGGTGATGCCGGTGCGGGTGAAGCCGCCGCCGGCCGACACCGGCGAGACGATCTCGCCCGGCTGGGCGTCCTTGGAGATCGCGACGCCCGAGAACGGCGCGCGCACCAGGGTGTCCTCGAGGAACTGGCGGGCGAGCGCGACCCGGCGCACCGCCACAGCCACCTCGTCGTGGGCGGCGGCCAACCGGGCGGCCAGCGAGTCGGCTTCGGCTTCGGCGGCGTCGAGCTGCGCCTCGCTGGCGACCCCGGAGGCGCGCAGGCTGCGGGTGCGCTCGAGCTCGATCCGCGCCTGGCGCAGCCGCACCTCGATCTCGGCCAGCCGGCTCTCGGCGGCGGCCGACTCGGCCTCGGCGAGCGCCAGTTCGCGGCTCGCTGTCGAGTCGTCGAGCCGCGCCAGCACCTGGCCCTCCTCGACCGCCATCCCTTCCTCGATCTCGACGGTCTCGAGGCGCCCGGTGATCTTCGACGACACCGTCGCCTGCCGGCGCGCGGTGACGTAGCCGGAGGCGTCGAGCACCGACACGGAGGTCGGGCCGGAGGATGCGGCGACCGCCTCGGCGGTGCGCACTTCGACCGCGCCGGCCCGGCCGGCGAACCACCACACAGCCGCCACCACCGCGAGCGCGGCGACCACCGCCAGCGCCGCCCAGCGCCGCCAGGGCCGCGGCGGCGGCTCGGCGCCGCGGTCGATGCGCAGCTCGTCCAGGCGATCGGTTTCGGCCATGCGTTCTTCGACGGGATCTCTCGGCGGGCGCCTCCGCGCGGCGGCGCGGGTCGAGTCTAGTACGCCTGGTACGGCCGATCGGCCCGCGGGTTCAGCTCCCGGGCGCGCCGGTCTCGCCGGGCGGCCGCAGCCCCTGGAGCACCGCCCGGTAGTCGCTCCAGCGCGAGCGCGCGTCGACCAGCTCGCGGTGGGTGAAGCCCAGCTCGCCGGCGATCAGGCGGATCTGGGTCTCCTCGGGGCCGGTGATCGAGCCGTCGGCGGCCGAGACCGCGAACAGGCAGTCGAGGAGCTTCTCGCGCTGCTCGCGGCTCGAGACCTCCTTGAACTCGCGGGTGACCAGGTAGTTCTCGGTGCCCCCGAACAGCCGCGCCTGGCTCTTGGCGATCTGCACCACCAGCACCGCCTGCTCCTCGGGCAGCCCGCCGGCCACGCGCACCACCTCCTCCATCTTGGCCGTCTCGGCGGCCGAGATGTCGAGGTCGGCGTGGGCGACCCGCGACAGGGTGTAGGCGAACGAGGCGACGAAGCGCGCCTGCTCGGGCTCCATCGCCTCGAGCCGGGCGACGATCTTGCGCACGGTGTCGGTCTCGCCGGCGCCGGCCGCCGGAGCATCCGCTGCACCGCCGCCGCGTTTGAGACCGAGCAGGTCGAGGATCCCCATGACCCGTCGAGTCTAGCCGCAGACGTCTTTGCAATGGGCGACCGGCCACCATCTCGTCCGGCAGCCGCGCGCTCGCCTTGGTCATGGACACCTCGCTGACCGTCAACGACTGTCAGACGCTACCGCCCCAGCGGAGAGAGCTCGAGTGCAGCCTTGCGCCGCCCCCGGACCGCCGCTATCGTCTCCGCGATGGCCCCTCCCCCGCTCTCCGACGCCGAGCTGCTCACCCGGCTGGTGGCGTTCGACACCACCAGCGACCGCTCCAACCTCGAGCTGGCCGACTTCCTGGCCGGCTACCTCGAGCGGCCGGGGGTGCGGGTGCGGCTCCATCCCTCGCCGGACGGCGCCAAGGCGAACCTGGTGGTCTTCGCCGGCCCGGCGCTCGGGAACGGGGAGGACGGGGACGGCGACCGGCCGGGCCTGGTGCTCTCCGGCCACATGGACGTGGTACCGGCCGGCGAGGGTTGGTCGAGCGACCCGTTCACCCTCACCGACGCCGGCGACTCCTGGGTGGCGCGCGGCAGCGCCGACATGAAGGGGTTCGTGGCGCTCGCCGCCAACCTGGCGCGGGCGGTCGAGCCGGAGCGGCTGGCGGCGCCGCTGGTGCTGATCCTGACTTACGACGAGGAGGTCGGGATGCTCGGCGCCCGCCACCTGGTCGA
>Ga0302046_10006451_pt1 | contig 10234 bp, 8 predicted proteins | sample RVTome_11_FD_200261 | JGI IMG/M metagenome (GOLD analysis project Ga0302046, IMG submission 200261) | Soil microbial communities from uranium-contaminated site in the Upper Colorado River Basin, Wyoming, United States - RVT147D111 (version 2) ... | reverse complement strand
TGGGTGGACTACAGCTACGTCGGTCCGGCGTACTTCCGTACCCTCGGCATTCCGCTGCTGGCCGGCCGAGCGTTCCGCGAGGACGACGCGCGCGAAGCGCCTCCGGTCGCGATCGTGAACCAGACGCTGGCGCGGGAGTTCTGGCCCGATGGCGATCCCGTGGGCCGCGGGATCCGGATCCGCGATCGCGAGGGCCGGGAGCGCGTGGTGGACGTGGTGGGCATGGCGCGGAACATCAAATACCGCAGTCCCGGCGAGCCGCCGCTGCCATTCCTCTATCTACCACACGTGCAGTGGGATCGCCCCGATCTGCTCGTCCACCTGCGCGTCGCGGAGGGCGCGGGCCCCGGGCTGGTGCCCGCGATCCGCGCGCAGATCCACGCGGAGGATCCGGAGCTGCCCGTGGACGTGACCGCCATGGAAGACGCGATGGCGTTCTCGCTCGTCCCCGTTCGCCTGGCCGCCGCCGTCCTGGGGTTCGCGGGAGCGCTGGGCCTCCTGCTCGCCGCCATCGGACTGTTCGGCGTGATGTCCTACGCCGTGGCGCGCCGCACGCGCGAGATCGGCATTCGCATGGCCTTGGGCGCCCGGGCCGGGCAGGTGCGGCGGATGGTCATCGGCAACGGCGTGCGCCTGGCGATTACGGGCCTGGTGCTGGGGCTCCCGGTGGCGCTGCTCGGGACGCGGCTCCTGGGGTGGATGCTGTACGAGGTGTCGCCGCGGGATCCCCTCACGCTCGTCGGCATCGTCGCGCTTCTGACGCTGGTGGCGCTCGCCGCCGCATACGTCCCGGCGCGGCGAGCGACGCGGATTGATCCGGCGGTGGTGATGCGAGAAGAGTAGGAGCGGGGCGATTGCAGATTGCAGATCGGCGATTTGCGATTTGAAGGTAATGGAAGCGCCGTAGCCCAGGATGCGACCAATCTGAAATCGCCGATCTGCAATCTGCAATCTGCAATCGCCGTTCATCCCCCCCTCCCATACACCCCGATCATCTTCGCCTCTTCCAACACGTGCCCGCGCACGGCCTCGAGCAGCACGGCTTTCGTGGCGCCCGGCGGGGTCGTCAGGTCGCTGTCCAGGGCGTAGAGCGTGAACACGTAGCGATGCGGCCGGCCTTTGGGCGGGCAGGGGCCGCCGTAGCCGGTGCGGCGGAAGTCGTTGGTGCCCTGACGGCATGGGACCGGCCGGGCCAGCTCGGCGGCGGTGGGGACGCCGGAAGGGAGGTGCTGCGTGTCCGCCGCGAGGCCGTACAGCACCCAATGGACCCACGTGCCGGCGGGCGCATCCGGGTCGTCGGCGATCAAGGCGAATCCGCGGGTGCCGGCGGGGACGTGGCGCCACACCAGTGGCGGCGATTGGTCGGCGCCGTCGCACGTGTGGGCCCGAGGGATCGGGCCGCCATCCGCGAATGCCGGACTCGACAGCTCAAGCATCGAGGTCCTCCTGGGCCGACTCGAAGCGCCCGGTTCGGAGCGAGCGGTACGCGGCGGCGATGACCCGCAGGTCGCGCCGCGCCACCGTGAGCGACATCTCGGGCAGGCCGCCGTCGCGCACGCAGTCCACGAAGTGCCGCAGCATCGCCCGGTAGCCCATGATGTCCAGGAGGCCGGGCACCCGAAGCCGTTTCCGGCGCCCCAGCACCAGTGCGACGATGCCGTTGCTCTCGAAATGGATGTTGCCCGCGGTGCCGAGGATGCGCGAGCTCGACAGCCCGCCGATGCGGTTGATCGTATTCCACGAGTGCAGCAGCTTGCCGACGCCTCCGCCGGCGAACTTGACCAGCACCTCGAGGCCGTCCTCGAACGGCGCCACGAGGTCGCGATCCACGCTCGGCTGGGCCGCGATGACCTCGCGTGCGTCGCCGCCCAGGTTGAGGAACAGGTTCACCCAGTGCACGCCGCCCTCGAGCAGCGCCCCGCCGCCCATCATCTCCGCGTCCGAGCGCCACCCCGTGACCTTGCTGCGACCGGCCCGGTTCAGCTCCAGAAACACGATGTCGCCCACGTCGCCGCGACCCACGTGGTACCGGAGCGTGCGCACCAGCGGCTTGAAGTGGTAGTTCTCCGCGACCATCGCCACCACCCCCGCCTCGGCCGCAGCGCGCTCGATCTGCGCCAGCTCCGCCAGCGTACGGCATACGGGCTTCTCGATCAGCACATGCTTTCCGTGTCGCGTGGCGAGCTGCACGTGCTCCACGTGGAACGCGTGGGGCGTGCAGATGAACACCGCGTGGACGCGCGGATCCGCACACGCCTCCTCGTAGTCGCCGAAGGCGCCAACGCCCTTGTACCGGTCGTTGTACTCCAGGGCCCTTTCGAGCGAGCGGCTGGCGAACATGAGGTGCACGCGCGACGACATGGTGCGGGCCACCCGGGCGTGGAGCCGCGCGATCGCGCCGCAGCCCAGCATGCAGAGGTTCAGCTTCTCGCTCACCGGCGCCCCGCGAGCACGTCGTCCCAGTGCGTCACGAGATGATCGCCCACGCGCAGGCCGTTCGCGGCGATCGTGAGGCTCGGATTCACGCCGCCCGACGACGGAAAGCAGCTCCCGTCGACGACGAAGAGGTTGGGCACGCCGTGGAAGTTGCACCACGGGTCCAGCACGGCGGTGGCCGGGTCGTCGCCGAAGCGGCAGGTGCCGACCGCGTGCGAGTACGTGTGAATCGGGAGGCGCACCCGGATCAGCGAGCCGGCCTTGCGCAGGATCCGCGCCGCCTCACGGTAGAGCGCGCGGCGCGCCGCGACGTCGCGCGGGAGGTACTGGTGGAAGACGCGGGCAAGGGGGAGGCCGTGCGCGTCCGTGCGGCTGGGGTCGATCTCCACCCGGTTCTCCGCCTGCGGCAGATCCTCCGCGATGCACAGCAGGTAGGCGTGAAACCGGACGGTCTGGGCGCCGATCGCGCCGATCGGGAAGGGATACGGCGCGCCGTGCGCGATGAACTCCGGGGGCGGCGTCTGGAGCGCCTGGATCATGCCCCACGGCCCCGCGGGTTGGCGATCCGGCCGGCCGAAGTAGAAGTCGGTGAGCGCGAGCTGCTTGTGGAATTGCCGCTCGGGATTGGTGCGGAACGGGAAGATCCCGATGACGATCCCGGCGCAGTGGCGCATGAGGTACCGGCCCACCAGCCGCCCGTTCGGCTCGCGCGTGCCCAGGCCCGAGGCCAGCAACAGGGCCGCGGAGGAAATCGCCCCGGCGCTGGAAACGACGAGGTCGGCGCTCACGCGGAACGTGGCGGGCCGCTCGAGGTCGACACACTCGACCGCCGCCACCCGGCTGCCCTGCATCACGAGCCGCCGCGCGATGACGCGGTCGCGGATCACCGCGCCGTGCCGCTGGGCCTCCTTCAGGACGGTCACGGAAAGATCGTTCTTCGCGCAGATCTTGCATGGAAACAGGTCGCACGTCATGCACAGCACGCACGCCGGCCGGCCGTTCGCGTGCTGGAAGTTGATCGCCAGCGGGATGGGGAAGGGGCGTAACCCCAACCGTTCGGCCGCTCCGGCGATGCGCCGCGCGGTGCTGCCGTACGGCGCCGGAGGCGCGGGATAGGCGCCGGCGCGTGGCGGCTCGGTGGGGTCGGCGCCCGCGACGCCGGCGATCCCGATCAGCCGCTCCGCCTCCTCGTAACCCGGGCGCAGCGTGTCGTAGCCGATGGGCCAATCCATGGAGGGCGCACGGGCCCGCGTCCGCTCGTCGAACCGGTTTGCCGCGGCGAAGTCCCGCTCACGCAGCCGAAACGACGCCGCACCGTAGAACACCGACTTCCCGCCCACCGCATCGTCGGGGTACGTGACCTCTCGCCCCCGCCGTTCGTCCACCTCGTAGGGCGTAGGCCCGCGGTACTTGCGCTCGATCTGAATGGCGACGGGGTCCCACGCCGAGTCGTCGCGGTCCACCCAGCGGCCGCGCTCGAGGAGGAGCACCCGCTTGCCGGCCCGTGCGAGCTTGAGCGCCACCGTGCTGCCGCCGAAGCCGGTGCCGATGATGAGGGCGTCGTAGTGTTCGCGGGCGGGCATCGGCTATTGGGCGGAGAGCGGGGTGCCGTGGGAGGCGGCGGCAGGGGCGGCAGGAGCGGCAGGGGCGGCAGCGCAATCGGGCTGGGCGACGAGCCATAGGAGGTTCGTATGCCGCGGTTTCCCGCGAAGCTGGCCGGCTCTGTCATGCGATCGGGTAACGCGACGGGGATCGGGATAGGCCACGCTGCCGCCTCTGCCGCCACTGCCGCTCCTGCCGCCCAGCGCGTGCGCGTCCCGCATGCCGCTCCTGCCGCCGCCCTTCATCCAATCGCCCCAATCTCGAACAATCGCCACACGAAGAACACCACCACCGCGCCCTCGAGCACCCAGGCCATCGGCTGCTTGTAGTAGCCGACGTACATCTCCTTGCCCCAGTAGCCGGTGTCCTTGAACAGTTTCAACGTGAGCTTCTTCTTGTAGAACGGCCACAGGAGCGGCAGGCCCACGGTGCTGCCGATATCCGCGGCGAAATGCGTCATCACGGCGACGAACGCGAACACGGCGTAGTGCGGCGACACGATGGCCACGAGGGCGCTCACCACCACGCCGAACCAGATGGTGTGGGTCACGCTGCAGTGGAACCCCGGCTCCGCCCACCCGGATCGCTCGACCAGCGAATCGAAGTTTGGCAGGAAGTGCATGCCGAGGCAGAACACCGCCATCCGCGGGCTCCAATCGTACGTGGCAATCGAGAGCGCCAGCGGCACGTGGCCGAGCTGCATGGGTACGTCCTCCGATGGTCGGGCCCGGCCGCGTCCGCGGCTGGGCCGGTCAGTCCTCCCGCCCGGGCGGCCGCCGCTCGTGTTTGCGCTGCCTGCGGCGGCGTTTCTCGGTGAGGCGGCGTTCGACGGCGGCTTTCGAGGGTTTGGTGGGTTTGCGGGGCCGCCGACGCCTGAGCGCTTCGGCGACGAGCGTGTTGAGACGCTCCTGCGCCGCCTGCCGATTCTGAAGTTGACTGCGCCGCTCGCCGGCGGCCACCCGCAGGCGGCCGCGGGAATCGATTCGGCTGCTCAACTTGCGCAGCAGGCGCTCGCGTTGCGCGTCGGTCAGGCTCGGGCTGGCTGCCACGTCCCACACGACCTCCACGCGCGTCGAGCTGGTGTTGACGTGCTGCCCGCCGGGCCCGCCGGCCCGGGTGGCCCGAAACCGAAGCTCCGCGTCCGGCACCGTGAACGTCACCGCGAGGGAAGATATGTCGGTCGCTCGTAAATGCAGCCCCTGGCGCCGCCCGCGGGCCGCCCGCACCTTACGCCGCTGATGACGTTCCCAGGCTATCAACCGTCCACGCCGGACCTGGCGCTGGCGCTTGCCGGCGGTGGCGCGCGGGGGGCGTATCAGGTGGGGGCGCTCGCGGCGCTCGCCGAGGGCCGCCCCGACCTGAACCCGCCGATTCTCACCGGCGTCTCCGCCGGCGCCATCAACACGAGCTACCTCGCCGCGCACCGCGGCAGCTTCGCCGACGGCGTGGCAGGGCTGCGGCGCGAATGGGCGCGGCTCACGCCGGATCAGGTGTATCGCGTGCGACCGGTGAATCTCGTGGGCAACGCATTGCGGTGGACCGTTCGCCTCCTGATGGGGCGGCGCGGCGACCCCGGGTCGGTCCAGGGGCTCATGGACGTGTCGCCGCTCCGGAAGTTCCTCGAGGAATGCGTGGACCTGAGCGGGATCGCGGACAACGTCGCCACCGGGAAGCTTCGCGCGGCCGCGCTGACCACCACGTCGTACACGACGGGCCAGACCGTGACGTTCATGCAATGCGTCCCGGAGATCCCGATCTGGGAGCGCGTGCAACGCATCGGCGTGCGGGCCGAGCTGTCGCTCGATCACGTGATGGCTTCGGCCGCCCTGCCGCTGGTCTTTCCGGCCGTGCGGCTGCGAGACGGGTTCTACGGCGACGGGAGCGTCCGCCTGATCGCCCCCCTGGCGCCCGCCATCCACCTCGGCGCCCAGCGGATCATCGCCATCGCCATGCGCTCGAGCCGCAGCTTCGCCAGCGTCCCGGTGCAGCAGACGCGCGAGTATCCGGCCACCGCGGAGGTGATGAGCCTGCTGTTCAACGCCGTGTTCCTGGATTCGCTGGACGCCGACGCCGAACGCCTGGAGCGCATCAACCGCGTGCTGGAGAGCTGCCGCACCGGTGTCGTCGAGTCCCTGCGCCCCATCAAGCTGCTGATGCTCCGCCCGTCGCGCGACCTCGGCGCGCTCTCCCGCGGCCTCGAGGCGAGTCTCCCGCACAACCTCCGCTGGATCGTGAACAGCATCGGGGGCAGGCGCGAGGGCAGCTCGGACTTCGTCAGCTACCTGCTGTTCGATCCGAGCTACACGAACCAGCTGGTGGAGCTGGGCTACGAGGATACGCGAAGAGATTGGGAGCGGGTGGAGGAGTTTCTGGACGGGTGAGGTGCCACGCGCTACTTCGCCAGCTCCCGCAGCACGTAGGGCAAGATTCCCCCATGCCGGTAGTACTCCACCTCTACGCCCGTATCCAGGCGGATCAGCGCGTCGAACTCGACCGTCGTGCCGTCGTCGCGCCGGGCGGTGACGCGGGCGGTGCCGCCGGGAACGAGGTCGTCGCCGGCGATGCCGTCCACGTCGTAGGTCTCGCGGCCGTCGAGCCCCAGTGAGGCGGCGGACGCCCCGGTCTGGAACTGGAGCGGCAGCACACCCATGCCGATCAGGTTGCTACGGTGAATGCGCTCGTAGCTCTCCGCCACGACGACGCGCACGCCGAGCAGGCCGGTGCCTTTGGCCGCCCAGTCACGCGAGCTGCCGGAGCCGTATTCCTTGCCGGCCAGGACGAGCAGCGGCGTTCCCTGCTCCTGATAGCGCATCGACGCCTCGTAGATGCTCGTGACGTTGCCCGACGGCAGGTGGACGGTCCAGTTTCCCTCCTTGCCCTCCACGAGCTTGTTCTTGATGCGGATGTTGCCGAACGTGCCCCGCATCATCACCTCGTGATTCCCGCGCCGCGACCCGAACGTGTTGAAGTCCACCGGCTTCACGCCGTGCTCGATGAGCCAGCGGCCCGCGGGGCTGTCCTTGGGGATCGCTCCGGCGGGCGAGATGTGGTCGGTCGTGACCGAATCGCCGAGCCACACGAGCACGCGCGCGCCCCGTACACCCCCCACCGGTTGCGGCTCCGCGGTGATGCTCTCGAAAAACGGCGGCTGCCGCACGTAGGTCGATTCGCCGTCCCATGCGAACCGGCCGCCGGCGGCCTCGGGGACCGGCAGCGCCTTCCAGTGCTCGTCACCCTCGAAGACCTTGGCGTATTCCTTGAGGAACATGGCGGGCTCGAGCGCCGCGGTGACCGCCTCCTTGATCTCCGTCGGGCTGGGCCAGATGTCCTTCAGGTACACGGGCTCGCCGTCCGGGTCGTGGCCGAGCGGCTCGGTCGTGAGGTCGACGTCGATCCGACCCGTGATGGCGTACGCCACCACGAGCATGGGCGACGCCAGGTAGTTGGCCCGCACGAGCGGGTGGATGCGCGCCTCGAAGTTCCGGTTGCCGGAGAGCACCGCCACCGCCACCAGCTCATTGTCGCTGATCGCGCGCGCGATCGGCTCCGCCAGCGGGCCGCTGTTGCCGATGCACGTGGTGCAGCCGTAGCCCACGATGTGGAAGCCGAGGGCCTCGAGGTCGTCCAGCAGCTCCGACTTCTGCAGATAGTCCTTGACCACCTTCGAGCCCGGCGCCATGCTCGTCTTGACCCACGGCTTACGGGCGAGCCCCCTGGCGCGCGCGTTCCGCGCCACCAGGCCGGCCCCGATCATGACCGACGGGTTCGACGTGTTGGTGCAGCTCGTGATCGCGGCGATCACCACCGACCCGTCGCCGACCTCGAACCGGCCGCCGTCGTACTCCACGTCCGCCACGGCCGCCACGTCCGGCGCCGCGATCGAGGCGGCGGCGGGCGACTGCCCGCCCTCGTCCGCCCAGCGCGCGCCGTTGCGCTCGGGCAGCGTGCGCTTGGCGCCCGACGGGATCAAGTTGGGCAGCACCTGCCGGAACGAGTCCTTGACCTCCGTGAGCGGCACGCGGTCCTGCGGCCGGCGCGGGCCCGCGAGCGACGGCACCACGGTCGAGAGGTCCAGCTCCAGCAGTCCGGAGTACTCCGGATCGGGCGAGCCCTTGGTGTGGAACAGCCGCTGCTCCTTGCAGTAGCGCTCGACCCGTGCAATCAGGTCCTTCGGCCGGCCGGTGCGCTCGAGGTACGTCAGCGTTTCCGCGTCGACCGGGAAGAACCCGATGGTGGCACCGTATTCCGGCGACATGTTGGCGATCGTCGCGCGGTCGGCGAGGCCGAGCGTCGGCAGGCCCGGCCCGAAGAACTCGACGAACCGTCCCACCACGCCGAACTTGCGGAGCATCTGCGTCACGGTGAGCACCAGGTCGGTGGCGGTGGCTCCGTCCGGCAGCCGCCCGCTGAGCTTCATGCCCACCACTTCCGGGAGCTGCATGAAGTAGGGCTGACCCAACATGACCGCCTCCGCTTCGATCCCGCCCACTCCCCAGCCCACGATGCCGAGGCCGTTGATCATCGTGGTGTGGGAGTCGGTGCCGACGAGCGTGTCGGGGAAGGCGACGGCGCCGCCGTCCTGCTCGACGCGGCGGACCACGCTGCCCAGGTATTCCAGGTTCACCTGGTGCACGATCCCGGTGCCGGGCGGCACGACGCGGAAGTCGCGGAACGCCTGTTGCGCCCAGCGCAGCAGCGCGTACCGCTCGCCGTTCCGTTCCATCTCGCGCTCGACGTTGAGTCCGAACGCCGTGGCGGAGCCGAAGAAGTCCACCTGGACCGAGTGGTCGATCACCAGGTCCGTCTGGACCAGCGGGTTGATCCGGTCGGGATCGCCGCCCAGCTCCACGATGGCGTCGCGCATGACCGCGAGATCCACCACCGCGGGCACGCCCGTGAAGTCCTGGAGCACGACGCGGCCGGGCATGAACGGCACGTCGATGCTGCGGTCGGGCTCGGGCCGCCAGCCTGCGACCGCCTTCACGTGGTCCTCGGTCACCTTGTCGCCGGCGGCGGCGTGGCGCAGGACGTTCTCGAGCAGCACGCGGATCGAGAACGGCAGGCGGTCGATGTCCGCGACGCCGGCCTGCTCGAGCGCGTCGAGCCGGTAGATGGTGGTTTTGCCTTCGGGGAGCTCGAGGGTGGCGCGGGAGTCGAATGGATTCGGCATGGGAGGAAAGATACAGGCAGTAGGCAGTGGGCAGTAGGCGGGAGGTGCTCGGTGGGAGAGAGGCGGGAGAAGCGGGAGAAACGGAGGGGGAGCGCGGGCGGCCCAGTGGCGTCGCACTGGCGATGTTCGTCGCCGTGTTGAAACCGGGCTCTCAGGCGGCGCAACTCACCCACCCACGGCCCTGAGTAGATCCTGCGTTCCCTTGATGAGCGCAAGGACGGCCGCCAACATCGCACCGACAGACTTGAACAAATGGTTCGACGACTCCAGCTTCTCGAGTACGACCATCACCCGCGTCCGTGCTAGCTTCACTCCTTTGGTGAGCAATACCGCCGCCACGAAGGCGTAGAAGATCGCGCTAGTGAAGAATGTCGACCAGAAGCACACCTGCAACTGTGCCTCAGTGCTTCCTGACCAGGTGAACAAGTCCCGCGCGATTTCACCCACGGGCATGGCGCCTCCCTCGTTCAGCGAGATGAGCATGTAGAGAGGGAGCAAGTAGATCAACGCACTGAAGACCAGGTCCATGCCGAGCAACGCGAGGACGGTCCGCACCTTCCTAGCATCAGCGAATCGAAGCACCCAGCGCGTTTCGGCAAGCGAGGCGATGTCGACCCACACGTTCACAAACAGACTTATCCCGATGAGAGCGGCGAATCTATCATTCTCGATCCATCGGCCCCCACCCTCGTCAAACCGACCGGCCAGTACGAAAACGGCGGTCACGAGCGCGATGGCGAAATAGGAAGCGACGGCTGAAGTGACAAAGAACCGCAAGGACCAGGTCCGGCGCCCGAACACACGGTCAAAGAAACGGTTGAAAAAGCGATGCGAGGATCGGAGCGCCCCGCCGTAATCGAAGTCATCAAGGTTTGCAAACCAGGCAACGAGCTTCAACCGCGCCTTCTCTTCCTCCTCGCGACTGAGCGTCCAGTCCAGGAGGGCACAGACCGCAACGATGACCGATCCAAGAGCAATCGTCAGCGTCCAATCCATTGTCTGCATCCAATCCATGCGAGGGGTATC
>Ga0302046_10006449_pt1 | contig 10236 bp, 8 predicted proteins | sample RVTome_11_FD_200261 | JGI IMG/M metagenome (GOLD analysis project Ga0302046, IMG submission 200261) | Soil microbial communities from uranium-contaminated site in the Upper Colorado River Basin, Wyoming, United States - RVT147D111 (version 2) ... | reverse complement strand
TGGCCCTCAGCACCGTCCGGACGAGCGCCAATCTGCTCGGTGTCTCGCGCCCGTTCTACTACCGCGGCTTGGCGTACCAGTACACGATGAGCTCCGCGAGGAATTACCACGAGAATTACGGCTACCAGACTCACATGCTCGTCGAGCTCGGCGACGGAAACCAAGAGGGCGGCCTCACCGGCGCGAGCATCCGGCTGATGGCCATCTGGGGCGTCGGCCAAGCGCCAGGGGCCTTCGACGATTATTTCACCTGTGGATCGCTTAGTCCGGTCGGCGTCGGCGCCGACGATTCCACCCTGAGATACTGCGTTTGCCCGTTTTTGGCCGAGGCCCTGCAGCCCGCTGGCTCAGCAATCAACAACCGAATCACCTGGCGCCAAGTGCGTCTTCAGTTCGACGCGCCGGTGCTGGCCACCCCGGTATTCCGTGGCCACGCGATCATCGGCGGCGGGTTCGTGGCGTACTACGACGGCGCGCACTGCTACGAGCTCGGTTTTGCGGTACCGCCATTTCCCGAGGTTGACGACGGCGGATCGGGCAGTCAGCCGCTCGCTGGAGACCACACCTACTACCCGCACTGGGCCCAGATGTCCGGTGGTGTGCTGCACCGTTCGGTGCCCGGTCCACCGGTCACGCACACCCTGTCGGGTGCCGAGAACATCACGCTAAACGCTACGTCCTACCCACAGACGAGGCGCGTTCTGAACGACATGTCGTGCGAGTGGTATCGCGTCAGTTCCACGCTCGACTCGATTGCGAGGCGAGTCAATCGCAGCGAGGAGAACATCCCGAACGCCATCACCACCACCATTCCAACCTTCACCGACTCTTCGCCCGACGGGAACCTAACCCCCGTGCTCTACACCACCGGCGGAGTGCTCGAGGCTGTGTGCCCCGAGGGTGCGCGCATCCCGTTCCTCGTGCGCGAGCGAGTCGTGCTGGGCGGCTTTTTCGGCGGAGACCGAATTCAGTTCTCGCAGCAGATCACCCCGAGCACTGCCGGCGAGACTGTGGTGGCGCCCGAGTTCATCGAGCCGCTCGGCAGGCTGGTGGAGCGCGGCGAAGAGCTCACCGGCGTCAGTGTGCTCGACACCGCCACGGTCGTCTGTACCACCGGCAGCATCTACCTGATTGGCGGGCAAGGCCCCAACCGCCAGGGCCAAGGCGACGACATGGGACGGCTCACCAAAATCCCAGTGGACGATGGGTGCCACGAGATTCGCAGCGTGATCGATTTCCCCGAGGGCGTCATGTACGCCACCGCGCGGGGCATCTACGCGCTCACGCGCGGGCAGGGAATCGAGCCGATCGGCGAGCCCGTGCGCGATCTAACCGACGCCTACCCCGTGATCACATCAGCGGTCGTGGTGCCCAAGGAGCGCCAAGTACGTTTCACGTGCACCAATGCATCCGAAACCGACGGGCGCGTCCTGGTCTACGACTACCGCGTTGGCGCGTGGTTTGAGTGGGAGCTTCGCGCAGACGCTAGCAATACCGTGGTCCCTGTCGGAGCGACCTTCGTCGATGACACCTATTACGTCACCGATTCCACAGGACAGGTTTGGTACGAGGACGAGGACACCAACTACGACAGCGGATCGCTCTACGTCACACAGCGCATCGAGCTTGGTGAGATGCAGTCCGCCGGCCCGCAAGCGTGGCTGCGATGCGGCAAGGTGTCGGTGCTGATGAGCCGCGCCGACAAGCACGGCGTCAAGATGTACCTGGCGCACGATTACGCCGACACACCCGGGACAGCGGCAGCAGAGTGGACCAGCGCTGAGGTGGAGGCGCTTCGCGACGCTGCCGATCGCGAGCAGCTACAGCTGCGGCCCGCACAGCAGAAGGGGCAGAGCTTTCGGCTGCGCATCGAGGACACCGACGACGGCAGCCACACCACCGGCGCCGGGTTCATTTTCCACGCCGCAACCTTCGAGCTCGGCGTCTACGAGCGCGGCGCGCGTATCGAAAGCCAAGGGAGAGCCTGATGCCCGAGACCTACATGGACATTTTTGGCTCGACGCGTGGACTCGGCGGACCCGCGGCGCCCGGCGGGCAGGCCTACCAAGACCTGCGGGACAAGCCAGAAGGCTGGTCGTACGAGCAATGGCGGCGGAACCAGGCGGGCACTGGGATCCAATACAACGACCAGACCGAGGCAGCGCTGCAGCAGCAGCTTGCTGCGTCTCGGCAGCTCTACGCGGGAGCTACCGACGAATCGATGGCTGCTGGCGCTATCTCGCGCGGGCAAGCTCTCTCCCCCCATGTGGCGCAGGTAGCCGGGGGCGACGCGCTCAGCGGCAGGCTCGCGATCATGGGCGGGGGACAAGCGGCGATGGGAGCAGGCGCCGAGGCCACCATGATGGGCTCCGAGGACCGGCTCGCGGCCACCGACGAGATGATGCGCTCGGAGACGCAGCGCGCCAAGTACGAGCAGATGGCGTGGGACACCTATTGGAAGCGGCGGACCGCTTATGAGGACGCGCAGCGCCGCGTCGAGGCTGCTCGTGCAGCTGAGGCCGCCGGCGAAGCGGCGATGACCCGACAGATGGTCGGCACGGCGCTGGGCACGGGAGGTGCCGCAGCTAGCGCGAGCACAGGCTACGGCGGAGGGGGAGGAGGAGGAGGAGGCCAGCAGCAGCAGGGTCCGTACAGCGATTACGAGTCGATGATCACCGTCAACCGAGGGGACCCAGGATACTAAAATGCCGGTAGAATTTGGCTCAGACAAGCCCCGGTCCCCGTACGTGGCCGGGCCCAATTATGAGTACAGCTCGCCGATCGGCCAGGGCGAGCAGGGCGATCGTCTCGCCGCCGCGAGCCGTAACGAGGAGATGCTCGCTCAGCAGCAAGCCGAGCGGAACCGACGGGCCACCGAGCAGCAGCTCGCGGACTACACGCGCCAGGCCCAGGCCGACGCCTACTCGATGGCGGGACTATCCGGCGCCGATCCATCGCGCCTGCGTGCGGGCGCCATGGCTGCCGGCGACATCCGGCAGCAGTCGGCCATGCAAGCGGAGCTGATGCGCTCGGTCGAGCAGCAGGCTGCACAGCGGCAGCTCATGGACGTCTACCAGCGCCGCGGCCAATACGCCCAGCAGGCCGGGGCGAACGCTGCGGACTGGTACGGGCAACAACAGTCGCAGTCAGCAGCGGCAGAGGAGCAGCGGGCGCAGGAGGCGATCGCCTCGAGCCAAGCGACCGCCGAATGGGTGGGTATGACCGCCGGCGCCGGCGGCTCATACCTTCAAAGCATGTCCGATCGCTCACTAAAAGAGCAGATCCAACAGGCATCACCCCGCGAGCAGGACGCCGCATTGCGGTCGCTGACCGAGCAGCTCGGCGCCGAAGGCCGCAAGACGAACGAGCAGCTGAGCGCCGCCTCCATCGAAATCCCCTCGTACACCTACCAGTACCGCCCCGAAGCTGCCGGATTGCCCGGAGTGCGTCCGGGGCAGCGCTTTGGCCCGATGGCCCAGGATCTGGAGCAGCACCCCTACACCGCGCCCATGGTCATGGACACACCCCAGGGCAAGACGGTGGACACCACAGCCGCGGCTGTGGGCTCGCTCGGGCTGGCGTCCAGGGCGAATCAGCGCGTCGATGAGCTCGAGCAGCAGCTTGCGGCCGCCGGGGCGACGACAGACGCAGAGCTCCGTCGAGCGCGGCAGCGAGGGGTGAAGCCGTGACCATGCCCGTTGACGAGGAGGCGCTGGCGGTCGCCGCCGGTCTCAAGGCCTACGGTGTGCCTGAGTACGATCTGCCGCCGCCGCCACCTGGAGCAGGAGCGGGAGGAGCGGGGCTCGGGCCCGTCCGGCCAATGGACGAGGACTACCTGGCGGCCAGGGTGGCCCCGGAGCCGATGTCTGGCTCTGCTGCGGCCCCCGAGGGAGCCGGCGGAGCCGGGACTGGTCCGGTGCGGCCAATGGGCCCCGAGGACCTCGAGATGGCCGCAGCCATGCCTGAGGGTCCGCCGCCTGCCCCCCCTGGCGTGGTAAGCCTTCCTCCGACGACCGTCACGCCGGGCCCCAGCGGCCCAGCGCGCCCCCAGGCGCCGCCCGTCCCCGACGAGCTCCAGCCCGGCTACGGCGGCCGGTACTACCCCGTGGAGGGCGACTACCTGTCCGAGCTCGAGACCGCGCGCCTTCAGGGTCTCATCACCGACGATCAAGCCCGGGAGCTCGCGCAGGGCTACGAGTCGCTACCCGGCCTACGAACCCAAGCGGCGAAGGTGGGCCTCGAGCAGGCGGGCACACAAGACACCCTCGAGTCTCGCTACCAGCAGGCCGAGGCGCGGGCGACCGAACAGCTGGCCGGGCTGGCTGCCGAGCGTGCCGCCTTCGAGCGCGCCGAAGCTGAGACGCAGCGCGCCAGGCAGGAGGCCTTTCAGCGCGGCGTGGCCAAGATGCGCGACCAGATGACCGCCGCCGATGAGCGCGTCCGAGACTACCGGGTCAAGGACCGGCGCGATGCGCCCACGCGGATCATACATGGGATCTCAGCTGCCCTCGGAGCCCTCGGAGCCGGCCTGGCGAAGATGCCCAACTACGCCATGCAGTCGATAGAGGCGCAGATCGATCGCGACATGCGCTCGCAAGAGCAGGAATTGCAGGCCCTACGCGAGCAAGGCAAGACCGCGAGGAGCGACCTTGGCGCCTACTACCAAGAATTTGGCAACGTCGAGCAAGCCAAAGACGCGCTCCGATCGCGCTACTACCGGGAGCACGCGGCGAAGGCTGCCGAGATTTCCGCGCTCAGCCAGAATAACCGGACGAAAGCCGCGCTCGACTACATCGCCGAGCAAGGCGGTCTCCGTGCCGACCAAGCCGACGTCCAGCTCAAGCAGGCCGGGGCACTCGAGGAGCAGCTGTACTTGATGATGCTGCGGCAGCAGCAGGCTCAGCAGCAGCAACAGCAGTCCGTTGGTCCGTTCGAGTGGTTCGACGTCGGCGGCGACATGGTCAAGCTCTACGTGCCCGAGGCTGGCGGGTTCGCATCGAGCGGCGCGGAGAAAAAAGAGATCGCCGAGAAACTGCGCGGCGTCTCCAACGTGGATCAGATCGCAGGACAGATGGAGTCGATCATCCAGCAAGCGCACTCCAAAGCGATCCCGCTGTCCAAGGCACAAGGGCAGCTCAAGACGCTACAGGGGCAGCTTCACCGTGAGGTGGCCGTTGCCTCGCAGCAGGGAGCGATCGCGGAGGGTGAGCGCGAGGGCTACGAGGAGCAAATCCCATCAGGCACGGCCCTATTGCAACCGGACGACACGACGCTGTCTCAGCTCCGCACCCTGCGCGGGATGGCGGCGTCCGACCGGCGCAACACCATCCAGGCCTACGGCGTGCAGCCCGGCGTGGTGCGGCCGACCCGCAGCGCCAAAGGCAAGCTCCAGTGGCAGGCGGGGCTCGTGCAGCCGTCCGAGGACATCCAACAGGAGCGCCTTCAGCGCGCCGCCGGTCTCGCAGGGAGGGACGAGTAAATGGCCGAGGACGCTGTCCAGCTCGTCAATCCGATCGCCGGTACCGTCGAGACGGTGCCGGGCTCCGACGCCAAGCGGCTCAAGCGCCAGGGCTGGTCCGAGGCATCCGCAGAGCAGGTGCGCGGGGCAGAGCTCGAGCAAAAGCACGGCGGCGTCGGTGGACAGCTCACCGCGGCTGGAGCAGGGGCCCTACGCGCTGCGACCTTTGGCGTGTCCGACGTGGCACTGTCTGAGGTCGGAGGCGAGGAGACGCGCGAGACCCTCGCAGAGCTCCGCGAGGTCAACCCGTACGCGTCGGGCGCTGGCGAGATTGCCGGCTCCCTCATCGGACTCGGAAAGTTCGGGGGCGCCGGCGTGGTCAGCCGCGGCATGCGCGCCCTGTCAGCTCCGCAGCGCGCCCTTGTACGCGGCGGAGAGGCGCTCGAGCGTGGGCTCGGCGGCAAGCTGCTCGGAGGCGTTGCCCGCGGCGGACTCGAGGGGGCCGCGTTCGGGGTTCAGGAGACTCTCACCGAATCAGCGCTGGAAAATAAAGCGCTCACCGGCGAGGCGCTCCTGTCAAATATCGGCTACGGCGCGGCCGTCGGTGGCGGCTTGGGCGGCGCGCTGTACGGCGGCGGCCGTCTGCTAAGAGCCGGCCAAGAGCGCCTATCTGCAGCGCTCAGGAGCCCGACAGCAGAAGGCGCCGAGGCTCTCGCGAGGCAGGCCTTCGGCGAGGCCGCTGATGGCGTAGGCGACGCCATGAGCCGCACATGGGCACGTGGTGCGGGCGCTCTCGGTGTCGGTGGCGCTGAGACCGTGGAAAAACTCGGCGCTCTTACTCCCGCGTCGAAACAGCTGCGCCAAAAAGCCGTTCGCTCGGCGGAGATTCTCGAGCGCGAGGGCGAGCGCGCGGTTCAAGGGATCACCGAGCTACATCAGACGCTTCGGGAGGCGGGGGATGAATTCACGGGGCAGCTCAAGCGTGGACAGGTCGATCGCGTCATCGCCAGAGAAAACGCCGAAAACGCCATCCTGCGCAGCCAGGGAGAAGTTGGCGCTGTGCGCGCTCAGATGGAGGAGATGATCGCATCGGGGCGAGGCGCGTTCGGCAAACAGGGGACGATCAAGAAGCTGCGCGACCAGGCTACCGCTCTCGAGAAGCGCCTCTCCAAGATGGACAATGCCACCGACGCCATGATGGCTGTCGATGACTTCAAGCGCGACGTCGGCAAGATGACGGTGCAGCAATCGGGGAAAAAGGCACACTCGCTGCAGGGACCCGAGCGCGCCACTCGACAGCGATTCGACGACCTATACGAGCGCATGCGCGGCACGCTCGAAGATGAGTCGGTGTGGGGCGGAGCGGCGAAACTGCAGCGCGAGCTGAACGAGCCGTGGGCGCGGACCTTCGAGCAGCAACGAGAGGGAAACATCTTCAAAGAGTTGCTCACCACACGCGAGGGACGATTCGGCGAGCGCAGCGTGGTGCTCGACGAGAAAAAGCTTCGCACCCTGCTCAAAAACCCGAGCGACCCGATCGCGCAAAAGACCATCGAGGGCATGCGCACATGGCTCGAGACCGGCGAGCAGTTCGTAAAGCGCGCACGTGAAAACCTCACGGTCAAAAACCCCGGCGCGCTGGCCAAATACGAGGGCACCCTCGGAACGGTGCGCGAGGCGCTCGGTGAGATGACCGAGGCTCACAGCCTAGGCCAGCAGCTCGATGCGCTCTCTGCTGGAGCCGCGGGCGGTCAAACGGCAGCAGCCGGGATGGGCTACATGCTCGGCGCACTTGGTCCCGCCGGTGCCCCGCTGTCGATGCTGGCTGGGGCCGTGGCCGATCCAGCGCGCGGCATTCGCCAGCTCGCGGCGATCGAGACGATGGCCGCCAAGAGCCTCGGGCGCATCTCCAAAGCGCCGGCCAAGCTCGCCCGGGCGGCGAAAGCGGTGCCGCGTCTTGGGGCGGCGACGGCGCTATCGGAGCGCACGCGCGCCAGACATGAGCGGGCTGCAGACCAGGTTAGCCGGGCCGATCTCGCACAGGTTGAGCAGGACACGCGCATGCGCCTATCCGGCATGGCCCAGGGAGCTCCGGAGACGATCGATCTCGCGACGCAGGCGACCATTCGGGCGACCGCGTACCTGCAGGAGCACGCGCCACGGCCGCGCTCACGCCCCGATGTGCTGGAGCCCGCGCCGCCTCCAAGCGATCACGAGCTCGAGACCTTCGCGCGCCGCAGCCAGGTCGTCAACGACCCGCTTGTGGTGCTGGAGCAGGTGCAGAGCGGGGATGTCACGCGCGAGGGCGTGCACGCTCTGGAGAACGTCTACCCCGAGATGGCGGAGCAAATCCGGCAGAGCTACCGCGGCCAGCTGATCGATATGGCGGAGCGCGGCGAGTCGCTGCCGTATCAGACCACGCTCAGCGTAGAGCTGCTGCTCGGTCAGCCGCTCGAGGGGCTGCACCACCCCGACGCTATTGCCGTGGTGCAGCAGAGCTACCAGCAACGCGCCGAGCAAGCGCCAGCCCGCCAGCCGCGCGAAAAGCCCGAGCTGGCCGAGCACTTCAAGGACAACCTCTTCGACGAAAGCGAGTGATCAAATGGCCAAAGGAGCAGTGGAGCAAGGGCAGCTGTACAGCGGCGGCGAGTTCGAGGTGGACACCACTTTGGACGACCGCGATTTGACCGTCACCTATCCGAGCCATTCCACGGGCCGCGCTACCAAGCCGGTGCGCGCTCTGATTTTCGACTCGGGCACGCTCGTGGTTAAGGACATCGGTGGCAACACCGTCACGCTGACCAGCGCCTACGCTGGCGTGGTGTTGCCGATTCAGGCGACTGAGATCGTCGCCTCCGGCACCACTGCCGCCACCGTGCTGCTTATTTGGTGATGCCATGGCTAATGAGCTTACGATCGCCATAACCCTCGAGGTCACCTTAGACGGGGTGACGCGCAAATGGCCGCGTGAGGAGCAGAGCATCACCGTTACCGGCACCCGCTTCGTGTGGCACAAGCAAGAGGTGGGGACGAGCGAGGAAGCGCTAGAGCTCGGCGACATATCCACCGGCGGATGGGCGATCATGGCCAATCGCGATAGCACCAATTTCGTCGAGATTCGCAGCGGTACGGGTGGAACGAACCTGATTAAGATCAAGGCCGGCGAAACGTGCTGCGTGAGGCTCTCCGGCGACGCATCGGCGCCGTACGCCATCGCTGACACCGCAGCGGTGGAGCTCGAAATCTTCATGCTGGAGGACTGACATGGCCACGATCACAGCCAGCCACAATGGGGACTCGTCCCAGCCCACCATCTACCGCGTGCTCGACGGCACGGTTGATGAAGACTTAACGATCCAGATTGGTACTACCGACGGCAACAGCGCCCTCCTCGACATGACCGTGGTCATGCTCGACGTGAGCAACACAGTCAAAACGCTCGTGGACGAAAAGAGCGGCGACACCATCGTGGTGATTCCAGCGATGCAGCAGTGGTGGATCGACATGCGGCTGATGGGAGGCAACTTCCAACTGGTGCGCGCGGGGCAACTGCCATGACCATGATCGGAGCAGCGATCAGCACGAGTATCCCGCTGCGGCGGCCCTTCGCTCCCACCAACTTCGCCGGCGTCGTCCTGTGGCTGCGCGCGGACGTGGGCGTGGAGGAGACAGGCGCGGGCGTTTCGCTGTGGCCGGACCAGAGCGGCAACGGGAACGACCTGACGCAGACAACGGATGCTCGCAGACCGCAGACTGCGAGCTGGAGCAACGGTCTTGACGCGATCGAATTTGTGCGCGCCAGCGACCACTTCATGAACCTGGCGTTATCCGACGCATCCGGCGCTTACACGCACTTTTGCGCGCTGCGGCAGGACCTCGAGACGACCGATCCTCAGTTCGTATTCCGCCACAACGCTGCCGAATGCGGAATTTTATCAGTCACCCAAACCGCTGATGAGGTCGGGATCTGGGATGCCGCGTACCAGGGAAGTGGCACGGCTGCGGTGTCCGGCGAGCAAATCATCACGTGGCAACTAGACGAAGACGCAAATACCTTCGATTGTCGCCGTGATGGCGCAGACATTGGCAGCGGCACCTTCGCTGGCAACGCGTCAAACTGGTCGGTCCCGCGCATCGGCGGATACGGAGGGGCGGGGTTTGCGTTCGACGGATTGATCGCCGAGTGGATCACGTACAATCGCACGCTTTCGGGGGCTGAGATTGCACAGGTAGAGAGCTATCTCGCGACCCGATACGGGGTGACGCTGTGACCGTCGACATCCGCATGCGGCCCGGGAGCTTCACGATCGACAGTCCGATCGTGATCAGTGAGGCGGCTGAGCACGGGATCATCGTGGGTGCGGGGGCTGCGCTCACAACGCTCACATACACTGGCAGCGGTCCAGCGATCGTAATCGAGCCGTCGCTCTCCTCGACGTTCGTCGGACACAAGCTGAGCGGCTTCAAGCTTGTTGGTGGCGGCATCGAGATAGACGGCGCGCACCACTGCGAGCTGAGCGAGCTTTGGATCACTGGCGACACCGACGGCAAAGGGATCTGGCTGCACGGCGATTGCCAGGACAACCACGTGCGCAACGTGCACGTCCAAAATTGTGACGTCGGGTTTCAAGTCGGCAGCTCTGGTGACAGCGGCGACGGAGCAAAACAGACGAGTGTCGCACAGCTCAAATGCAACCAGAACATCAGCAACGACGCCCTCTTGTACTACGCGCAGACGTTCAACTGGACCGGCGGCCTGATCCAAGGCGTCGGGGGTT
>Ga0302046_10006448_pt1 | contig 10237 bp, 6 predicted proteins | sample RVTome_11_FD_200261 | JGI IMG/M metagenome (GOLD analysis project Ga0302046, IMG submission 200261) | Soil microbial communities from uranium-contaminated site in the Upper Colorado River Basin, Wyoming, United States - RVT147D111 (version 2) ... | reverse complement strand
GCTGCGCGGTCCGCGACGGGTGCCGGCAGCGCCTTGCGGTCCACCTTGCCGTTGGGGGTCAGCGGGAAGGCGTCGAGGAAAACGAAGAGGCCCGGCACCATGTAGTCCGGCAGGCGCGCGCCCAGCGCTTCGCGCAGGCTGCGGCTCGTCGGTCTTTCGCCCTGCTCGGTGGTGACGTAGGCCACCAGCTGCTTGTCGCCCGGCCTGTCCTCGCGGGCCAGGACCACCGCCTGCCTGACTGCGGGCTGCTGCTCCAGGCTGGCTTCGATCTCCCCCAGCTCGATGCGGAAGCCGCGCACCTTGACCTGGAAGTCGACCCTGCCGAGATGCTCCAGCGTGCCGTCCGGGCGATACTTCGCAAGATCGCCGGTGCGATAGAGGCGCTTGCCGGCGGACGCCCCGGCGGGGTGGTCGATGAAGCGCTCGGCCGTCAGCTCGGGCCGCCTGAAATAGCCGCGCGCCAGGCCCTCGCCGCCGATGAAGAGCTCGCCGGCGGCGCCCGGCTCGACGGGCCGCAGAGCCTCGTCGAGGATCTCGATCTCGGTGTTGGCGATCGGCCGGCCGATCGGCACCGGCCCGCTGCCGCTGAGGACCCGCTGCAGCGTCGACCAGATCGTCGCCTCGGTCGGCCCGTAGAGGTTCCAGACCTCGGCGCAGCGCGGCAGCAGCTGTTCGGCCAGCTCGCGCGGCAGGGTCTCGCCGCCGCAGAAGATGCGCAGATCGGGCTTGCCGCGCCACCCCGCCTCCAGCAGCAGCCGCCAAGTGGCGGGCGTTGCCTGCATGACCGTGATGGCTTCCCGCTGCAGCGCCTCGGCCAGCAGGCGGCCGTCGCCGGCGAGGCTGCGGCTGGCGATGACGACCGTGGCGCCGACGACCAGCGGCAGGTAAAGCTCGAGCCCCGCGATGTCGAAGGAGAGAGTAGTGACGGCCAGGAGCCGGTCTTCCGGCTGCAGGCCCGGCTCCTCGCGCAAGCTGCACATGAAGTTGACCAGCGCGCGGTGCGGGATCTCGACGCCCTTGGGGCGCCCTGTCGAACCGGAGGTGTAGATGACGTAGGCAAGATTGCCGGCGGCTGCGGTGGCGGGCGGTATCGTGTCGGGCTGGCTCGCGATCTGCCGCCAGTCGCGGTCCAGGCAGAGCACCTGTGCAGTGCTCTCCGGCAGGCGCCCCAGCAGGTTTTCTTCCGTCAGGATGATCCGGCTCCCGGAATCCTCAAGCATGTAGGCGACGCGGTCGCCCGGATAGGCCGGATCGATCGGGATGTAGGCGCCGCCGGCCTTCAGGATGCCCAGGAGGCCGACCACCATAACCGGAGACCGCTCGACGACCAGTGCTACCGGCTGGTCGGGCTCGATGCCCAGCGCGCGCAGCTGGTGGGCCAGCTGATTCGAGCGCCGTTCCAGTTCGCCGTAGCTCAGCTGCTCGCCTTCGTAGACGAGAGCGGTCGCGTCGGGCGTCTGAATCGCCCGGGTGCTGATCAGCTGATGCAGTGTGGCGTCGCGCGGAAACTCCCGCGCGGTGTCATTTCCGGCACAGACAAGATCGCGCAGCGTCGTTTCGCCGGCGCTTACGGCAGCGTCATTCATAGGGCTTCATTCTGGAGCTGTTCTGATTTGGCCGATTCCTCCCCTGGGGCCCCCTTTGCGAGGCTGCTCGATTGGCTTCTCGGACGGCCAATGCCCACAATGAAATCTAACAGGGACGAAGCCGCAATCGTCAATCTTTCCCGACCCCGGGCCCGGCAGCGCCGAGGGCGACGTCCTCGGAACCGTCATGAACTTTCAAGACAATCGAAAGGCCAGCGGACCTGAGCCGGGATGCAGCCTGCGTAACGCTCGGCATCATTGCTCAATCGCGGCGGTTCGGGGCAACGAAATCGGTTAAGCGGATGATCATTGGTGTTGTCGGGGTCCCAGCTGCTGTAAAAGGCGCTCCCGCCCATGCTACTTGAGCTTGTGCTGCCGGGGCAGCAGCCTCGGCGCGCGAAACCCTGCCTGTCAAGGGCTGCCACGGTCTGTTTGGTGACGCTATCAACTGCCGAGGCCTATCGCGCCCCCGTTCCAATGGCCATTTTTTATCACAGGCGCTCGATGATACCATGCCGGAGCATGAGGGTTCGGCTGCCAGGAGTCCGTTGGGTCACAAAACTCGGGCAGCTACTATAGATTGCAACAAAGTGATGAAGATCGCTGCAGATGCAGTGGCCAGCATGGAATTGCTGGCTGGCCGATTCCGATCCGCGATCGAGTGGCGGATCTACCGCCCCCTCCACGTCAAATATGCGGCAATGTGCCGGTCGCGGCTCGACGGCGTCACCTTTGTCGGCATTACGGGCAGCGCGGGCAAGACCTCGGCCAAAGCGATGATCACGGCAATCCTCGAGTCCGCCGGGAGCGTCAAGCACTCGTCGGGCGTTTGGGGGTCCGCTCGATGCTGGTCGCGTTTCAGACCGGCGACATTCGCCGGGTCAAGATTGGCGTCGGCTCCGTGGCGAACAACCTTCCGCCGGCGCGATACTTGGTGTCGCCCTTTGCGCCGGCCGTGCTGGATGATGTGAAGGCAGCCTGTGCGGCCGCCGCCGGCCGCCTATTGGAATTGGCGGCAAGCCTGAGCGCAGAGGGGTCTCGGCCGCAGCCGTTCAGCCGCTGAGCTTCTGGTGCATTGAGTCGGCGGTCTTATTGATGGCCCAGATGGACAGAAGCAAGCGAAGGTTCGCCTTGCCGAGAAGGGCCGACCGCTTCCACTCCGACAGGAAGTCAAAAAGCCGGAAGCGGTCCAGCCGGTAGGACAGCAGGTCGAGAACATCGAACAGGAGCAGGCGACCGCTGCCGATCCCGAAGTCAGCCTTGAGATCCTTCATGAAACGCCGGCGCAGGTCCCGGTCGACGGGCCGGGACTTATGCGTTGTGATCTTGCGCTTCTGTTGCCCGAAGGCCACCCTCGGAATTCCTGCCTCCTCACAGATGCGCCGGGGAATTGGCCGGTCGTAGTCTCCTCCGACCGACCACGGCCTCATCTCCGCGGACTTCGATATCGCCACGATCTGTGACACCGTTCTGGCTCCCAAGAAGGGAAGCGCCGCGTTCACGAAGCCGGCCTTCAGGCGAATCTCGCCAAGGCCTTTGCCCGACATGTCGCCGCGCTTCAGCTCGTCGCTCAGATATCGTTCCTTGAGGTTCCTATCCCATACTTTGTCCCCGTGATAGCCGGTGAACAGCAGGGTGGGATGGTTCTTCGATTCGAACATCCGGGTGGCCTTGTCGAAGATCATCTCGAAGTGATGAAAGTTCGCTGCGTAGTAGTACAGCTCCCTGCTTCCGAGCCCCTCGGAGGCGGCATCTATGAAGAAAGGCTCCATTCCCAGCATCGCCGCAATCGGCCTTGCATCCTCGCGCTGCGCAGCGCCCACACCATCGGGATGGGTGGTGACGCAGCGGTTGACGCCGCAATGCTTGCTGACGAGACAGGCAACCGCGGTGCTGTCATAGCCGGTCGACAGCGTAGCATAGCAGTCCATAGGACGGCGGCGCGCCGAGGAGGTCGCGTTGGCGCAGATGGCGGTTGCCTTGCCGATCAGGAAGGCAAGGTACGAGTCGTAGCTCTCGAATGAGGCCGGGCAGGGCGGCAGCTCCACGGTCAGCTCACCTTGGCCAATCCGCAGGTTGCCGTAATAGAGCTGGGAGACGCTCGCAAACGAGGCATGGGTGACGGGAAAACTCTTCCGGTAGCCTTTGATCCCCCTTACGGCGCCGGTGAAGCTCTCCTCATAGCCGTTGTCGCCAGCCAGGCGCGCGCCGGTCATTGCCAGCAGCATCAGGAGGCTGTTCGAGATGATGACCTCGTCGCGCGTCGAGCAGTAGAACAGGTTGTCGACGGTGGCCCGCGAGGCGACGGCTATCACCTCATCGCTCCGCAGCCTAATGCCGCTCCCGAAGAAGCTGTTGGACTGGTCGAAGCCCCCTTGCTCCAGCGAGCCGTCCCAGCAACCTTCCACAAACCACTGTTCACGGGTCTCGACTAAGTCACCGTGGTGCACCTCGACTTCGCCGGAAGACAGTGGCACCCTGGCCAACCAGCCGAGCCGCGTGACATGGCCAGCCTCCCGGTAGGAAAGGCTGTATGCAGCCGTACCAGCGGTCTGTCGGTGCGAGCCTGCCCTAGGCCCCATCGCGGCCTCCTTGTGGTCGCTTGCGGCGGCCCCGGAGCAGGAAAATCAGATCACGGACGCGCGGGAGTGAACGGTCGCGCCCTTTTGCAGGAGCACTCATCTGGCCTTCTTTCTTGGCAGCCCTAGACGCCGGAGAAGGCCGCTATATTGGCCAAAGTTGCCCCATGTTTCCGAGCGTCTAATTTGGGGCTTTGATCGTATGTCAGAGAGACCAAACCGCGCGCGAGTTGGCAATCGCCTTGCCGGACAGGCAGCAGCGGCGTCCCGCGATTACGAGGTGCGGGAGGCCGGGGGGATGGGCAAACTAAGGTCAATCTGGAGGTATCTCGGTGAGCTGAGGCGCGCCCTGCGCCAGTCCCCGCGCGCCTTGCGCGACGGCGGCGCTTCGATTCCCCGGCAGCTTTGCGAGCTTCTCCTCTTGCGCGCAGGGCCGGGCAAGCTGACGCCGGAGGACTACTATCTGATGCGTGTCTATCGTCGCGGCCTGAGCCTGGCCGAGAAGTCGAAGTACATCTCCACTCCGACGATGGGCGCCATTGCCCGAGACCGGCGCTGGGATCTTGTGGCGCACGACAAGCTGCTGACTTATGGGGTCCTGTTGGGGCACGGCATCAGGGTGCCGGAGATTCTTGCAGTCGTGCACGCGACGCGCGCCTTTGGAAATCGTCCGACGCTGCAGTCGCCGGCCGAGCTCGAGGCCTATCTGACAGGCCAGGCGCCCTATCCGTTCTTCTCCAAGCCGGTTCTGGGGATCTACAGCAAGGGCAGCATGCTGGTGGAGGCCTTGGACAGCGCCAGGAGCTCGTTGCTGCTGGGCGATGGTTCGAGCATTTGCCTCAAGGACTACGTGCAGCAATCCTTCAAGCGGAAGAGCGGCTACCTGATCCAGGAGCTTCTGCATCCGCATCCGGAGATTGCCGCGCTGGTCGGCGACCGCGTCTGCACTGTGAGAATGATGGTGTTGTTCGATGACGGCGGCCCGCGCCTCTACCGGGCCTTGTGGAAGATCGCCGCGCCGGCGAACATGGCCGACAATTACTGGCGCAAGGGCAACATTCTTTGCCTCCTGGACAACGAAGATGGCACCGTCAGGCACTGCACGACCGGACTGGGTCCGGAACTGCGCGAGATCGACCGCCATCCGGCAACAAACGCGCACTTGCCCGGCTTTGCCATACCCCAGTGGGAGGAGCTTCGCCATTTGACCTTGAGGGCGGCGCGGACAATGCCTGTCCAGGCCTGGGACATCGCGCCCACATCCAAGGGGCCGATGGTGCTCGAGGTGAACGTGTTCGGCAGCCTGTTCCTGCCCCAGGTCGCGGAGCAGAGCGGGCTCTATCAGGGCGAGTTCTGCGCGTTCATGGAGGCGCACAGAAGGTGACGAGCCGCCCGGGCATCGCCGGAGCCGGTGGAAATTCCGCGGAGAATCATGCTAGCTGCACGGGGGCCTGCCGGACGGCCGCCTTGCCGGACGCGCAATCCTCGTCGGAGGCTCTGCCAGCGGAATGAAGATCCTTGTGTTCCGAATCGCCAAGGCCGCGGGCCTGTTTGCGCTCAGCCGCTGGCTGACCCGGGACGGCCTGCGCATCCTCTGCTACCACGGCATCTGGCTGGGCGAGGGGCACTACGGCAACTTCCTCTTCATGAGTCCGGAGAAGTTCGCCGCACGGATGGCCTTCCTCGCCGACGCCGGCTATCCCGTGCTGCCGCTGGAGCAGGCGGTGCAGGGCCTGAAGGCGCAGAGCCTGCCTCCCGGCGCGACGGCCATCACCATCGACGACGGCTGGCACGGCACCTACCGCCACATGCTGCCGCCCCTGGAGGCCCACGGGCTGCCGGCGACGGTCTACGTGACGACCTACTTTGCCGAACGCCAGTACCCGGTCTTCGATCTCGTCGTGCGCTATCTGCTCGACAGGACCGCGAAGCCTGAACTGGATCTTGCCGCCCTCGGGATTCCGGGCGCCGGTCGGGTCAGGCTGGACACGCCGGCCGCTCGCGCAGAGGCCGGCGAGGCCCTCATGGCGCACGGCCGCGAGCGGCTCGACGGGGCCGGCGGCCATGCCCTCGGCGCCCGCCTCGCCGCGGCCCTCGATCTCGACTACGACCGGCTGGTCGAGCAGAAGGTCTTTCACCTGATGTCCCTGGCGGAGATCGCCGAGGCTGTCCGCCGCGGTCACGACATCCAGCTGCACAGCCATCGCCACCGGACGCCGCTCGACGATCCGGACGGGCTGGCGCGGGAGATCGCCGACAATCGCGCGCGGTTGGAGCCGATCACCGGGCGCCGCCTGCATCATTTCTGCTACCCCAGCGGCATCTACGACCGTCGCATCTGGTCGCAGCTCGAAGCGCTGGAGATCGAAAGCGCCACCACGATCGAGCAGGGCATCAACTTTACCGGGGCGCCGCCGCTTGGGCTCAAGCGGCTGCTGGACGGGCAGGAGGTCCAGCTGATCGAGTTCGAGGCCGAGCTCTGCGGATTCGTCGAGCTGACGCGCCGCCTGCGACGCCCGTTTCGCCGCTTCGGTGCGTCCGCCCGCTCGGCGGCGGGACCGGACCACGCGGCGGGCTGACGGAACGGTGCCTTAGACCTCGCGCGCCTGGTAGCGCTGGGCCAGGAACTCCAGCGTAGCTATGCGGTTGAAGGCGTCTTCGTCGGCGATCCGTTCCGGCCTGAACAGCGCGCGCATGTAGGGGAAGCCGGGCTCCATGACCTGTGCAAGGCGGTCGGGCGCGAGGAAGGCCGGAAGCGCGCCCGGTTTTTGCTGCTGCAGGCGGTAGCTGAGCCGTCGCAACCAGATCGGCCGGCGGTAGCTCGCTTGGGCGCGCAGGTGCTCGGGCCACGAGGGTGGCCGGTCGAAAGGCCGGCCATAGACCGAGGGATAGGCCGCAAGCCGTGGGGAGAGGCAGGCGATCATGGCTGCCTCGATCCGCCCGTGGTTCTTCCAGGCGATCTTCCAGCCCGGCGTTCCCTTGACGGCCGCAGGCTCCATGAAGGGGGTCAGGTAGAGACCGAAGCCCTGGTTCAGCGGCACCTCGCGGGCGGTCCAATAGCGACCGCGGAAAAGGGGGTAGGCGAGCTCCACCTGGCGGCGGGTCAGCTGTGCGGCGTCCGCGCCCACCGCCGCCATGATGGCGCGCGCGATGGCGTCTTCGTAAGCCGCGGCATCGAAGCGGGCCGTCATCGCTCGCGGGTCGTAGCGAGCATAGAAACTCTGCACCAATTGTCGCGCGGAGAAGGGGCGGTCGGGCAGATAGAAGAAATTGCGATGGATCTCGCCCAGGGAGCCGTTCATCTTCGCCCAACCGCCGGCGACCTGCGCCTGACGATCGATGCGGTCGGCGCCGCTGTCGAAAAGACCGGTAACCCGCCAGCCATCGAAGGCGGCATAGTCCGCCAGCAGTGTGTCTTCGAAAGCCTCGGGCGGCGGCGTCGCCACCTGCGACTTGTCCACCGGATTGAAGTCCAGGCCTTCGCCGGCGGCTACCTGCGCGGCGATCCGCCGGTCGAGGTCGTCTTGCCGGCCATAGACCGTCAGGCGCGGACGGATTCCGGCGGCGAGCAGCAGCGCGAGGAGAAGGCGCGAGTCATAGCCGCCGGAAAACAGCAGGTTCACCCGATCGCCGAAGGCGCGGCGAAGCTCCTCCATCAGGGCCTGCAGCCGGCCGCACTGGCGCTCTGCCGCAGCGACCATGGTTTCGCCCGGCCTCGGCTCGTCCTCATCGAGGTCGAGCGGCGGCAGGGGAGCCTGCTGCGGAGGATCGCCGCGGGCGATCACCGTCATGCGTCCGGGCGGCAGGCTCCGCAGCTCGCAAAAGAAACTGCGCTCGCCACCCGGGACACCGTTCCAGACGTACTCGTAGCAGCCTTGAACGTCGAGCCGCGGCGCCTCCAGGCCCTCGGCCACGGCAACGAAGAGATTGGAGAACAGGCGCGCGTCTGCGTCCCGGTAGATCTTGTTGCAGCCGAGCGCGTCGCTCAGCAGGCAGAGGCGCCCCGCCTTGCGAAGGATGAGGGCGAACTGCCCGCGGGTCCCGGCGAGATCGGGTGCGGCAGGGTCGAAGGCAGCGAAGAACCTTTTCAGCGCCGGGGCGCCAGCCGCCGAGCGATGGCTGAAAAGTCCTGAACGCAGGATCCAGTTGTCCTCATCCTGTTGCCAGAAGGTGTCTTGCTGCGGCTCCCCGCCGCTGCGCCACAGCAGGCTGCTGCCGTCCTCCTGCAACACCGGCGTGAAGCAGAGCCCGGCCCGATCCAGGCGCGCCCGCAGGCGGCGGCCCAGGGCATCCGCGTCCGTCCCGCGACAGAGAATGAAGTCAGCCATCGGCCGGGTGCAGCTTGGCGGAAATGGACATGGAAACCCTTTGCGGAACTATGCTAGCAGGACTTTGGTGAGCCGGGACAACGCGATCGGGGGTAGACACTCAGGGTATGGAAACGCATCTTTGCCACTGTGAAGATAGTCCTTTTCCGCAAGCGGACGAAGAGCAGATCCGTCCGGACCCGGCTGCCTCACCCGCCTCGTGACGCCGCATCCGAAGCCCGAGCCGACAGCAGCAGCGACAAAGGCCTCCATGACCAGCCCGCTCAAGGTTCACCTGATCGCCGCCGCGCGCCCAAACTTCATGAAGGTGGCCCCCCTTTACCATGCCCTGCGGCGAACGGCCTGGTGCAGGCCGCTGCTGGTGCACACGGGGCAGCACTATGATCACAACATGTCGGGCGCCTTCCTGGCCGAGCTCGGGCTGCCCGATCCCCACCACCACCTCGGCGTCGGCAGCGGCAGCCACGCCCAGCAGACCTCCGGCGTCATGCTGGCTTACGAGCAGATCTGCCTGGCCGAACGGCCCGACTGGACCATCGTGGTCGGCGACGTCAACTCGACCCTGGCCTGCAGCCTGGTGGCGGCCAAGCTGCTGATCCCCATCGCCCACCTGGAAGCCGGCCTGCGCAGCGGCGACAGGACCATGCCGGAGGAGATCAACCGCATCGTCACTGACCGCCTGGCCGACCTGCTGTGGACGCCCTCGCCGGACGGCGACGAGAACCTGCTGCGCGAAGGCGTCGCCGCCGGGAAGATCGACCGCATTGGCAACATCATGATCGACTCCTTCGAACTGCAGCGCCCGCAGATCGAGGCCTTGGCCGTCGCGGACAGCCTCGGCCTGAAAGCTGGAGGCTACAGCGTCGTGACCCTGCATCGCCCGTCCAACGTAGATCAGCCGACCACCCTGGGCACTATTGTCGATGCGCTGCTGCGGCTCGCTGATCAGCTGCCCCTGGTGTTCCCCATCCATCCGCGCAGCAGCGCGCGGCTCGCGGAGTTCGGCCTGTTGGAGAAGCTTGCGGCGCACCCCGCTGTCAGGCTCACCGAGCCGCAGCCCTACAACGCCTTCATGAGCCTGGTCATGAAGGCGCGCCTGATTGTCACCGATTCCGGCGGACTGCAGGAGGAGACCACCTATCTCGGCATTCCCTGCCTCACGCTGCGGGAGAACACCGAGCGGCCGATCACGGTGAGCGAAGGCACCAACCGCCTGGTGAAGGCCGATACCCTGGCGGGGGAGGTTGAGGCGATCCTGGCCGGCCGCGGCAAGGCGGGCCGCCGCCCGGCGCTGTGGGATGGCAAGGCTGCCGAGCGCGCCGCCGAGAGCCTGCGGCGCCACGCGCTCGCCCGATGAACCCTGTTATCATAGTCGCGACAGGGCCTTTAAATGCGCCGTTTCATAGAGATAGGCCCTCGCGACCCTATGATAGTTGCTGTCGTCCCGCCGCCGCTATGCGCCGGCGATGAGCGGCCGGTGCAACGGGTGATGGAGAGTCCGCTTGATGTCAGCCGCAAGGCGGCCGAGCGGCTGGGCCGTCTGAGGTCAAGGCTGCAAGCGCAGGTTCCGCAGCACTTCCTGGCGCTCACCGTGGGGGCCGACAGCGGCCCCGACAGCTACACCTGGGTCCCGGTGGAGATCGTCCGGGCGAATGCAGAGCTGAGGGCGACGGGCGCGAGCGTCCTGCACGACTACAACAGATACGTTCTGCTGAGCTTCGTCGCGACATTCTCCCTGAGCGAC
>Ga0302046_10006447_pt1 | contig 10237 bp, 5 predicted proteins | sample RVTome_11_FD_200261 | JGI IMG/M metagenome (GOLD analysis project Ga0302046, IMG submission 200261) | Soil microbial communities from uranium-contaminated site in the Upper Colorado River Basin, Wyoming, United States - RVT147D111 (version 2) ... | reverse complement strand
CGTGATAGTGGCTGCCGAGAGTTTGTTGGCCTGGACAGAGTCTCGTAGCGATTGCGACGTGATACGAAACGCGTATACCCCGAGCAGCCCGACGGGCAGCAGCGCGACGAAGACCAGAAGCCCCCAGGTTAATGTGCTCCAGCGCAGCCGGTTCATAGGCCCAAAACCCCCATCACTTACCCGGCTCAACTGGAGCTAGAGCGCAATAAAACACTGTAATTGCGCAAGAACTCTGTGGCCGGTAGGAACAATCGCTGCAAGAGTTGTACCGACATCAACTTTAATATGTTGCTCGGAGGTTTTCCTTCTGTATCGTCCCGGCTCCTCCCTGCACTTTTCCGGCCTAAGAGCCGGTCTTCCGTGGGGCGTGGCAGGGTCAGATGGTACGAGATTTGCACTCTCTTACAGATTCTTGATTAGGTGAGGAGCGGATCGCAATGGTTCCAAAGAGCAAGAAGAAGATCAAAGTTTTGCTCGTCGATGACGACGCATTCTTCCTCCGCTTTGTCACGAGCTTCTTCCCCCGCGAGGAATACGAGGTGCTGGGCGCGTCAAACGGCGATGAGGGCCTGGAGCACGCTCGCCGTTTCAGGCCCGACGTCATCCTTCTTGACCTGAACATGCCGAACCGTGACGGCATTGAGACCTGTACCCTTCTCAAAGCCGATAGCGCGACCGGTGACATTCCGGTGATTATCCTTACCGCCACGGATAACGTCGAACTAAACCAAAAGGCTTTTGGTGCCGGCGCCCACGCCACGATCCTCAAGGAGATGAGCCGGGAGCGGCTGCTGAATCTCGTCGAGATCGCCGCGAGCACCAGGAAGATGGCTGTGCCGTCCGAAGGTGCTAAGACCTAAGCCCCCCAAGCCCTGAGCCCTAAGCTCTCAGCCCTCAGCCTTCTATCACGCCAGCTTCGAGGGGGAGCACACCTTTGCTTTCTCGGCCTCGAGCGCGTTCCGGACACGACCGAATTCGCTTTCCAGTTGCGCCACGACGGCATCCGCTCCCTCCAGGGTCCTTCGACGCCCCCATTCTTCAAGATCCCCACACAACCTGGTCATCGAGCGCGCGCCGAACACGCCGCACGCTCCCTTGAAGCGGTGGGCGATCCGCGCTGTAGCCTCGGCGTCGCCCTGCGTCACGGCGTCCCGTAACGCCGACAGCCGGTGCGGCGCGTCACGGAGGAAATGATCGATCAACTCGACCAGGAAGTCCGGCTCGCCTTCCTCTTGGGGATCGCGCAGGCTTTCCAGAACGCCGAGATCGATCGGTTCATCGGCGGGTGGGGCGGCTGTCCCCGGGGTGGGGACTTCCTGGGCTGGTTCAGCCCTCGCCATCCAGCGTGTGAGCAAGGCCTGTAGTTTGTCAGATCTCACCGGCTTGGAGAGGAAGTCATCCATCCCCGCCGTGAGGCAGCGCTGCCGGTCACCCTCCATGGCGTGGGCCGTCATGGCGATGATCGGCGTATGCCGGGCTCTGCCCTCACGCCGGCGGATTTCCGCCGTCGCCTGGTACCCGTCCATCTCCGGCATCTGGCAGTCCATGAAGACGAGGTTGTACGAGAGCAGGTCCATCATCCTGAGCGCTTCTTTCCCGTTGGCGGCGACGTCTACACGGCAACCAAACTTCTCCAGTAGGCGTGCGGCGACCTTCTGGTTGACGACGTTATCCTCAGCCACGAGCACCCGCCCTCGAATGGGTTGGCTTGTCGTCGGGGTTGGGGCTACGGTTGCCTCACGCGACTCGGCCAGGGTATGCCGCGTGACCAGTTCCGTGGCCACCCCCTGTGTCCGGGCTCCCCATACGGTGGCCAGGGCATCCATGAGTTGCGATTGGCGGACGGGCTTGACCAGGTATGCGGCAAATCCGGCCTCACTTATGCGTCTCGCTTCGCCCCGTGTTCCGACCGAGGTCAACATCATCAGCACCGTTTCTCGCACGCCGGGGTCGGCCTTGATGGCACGGCCCAGCGTCTCGCCATCCATGCCGGCCATGTGGAAATCAATGATGGCGATCTGGTACGGGTCACCGGAGGCGTGGGCCTCGCGGAGTGCCGTCAGGGCTTCAGCACCCGAGCCGACGCCATCGTTGCGAATGTGCCAGTTAGACATGTATTCGTGGAGAATGCGCCTGCTTATCTGGCTGTCGTCCACGATCAGCACGCGTACCTGCGTGAGGTCAGCCCTGGGAAGCGGGGCGGGGGACGCGTGCGTATCGAGAGGCAAGCGGACGGTAAACCAGAATGTGGAACCCTCGTCGGGGCGGCTGGTGGCTCCGACGGTCCCTCCCATCAGGGTGGCGAGCTGCCGGGAGATCGCCAGCCCCAATCCCGTGCCTCCATACCCACGCGTGGTGGTACCGTCAACCTGGGTGAACTTTTCGAAAATATGCTCGAGCTTGTCCTGGGGGATGCCGATGCCGGTGTCTTGGACTGCGAGGCGAAACTGTGCTTCGGTACCGATCTGCTCCTCGCACTCGACGTCGATCAGGACATACCCGTGGTGGGTGAACTTGACGGCGTTGTTCGCCAGGTTGGTAAGCACCTGGCGGATGCGGCCGGGGTCACCGATCACGCGGCGGGGCGCATCCGGCGCATAGCGCACCAAGAGATCGAACCCCTTTTCCTCTGCCTTGAGAGCAAGCAGACCCGCCACGTCTTCGACCGCGACCTGCAAGTCGAAAGGGACGGGTTCGATGGTCAATTTCCCCGCCTCGATCTTCGAGAAATCGAGGATATCGTTAATGATGGTGAGCAGGGCCTCGGCGGATTGGCGGGTGGTTTCGGCGCAGTCACGCTGCTCGGGAGTCAATTCCGTATCGAGCAGCAACCCCGTCATCCCGATGATGCCGTTCATCGGCGTGCGAATCTCGTGGCTCATGTTGGCGAGAAATTCACTCTTGGCGCGTGTGGCGGCCTCTGCGGTCTCTTTGGCTTGCTGTGATTCGGCCTCGGCTCGCTTCCGGTCTGTGATGTCAATCCCGGCGAAGACGGCGGCCCGGCCTTCGAGGTATTTCCGGGCGATGATCAGGAAATGCTGGAGGTCACCATCGGCGCTCACCGGAATCTCCCGGAACGCTTCCGTCTCGGGGCCGAGAAAGAATTGCCGCGCAAACTCCGTGAACGTGGGGCTGGTCTCGAGAAAGCCTATTTCTTTGCCTACAAAAGCTTCTGGAGGTACATTGAAGAGTGCGGCCAGGTATCGGTTGACGCCGAGGTATTTCAGGTCGGCGCTGATCCAGGAGACGCTTCCAGGCACCGCATCCAAGACAGCCCGCAGTTGATCTTGAATCCGTTTCCGTTCGGAGATTTCTTGTGCGAGTTTCTCATTGGCGTGTGCCTCCTCGCGGGCGCGCTGTTGCTCGCGCCGGACACGGTCAACGAGGTAGCCGTAAAACGCGGCCGCCGTGAAGAGAAACGGAATCCGGATGAGGGACGGCGAGCTCCAGAACGACTCTGGCCCGCCGGTGGTCGCCAGGACATAGAGGTAAGCGGCGCACGCAACGATGGCGCCAATCGCGATTAGCCGCAGGCTTTCACCGATGGCAGCGAGGAGGAGCACAAAGAAGTAGAGGAAGAAGAACTCGGCATTAAACCGCCCGGTAGAGAGCAGGGCAGCCGTGATCCACGCGGTGTCACCGATCATCACACCCGCGCTAAAGCTTGTAGACTCGGTGATCCGGGCGGGCAGCCGCAAGATCAACACGTTCGAAATCAGCGCGGCGGCGATCAGCAAGATGAACCCGATGGGGGGTGTCGAGAATTTGTCTTCAGCTAAAAGCATATAGGCGATGGCAATGATGAGCGTGTAGCGGAGGAGCACAAACGCCTTGCTTTTCAGCATCTGCTCGTTGCCGGACCGGACGGTCATTTCCCCTCACCCATAGGCACGTCGCATGCGCGCATATCCTTGCCTTGTGGGGTAGAGCAAAATCAATGCCAAACAGGGCCTGAATGATTTCAGCCCCACACGTGCCTCACGGGTAGTAGCATACGCATGCCGCGTGGACGGACCGCTCCACGGGGGTACCGCAGGCGGGGGTGCGATGAGGACAGGGTCGGCGGTTCCCCTGCGAGTAGCCTCACGGCGCAATCGCGGTGGTACATCGCTTGCAAGAATGTCACCCGAATAAAGGAGAAGGAATGGCCGACCATGAAGCGGACGAAATCGAGGTATTACCCCCGGAAAGGGGGGAGAAAACGAGAGTCCTCCTCGTCGACGATCACCCCTTATTCCTCCGCTACCTGGCCCATTTCTTTGGGCGCGGGGAATACGAGCTGGTCACTGCCGAAGGCGGTGAGAAGGCCGTGGAGCAGGCCCGGCAGCTTCAGCCGGATCTCATCATTCTCGACCTCGAAATGCCCGGCCTCGACGGGATCGAGACCTGCAGGATTCTCAGGGCCGACGAGACGACCCGCGGCATCCCGGTGATCATCCTCACCGCGTCGGAGAGCCTCGAGGTGAATCGAAAGGCTTTCGGCGCCGGCGCGCAGGCGACCGTCCTTAAGTCGATGAGCCGCGAACAGCTCCTGAATGTGGTGGAAATCACTCTCAACAGCAAAAAGATTGCTGATTCCCGTTAGTGTTCCGGTCGGCCGGTGCGTTGGTGGACGTGTTTTGGCGTGGGGTGATAAAAGGTTTACGTGGCCGATCCGGAGGGGGTTCTTGCCTTCTCAGTTTTCAGCGCTTGCTCGACGCGACTGAACTCGCTTTCGAGTTGGGTGAGGACGGCATCGGCCTCGTGCACCGATCCCGCGCGTCCCCGTGCCACAAGGTCCTTGCAATAGGCTTCCATCCGGTGGGCACCGAAAATGCTACAGAGCCCCTTCAGGCCGTGGGCTTCCCGGGCCAGGGCCTGCGCATCTGCGTGGACGAGGGCCCGGCGGATCGCAGCAAGTTGTGATGGCGCATCCTGAAGGAATTGATCGATTATTTCGTTCAGGAACTCCGAGTCGCCTCCGTCCTGGGGCTCACGCAGGAAGGCCAGCGCAGCGGCATCGATCGGCTCGTTCAGAGCGACTGCGTCTGCTGTACCTGAGCCCGCCGTGGCCGGACCATGCCCTTGCATCAGCCAGTGCGTGTGAATTCCCTGCGGCTCCTCGGGCCTTGCCGGCTTGGAAATGTGTGTCGGGTCGACCCGCTTGCCTTCCAGGTGCATCACCGGATCGATCCCATAGACGGTGGGATCAACTTCGATCAAGATGGACCGGGTGTACTCCTTCGTGTCCGGATCGACCTCACGCAGGTTGATCTCTTCCCCATCCAGGGTGTTTCCGTCCGCATCCCGGACAATCCGGACCCAGGGACGAGAGGCGTCCTCTGTTCCCGGACGGGTGACCACGGCGATCTCTCCCGTCGTCAGATGGGCGACCATGCCGGGAGGGTACATGCCGAGCAGGGCGATGAAGCGGTCGAGCGTCTGGGGGTCGAACACGCTTCCGGATGATCGTTTCATCTCCGCGAGTGCGTCGGTGAGACGGAGCGGATCCCGGTAGGGCCGGAGGGTCGTCAAGTCGTCGTACATGTCGGCGATGGTCACGATCATCGCGTACGGGTGGGGATGCTCCCCTGGCGCCAAGGTCGGATACCCTGTCCCGTTGTAGTCCACGTGGTGCTCCTTCACCACCCTGAGCGCGATCTCGGAGCGGACTCCCGTCGCTTCTAACATCTGAACGCCTTCCACGGGGTGATTCTCGATCAATGCCGTCTCCTCTTGGGTGAGATCGCGGAGTCGATGCATGATCGCGTCGGGAATGCGGGCCATTCCCAGGTCGTGGAGGAGCGCGCCGAGGCCCAGTTCCCGGAGGCAGGTCCCATCGAGCCCCATAGTCGCTCCCAAGGCGATGGCGAGGATCCCAGCGTTGACCGAATGATTGATGAGATACTCGTTATAACTCTTGATGGTGGTGAGGGCCAGGAGGGAGTGTTTCCCCTTCCGGATGCCCCCGATGATCCCAGCGACCGTTTTCTCGACGTCGGCCAGGGCCGGGACCTTCCCGAGGCGGACCTCCTGAAAGACCTTGCGAATGGTGTCTACGGCCTGACCGTAAACAGCCCATGCCCCCACGAGGTCATCCCCCTCCTCGGCCTGCGGCTTTCCCTCAGGGCCCTTCTGGACGAGTTGAATAGCGGATGCGGTTCCGTGTTCGGATTCCACCGCTGGTTGGAAGCGGTTGAACTCGCCCGCCACCTCTCCCCGCTCGGGGAGCACCAGCCAATGCCTCAGCACGCCCTCCACCTCCTTGGGCCGTATCGGTTTGGTAATGTAGTCGTCCATCCCCGCCGCGAGGCACCGGTCCCGGTCCCCCTGCAGCGCGTGGGCGGTCATGGCGATGATGGGGGTGTGCGCGGCCTTTCCCTGGCGGATGGCGGCCGTCGCCTCGTAGCCGTCCAGTTCGGGCATCTGGCAGTCCATGAAGACGAGGGCATAGGGGAACCTCTCTACCATCTGAACCGCCTCGTTGCCGTTGCTGGCCACATCGACGCGGCAACCGAGCTTCTCCAGCAGCCGCACGGCAACCCGCTGGTTCGCGATGGTGTCGTCGACCAAGAGCACCAGCGGTCGGACGCGTCCATCGCTCCCCTCGGGGGCGCTCGGCATCTTCTGATCCGACCGGGCCGGAGCGCGGCCGGTGACCGATTCGGTTGTGACTGCTTGCGATCGCGGATCCAACACCGCGGAGAGGGTATCCAGCAGTTTCGAATGACGCACCGGCTTGGCCAGGTATGCGGCAAATCCGGCCTCGGCCAGATGCCGGGCGTTCGCCCGCTGGCTGAACGAGGTGAGTATCACCAGCGCGGTTTGATGAAGCGCGGGATCCGCCTTGATGGCGCGGCCGAGCGTTTCACCGTTCATGCCGGGCACCTGAGAGTCCAGCATGGCGATGCGGTAAGGCTCGCCGGCGGTACGGGCTTCGCGGAGTGCCTTCAGCACGTCTTCGCCCGAGGTGAAGATGTCGGTCCGCATCCCCCAGCTTGTCATCTGCTCCGCCAAGACACGCGTGTTCAGCCTGCTCTTATCCGCGATCAGGATTCGCACGCCTGTCAGATCGACCCCGGGTAGGGGAGGATCGGTCGGCTGGGTCTCCAGACGCAACGGCAGGGTGAACCAAAAGGTCGAACCTTCACCCGGGCGACTGGCTGCTTCGATCGTCCCGCCCATCAATTCCACCAATTGCTTGCAGATTGACAGCCCCAGTCCCGTGCCCCCGTACTCGCGCGTGGTCGACGCATCTGCCTGGGTGAATTTCTCGAAGACGTGCTCGAGCATGTCTTCGGGAATGCCGATACCGGTGTCTTCGACCGCCAGCCGAAGTCGTACCATGCTGTCGGTCTGTTTCTCGCACTCTACGTTGATCAGCACGTGGCCCTTTTTTGTAAATTTGATCGCGTTGTTCGCCAGGTTGGTCAACAGCTGTCGGATCCGCCCGGGATCACCGATGAGGTGCCGCGGGGCGTCCGGGGCGTAGCGCATGACGAAGTCGAGACCCTTCTCCTCGGCCTTTATGGCGAGCAAGTCGGTCACCTCTTCGAGGGCACCGCGCAGGTCAAAGGGGACCGATTCAATGATCAATCTCCCTGCCTCGACCCTTGAGAAGTCCAGGATATCGTTCATAAGGACCAGGAGCGATTCCGCCGAATGGCGCACGGTCTCCAAGTCGTCTCGCTGCTCCGGCGTCAGGTCCGTATCGAGGAGCAGGCCGGTGATGCCGATGATGGCGTTCATGGGGGTGCGGATCTCGTGGCTCATGTTGGCGAGGAACTCACTCTTGGCGCGGGTCGCGGCTTCGGCGGCGCGTTTGGCCTTCTGAAGTTTCCGCTGTGTTTCCTCGAGCAGCGCCACCGTGCTTGCTTCCTGATGAGCGCGCTGTTGCTCCCGGCGCACCCGGTCGACGAGGTAGCCGTAGAACGCGGCGGCGGTGAAAATGAACGGAATTCTGAGGAGCGACGGCGAGCTCCAGAACGGCTGGGGTCCTCCGGTCGTCGCCAGCACGTAGACGTACGCACCGCACGCGACGACGGCGCCGATCGCGATCAGCCGCAGATTCTCACCGATGGCGGCGAGCAGCAGCACAAAGAAGTACAAAAGGAAGAACTCGGCGTTAAAGCGACCGGCGTACAGTAAGGTAGCGGTAATCCACGCGGTATCGCCGATCATCATTCCCGCGGTGAACGTGGTGGAATCGGTGATCCGGGCGGGCAACCGCATGATCACGACATTGGACATGAGCGCGGCGCCGAGCAGCAGGACAAGGCCGAGGTCGGGGGCCGAAAAATCTTGCTCGGCCAGCAGGAGGTAGGCTATGGCGATGATCAGCGTGAAGCGCAGAAATACAAGCGCCCGACTTCTGGACAAGCTCTGCTTGGCTTTCCGCACGGTTGTCGTCTCTCACACGGGAACTGACTGCTCGGGCGAACGCTCTAATCTCGCGCCCACGCTTCGTTACACCCATTTCTGCATGCTGCGTGCTACCCCTTGGGCCCTCTCCTGGCTCGGGCGTGCGGGCCAGAGGGACGCGTGCATTGGGCGGTATTTCCCTTTGAGCAAAATGAATGCCAACGGCGCATAAACCCATAAGGGCTCGACGACAAAGGGCCGGTGCGACCGCATCCCCACAAAGAGGAAGGCCATTGTGGCTGGTAGTACCGTTCTTTCCTGCAGAATTTGAAGACCAGGAGCCGAATCATAGACATATCATGGACTGACCAGTTTCCGCCGGGCTTACTGCGCGCCGGTGGGGTAATGCGGTCCCTTCGACGAGTATGGGGAGGATCTATGTGTTCGAGGTATGATAGGTTCGGCATGATATGTGGGAGAAGGGCATATTGATGCCGCTAGGAGAGGTCGAGGAGTGTGATGAGTGACCAATCGGAGATTGTGTTGCGGGTCGCTTCAGCGCGCAAGCTTGCTGAGGAGTGGGCGCTCGTCCTTACCGCTGAGGGGCTGACCCCGAGCCTGCGACAGGCGAGCGAGGGGTTTGCGCTCGGCGTGCCGATGGAGGAGGCCGAGCAGGGGCAAGCCGTCCTGTCGTCCTACGAGCGGGAAAATCCCGCCGAGCCGCACGGGATTGAAGAGCCGGCCGGATACGCGCACGTGGTCACAGGGTTGGCCATTGCGGGGGCGCTGGTCCTATTCTTCCTCGTCACCGGCGCGCGCGATCCGGTCGTGCACTGGTTCGCGCAGGGCAGCGCTGATGCCGAGCGAATCCTTCGCGGTGAGTTCTGGCGGGCGGTGACCGCGTTGACCCTGCACGCGGATGTCGGACACGTGCTGGCCAACGGGATTGCCATCGCCGTCTTCCTCGGTGTCCTGTGTCGCGGTCTAGGGTCGGGAGTGGCCTGTGCCCTGGTGCTGCTCGCCGGCGCGGGCGGCAACGTTGTCAACGCGTTCTTCCGTGGGTCGCTCCATATCTCGGTGGGGGCCTCTACGTCGGTATTCGGCGCCGTGGGGTTGCTGGCAGGCCTGGGCACCGGTCAAATACGCCGTAGGGGAGCGCGCGGCCGATCGGCCTGGATGCCGATCGTCGCCGGTTTGGCATTACTCGCGATGCTGGGGATCGGTGGAGAAAGCGTTGACATCTGGGCTCACTTCTTTGGTTTTCTGGTCGGTGGGGTCCTGGGGCTTCTCGTGGCCCTTGGGGTGTCCCGTCCTCCGAGAGCACGCGTGCAGTGGATACTGGGCAGCGTTTCTCTTGCTGTTGTGCTTTATTGCTGGGCGATCGCCCTCTCGTGAATGGGTTGAGTTTTCGGACTGCCCCGCCCGTATGACTCAACGAATATATATGTACTATCAATATGTTACTGTATATTATATAAAGTATATTATAATGTGTTTGTGCGCTGGCATAAACGCGTTTTTTGGGGATGAGACAATTCCTTGCGAGGCGGGCTTCAGAGGCGCTAGAGTTAGAAGCGATGAAACGGCGAGCGCTGACCATCCATGACCATCGACGAGAGCTGGACGAGAACCGCTATGTCTATGCGGTCCTCAGCCGGCGCTCGGGAGGCGTCTCTATCGGGATCAACCTGAACCCGGACAAGGTCTGTAACTTCGATTGCATTTACTGCCAGGTGGACCGGACGACGCCCGGTCGATTTCGCCGGGTGGATCTCAGGATCCTCGAGCGGGAATTGCGCGATGTCTTGGTTCGGGCGAAGAGTGGTGAGCTGTTCGAGCATCCCCCCTTTTCCGGCATCCCCATGCCCTTGCGGCAGGTCAAGGACATCGCTTTTAG